>ORMF010918933.1_pt1 | contig 65440 bp, 79 predicted proteins | sample 1779871 | NCBI WGS metagenome assembly ORMF01 (sample SAMEA104232316, study PRJEB22302) | groundwater metagenome | biome: forest; feature: aquifer; material: groundwater | place: USA | collected 2011-08-07 | depth 5.4 m | reverse complement strand
TTCATCACGTAGATCTCGGCGTTGCCATCCCGAGTTGACTTGAAGGCGATCTTGCCGCCGCGGGGCGACCAGGCTGGCACGTCATCATTGAAGTACGGGTTGGTGGTGAGGCGGGTCTGGCCGCTGCCGTCGGCATTCATCACGTAGATATCGTAGTTGCCATCCCGAGTTGACTCGAAAGCGATCTTGTTGCCGTCGGGCGACCAAGTGGGGTTCGCATCTAGAGCCGGGTCGTTGGTGAGACGAGTCTGGCCGCTGCCATCGGCATTCATCACGTAGATATCGTAGTTGCCATCCCGAGTTGACTGGAAGGCGATCTTGGCGCCGTCGGGCGACCAGGCGGGCACGTCATCATTAGCCGGGTTGTTGGTAAGGCGGGTCTGGCCGCTGCCGTCGGCGTTCATCACGTAGATCTCGGCGTTGCCATCCCGATCTGACTGGAAGGCGATCCTGCCTGTTGGCGTGGGAATTGGCGCCGGTGTGGGCGTGGGGGTGTTAGTGGCCGCAGGCGTTGGCGTCCTTGTGGCTGTCGCCGCGGGAGTGGGTGTAGAGAGTGCGGTAAACGTTGCTACACAGGTCTTGCTGGCGTTCATCGTGACCACCGTGTCGGTACAGTCAGAATCACCGCTGAAACCGACGAAGGCGGAACCGGAATTAGCCGCGCCGGTAAGTTGCACCGACGTTCCGTTCCGGTACACTTCGCTGCAATCATCACCACAGTTAATACCAGGAGGACTGCTGGTCACTGTGCCGCTTCCAGTACCTGTCTTGCTCACAAAGAGCGTATAAGTAGGACCGCCTGTACCAGAGCCCGGACCGCTGAAGATAGCAGTGCAGTTCCTATTTCCATTCATGGTCACGACACCGTCGCTGCAATCGTCGTCACCAGCCCAACTGTTGAAGGTCCATTGCTCATCAGGAATAGCCGTCAAGGTGACGACAGTGCTCTTGCTGGCGTCGAACCTCTCTGAGCAGTCAACGCCACAGGTAATGCCAGGAGGGAAGCTACTGACGGTACCATTGCCCACTTTAGTGACGATGAGTGTATAAGAGGACGGAGTAGGGGTAGCCGTCGGTGTGGCCGTTGCGGTAGGCGTTGGCGTAACACTAGGTGTACCAGTAGCTGCAACACACGGCTGAGAGCCAGGCCGCGCCGGCGCATCAAACCAGAAGGACTGTCCCCAGTTTACCGGCGTGCCGTTGCCCTGTACCCTGGGCCTCACCCTCCAGTAATAGCGACACCCTTGTTCCAAAGGATAGCTCACTGGCACTGCCCAGCTATTGAAAGGCCTCGACTCCCCTCCATGGATTCGGTTCTGATATACAGTGGTGGCATTTGCCGCAAAGGGATTAGTGTCAAACAGGATGTCTTTGCTTACCTCAATCTCGTAGTAAAAGATGTACGGGTTATCATCAGACCAGGTAAGGGTGGGAGTAAGGCTGGTTACTTTGACTCCCAGCGGGGGGTCCTGGGGGCGAATGCTGGCCGAGCTTGGCGGTGGCGTAGTAAAGCTCCATTCATCAGTCCAGTCTCCCCATAATGGTGAGGTATCCGATATGCGCGTTGTAGCATCTGTGGCTCGGATGCGCCAGGTGTAGGTCATGCCGGGCAGCATCACGTAGGGGCCGATGCCAAGCGTAGGTGGTTGAAGCGTGAAGGAGGTCTCGGCATTACGGATGAGGTTGACTCCCGGTCCGTCACCACGGAAGGGTGTAACCTGAAAGTGGTACTGGGTAGAGCCGGATGGCAGCTCAAAACTTAGAGTGATGGCCCCCATGTTCTGGAGCAGCGTGCCACTTCCGGGAGAGCGTAGGGTCGGCGCAGCCAGGGCTGATGTCCTGAATGTCTCTTCACCAGGCCGCTGCGCTGCCTTCGCATCGAAGGGAATCGTAAGGGCTATTACCACTAGGAACAAGGGCAGCATTACACCAAGCTTTTTCATCATCAACCCCCTATTATTTTGAAAGAACCGAGCGCAAGTCCACCACATATAATGTGGTGGACTTGCGCTCGTCAAATATTTTTTCGCTAACTTTGGGCTGTTTTTGCTTCTATCCAGCACATATTCTCCTTGCCTCGTGTCCCCCATGCGCCTAAAATCTATAATATGTCTTTTAAAAAGGTATAGTTGAGGAGGTAAAGGGCCAAGAAATAGTGACACAGCCAGAAGACAGTCCTATTATCCAGCAACTACGTGAGTATGGTCTAGCCGCACGAGTAGCGCTTGAGGTAGCACAGCTTGGTGAGACATTACTTGCTCGTACTCAGGAGAGCGGCACAGAATTTGCTGCTATGGTTGATGCGGATTCTGGCGCTAGGGTAGGAGCTATGTTAGGAGGCAAGACTGATGCAGTTAATATTAGTGCTCATATAGCTGCAATGAAGCCTGGGCGACAGTATGTTCATTTGCATACTCATCCAGGAAGCTCTTCGTTTTCTGGCCGTGATGTTGCTACCTTTATAGCTCATGGGCAGATACAGACTATGGGTGTAGTAGGGGCGGATGGTACATGGTATCTGATTGCAAGGACGGTGCGGACTCCATCTATGGCACCTAGAGAAGTTGTAGCAGCATGGCAGCTAGCTATTGAGTCGCTAGACTCTCGGTATAATATATTAATTAGGACTATGCCGCAGTTGGCAGCGTGGCGACAAGTGACACATGAAGCTCTGGCGTCTGTAGCTAACCAGTTTGATTTGTGGTATACTCGCGTAGAGACAACAAAATAGTAGGATGGTAATCTATGCCCACAAGAAGATTTAAAGTACCACTGGAGAATATTGAAAAAGAGATAGAGCAGGGCATCATTGATGACTCTGATATTGTTGAGCCTCCATATGATCGGTGGAAGAAGGAATCGGAAGAAGAGAAGGATAAGGATGCCTCTGAGAAGCGCAAAAGTGCTTGAATAGTTCCTATTGGCTCCAGTATTAAACAATTCACGCGGCGATTTAACCGCCGACTCACGGGCAAAACCGCCCAGAGTCGGCAGTTTTGCTTATAGCAGATATCTTAGGTAATATCTCTTATCTATTAGATCCTGCGTGATAATCTGCAAACTCTAATTACTTACATTACCGTGGACCTGTTTTCAGGACGCCTCGGTAGAAGCTACTTATGAGCATTAAGCTAGTCATGGGCCTGGGCAATCCTGGGACGCGCTACTCAAACAACCGACACAATGTGGGATTTCAGTGTATAGACCTGTTGGCGCGTTCTAAAGGTGTTAAACTAGATAGACGCTTAGGTTACGCCTTAACCGGAGAGGTGGACATAGGCGGATCGAAGATAGTTCTGGCCAAGCCACAGACATTTATGAATAAGAGCGGCGATTCGGCAGCATCTCTCAGAAGAGACCTGAGGGCTACGCCCGAAGAAATCCTCGTCATCTACGATGAGATGGACCTGCCTTTAGGTAGAATACGTGTGCGCCCGCAAGGCAGCTCCGGCGGCCAAAAAGGGGTGCAGTCCATAATAGAAAGGCTAGGCAGTAAAAACTTCCCCAGAATACGGGTTGGTATAGGCAGACCTCTCGGAGAGCGGTCTAGCTCCAGCCGTTATGAAGATGAGATATTAGACTGGCTGCTCAACGATTTTACCCCAGAAGAAGAAGATGTTATGTTAGAAGCCAGGTCTCGAGCAGCCGAGGCAGCCTTAGCCGTGATTGAGCAGGGGATAGAAAAGGCCATGAACCAGTATAATAAGTTGTAGATTATCTGTGTTTTTCTATCTAATGCATTACTTTGTAGGGGCGCACCTGGGTGTGTGCCCTGTTGTGTATGTCCATAATCAGAGTCAAGTATTAAAGTAGACACACAGGTATGCCCCCTGGAAGAATGATATTTTAAGCGGTAATAAATATATAGTCAGCTATCGCACGCGAAAGGAGTCGTAAATAATTGGAAACTTCGGTATCAGAGCTTGGAAACGGTCTAAAAGTCGCTACCACCAACCTGGGAGGAGCGCAATCAGCCAGCATATCCCTATTTGTAGGAACAGGATCGAGGTATGAGACCAAAAGGATAAACGGAATATCCCATTATCTCGAGCACATGCTGTTTAAAGGGACTGCCAAGCGTCCCAAGGCAGAAATGATTGCAGAAGCCATAGAAGGAGCTGGTGGAAGAACTAACGCTTTCACCAGCTATGAGCTTACATGCTATGTATCTAAGGTTCCCTTCGACAAGCTGGAGATAGCCCTCGACGTAGCTGCCGACATGGTCAATGAGTCGCTGCTGGATATTAGTGAGGTGGAGCGAGAGCGCAGTGTGATAAAAGAGGAGATCAAGAGGGAAAAGGACAACCCGGCATCATGGGTGTGGGAGCTGCTTTCCCAGGTAATGTATGGCGACCAGCCCTTGGGATGGAACGTAGCAGGAACAGAGGATACCGTGTCTGATATAACCCGACAGGACTTGACAGATTATGTAGGGTCCTGGTACGTGCCCAACAACATGGTGCTTAGTGTCGCCGGAAGAGTATCCCATGACAACGTAATGGAAATAGCAGAAAAACTCTTCAAACAGCGCACAAAGGTCTCTATCGGAGAGTTTGCTCCGGTGCAAGAAAAAAAGGATGGGCCGACGGTCATGGTGGAGACCAGGACCAGCGCTCAATCCAATCTAACTATAGGACTACCCGCGCTTGACCGGTTTGACCCGGACCGGTTCACGCTGACTGTGCTTAACAACCTGCTGGGCCGTGGTATGAGCTCTCGTCTTTTTAGAGAGGTAAGGGAGAGACGCGGCCTCGCATACTCAGTAGGCTCCAGTACCTCCCGCTTTCACGATACCGGACTGATGGTAGCCCATGCCGGCGTAGATCCTACAAAGGTTGTCGACGCCGCAAAGGTGATAATCAATGAAATTGAAAAACTTACCACTGAGCCTGTTGGAGAAGAGGAGCTAGAAAAGGCCAAGGACTTTACTACAGGCAACTTCCGCCTGGACCTCGAAGACAGCATGTCTGTGTCACGCTGGACAGGCAGCAGCATCCTTGCTACTGGCGAGCTTGAGGATATCGACGACATCATCAGCAAATTCAGGGCTGTCCAACCCGAAGATATTCTGCGAGTAGCCGGCCGCCTCTTCGATAGAAAGAAAATGTCCATGGCTGTAACAGGTCCAAATGATGTTACTCAGGAGTTGTTAGAGGAATTGCAAAGATAGGGACAAAATACCGCCCTCACCCAGTTGGAGAGGGAACTATCTCCCTCTCTGATGCGTGATGCAAATCATGGTGACGTAAAATGTAGGGGCAGACCCTTCGAGAGCCTCAGGGCAGGCTCTGCGTGTCTGCCCTGGTTCTTTCTGCGTGATGCCGCGAGCTTGCAACTCTTCTAAGATAGAGCTATGTGATACTAGAAAATCGGACTCGTAACACTCAGTCCCCATAATGTTGGCTCACTCCTCTAAAATTCCAAATTCAGAGTCCTTATCTTCCTGCCTCTACTCCAGCTCTTTATTTGCATTTCTCTTTTTAACGCTTCAGACCTAGTAGATAGCTGCTCTGAGTAAATCAGTTTAAGAGGCTTGTGGGACCTGGTATATCTGCCGCCTTTACCATCTTTATGATCACAAAAGCGCTGCTTAACATCGTTAGAGCAGCCTGTGTAAAGGCTGCCATCTTCACATAGTAGGACATATACATACCACATTCTTCTAACTCAATTCAATATGAAACCGACCCAGCGTAGCCCGTTCCTTGAGGTTCTCGAAAGGAGCGGGCGGTGCCCCTTCGACGAGGCTCAGGCAACGCCCTTTCGGTTGCAATATCATTCAGTTACTCCTATTCCGCCTCAAAATATGCAAGGATTCCCTGAGCCAGACCATCTGTAATGATGTCCATGGCATCCGCTCCTTGCAGAAACCTTACGTCTTGAGGATTTGTTAAGAACAACACTTCAGCCAGAGCGCCAACTTTCCAGTCGCCTCTATTTTTCGACATAGGATTGTTTCCTAAAGTGAGCAGCCTGGTACACTCGGTACATCCCCTATCAAAGCCATACGCCCAGGTATAGGCACGGTACTCCGTCTTGTAGTTATCGCTGTGGACTCCTCGAACGACGGGTGAATAGCCGGAGTCTTGCATTTTCTTGGTAAGACTATATAACACCGACTCAGAGAATCTTCTATTCTCATGCTGATATGGCCCAGTATCAGAGTAATACACCTCTGCGCCGGAAAGTGCAGGATTGTGGAACCCATTGAAGTGGATGGACAGTATAAGCTCGGCGCCAAATTGGCTCATAAAGTCGATGCGGGGTTGAGTCCTTTCAGCCATGTCCTCAGGCAGTCTGGTGGACCCATTCCCGTTGAAGTCGTATGGCGCGATGTGGAGGTCTCCAGCTTCATTGCGCGTAACGCATACTTGAGCGCCTTCAGCTTCAAGTAGGGCCCTGAGCCGAGATGCAACCAGGTGAGTGAGTTCATGCTCATTAAAGAGCACCCTGCCACTCTGGTCATGGGCCGCAGCGCCCGGCACGTGGATGCTGTCATGCCCTGGATCGAGGCAAATCCTCCTCCCTGAAAGCTTTCCGACTGGCCTCTTTAAGGAGTCATTCTCCTTCTCTATGGCTTCCGGCTTATCTTCCTTGGGAGATGGCTCTTGCATCTGAAGGGTTAGGGGCGCCCATGTAGGAGTAATGACCTCTGTATTCGAGTGGTGTTGCTGGGCTTGAGCGCAAGAGACGGTAAAAGCGGGAAGCACAATGAAGCTAATGATTAGGAGCCGATGGACTAACATTTTCCCTGAACAGTTAACTACTGACATAATCGTAGAACATTAACAACGAGTCCCCAAAATATTTACTTATTTAGGCAAAAAGTTTATACTAAGAATGGATATAGGCCGATACCGAACTGTCCCCTAAGGCTAGGTGTCGGTCTTTATATTTGGGGGCCACACTCGGAAGCTGAGCTGGTTGGTCACAAGCCTCCGCCCCCTCGTTCTCCTCAAACGTTACTAGTGCTACTATCAGGTAGTTGCTGGAGCGATTCAAAATTTTCCGACCAGGACCGCCAGACTCATCCACGAAGACTAACATAATGTAGTTATATCTTGATACTATACCGTAGCCGGCTGTGCCTCCTCTGATGGCACAGGCCGTGAAAGCGTGGGGCGCTTTGCAGCCAGCATTAGAAATACGCCCAGGAGATTAAAGAAAGCCGTTGTCAAAAAGGCCGCGCGGTAACTTCCGGAAAGGTCAAATACCGTAGCGGCCCAAAAAGGCCCGCCGATAGTACCCAATATCATCATCGGTGACATGAACCCGCCAATTGTCCCATAGTTCTTTCTTCCAAAAAACTCGCCTCGCAATCCAAACATAAGCGGGGCTGTGCCGCCAAAAGCTACCGCGAATAGCCCTGATGCCAGGAATATTTCGGGCAGAGTTCTGGCCCCCGAAAAAGTAAACATGCTGGCGGACATTGTCACCAGACAGAAGCAATATATATAGCGCTTATTCCAGCGATCGCCCAGATAGCCTACTAACAGGCGGGCCGGGATAGCTAGAGCGGCAGTTATAGAAACTATGGTTGCGGCAAGAGGCGTCGCTAGACCTACGTCTTGCACTAAGAATGGCAACTGATGGGCGGCAATTGCACTGGAAGCAACGCTCCTCGTGGAAAAGGCCAGCGCCAGAAGATAAAAGGAGGGGCTGGTCAAAGCCTCCTTGACGGTAAAGTCGTCTTCTTGAACGGTCTTCGCACTAGCTTGTCCTGAGCCCTGTCGAAGGGCCTGTCCTGTAGGGGCGGGGTCTCCCCGCTCTGTGGCCTTGGATGAGCTTATTATCTGGGTGTCGCCATCAGGCAGGTATCCATACTGCTCAGGCTTATGACGTACCAGGGATGCCATTGGATATCCTACAAACCACACCACCAGGGCTACTACAACACAGGTAGCTCGCCAGCCATAGGTATCGATTAACCAGACCATTAGCGGGACCAGTACGCCGCCTATAGGCATGCCAGTGAAAACGAGGGCGCTGGCCATAGTCCGCTTGCGCACAAACCAGTTGGCAGCGGCTACCTGTGCCGGCCCAAGAGTGCCGGCGGATGACCCTATGGCTATCAGACCACAAAAAACAACATACAGACCTAAAAGGGAATCTATCTTTGAGAGGACTAAAAAGCCGATACCCAGGATGGTGACCCCTACGAACATGAGCCTTCTAGGGCCAAAGCGGTCGATTAGAAAACCATCTATAGGGCCAAGGGCAGCGCCCTCCAACTGGGCCAGGGATATCGCGCCGGTGATCTGCCGCCTGCTCCATCCAAACTCTTGGGTGAGAGGCAAGATAAAGGACTGGAAGCCGAAGTAGTTGGTCCAGCCAGTAATGGTGCCAGCCAAGACGCCTGCGAATACCACCCACCAGCCATAAAAAATACGACCCTTGGGCTTTTGTACTGAACCTTCAGATGCATCCATGAGCGCCTCCACTTACCGACAGACTGATACTACCCAGCTCGAGAAATCTCAAAGGGCACGGCCACAAGGGTCTAATTTAATATCAAAGGGGGGAGTATGACTACCACAGGCTGAAGCCTGTGGCATAGTTGGACTCTATGCTACGGGCTTCAGCCCGTAGTACTGCTATATTCACTCCTCGTTACGAAAGATGGACAAACCCTGGGAGCGCAAGACCTTGCTCCCCTACTTTACTTCTGCTTTTGCTCCAGCATCTTCCAACTTTGCCTTAAGAGTAGCAGCTTCATCCTTGCCGATGCCTTCTTTCACGGCTACTGGAGCGCTCTCTACCAGGTCTTTGGCCTCTTTCAGACCAAGAGAAGTAACTTCTCGTACTGCCTTGATGACGTTTATCTTATGAGCTCCAATGTCTACCAACTGTACGGTGAACTCGGTCTGCTCTTCCTCTTCCTCAACAGCCACTGCCGGACCGGCAGCGCCTGCCGATACGCCCATCATAACAGGCGCAGCAGCGCTAACTCCAAACTCTGTCTCCAGAGCCTTGACCAGCTCTGATAACTCAAGCACGCTCATGCTTTTAATAGCCGTTAATAATTCTTCCTTAGTCATTTTATCCTCCTTTATTCCTTTAAGTCCCCTGAGGCGACTTCTAATTGTTGTCTTCTAGCGTCCAATACCCTCGCTATTGAGGCGAGCACATTATTCAAAACTCCAGCCAGTCCATACAGAGGAGTTTGGAGTCCACCGATAACCTGACTCACTAAGACTTCCTTGCTCGGCAGAGTAGACAAAGAGGTAACATCCGCTGGCCTCAGGACTTTACCATCCAGGATACCGCCATATATCGTAATCGGAAGCCTGGAGGTGCGAATAAAATCTGTTAGCACTTTAGCAGGTACTACGGGGTCTCCCTTTCCCGCCAAGAAAGCTGTAGGGCCAGTAATAACACTGTGTAGGCTCTCCTTGTTGGCCCGCTGCGCTGCCAGCTTAGCCAAAGTATTCTTAGACACCCGAAATTCGATACCGGAGTCTCTCAATACCCGTCGTAAGTTGGTTATGTCATTGGCCTTTATACCCTGGTAGCTGGTAGTTATTATTATGTCACTCCTGGAGAGAAACTCCTCCAGCTCCATTACTTCTGCGACTTTTTTCTCTTGTGGCATTTAGTTGCCCTTTCTTTCCTTCTTGTGACCATATTTTGTAACTAAGACTTAGGGGCGGGTCTTGTGCCCCCTTTCTTGGATGTAGTAGACGAGCCTCAGCGGGCAGGGACAAGCCACTGCCCTACATAGGTATATATCTACTCCGTACAAACTTGCAACTGCTTCCCGGTTACTCCCATTATCGGGGGAATGACCTAACAAAAACTAAAGCCCTTGCGCAGCATGAGACGCAAGGGCTGATTAAATCAATCAACACAGTAAAGACCTTGTCGCCTCGGCAGGCATTCTTTAAGCCCTTCCTGGGAAGGACGCCTGCTGTCTTAAGCACAATATGGTTTGTTTCAATCCTCACTCAGCCCTTCGAGAGCCTCAGGACAGGTCCGAAGACTGAGTACAACGATGTGTATCCAAGTATAGCTTATCTTTTTGGTAATGAAAATAGCCACAGATGAGAACAAGATTCTGACGAAGCGACATTCGTCACTGCTGTTGCGCGGCGAACTGCAAGGTGGCTGACAGATCCAGCTTGATACCTGGTCCCATAGTTGTGGTTAAAAATATGCTCCTTATATACTGGCCCTTAGCGCCACTCGGCCTGGCCTTTACTATAGCGTCTACAATAGTTGCCAGGTTCTCAAGGAGCGCCTCATCCGCAAAGCTAACCTTGCCGATAGGGAGGTGTATAATAGCCGTTCTGTCCAGACGGAACTCTACACGGCCCTTTCTGGCGTCCCTGATTACTCTGGGCATATCCTCAGTATTAGCCACAGTGCCTGCCCTGGGATTTGGCATTAGACCTCTTCGGCCCAGGACACGGCCAAGCCTGCCGACCTTACCCATCATATCAGGCGTAGCTATGGAGATATCAAAGTCAACCCAGCCATCCTCTATCCTCTTGATAAGGTCGTCGCTGCCAACGTAATCAGCTCCGGCATCCAGAGCGACTCTTTCAGCCTCTCCTTGAGCGAATACGAGCACTCTCACCTGTTTACCCAATCCCTGAGGTAGGAGCGCCACGCCGCGTACCTGTTGTTCGGCGTGCCTGGGGTCCAGCCCCATCCGAAGATGAAGCTCTACCGTCTCATCAAATTTGACGTAAGAGGCTTCCTTTGCTAGAGCTACAGCTTCGGTAGGTGTATAAGCCTTATCTTTATCAACTAGCTGCACAGCAGCCTGGTATTTTTTACCTTCTTTTGCCACTCTAGACTCCCTCTACAGCGATACCCATGCTTTTCGCAGTACCTTCTATGATCTTCACAGCTCCTTGAATGTCCGCAGCATTTAGGTCTTTTTGCTTTAATTTAGCTATCTCTTCCAGTTTATCTCTTGTAATTTTACCAGCCCTTGTAGCTCCCGCAGTATTGCTCCCCTTTTCGATGTTAGCAGCCTTCTTTAGAAGGTCAGAAGCTGGAGCTGTCTTTGTGATGAATGAAAAAGACCGGTCTTCATATACAGTTATCTGTGCCGGTATTACAGAGCCTATCTGTGAGGAAGTACGCTCATTGTACTCCTTCACAAAGCCCATTATGTTTATCCCATGCTGTCCAAGGGCAGGGCCAACTGGAGGCGCCGGAGTAGCCTTTCCAGCCTGAAGCTGGATGGTCAGCACGGCCCTTACTTTCTTTGCCAATTTATACTTTCCTCCTAGCTTTATAGATCAAGAATTTAAAAAAGAAGATACCTCAGCAGTGAATGGCTCCAATTGGTCAAGCATTATAGAATGGCCGGCGCCAGGTATCTCAACGTAATGCCCTTTAGGCAAGGCAGCGGCGGCTCTTTTAAGGTACTCAGTAGAGACTGAAGCGCTCTCTCCGCCACGCATTACTAACGTAGGACATGACACTTTTGGCGCTTCTGACCATAAGTCCTGGCAGTCCCAGGCATTGCTCACGGTGGGATCATGCTTGAATACATACTTGCCGCTCGGCATTTGTTTAGTGCGCCAGAGGGCCTTTTCCTTTAAGACCTCATGAGGCGTTGTGTCTCTACCCTGTTTGAGCCACCCAAACACCTCTTCTACGGAGTCAAAAGATTGCGGAGGCTGAGTCCAGCTACCACTGGGAAACTCCCTGGCGGGGCCAAAGTCTACCATAACCAGTTTTTTAACCCGGTCCGGGTGAGAAGCAGTATAAGCCAGACCGTTATGGGCGCCCATAGAGTGTCCTATGTATATAAAGGATCCTAGTCCTATCGCATCAACAAAGCCTTCAAGGGCTCCGAGGTAGTCCTTGGTTTTGTAACCACTTTCCTTGTACCAGTCACTGTCACCATGGCCGGGCTGGTCCAAGGCCAAGATATGGTAGTCTTCACGTACTTTAGCTACAAAACCGTCCCAGTCGTGGCAATTGCCTGTCATGCCATGGACTAACAGTATATCGGGCTTGTCCTGGCTTCCCCAGTCCAGATAATGGAGATTAAGTCCGCCAACGTCAACAAATTTATCCTGTGCTACATCAAAGGATCGGACCAAGGAAAGACTCCTTAGTTTAGTCGCTCTACCTGGAGCAGGTCAAGCTCAACTGGCGTCTCTCTTCCAAAGAAGGATACCATTACTCTGACCTTGCCCCTCTCAAGGTTAAACTGGTCTACTACACCGATGAAGTCAGTAAACGGACCGTCCACCACGCGGACAGCCTCGCCTTTGCTGAAACCAACTTTGATCCTGGGCGTTTCCGACCTCATCCGCTGTAAGATCCTGTTTACCTCTTCTTCCTCCAGCGGAGTTGGCTCGGTACCTGCACCGACAAATCCGGTGACGCCAGGTGTATTGCGTACTACATACCAGCTCGCATCGTCCAGCCGCATCTGTACTAGCACATAGCCGGGATAGACCTTACGTGAAACAGTACGGCGCTGTCCATCCCGTATCTCTATCTCTTCCTCTGTGGGTACTACCACCTGGAAGATCTTCCCCTCCATATCCATGGAGCGGATGCGCTGCTCAAGATTGGCCTTGACCTTGTTCTCGTAGCCTGAATAGGTATGAATTACATACCATCGACGCCCATCATCGATCTCGACAGAAGCGTCTTCTGCTGTATTTATTCCCTTTTGGACCGCTTCTAAGTCCGCTGCCATTATAAAATACCTAACGACCTAATAGTACTCTGTCTACAACTTGTAGGAAGATCCAGTCCACTGCACCCATAACTATTCCAACGATCAATGAAACAACAATAACCAGAGTTGTCAGGTTCACTGTCTGCTGTCTGGTGGGCCAGGTGACCTTCTTGAGCTCTGATACTACCTCTCTAAAAAACTGAGGCCGAGCGTCGGGGCGTCTAACGGAGGCTTGAGGACGCCTGGGAGCGCGAGTCCCCTTGGGAGGCGGACCCTCTTCCTTGCGACCCAGCTTGGGGAGTATGTTCATGACTTACCTGGCCTCTCTGTGAGACCTTGGGCTCCTGCATTTCGGGCAGTATTTTTTGAACTCCAGCCTATCCGGATCGTTCCTGCGGTTCTTGGTAGTAGTGTAGTTCCTGGAACGACACTCAGTACAAGATAGGTGTATTATTACTCTTGCCTCAGTCTTCTTAGCCATTTCTTCACCATTAACCTTTTACCCTTCCAAAGAAAGTCACATTATCTAAGAATAGTAAATTCTCATGAAGGGAATTACATATAATTACAAGCCCTCGACCAGATTCGAACTGGTGACCTCGTTCTTACCAAGAACGTGCTCTACCTACTGAGCTACGAGGGCACTTAGCAAGAGAAACCAGTTCAAGACCTGCCTAGCGGGTCCTACAGATTTCTTTTGTGAGGTCAAAAAAAGTATAACATTTGCTTACTACGGCGGTCAACCAAAATTAGACCTGGGTGTGACCATCTTTTGTAACAAGAAGTCGTAGGGGCGGTGGCTTGCCTGTCCTGAGGCTCTCGAAAGGCTCAGGATGAGCGGGTAATACGGCCCCATCAAACAGAATTGGTATTACCCAGCTGAGGGCTGAAAAAGAAGCAAAAGTTTCTTCTCTAGTTATGTTTCTTCACCTTTCGTGTCGTTAGCAAGGATAAGGTCTAAGAACGCACGGGGACTTAAGATAGTGACACCTTGGTAGGCGCCAAGTTTTTGAAGTTGGCTGTCTCCAGTGACCAGGTAGTCTGCATGAAAAGAGACCGCTGTTGCGAGAATGAGGTCATCTTCAGGGTGAGTGGCCACTCCGTGTACTTCTACAGTAATAGAGGTAATAGTAGCTTGCTGGCTCAGCAGCGCAATATCTGCAGCCATCTGCTCGGCAGTGCGCCGTTGCAGAAAGTATGGGTCTTCAAACGTATGCGCTAGCTCAGTGAGGATGGGTTCAGACACAACTAACTCAAAGGCTCCCGTACTCCACGCTGCTAAAAGCTGTCCAGGTGGGCTAGAGTTGCGTATGAAACCAGAGGCCAGGACATTTGTATCAAAGACCGCAGCAATCATGTAACAGCCGCATCAGGTTGATTCCTGCGGCGGTTCTTTGCTCTAACCTCTGAGATGGCACGGGTAATCTCCCGTTCAAGTTCCTCATCGGGAATGTCCTTAAAGGCTGCTTGAGTCTCAAAGAGAGCTTTAAAACGCTCCGCTCGCTGGGCCTCAAGTCGGTTGAAGCGCTCTAGGTCAGAAGCAGAGATAATTGCAGCCACGGGGATACCGCTTTTCTCTACGATTACCCTGGACTCTCTTCGGAAGACCTCGTTGATAACTTGGCTGAATTGGTCCCTCGCTTCTGATGCTTTCATGGTCTTGGTCATAGGTTCACGTTCAGGCATGATTCACCACCATTCTTTCCATCTGGCGTACTTTGCACAAAATAGCACAAAAGACGCCAAGATACAATATGTTTGTATCTAGAAAAGGCACAGTTATATCTCGGTATCAGTCGGCAAAGCCCTTTTGACGCCCTGCTCGGCCATCTCATCCATAAATATTTCTCTGAGTTCTTTGAAGTCCTCTGGCATTTTGCGCGGTTTAAGCATGCCGGCGGTTAGCTCTGTTATGGAACGTATCGGCCGTAGAACGGCTTCCTTGTTACTATCAGTAGATAAAGAAATTAATACTTTATCTCCCTCTTTAATTCCCAAGAGTTTGCGGATTTCGCTTGGTATTGTAATCTGTCCCTTTCTCGTTACGACTGTTACTCCTACTGACATATTCGTATCTCCTAACTAATAGTACATGTAGAACTCTTGTAGCCTGTGGCCGTTAGGCTATGAGGCTCTCGAACTAATGGTACTACTGATTATACAATAGCAATACCATAGCTCCAATTAGTAGTATTTTTGAGCAGAGAACAAATATCTTATTTACTTGGCGGCGACCGTGATCCGGCTGACTTGGGAAGGATCAAAATTCCTTACCTCTCCGTCTTCAACTAAGAATCCAAAGGACCGCGCTGATACAAGTCTTTCATGGTACTTGAGCTGAACATTAACCATGTAGCGTCCGTTAGCCGTTGGCCAGGTCTCGGAGCTAAAGCTTTGTTCTTTACCATCTACCCAAGCATTAGCCTGTTTTGTGACCAGGTTAAGCGCCAGCTCGGCGGTCTTAGGACCTTGCGTTACTGGAATAGCCCACCAACCGTAATGCTCCAGACCATGCTCCGAAGCAGAGTATACGTCGACACCCAGGACTGCATGGGTACTTTCAGGCGCTGAGTAGTCCAGCACTATATTCGCTATCTGGTCCTTAAATGTTGCTAAAGCAGATACCGAAACTGTCTCTCCAGACTTATCGAAGGGACTTCCCGAGACATCACTGGCAACGGAATCTATGAGAAAGCTTGGATTGCTTCTATCTAGGCCGGTTAGCAAGTGTACCACTAGCTTATTTCCTGGGATACCTGAGCTCCATCCATTGGGATCAAGAGTAAGGGTATCGATCTCTTGCCATACCCTTCCCCCTTCATCCAAAAGGAATAAGCTGTCGCTCTTATCCAGGCTCAAGTTAGCAAAACGCACCTTGGTGGCTATAGCATTATCGTTAGGATTCATAATCGTCCAGCTATGATCAGAAGGACCTCCTCGATGGGAGTACTCAAACCTAAAACGGGGATCAAAGACCTTCATGGAGATAAAGCTGACCCCTAATACTAAAAAGACAAGGGTGGCGTAGAATACCTGATTTCTCCAGCGAACATTCGTTATTAAGGTGGTTGAAGCAGCCTTTAGGAAATATAGCGAGCTAATGATCATAATGGGCATAGCCGGGACCATAAACCGGTGCTGAGCATGGTGGACAGCATATATTACCGTTAGGCTCAAGGGAACAACCGCCAAAAGAATAATAATGTGTTCCTTTTTCCAGAAAGCCACTACAATACCGGATATCCCCAACACAACCAGCAGGGCATGAAATGCCTGATAATATAGGAATGCCTAGAGACCTTCCGATTTCAGCAGAAGCCTATGTACCGGCAGAACTGACTCTGCCGGACCTGCGGGAGGCTGCAAAGGGCTGTCAGGCCGGGGACAATTTCTTGATAATCGGTGGGCGCCATACATAATTGCTACTATTCTCCCTTCAGCGATCCTCGCATCCCTGAAGATGTCGCTAAGGAGCTTGGTTATATGGCATTGGTGCAGGACCTTACAAAAAATAGTTGGGGTGCTACAAGAGGAGCCGGCTGCACAGGGATGCACAATGTCTTTTGCGCCCCCCTATGCATAGAGATAGGGCCGGGAATGGCACTGAGCAACAAGAGTCAAAGCTTAAACACGTAACGTAAAGCTCTATCCACATCTTCCATCGTCTGTTGTCCTAGAGTACCGAGTCGCCGCCGCACAAGACCACGGTGTAGCGTAGCGAGCTTGCTGAGCCGTACAACAGACGGGACTTTCAGGCCTGTCCTTGAGAACTCGGCCTGACTTGGCTCCAATAGTATGTCGGTCTGGAGGTCGATCTTATTCACATGGCTTGTCATGAAGGCCAGAATCAAGTCATCGCCTGTAACCTGTGCCACAACAAGAGCAGGCCGTACCTTATCAGCGCTTAGGTCAGTAAAGGGAAAAGAGATTAGGACCACGTCGCCCCGTGAGAGAGCACGGAGGGCCGTCACACCGGTTCTCCATCCGATACGCTATAGAGATCAGGTTCATCCTTTAGCCAATCGAAGGCTCCACCTTCCTGAGCAATAATAGCTGTTTCTTTTTGGCTGAGGTCCTGAAAATCTGGCGGGTGCACCGGAACACCGCCAGAGATCAGGTAGTCCACATAATCCTTGATCAGCCAAGCTACCGGTGTTCTCCGATGTGCCGCGTAGCGCCGTAGCGCTTCCATCTGTTCGGGATTTAATTTGATATTGAGTTGAGCCACGATGACAATTCCTTAAGTGGGATATACATAGATATCCTAATATACCAAATGGTAACCTGTCTATTAGATAGAGCTGGCTAACCCCTATAGCTGATGCGAGCCAGATTCTTACTGGCTTGGTGCATTACAGGCTTTCCAATTAGCAGCTTACTTTCCTTGCGAGGAGTCAATAGTTTACAGTATACTTTTGTAAGACAGCTAACGACGGCCAGTCATTAAGACTGCGATACTACCAACACCATCAGTAAGTTAAGGCATACTTCTAGAATGTAGGCTTGCCGGGGTGGCGGAATTGGCAGACGCAGCGGACTTAAAATCCGTCGGGCTAACACCCGTGTGGGTTCGACTCCCCCCCTCGGCACCATTTATACTTTTCTCGCTCGGGAAAAATTAAAAAATCTTGAGCTAGCAGGAAAATGGATGTCGGCAGATTGATAGGTTGCAAATTATTCTCTTGAGTGCGACTATATTGCCATGAGGGTCTCAGCTTTCAAAATTAATGAGCCAGTCCCGGAACTCAACGATCCTATCGTATTCGGGACACTGATCCCGTGGCTTGATGCCGGCAACGTTGGTACCGTCGTGCTGTCACGCCTGGAAGAATCTCTCCAGGCGGTAAAGATCGCCGAGTTGGCAGTCCCAGGCCGCTTCTTTGACTTCACTCGATATCGCCCCCTGGCGCGCTTTGTAGAGGGGCAGCGAGTCTTGAAGATCCCCAACTGCACTTTGAGCTACGCAAAACGTCCCGGCGCTTCTGACATACTGTTTTTGAATATGCTGGAGCCGCATTTGTTTGCCGAGAGGTATATCGACGCGGTCTTGCAGCTCTTGAAGGCCCTTGGGGTTAAAAAGCATTGCAGAGTTGGAGCCTGGTGGGATGCAGTGCCTCACACCCGCACTTTGCCAGTCAGCTACTCAGTTGCAGGACAACAGGTAGACCTCAATACTGGAGATCTTTTGCCACGGCGACCGGGAGGCTACGAGGGGCCAACCTCGATCATAAATCAGGTTACCGACCGGCTGGAAAGCTTTGGTATCGAAAACCAGTCTCTGATGCTGCGCTTACCTTATTATGCCAGGCTGGAGGAAGACCACACCGGTGTAGCGCGTCTCATAGAGACTATGATGCAAGTATTTGACTTGCCAACGACGTTAGCCGATGTCGCAGCAGCCGAGGCCTATGAAGGAAAAAGACAGTATCAAAGGCTGAGCTCTCAAGTCTCGAGCAGCCCAGAGGTCAACGCATTAGTACAACGACTGGAAGAGGAGTACGACTCACAAGAGCCTAATACAAGCAGTGAGCCTCCCCCATCGCTTTCACCAGAGGTAGAGAAGTTCCTCAGGGAGATAAACGACCAGATGGGAGGACCCGGGACCTAGGCTAATCAGTACCAAGTTTAAGTGATATCGTAACCGTAAGAGAAGGGCCTACGCTAATAAGCGTAGGCCCAACCTTTTGTCGAAAACTTATTGCCTTTTATCTTTTAACGCTTGTCAACCCAGGCCCACTCAACGCTAGGTAAAAGTATTATGCAATTCAACAATATAATATAAAAAGTTCTGCTGCCTTTTTTGATCATTAATAGGTGTAAAAACCATTAAAATTATTAAAACAGCTATACACCTTCTAGATGGTGCTGTATAATACGGCAAGATAATATAGCCTTAGGTCTTGCTTTTTAGCTTCATTAAAGTAGGGTTATGTATTAGATATGCAGGAGCCGTCGAGGCCCTGAAAGCATAAGAGGAGGAGTTATGGACTTCGAGTTTTACTATACGCAAGAGCAGGAGGACTTTCGTCAAGAGGTCCGGGGTTGGCTCAAGGCAAACGTGCCACCTGACCTGAAGGGGTCGCCAGACCCTGAGGACTCACCTTACGAGGCGTTTCGCGGGGGTGTTGAGTTCAGGCAAAAGCTGGCCCATAAGGGCTGGTACGCCCCTACCTGGTCTAAAGAGTACGGCGGAGGCGGCCTTACCGCTGCGCATGGAGTGATAATCGATGAAGAGCTTGCCGAGTTTGATCTGCCCGGCATAGCCAGCGGTGATACTGGGACCAGCCTGTGCGGTCCAGCCATTATGGTATGGGGTACTGACGAGCAGAAGAAAAGCTTCCTACCGATGATCACCAGCGGCAAGTACGTGATGTGGCAGTGCTTCACCGAGCCCGAGGCCGGCTCCGACCTGGCCTCCATGAGGACTACCGCCATCCGCCACGGCGACGAGTTTATAGTCAACGGCAACAAGATCTTCGTCGGCCAAATGCACGACGTAGACTATCTATACACTCTGGCAGTCACCGCTCCTGATAATCCGCGACACAACAATATTGGCGCCTTTATCATTCCGGCAAACTTGCCGGGCGTTACTCTGGGGCACCTTGACTTGTTAGTAGGCGGGAAGCGCACCGTGTTCTTTGAGGATGTCCATGTCCCCGCAAGCCAGATCATCGGCGGCGACACTGACGGCTGGAAGGTCACCCAGACCAGCTTAGAGCTGGAGCACGGTGGGTCCGGAAGGGCCGTAGATACAGACAAGTACATGGACAAGTTCCTTGATTACGCAAGGAACACCATGCGCGATGGTAAGCCTATCAGCAGCGATCCTGAGAACCAGAGCGCTCTGACGGACGCCTACATAGGTTACCAGGTAAACCGGCTGTTTGGCCTCCGCAACTACTGGATGCGCAGCGCCCGCAAGCCGTTCACCTACGAAGGGTCACAGTTCTCACTGAACCGCAAGACCTACTTTCCAAAGTTAGCCGAATTGATGCTGAAGGTGATGGGGCCATACGCCCTGGTCTCAGAGCCTGGATTAGCCCCATACGAGGGAAGGCTGGAGTATCACATCAGAAACTCCATACGTATACCGCATCCGGGAGGCACGGTAGAGATTCAGAAATTAATCATGGCACGCCGCCTCGGTGTAAGCCGCACCAGGGAACAGGGCGCAGCTTACGTTTAATAGTAAATTGCAGAGGGGCTGCACTAATGATAGTGCAGCCCCTCTGCTCTGCTGGCGCTTGAACAAACAAAGTTGCCCCGACTTGTCGGGGAGGATTGAAATTTGGGAGGATCTTCTAATGGACCTGTCATTGACAGAAGCTCAGGAGCTGCTTCGAAACGCAGCAGCAGACTTTATGAAAAACGAGGCCCCTAAGACTGTAGTGAGACAGATCGACGAGAACCCCACCGGGTTTTCTCCCGAGATGTGGCGTAAGATGGCCGATCTAGGATGGACTGGAATGCTCATACCAACAGAGTATGGCGGAGGCGGGAGAAACCTGATGGACACCGCTGTCCTGTATGAAGAGATGGGCAGGGCAGCGCTTCCTACCCCACACCATTCCTCAGCGGTTACCTGCGCCCTAATCATAATGCAGGGCGGTAGTGAGGAGCAGAAACGGAGGCTACTGCCATCAATAGCTAACGGCCAAAAGATAATGGCCTTCGCCTCCACCGAGCCCGAGTACGGGTGGGGCCCTGATTCAATAAAAATGACCGCTGCCAAGAGCGATGGTGGGTTTACACTAAACGGCACCAAGCTCTTTGTTCCCGACGCTCAAGTAGCCGATCAGTTGCTGGTTGTAGCCAAGACCAGCGGCGGCCTCACGCTCTTTGTAGTAGACAAAAACGCCAGCGGAATATCTACCAAGACGTTGAACGGGTTCAGCGGGGAGAAACTCAACGAGATCAACTTCAACAATGTGAAGGCGAACGACGCCGACGTAATAGGCAGTGTAGATGCCGGCTGGTCTATACTTGAGCCAGCATTGGACAAGGCTACTGTTCTTCTATGCGCTTATATGACCGGGGCCAGCGCCCAGGTGCTGGACATCTCTGTAGAATACAGCAATAACAGAGTCGCCTTTGGCACTCCAATCGGCCGGTTCCAGAGAGTACAGGACCATCTGATCGACATAGTCAACGGTGTAGATGCGGCCCGATACACAACTTATGAGGCCATCTGGAAGCTCGACGAGAACAAGGCGGGAGCTACAGAGTCGGTTTGCGTAGCCAAGGCAGTGGCCAGCGAGAGCTTCTATAACCTCTGCGACTCCGCGCACCACGTTCACGGCGGCATCGGCATCGACAAGGACTATGGACTGTTTATGTACACCAAGAAGTCCCGCAGCCTATACCACTACCTCGGCGACCCGGTATACCACAAGCGCCGTCTGGCCAAGCTGCTAAATCTATAGACCATAGATAGACCTTCGGCAGGGTTATTTTAAGCCTGTCGAGCTAAACAAGACTTTAAGAAAGGCGTGGGATTTAACCCATGCCTTTCTTTTATTCACCTCGGATAATCATATACTTACTGCTTTCAGTGCTGATAAGGCGGGTGCTGTGAGGTTATAAGACTTCATTGGTCGGCGCAGTAGTAGACGTTTGGGGCACAACGCGTTATGCGAAGAGCTTGAGAGACATTGTTGGGCCTGAAGAGGCTGGAAAATGGTTAGGAGCAAGCATTATGGGGCAACCTGGTCCAGGGAGACAACAACGTATTGCTGCATTGCAGAGCGCTGCACAGCGAGATTTAGAGCAAATACGTCGCATCCTTGAAGATATAACCGGATTTAACTCTCTATGGAGCGGCAATGTTACTGTAGAGCCTTTATCAGTTGACTATTTGGGGGTTAAGCAATGGTCTTGCGACATAGGGATTAGGGAAGATGTTTTGCAGCATCGAGAACAGCGCTGGACTACAATGATACATGAATCCCTACACCCTGTATCTAATGGTTTACAAAGAGACTCATATAGTGCTAACCAGGGATGGGAAGAAGGTATTGTCGAGCAAGCACAACGTATATTACGCAATCGTATTTTTGATAGGCTGAATATTTCAGCGAGAACTTCTCAATTGCGAGATATAGATCGAAGAAACTTGTATAATGATTTTGTCAGCGAATTAGAAACCCTACGAACTCGGTTGGGGATTGAGAGTGAGAGGTTCTATTTGGAGCTTCTATCGGCACCATTGGCTGAGCGCTCTCAGTTTGTAAAGACCATAGGTGATAATCGATGGGTAGGGGATGCGTTAGACGAATGGCATCAAGTGTTTGAGCAATCAGACAAAGTTTTACGGAGGGTACTATAATGGCCGAAGACAACATAGAATTAGCTAGGCGCATGTCCTATGCCAGAACTATAGAGGAAATACAAGCCGTTAAAAAAGAGGCGCATGAATGGTTACAGCAACATCCTGATGACCTTACAGTATTATCAGCCGGAGAAGGGCTTGCTATGATGGAATCTGCTCTAGTTAATAAGGAACAAGTTAAGAGGGCAAGCGCTTGACATAGCGCTATTGCTAGCCTTATATAGATATTTCGAGAGCCTCATCCCCTGCGGGGCACAGGATACAAGTTCAACCGGGCGTATTGACCGCCGACTCACGGGCATTGAACCGCCTAGAGTCGGCAGTTTTATTTCGACAAGCTCAATACAAGTATTTTGTCGCAAAAGTATTGAACTTTTCTGCCTCTCGTTGCTACTTACTTAGTAGAGGGGTATGCTGAAATGAAGAGCGTACATGTTATGAAAAGCACCACCTTGAATGAGCGCTGGTCGAGTGACGAGCAGCAGACCTGGCTAACCCTAATCGAACGTATTGGAACCGGCGACCGCGACGCGCTTGCTGATCTATATACAAGTTTCCAGCGTCCACTGTTCCGCTACCTATGCCAGTTGACGCCAGACCGCGGCCTTGCCGAAGAGATCTTACAAGATACCTTCGTTGCTATTTGGAAGAGCGCAGCGAGCTTCGAAAAGCGGTCCAGCGTGCGCACCTGGATTTTTGGTGTCGCCCGTCGTCAGGCCCATAACACCTTGCGCCGTCATAGCCTTCAGCTTGACGGTGACGAAGCTCTCGAAAACATCGTTGACCCGGAACCATCGCTGGAAGAGCAGGTGCTTTCCCGTGTGGACTTCGAAGATCTGGTAGCAGGAATTAAGGCGCTTGCTCCAATATATAGAGAAGTATTGGTGCTCAACTTTGTACACGGTCTGCCTTATGCGGAGATCGCCCAAATTATTGGCATTCCGGAAGGCACAGTCAAGAGCCGCCTGAGCAATGCAAGGCGCGCGTTGCGGGAATTATTGAACCGTTGACTATATCAGGCTGTCATTCTGAGCGACAGCGAAGAATCTCGGCCGTTGCTGACAGATTCTTCGGTCGCTACCCGCTTCCTCAGAATGACATATTAGGAAGACCACTGAGGAGACCATCATGAACAAGCATGACGCAAACCACGTAACCGAATTTATCCCCGCATACCTTGGCGGGTCGTTAGACCGGAGCATGGCTGAAGCAGTGGGGACACATCTGGCCGTTTGCCGGGAATGCCAGTACGATTCTCTTGACTGGAAAGCGGTTGCTACCGCTACTCAAGCTGTAGCGACCGCTTCTCCTGCGGCTTCACGCGGACTGCTTGACCGGGTCTTTGAAAAGATCGAGGCCAGCGAGCGAGCGCCCTACTGGCATGAGCATTGGCTCCTTGCCTGGTTAAAGCGCCCGCTGGTCGCCCGCTCCATGGTAAGCAGCTTTGCTATGGTTGTCTTAGCGCTGCTACTGGTCATGACTCCCGTTGGGTCCTATGCTCAGCGGCTTCTCGAAGTCTTTCAACCGCGGCAGTTCGTCGCCGTCCCAATAACCTTAACCGACATGAGAGCGTTGAGCGCTCTTAGTCAGTATGGAGACTTCACGCATGAGGCTGAGGGAGATATCCAGCACGCTGATAGCGCGGCTGACGCCTCTACAAAGAGCGGCTTCTCTATCCTCACGCCTGGGACCCTGCCGGCCAGCGTGACGGCGGACCCGTCTTATGGAGTAGTGCCAAGCCGATCAGCAACCTTCACTTTTGACGCTGATAAGGCACAAGAGACCGTCCGCGGGGTGGGGCAGGAGCTACCACCACTGCCTGTTAATATCGATGGCAGCTCAATAGAGATAACAACCGGAATCGGTGTTATGACTATGTACGGAGGCAGTCCCAGTATGACAGGAGAAGGTAGCAGGCCGACAAATTCTATCCCGCAACTGATCATCGGGCAGGGATATGCGCCGGAGGCAACCTCTAGCGGCGCCTCGCCAAAGGAGTTAGAGGACTACGTACTTAGCCTGCCGGGTATATCAAACGAGCTGGCTAACGCAATCCGCGCCATCGGAGACCCTACTACAACCTGGCCTATTCCGGTGCCGGTTGGCGAAGTAAACACACATTCCGTTACGGTCCAGGGAGTATCAGGCACGGTCTTCGCCGAACCGAGCGGCTTTGCCACAGGAGTCATCTGGATTAAGAACGGGTTCATCTATGGAGTCGCCGGGCCCTTGAATGAAAATGAAGTATTGGCTGTTGCCAATTCGCTTCGGTAAGGACGCTAGTCAAAATGAGCCAAACGCCATCTCTCACAAAGGTAAGTAGCGGGGCAGCAGGAGTAGATACGCATCCCCCTGCTATTGATACTGATAATCTTGCCAAGTCCTATGGAAAAATCACTGCGCTTGCTGGCCTGACGATGTCTGTGCCGAAAGGCGAGGTCTTCGGTTTCCTGGGTCCCAACGGGGCCGGGAAGACCACTGCCGTAAAGCTGCTGCTCGGCCTGGTACGCCCCACGTCAGGACAGGCATCAGTGCTCGGGTCGCCTCTGGGCAATAGAGAGGCCCGCCGAAAAGTAGGCTACTTACCCGAGCTTTTTCGTTATCAGGAGTGGCTGTCCGCGCGCGAGGTGCTCATGCTGCATTGTGAGCTTGCGGGGGTGTCACAAGCCAGAAGGACGAGTGAGATCAATGCTGCCTTAGACATCGTTGGTCTGGTCCGGCGCGCCGATGATCGAGTAGGAACCTTCTCAAAGGGTATGCAGCAGCGACTTGGCCTTGGCGTGGCGCTGCTGGGCGAGCCCGAATTAATTTTCCTGGATGAGCCAACTTCAGCGCTGGACCCAATCGGTCGCTATGACGTGCGCGAGGTGATCCGCGAGCTGAAGCAGCGAGGCACAACAGTGTTCCTGAACTCGCATCTACTGAGTGAGGTAGAGCAAGTCTGCGACCGCGTAGCAGTCGTAGACCATGGCAAAGTCATCGCCATTGGCCCTATGGCCGATATCATTGGGGTAGCCAGCACCGTGCGAGTCCGCGCCACAGGACTCACCACTGCATCAGAAATGGCGTTGGCCCGCTTTGGTACGCCGGAAACTGAAGGAGACTGGTACACGTTCCGCGGGGTGACTGAGAATGACATTCCTGATCTAGTAGAAGAAGTTGTCAGACTTGGTGGGCGAGTGTACTCGGTTGAATCGCGGCACGAAAGTCTCGAAGACCGGTTTATACAGCTTCTACAAGAGGTCGGTGAAGCATGATGTCTGCTCCAGTCCTTGTCATAGCCCGTCTCACGCTGCGAGAGGCAGCGCGGCGGCGTCTGCTGCTGGCTGTAGTAGTCCTGACCGTGGTCCTGGTTGCGCTCAGCGCCTGGAGCTTCGGCAAGCTGACGTCGCTATCCTGCGATGACGGTGTGCCTTGCTCGCCAACTGAAACTAAGATGATTGCGGCCATGCTGGTGATTCTAATTACATTTATGTATAGCTTCGTGTTTACTCTTGGCGCGGTCTTTGTCGCAGTCCCCACCGTAGCCAGTGAGGTCGAATCCGGAGTTACGCTTGCGATGCTACCCAGACCAATCAGAAGGAGCGATATCATCCTGGGTAAATGGCTCGGCTGGGCTATCATTGCGGGTGGTTACACAATAGTGACTACGGGACTTGAGTTCATAGCGGTCCAGGCCGTCGTCGGATATACGCCGCCACACCCCATTACCGCCATCCTCTTTCTTCTGGGCGAATGCCTGGTTATGCTAACTCTTGGGCTTCTCTTTAGCACGCGGCTTGCGCCAATGACCGGTGGTATCATTGCACTTGTGCTGTTTGGCCTCGCCTGGATGGGTGGCGTTGCTCACGGGGTTGGGACGCTCCTGGAAAGCGATGCGGTGCGGAACATAGGTCTTGTTAGCAGCCTGATCCTGCCTACCGATGGTCTTTGGCGCGGCGCGCTCTTCAATATTGAGCCATCGATCCTTACCGAGGTCGCAGGGGCGAGCCGTGCGATGGCAGCTAACCCATTCTTGACCCATACTCCCCCATCGGCAGCGTACATTACATGGGCTGTCGCCTGGGTCATTATAATGCTTGGCCTCTCTATCCTCAGCTTCGAGCGGCGAGAGCCATAGTTCGAGAGCCTCATAGCCTAACGGCCACAGGCTACAGGCTGCACCCCAAATTTGCCATTCAGCCAAAATTGTTATATCCTAAGTTACCGTGGGGCTGTAGCTCAGCTGGGAGAGCATTTGGCTGGCAGCCAAAGGGTCAGGGGTTCGAGTCCCCTCAGCTCCACCATAGCACTGATCTCTCTAAACTAAGGGCCCTCTGTCCTCCAGGATGGAGGGGCTTTTTTCATTAATACACTTATTAGAATCCTCTCTCCATCTGGGAGCCTGTCCCTGAGGCTGTCGAAGGATTGGGAGAGAGTCAGGATTAGAGATGGACAGAGAAGAAATTCTGCATCATAGACTACACCCTTTCATGGTGTCCCCTGGAGATACCTCAGAGGCCATCCTGGATAAGATGTCCAAGACTGCCTTTCAAGGCCGCAACCTGGGCATGGCTCTGGATATCTGGAAGGAAATGCTCTCCAATAGGGTCACTATCTTCTTCGCCCTATCCGGGGCTATGGTCCCCGCGGGCATGGGCAAGGTATTGTCCTATCTGATAGAGCGCCGTTACATAGACGTCCTGGTATCCACCGGCGCTCAGTTGTTTCACGATACCTATGAGACCCTGGGCTATCACCACTATCAGATATTCGATCATGTGTCCGATGCAGAGCTAAGACGGCAAGACATAACCAGAATGCACGACGCCCTGGCGGACGATAAACAGCAGACTCAAGCCGAGAACGCTATTGCAGACTTTGCGGCTGGGCTGGACAATAAGACGTATACCACTAGAGAGTTTTTGCATAAATTTGGTCTCCACCTGGCCGACAGGACCTCGGAAGACCGCTACGGGGTGCTGGCTACGGCAGCAAAAGCCAACGTGCCGGTGTTATGTCCTGCTCTGGGCGATAGCGTCATTGGCACCGGACTTGCAATGGCCCGCTACCGGGGCCGCAGCAACCTACAGATAGATATAATCAAGGACGTCGTCGAGTCCGGCCTTATAGTCAAAAATACAGAGGAGGCTGGCGGTGCTACCGCTGTAGTAGTCATAGGCGGGGGACACCCCCGCAACTTCATACAACAGGCGGCAACCCTGGGCTATATATACCTGGGCGATGACAAGTGGTTCAACATGCACCACTACGGCATCCAGATAACCACCGACAGCCCACAATGGGGTGGTCTATCAGGCTCCACCTTTGAGGAGGCTAAGTCCTGGGGCAAGTTCCCCGATAGCTCTAAGACAGTAACAGCCTACTGCGACGCCACAATAGCCCTGCCGCTCCTTGTCACCGCCCTGGCCGAAGCAGAGTCTCGCGGCGGCATCAAGCGTCCCTGGCTGCCGGCCTTCGGCTGTGATGGAGCAGATATAAAGACAGAGTTTCGCTCCTAAGGCCGTTTAATTAGATAGAAATACCTAATATATACCTTTCTCCTTTAGTTATGCAAGGCTCTCATTAATGCCAAATATCTACCGTGACCTGATATAATGCTGGTAGAGGTGAAAGTCGATGTCGGATACTAAAGACTGGCTCGCCGAAAAGGCCAAAAAAGACCGCCAGCTATATGAACAATATGGCAGGCCCCTAGAGAAGGAACACGAAGGGGACTGCCTTGCAATCGGACCAGATGGGCAGACCATTCTCGGAGAAAATGATGTTGAAGTTCTCCGGCAAGCTATAGACACGTTTGGAAGTGGGAATTTCGCTTTTGTAAGGGTAGGTCGCCGCACCTTTGGTCAATGGCTCAGCAGCGCTCAGTAACCAGTAATAGCTACCCGTACCTCCCGATAGCAGCAGATATTCGAGGCCGCAGGATTCAGGCGGAAGCTCTTGTAGATACCGGATTTAGTGGATACCTGGTCATTCCCGACCACTTCCTTAATAGCGAGCTTGGCCTTCCTGACGCACGGATAGATTGGGGACTGGTTGGCTCGCTTATGAGTCGGATCGCGTCCTTGAACCTTGGGGCCATCTAGATTACAATAGATATGCTAACAGCACCTGCACCTTTGGGATTTGCCAGAGGGCAAGCGTGATGACCTCATTCACATTGCCAAGAAGTACATTGAGTCCTGGGCTGGTGATGGTGGTTACACCTGTGTCGTATGGAATCAGTGTCTTGCCATATTCATCTTCTAGCAGAGAATTTATTTCATCGACTAAATTAGTTGGCATAAAAACAGGTGTGCTATTCTCTACAACTTCACAGCATGGGATGTTTTCTGACTCTTAGTGAAAGGGACACGCATCAAATTCGTGCTCATGTAAAGATCTCGGACCGCGCGGCCTCTAACTTCACATAGCAACTGCCGTATAGCGCCAGTCAATTCGTTTCGACTGCTCAGGTACTAGCTGATGCCATGCCATCCGCTCTTGTTCCCTTCTTGAAATACACCACCGGTAGATCCAGTTACGACCTAGTCAAACTGGGCGAGCATATTGCAGGACAAGTTCTAAAGCAGACCGCGTATTTCGCGTTGTTAAGTACGCAACGGCTCAGGGACCTGACATAATCGGGTACACACCATACAAAGCCATGGTCAGCAACTCCTCCTTTAAAAACTCGTCCGTCTAGCTAGAATGCCAGCCAGACCCTAGCTTTTACACTCTCTTGGCTACCAGCCTTTTAACAAGCCAGCATTTCTCAAGGAGGCAGCCGGCCCATGAGAGGCTACCGGTTTACGAAGCCACCCAGGATATGTATTCGGCTTGATAACCTGGCTCTGGTGCCGGCTAACTTGTTGCAATACAAAGAGCAGTGGCAGGCTATTGCTAATAGCCATCCTACAGGTAGTGTGCTTATAGTTCTACCCAGGACTGAGGGAACCCATCGTCAGGCTTTAGAGAAAATGGCTATTACGCTTCAAGCTGGTCATCAAGTTACCACAGTATCCGCTGAGCAGTTTGTAGGTGTGTGATATAATACCCTTGTCACGATAAGGAGTGTAAATATGCCAAGAGAAGAGAGAATCATCAATATTAGTGAGATGCGGAGTCTGGTAGACTTCCTGCGTGTGGCTGAAGACGTACAAAAGACCAAGGAGCCAACCCTTCTGCGTCAGGATGGGGAACTCCTGGAACTGCGCGTGGCAAAGTCTGCAAAGAAATCGAGGCGCAAGGGGCAACCCATCAGAGAGGACGACCCGCTGTGGGATATTGTCGGCATGGCTCACTCAGACGGCCCTGGGGATGTCGCAGACAATGTCGACAAGTACCTCGCTGAGGCATACTTGCCCAACGAGGCATGAGTAACCGACCGACCCTATCACCTCGCCTCGCCCTGGTGGACACTGGCGCTTACTTTGCACTTTCAGATACCAAGGAGACCCGCCACCCTCTGGCTCGGTCGGTCTTTGAGCGTTTGACCAGGGAGCGCTGGCGGCTCTATAGCACCAATTTTATCGTTGCAGAAACTTCACCCAATATGGCCTAACCGTACTCACTCCTGACCACTTCTCACAGAGATAGCTGCTCCGCTTTCACTACACTTTCCCGAAGTGCTTCGACACCAGTACCCTGCAATCCTCTGGCAGGATATAGCAGGAATGCGTAATATCTATGAGGCTGTCAATGATGAAATGTAGGTAGCTCAATGGTAGCCCATGCCTGACCTCAATGGTTAGCAAGCGTATGATATAATACGTAGGCGTAGCAACAACTGCCCAACAGTTATTCTTGAGAGGAGGTGAATTATGGCAGAACAAGAATCTCATCTAAGCCGAAGCTTGCTAGTGCAGCCTGACCAGCCCTTGATTGGGGTTATCTTGCATGAGCATGGCAAAGATGTCGTCCGGTATTTCGCTGAAGAAGAGGCGGCTGACGCTGCTATCTCGAACACCGCCACTGAAGCGGCCCTAAGCGTCATTGGCGCCTGGAGCGACCTTGATTGGGATGAAACGGTAGAGGCCCTCGACCGCATCCGGCACGAGACGCCACCAACGCCACCTATTGAGCTGTGAAGCGCTACCTCCTCGACACGACGCCCCTTGCTGGTTTGCTGTTGGCTCGTCCAGCTATCGTCACACGGGTAACTCCATGGATGCGCAGCCACGAGGTTGCCACCAGTATCCTGGTATACGGCGAGGTCACCGAGCACCTTCGAGGATTGTCTGAGCCGTCCCGACGTCAGGCAGATTTGCGGACGTTGCTGAGGGAAGTATATACGTACTTCCTCACCTACCGCATTCTGGAGCGTTACGCTGACATCCGGCGTCAGCTTCGCCCACCACATGGGCCAGGACTCATCGGCGATATCGATACACTTATTGCTGCAACAGCGCTTGAGCGCAACTTGACAGTTGTTACTATGGACTCGGACTACCAGCGTGTCCCCGGCCTTAGGGTGATGGTTTTACCCCGCTGAACTCCTCCCCCTTGACAGCTTCTAGCTACCCACATGCTATACTTACCATATCCCCACAGGGACCATTCCCTGCTGGGAACTACTAGCCCGCGAGCACCACAGGAGCCGAGAATATTTTTCAAGAGTCCATTGGAAAATGGCGGTAAGAATTTTGACCGACGAAATAGTAGCCTTGAATAATAAACCTAACTTGATGTACAATACGAAAAGGCTGCGGTAAACCGAGTCCTTATCTCTCGAATTTTTACAATTCGGAGATGGCGACTTTCCCCGAAAACCGTTACCTTTGCTAGCGGGAGTAACTCAGTGGTAGAGTTCCTGCCTTCCAAGCAGGTTGTCGCGGGTTCGAATCCCGTCTCCCGCTCCAAACCTCTTATTTCGCATCTCAAACTTGCAAAATCTAACGCCTTAATCGACTCCGATGAGCCATCTAGCTTTCAGTGTCGATGGCCGCGAAAAGTCGTAGGCCTACAGCTAATGAGTATCTTCTGTTTGTTAGTCATGGTGTCCAAATCTTGACCAAGAACGACTCCGCAATCCGATGTATTGCAGTGAAATGCAACATGTGTTACACTCCAACAGATGCGACATTCAGGATGGCTTGTTCTCGTATACCGCGTTCCTACTGAACCGTCAAATGCGCGGGTATCGGTTTGGCGAGATCTCAAGCGGCTGGGGGTTCTTTATCTTCAGCAATGTGTTTGTATACTGCCGAACCGCTCCGACCTGCGCAAAGGTCTCGACGCGGTACGAGAGAAGATCTCTGGCAGGCACGGCGGCTCTAGCAACCTCTTTGAAGTGAAGCGCATGCCTGGCCCCGAGGAGCAGCAGTTGTATGACGGCTTCCGCGATCTCTCAGCACGGCAGTACGCAGAGATAGTCGAGGAGTGCGAGACCAAATTTGTACGTGAGGTCGAGTTCGAGACCTTCCGAGAAAACTTCACCTTTGCCGAAGCTGAGGAGATCGAACAGGACCTCGACAAAATCAGGCGCTGGTTCAAGCGGGTCCAAGAACGTGACTGGTTCGAAGCGCCAGGCCGGGCTGAGGTAACACAGTGGATCGATCAATGCGCCAGCCTACTCGATGATTTTTATGCGAAGGTGCATGAACGGACCGCGAGCGATCCTGGCGTCAGCCCGGATGCCGCAGAGATGGACTCCAATACTCGGAGACTACCGCGGCTAGCAGTTGCGCCTACACATTCGCCTTCAGGACCACCGGACCACACTACAAAAGGCGCAGTCCATAAAAAAAGGAGCATGCCTTCATGAATCCTCTACTGGCCCTGGCAATTGCTGCCATTCCATCATTTATAGCAAGTACTGTAGAGTTCGTTGAAGCCTTCACCATCGTGTTGGCCGTCGGAAACACACGGGGGTGGCGTTCCCCTATCTGGGGTACTATTGCTGCGATAGCAAGTCTGGCTTTCATCGTGATCGTGTTAGGTACGCCGCTGATTGTGTACCACGAGCAGATCAGTCAATATTTCCACCTCGGCGTTGGCGTGCTGTTGCTGCTGTTCGGCATGCGCTGGCTCCGGAAATCGATCTTGCGTTTCTCAGGTATCATCGCTCTACATGACGAAGAATTGATTTATCAACGCGAAGTTGCTGAGCTGCGGGCCCAAGGCCTCGATCCCCGCCGTTGGGACAATATAGGGTTCTGGTTTTCTTATAAGGCTGTGCTGCTTGAAGGCGTCGAAGTAGCCTTCATAGTAATCACCCTGGGCGCTCAGAGCAGTGAGGCATTGAAAGCGGCATCATTGGGCGCCGCTGCGGCGTTTATAGTAACGATGGCGTTGGGCGCTTTGCTGCGCAAGCCGCTGACCATAGTCCCTGAGAACTGGATGAAATTCGCAGTGGGCGTTATGCTAACGACCTTCGGCATCTTCTGGGGAGCGGAAGGCTTCCTTATCACGTGGCCTTGGCATCAAGCAACACTCCTGGTCTTGCTCGCTCTGGTTGTGGCTACAAGCGCCGCGAGTGTAGCAATGCTAAAAGCGATGCTGCCGCAGGGAGCTCAAGTAGCTGCGCGTAGGATCTAGTAAGAGTGCGAGGGTACTGATGAATTTGATAAAGGTCATCTGCAAGAACATTTGGGAGTTGCTGGTAGAAGACGGATGGATAGCCGCAGGGACAGTTATCTCACTAGCTGTAGCCGGGCTATGGGTGGTAGTGACCGGCTTCAATGAAACGCTCAGAGGCTTCGGGGGCTGGCTGCTTCTGCTGCTATTGATGCTGCTTCTAGTACTGAACCTCTACGCTACGGGACGAAGCGCTGCTCGTAAGCAAATGGAGGAAAGGTAAGATAGCTCGGCCACCACACCAATATTACAACGAGGTATGATTTAAGGATGAGACATGATCCGGATCGCAACGTTCAATCTTGAGAATCTCTTTACTCGCCCCGCGGCAATGAGCCAGTCCACCGGTGCGGAGGGCCGTCAGGCGATAGAGGACCACGCAACCGCCAATGCCATCGCTGGAAAGGACCTCTACTCTACTGAGGACAAGGCTAAGCTCATTGAACCCACCGACAGATACAAGTGACACTACCAAAATCCGCCAAAGAACGCTTTGGTGCAGATGCAGAAGGTTCGCGGCCGGCTTTTCCGTAAACCGCAGAATGGGCCAATCGAGGTCGTTGCTGACGGGCGCTGGGTCGGATGGTTCGAGCTGCGACGCGACGATGTGGAATGGCAGGCTACCTACAACACGGGGCGTGTTATCCATGAACAACGGCCCGACATCCTTATTGTCGTAGAGGTAGAGAACCGGCCCACACTTGAACGATTCAACGAGCAGGTGCTGAAGACGCAGTTCAATTTCAAGTATTCGCACTTCATGGTAATCGATGGGAATGATGCGCGCGGCATCGATCTCGGCATCCTCAGTCAGTTTCCAATCGCTGAGATCCGAAGTCACGTCGACGACCCCACGCCCAACGGCGGGCGGCTCTTCTCCAGGGATTGTCCGGAGTTCGACATCATATTGCCCTCTGGGGAGCGCCTAATCGTGTTGCCTAATCACCTGAAGTCAAAGCGAAACGGCGACGGCCAGGTATCACAAGAACGGCGCCAGGCACAAGCGGAGCGCGCCCACGCAATCGCCGTCATCGCGCTCTCCCGGTCGCCCTTTGTATTACTGGGAGGCGACCTGAACGATACACCTAACAGCACGGCTTTGGCCTCTATGTTCACAGACGGATTCCAGGATATTATGTCGCACCCGAACTATCCCACGGACCGGCCTGGCACTTACCAGACCGGTCTTGCGGGCAACAAGATCGACTATCTGATTATGTCACCGGAATTGGAAGCCAGGCTGCAAGACACAGGAATCGAACGGCGCGGGTCGTATCACCCAAGTACCTGGGAGCCTTTCGATACGGTCAGGAACGCGTCTGAGGAAGCGTCGGACCATCACCTCGTTTGGGCAGACTTCGACATCGGACCATGATCCGGCAAATGATTCGAACACGCGGGGCCTAAGAGGAATTGAAGATCTAAAGCAGCCATTATGGGGAAATAAGAGTACCTGCAAGCTCATGTCTTCCAGGTAAGCTGTCGCGGGTTCGAGTCCCCTCTCCCGCTCCAAACCACTCATTTTGACCTAAAATCTTTCAAACCTCACTCTTGCACCACCTTCTAGTTGCAAGTATGCTGAAGCGATCTTGGAACTCGCAGAACTTTGGGATATTGGTGATGTTCCTGGCAAGGTCCCAAAAGGTGTCATAGGACTGGCCTTCAGTTTATACTTTGCAAAAAACTAGTAGATCGCGACACTCAGTGATGCGTTAGCTTGACCCTTAACCACAACTCTGCTAGCCTGACCATCAGAGGAGAGCAGCTTATATTTTAAACAAAAGGTCTATTATATCAGCTAGCTAAAGCTAAAAGTGGTTCCATGTCCCGGACAAAAGATAAAAAGCGAGAGAGAATTCCCCTGTCAGGAACCTCGAAATACCAGTTGGAGAAGTAATAGTTGGGCCATGAAAGAGTAGGAGCGCTACCTCATTCTAAACCGTGGCGAGATGTCGTTGCGCAAATAGTGGCATCATCTAGTTCCGGGTCTGACGTAGCGGAACTGGCAAGATCCACACTCGAAAATGTCCAAATCCGGTTTCGCCGTCTTCATCAGGATGACGGAGTAATCGCTGCATTTCAGTTCTTAGTAGCCCTACCTAAATCTGCTTCGTCTAGCCCTTATCAAAGCGATCCTACTTATGATCCAACCGTTGACTTGAGTTCAAACCCATCTACTTTACGCCTAGTCGCGGAGCTTGGTTCATGGGTCGATTCACATCAAGAGTCGACAGAATACGCCAGTATTGCCAAAAAAGCTGGTGCGGATGCAATAGCACTTTGGTCTCAACAACAACAGCAGCAGCCGGGGCTTTTTCCTTACCAAGGTGACTCGAAGGAAGTCTGGAGGCGAGCCGATAATGGGTCAGGATTCTGTGAAGTGGCGCGCCTATTTTTCGCAAAGTTTACAGAAAGATACTTAAACTATTTCCTGGATCGAGAGGCTTCCGCCGTACTTCCTAATGCTAGTGAGCGGGATCGTCTTGCATCGCAACTGCAACAACATGTTGATGGCGTCTCGAAGTATGCATTTGAGACCTCTAGGATAACACAATCGTTTGCTGCTGGTTGGTTTAACCTACATGCCCGCCAAAGAACACCTTCTAAAGACGAATTAGAGTCATTCCTTTCAGTAGCTTTCGGCAAAATGAGAGAAGAACTAATTCGGGAGGCATCTAGCAAATGAATGCTAGCACTCCAGTGACAGTTCTATGTAATGGAGCAGATGGATCAGAACGGGAAACTGGCTCCGCTTCATCCTCGATTCTCGATCTCAACTACTTGGAGCACGCAGGAGTTAAGCCCGTTGTTCACATCAGCCTTCCTGATTTCATTAGAAACGTTTACCACCTGCCTGATCGTATTCTGGATCTGCTTGAACTAGCTGCATATGTTTATTGTGCTGATCGCTTAGTCAAACGAGGAAGTAAAGGTGCGGTGGAGTATCATGCCTGGGCGCGGTCATTCCAATTCTTTGTTAAAGTCAGGGACTTCAATTTTTGGCAGCAAAATATAGTATCGGATACACTTTCCGCTGCCCTCCAGTTCATGACTGGCGATCGAGAATATGACTTTATCTTCCAGCCTGGACATTCAACTCCACCTACAAGCTTGTTTGACACAGAAAAGTTTCACATTACTCCTAATAATGGACTTTCTGTCATTCTATTCTCTGGCGGCTTAGATTCATTAGCTGGCACCATTCAGCGACTCGAAGGTACAAATGATAATATCTGCTTAGTCAGTCATCAATCCCAACCAGGTACGAAACGGACACAGAACCGCTTGTTCAATGTTCTTGCAAGCCACTATCCAGGAAGACTTAATCATTATAGATTTGGCTGTAACCTGCGTGGAGTACGCGCTGCGGAAGAGACACAGCGAACCAGAGCATTTTTGTATACGAGCATTGCTTGTGCTATTGCCCAGACATTTAACCAAGAGCATTTCTTTGTATACGAAAATGGTGTTACTGGCATGAATTTCGCGCGAAGGGAAGACCTCTCTAATGCGAGAGCTAGCCGCACGACACACCCCCAAACTATTAGGCGACTCCAAGAAGTCTTTTCTCTTATAACTGGCGGGCCCATGACCATAGAGCTTCCATTTTTGTGGCAAACCAAGACCGACATCATAGAATCCCTATATAAGGGGCCACACCCTGAACTCATCCCTAGTTCAGTATCATGCAGCAGAACCTTTCTCAATCTTGGACAAGCGACACACTGTGGAGGATGTTCGCAATGCATTGACCGTCGAATTGCGGCATACGCAGCGAAGGCGGATAATCTGGATGATACAGGTATTTATGCGCAGGATATAATTAACAAAAGTATCTCGAACAGTGAGATCAAAACGACTGCCGTAGATTATCTTAGGCAAGCACGCAATTTTAGTACTTGGAATGTCGATCACTTTTACCAGCAAATGTTGAGCGAATTATCCGAATCAGTAGAATACTTGCCTGATTGCTTGGATGAGACAGATGCAGTTGAACGAGTATGGAATCTTTGTCGGCGTCATGGAAACCAAGTAGCAGCAGGAATGCATCGCATGAGGGATATTCACGAGAATCTATATAATAAGCTGGAGACGGACTCGTTGCTCCAGATTATATCGGTGCGCGAGTACCTACAGAATCCAGTTGAACGCTTGGTCAGTGCTATAACCACTATAGTTTCTAATTCCATACCAAAGATGTTTAGTGCAACCCCCCCAGCCCATGAGGCTGATCTGAACCTTAAGATCAGTGCCCTATTGGACACCCACGGACTCGACCTAAGAAGGGAACACCCGGCAGTCTCTTTTGCAAGTGCTCACGTAGTGGCTGATCAGGGTAGTGAGGAACATGACTTACTGATCGAAACCAAGTACATCCGACAAGCCACTTCGCCCAGCAAAGCATCCGAGGGCATGGCAGCAGACCTCACAAAATACCCTGAAGGTTCCCATATTCTGTTTCTTGTATATGACCCAGCACACGCGATCAAGGAAGATGTGCTCTTCAAGAAAGACTTCGAATCAAAAGGAAGATGTACCGTCTTGATCTTGCGCTAGGAAGTAAGTGTCCTGATCGGGTCTTGTGGTTCAGTGGGGTTATCGATTCTGAGGAATTTCGAGACTTCTTATTCTTTAACCCACAAGTATGATGCTTATAAGATATAAGTAATCCATTTTGGGGGAAAGTGGTACAAGCAAGACTATACCTCCAAGCAGGCCGTCGCGGGTTCGAATCCCGTCTCTCGCTCCAAACCTCTTATTTCGCATCTCAAACTTGCAAAATCTAACGTCTTAATAGACTCCGATGAGCCATCTAGCTTTTAGCGTCGATGGCCAACGAAACGTCGTAGGCAGAACGAAGTCATATTGAGTGGCGGGGCGTTCCCGGGTATACTATCTGTCCATAGGACATAACCCGACGACGGATATTTATCTGAAAGAATAGGCTACCCAAGTACCCGCCCATCGACTCTCGTCCAGAAAGGCATAAATGGATACTTCTAAAATCACTCTCGAATACCTCAGAGACTACTACGCTGCGCTCGGCTTCCCACTTACAGACGACGACCTGGCCGCCATACTTCCTGGAGTGCAAGCGGTCTACGACGGCGCCCAATACCTAGCTGAACTACTAACGGCTAAAGATGAACCAGCCACAGCGTTCCGGCCCGATTTCACACAAGGCCGTGAGGAGGCGATGGGCGGCGGAAAAACCAGTAGTCGTGATACATAACGGGTAAGCTGCTTATGGCTGAAGACCTTCAATATCTTTCCATTGCCGAGGCTGCCGAGCGGATCAAATCGGGAGTACTATCGCCGGTAGAGCTGACCGAGGCTTACCTGGATCGGATCGAGGGTTGGGATGCTCAGCTCAATGCCTATATCACGATAACCGCGGGAGAGGCGAGGACTCCGGCGGCAGAGGCCCAGCGAGAAATTCGAGATGGAAGGTACCTTGGCCCCCTACACGGTATCCCGGTCGGACTAAAGGACCTGGTGGCTACCAAAGGTGTGCGCACAACCGGCGGATCGAAGATCCTTGAGCAATGGATACCCGATGAGGATGCTATTGTAGTAAAGAAACTGCGAGAGGCAGGCGCGGTGGTTATAGGGAAGCTGGGCTTGCACGAGTACGCCTACGGCCCTACCGGCATAAATCCACACTACGGCACAGCACAAAACCCCTGGGACAGCAGTAAAATGCCGGGTGGCTCCAGCAGTGGTTCCGGCGTGGCTGTAGCAGCCGGACTGTGTGCCGGAGCCATAGGTAGCGAACCGGGACGTGGGAGCGTCGGCGAGCCATCGCCTCGTAGCGCTGTCGTCTACTTATGCTCACTTCCGGCATCGACTGGCTCCGGCTGCTGGAGCAGGCCCAGTTGCTCCATCAAGGCGAAGCGGTCCGAGACGCCCCAGTGCTCCACCATTTTCCCGCCATCGAACCGGCAAATGTCGATTACGTCGATTTCCATTTGTTTGCCCGTCGGCGGCCGGCCCATGAAGGGTCCGCTGTTGGTGCCACGTCCTTTGAGGCGTGCCCATACTTTGTCGCCCACTGCAACGGTGTCTTCGATGGTGAGCTGCAAGTCGGGGATACCTTGCCGCAGGTTGCGGATCATTACCTTCAGTCCGGCCAGTCCCTGGGGCGCGCCATGCTGGTGTTCCACCATCTCCGGCGCAACCACGGCGTCCAGCGCTGCCATATTGCCTTTGCTGAAGCCTTCCTCGATAATTATACGAAACGAATTGATGTGCTCGACGGACATGACTACCTCCTAGTGGAATAAATATGATACAGTGGAACTGTATCTAATACAGTGAGACTACACCTAATGAGTAAGCCTGTCAAGTCCCCTGAAGAGAAAGTCCGGCCAAAACGTCGCTACGACTCTGCCCGTCGCCGAGCACAGGCAGGGGAAACGCGCCAGCGCATTCTGGAGGCGGCGCAGCGGCTCTTCCCGGCGGGGGGCTACGCCGGCACGACTATCGACGGAGTGGCGAAGGACGCGGGAGTGGCGGTGGAGACCGTGTATGCCGTATTTGGTAGCAAGCGGGCGCTGCTGGCCAGCCTCGTAGGTAGATTGGTGGGCGGCGAAGAATCCCCTGTACCACTCTTGCAGCAATCGGGACCCCAGGCGATTCGCGAAGAGCGCGACCAGCGCCGCCAAATCCGCGCGTTCTCCGCCGATATCTCACGGGTCGTCGAACGGGTCGCTCCTATCTTCGAGGTGATCCGGAGTGCGGCGGCCACTGAGCCCGAGATGGCGAGTCTCATCCAGGATATGCAGAGCAACCGCCTGGAGAACCTGACCCGATTCGCGGGGTGGGTCGCCGCCAGTGGGCCCCTCCGGGACGGCATAGATGTCGCCGCGGCGGCCGAGACAGTGTGGGCACTCGCCAGTCCAGAGGTGTACCGCCTGCTGACAGGCGATAAGGGCTGGACTAGAGAACGCTACGCGCAGTGGCTCGGAAATTCCTTAGTCGCCCTTCTGCTGCCCGATGCTCCGACCTAGGGCCGAGTTATTTTCTTAGCAGTGTCTATAGCCGATCCAGCACTCCGCCAGCGGGTGCGCATCAACTCCGTATGTGCTCGTCGCCGAGCTTCTCGTGATGTCTAAAACTTTTGCAATAAGGAGACCGCCGATGGATACTGAAATCACTATAGATTATCTCAGAGACCACTACGCTGCCCTCGGCTTCACACTAAGCGACGATGACCTGACTGTCATACTCCCTGGAGTGCAAGCAGTCTACGACGGCGCCCGGTACCTGGCTGAACTATTAGCGGCTGAAGATGAGCCAGCTACGGCGTTCCGGCCCGATTTCACACAAGGCCGTGAGGAGACGCATGGGTAACGGAAAAACCAGTAGTCGTGATACATAACCGGTAAGGTGCTTATGGCTGAAGACCTTCAATATCTTTCCATTGCTGAGTCTGCCGGGCGGATCAAGGCTGGAGTACTATCGCCGGTAGAGTTGACCGAGGCTTACCTGGAACGGATTGAGCAACTGGATGGCAGGCTCAATGCCTATATCACCGTGTTGGCTCAGGAGGCGCGGGATGAAGCAGAGCAAGTCCAGCGAGAAATTCGAGATGGAAGGTATCTTGGCCCTCTTCATGGCATCCCAATTGGACTGAAGGACCTGGTGGCTACCAAAGGTGTGCGGACTACCGGCGGGTCCAAGATTCTTGAGGGGTGGATACCCAATGAGGATGCTATCGTAGTAAAGAAACTACGTGAGGCGGGCGCGGTAATTATAGGAAAGCTGGGCTTGCACGAGTACGCCTACGGCCCTACCGGTATAAATCCACACTATGGCACACCACAAAACTCCTGGGACAGCGGTCGAATGCCGGGAGGATCCAGCAGTGGCTCCGGCGTGGCTGTAGCCGCCGGACTGTGTGCCGGCGCCATAGGGAGCGATACCGGCGGCTCCATCCGTATCCCCTCCAGCCTATGCGGTATCGTCGGCCTCAAGCCTACCTATGGACGGGTGAGCCGCAAAGGTGTTATCCCCTTATCGTGGTCTCTCGACCATATTGGCCCGATGGTCCGGCGGGTGGAGGATGCCGCTCTGATGCTTAATGCCATCGCAGGCTATGACCCGGCAGACCCTGGTTCGGCCAGGGTTCCCGTACCTGACTTTACGGCAGGAATTCACGACTCGATACGCGGGCTGAGGATAGGCGTGCCGCGGAACGACTTCTTTCAGCGGTTACACCCCGAAGTGGCAGAGATGATTGAAGAGACGATACGGGTAATGAGTCGCTTGGGTGCGAAGGTCCAGGATATCGATTTACCCTTAGTACGAGATGCCTCCTTTGTATCCGGGCAGGTGCTGACCTGCGAGGCAGCAGCCTACCACGAACCTTTGCTCAAAAAGCGCTGGGATGAATACTCCCCAGGTGTGCGAAATCGGCTTTTGCCCGGGCTGGCCGTCACAGGAGCCATGTATCTGCTCGGCCAACGAGCACGCCTGCTGCTGATAGCCCGCGCCCGTCGCGCCATGGAGGAGGTAGACCTGTTGCTGGCTCCAACCACTCCTGTAGCTGCCCCTCTGCTGGATGAAGAGACTATGGATTTCGATGGCCGAAGTGAATCGGTGGTGAATGTCCTAACACGACTTAACCGTCCCTTCAACGTAACCGGCCTACCGGCTATCTCAGTGCCATGCGGCTTCACCAGGGCGGGACTGCCGGTAGGCTTGCAGTTGGCCGGCCGCGCGTGGGAGGAAGCAACGGTGTTGCGCGCCGCCTACGCATATGAGCAGGCAACAGAGTGGTACGCGATCCGCCCTCCGTTTCCAATTCCCAAGTAAGGACCTCTCTGTACTTGGTCATCCGCTACCTGTATGGGTGGACCTCCACCCGAGTGGGAGAGAGTATGAGCAAGACCTTGTTGCTGGGAGCGCGCTTTATCTTATTAACCAGATCCTCGACCTCAGACTCGGCGAAGGCCGTGGCCTCAACCTCTGCTTGAGCAGGCTCTTGAGCATCCCTTACCTCATCCAGCACAGTTATTTGCGTTCCTAAGGCAGCTTCTAGCTGGCGCACCCGGTTTTGAAGCCCTGGAGAGGCCAGGACCATCAAATGCTTTCGGTCTACTGTAGATATATCTGTTGTCAGCTCCCTGTCCTGATTCAATATTCGCCAATGATAAAAAAGAAAAGTGCCGATAACCGTTACATTTCCTATATTGCTAAAAATGGTAGCGGTGAAGCGACGGGTGATAGGCTCACCCAGGACCAGTCGGAGGAGTCCGTTCAGAAGAAAGGCCCCGTTGAAAAGTATACCTATAACTGAGGCGAAGATGACTAAGTACAGGACCAAACGACGAGATAGGGCCGTCCTCTCTACATCTCCCTCTTCCTCGACCAGACGCTGCATACGGACCCAGTGAGGCAGCCACACAGCCAGCCCGATGACCGTCAGCACTATGAACACGCTCAACTGGTCCCGCCACCAGTCCGGAGACCGCTTCAGCTCTTGACCTACTCCAAAGCCAATTTCTAGAAGGACTCTTATGAGACTTGCCAGGCCAACGGTCACAGAAAGTAAGCCAGCCAGGGATACAAGGTAATTGTAGCGTCTGCGGACGCCCGCCAGCGCGCCACCTGTAGGGGCGAGGCTCTGTCTTGAGCTTGTCGAAAGGTCCCCTCGCCCTTTTGGGAGCGCATCCTCCAGTACAACGTTCCAGTGATATGCCCAGGCGCCACCTCCTATTATTAAGGCAGGCAGGGCGTATTGAAGCGTGCTAAGCTGTGCCGACACCGATATTGCTCGATAGCCAAAGGCGTACCGAAGCGCCTCGAATAGTAAAGCTCCCAGGCCGCTAACGGTAAGCGCCAGTCCCACGAACACGAAGAAGTACAGATATACATGCCTTAGGAGACTTTCCGCGTCCTTTCTGCCTAAATATAGCCAGTGGAAAGACCACCAGGCGGCCCCTCCTATTATAGGGGCAAAACTCAGGCTCCACCGCTTTAGTAGGGTGGGCGTCCCAGCGCCTGCGATCTGCTGCGCTAGACCGCCGGTGACAAAAGATATAATCAAGGACAGGTTCATAAATATACCGGCCCCCAGGACACTAAGAGATATAAGAGAGACTATGTAGATGTACCAACGCCGGAGAGTGCGAGCAGCGCGTGTTGACTGTCCTTCCTCCTTTTCTACTTCCCAGTGGTAGTACCAGATAAAGCTGTATACCACCAACCAGACACCAGCGTTGAATACGTCGTAGATTTTCGGCGGTAGACTTACCGGAGCAATGGAAGTCCCAGTAAGGTAGCCCAAGAAATGGTAGATAAAACGGACAGCATTGAAGGTAGCCGCCAGGCTAGCCACAGTCAAAACGGCGTTGAGGAACAGCTTCCGCAGCGGCGCTTGCTGCTCCTGGGGCGCTTGATAAGCCCTGCGCTGTGAGGCCAGCCAGTGGACGGCCCAAAGTGGGGCCCCAACAATTATCATCGGGAGGTAGGCGCTTAGAACGCGGCGCCAGTATCCCGTGTCACCTGTAAGCGAACCTGGCTCCAGAAAAAACTTGATAGCAGAGGAAACGAGGCTTCCGGCGGCATATGCCACCATTAACAGAGTAATAAAGCTTACTACGTAAAAATAGAGCCGTCCAATAGTAGTGCCCATCTAGCCAGTACCTGAGATTAGAAGTGTGGCGGATAAGTTGGAGATGTTATCTTCCATTCGTCACCCTCCTTTCGGAGGCGAAAATCTATTCTTGTAGTATAGTCTGAGGTCTGCAAAGGCCCGGAAGACCTGAAGGTTGAAATAGAGATGACGATTTTGGCTTCCGCATCTTTGATCTCGCTGCTTTCCAGTACCAGACGCCGGCTTGCATCGTCCTGAATATACCCGCCTGATTTCCGGTTCACGTATGCTTCTCGCATCCGAAAGTCCTTAACAGACTCGGAAAGATAGCTATAGGCTTTCTCCCAGTCGTTATCCTCCAGCGCTTTGAGATAACTCTGCGTCAATGCCTCCGGGCTTCCGGCAGGGTACTCCGTCTCTCCATTCCGGTCTATGAAAAACAGGGCTACTATGCCTAGAACAATGAACAGGCCGATCCCAGACAGCATGGCAATGAGAAGTTTATCAGAGTTGCGTTTCATTATGCGTGCCACCTTTGTCGTGTATGCACCGCTCCAAGCATATCTATACTAGCTACCTCATTAGCTCTTGTGACATTCAAGCCAACTATGACTATGTCTGGTCTCGCTATCTCATGAATATATATGACTGAACTCCTTAAAATAGAATTAACACTAAACCTATTATTTTATTGAAGTAGCCAGGGAGCAAAGGATGCACATACAATCATATCAAAATACAAATCTGTACGTATTCTGGTTGGTGTTAATTCTTTAAAAACAGGCTGCAGTAGGTTTAAATGCCATTTTCTACTTCATAACTGTGTTTATTGGGTACTCTTGCAGTTAAAAGTAACCCTTATTATAATTGAGTTATACCAAATTAAGAGAGTAATACTATGCCGTATGTTGTTGGACCTAAGGGGCAAGTAGTAATCGCTAAAGAGTTTCGAGAAAAACTGGGCGTGAAGTCCGGATGGACAGCCATCCAGCGTCTGGTTGGAGATCATATAGAGGTCTATTTCCTGCCGCCGTCGCATCGAAGGTCCCTTAAAGGAAGTCTAGCCAAATACACCAAGATAAAAATCGAGCCTGGCGAGGAATGGGAAAAGGCTAGAGAAGATGCTTGGAATAAGGCTGCTAATGAGAAGGAGACAGCCCTTAGAGAAGAGAAGCTTTTGTGAGCGGCCTACTGGATACCAGCATGGTAGTCCGTTACCTTATAGGCTACCCTCTAGATATGGCAGAACAAGCCGCTAGAGTCATCGACGGAGAGGCAGACTTACAAGTGACTGACGGAGTAATAATGGAGACTGCCTATGTCCTGAGGTCGGTGTATGGAGTAGCAAGGGAGACGGTGGAAGACTACCTGATCGACTTCCTTCAGAAAGAGAACATTGGCGCCTTTGGTCTGGACAAGGGCCAAGTGATTCAAGCCCTGCTAATATGCCGGCCATCAGGCCGGGTGTCCTTCGCTGACGCGCTGCTTTGGGCCGCTGCACAGTCCACGCGTGAGAAAATCGTCTATTCCCTCGATGAGCGGTTCCCTACTGATGGCATTGAGGTGCGCAAAGGCAGGTGAAATAAGTTAAGGTATTCCTCGGAGGTGTTATGGCGAGGCTCACGCGAGAGGAGGCAATTGCCATATTTGAGGCGGAGCGGAGCGAGCTTGATACCCTATTTGCTCGGCTCTCGGACGCGGAGATGACACTTCGGGCTACGATCGGCGGCGGCGACTGGTCAGCCAAGGACCTGATGGGCCACATTGCTTTCTGGGAGGAGCTTGCCGCCCAGGCGCTGGCAGACTGGCGCTCAAGGCGCCGGCCGGGGGTCGAGGAGATCTTCGACGCGGGCAGGCCAGGCACAGACGCGGCGAACGCACGCAACCAGGAGCATACGGCTTCCCAGCCGCTCAAGGAGGTAAGCCAGCGGGCTGACGCGGCGCATCGAGCGATAATAGAGGCTATACAAGGATTGACCGACGATGAGTGGCAGGCAGAGCCCCCATACCCCGACGCGCACGAGGCCACGCTGGGCGAGCTGCTTGGCGCCGTGCTCTGGGGGCCAGCAGGACCATTCCGTCATGCGTCCGCTCATCTGGACGACCTGCGGTCCTACGTAGAGTCACTGCCACCCCCTAGAACATCGGTGACTTCGCCCCAGAGATATTAATGCCAACGGTATAGGCTATAGCCTCGTAGGTATTGCGTTTATTGCGAATACTGTATATAATCGCGGTAGAAAGGTAGTAAAGATCATGCAACGCTTGCCGAACGCTGCTCCAACTGAACTATTCATCTCTGCAAATGAGGTAGAGCGTAATGAGGCGGAGTCCCTTGCTAATCTGCTCGAGAGACAAGGACCTCAAAAGATTGACTCATTGACTCTGAATGGCAAGGCTATCACTGTCCCGGGCCCAGTCTATGAACTCTTATTACGTGCACTCCATTACCTAGCTCAAGGAAAGGCCATATCTCTAGTCGCGGTGGAAAGCTCTCTTACCACTCAGAAGGCAGCGGACATCCTCAATATATCCCGGCCTTTCCTGATTATCCTGCTGGAACGAGGGGAGATTCCGTTCCACAAGGTAGGGTCACATCGCAGGATCTCTCTCGATGCGCTCCTCGACTACAAGCACCGACGTGATCAGGAGCGACGCTCGGCCTTGAAGCAATTGACCGAGGACGCTCAAGAAAGCGGACTTTATCAGTCTCTCGCCTAAGGTATCCCTTCTCCCGTCTCCCACCACTCATATGTCCCGCGCAGTCCGAGTTCAGCGCGCTTCTGTGCGATATAAGACGTAGACTCAGTGGTATGCGCTATAGCATCCATCTCCGCGCCGAGCATAACGCCGCGCCTGAAGCCCATCGACTCCATCTGGTGATTGATAGCGGCTTTCTTGATGGCTAACAAGTCTGAAGAGACCTTCGCTATCTCCTTGGCAAAAGCCATAGTCGTGGCCTCCAGCTCCGCTGCTGGTACTGCGCGATTGGCCCAGCCCCAGTGCGCCGCCTCTACGCCGCTTATCTTCTTGCCGACGGTCATGGAGAATTCTTTTGCCAGCGCCGGGCCGGCATACCAGGCCCAAAACGGACTGATTAGTCCGCCACCCAGGGGCAACGTCGGCCAGCCAATCTGTGCATCTTCAGCGACTATCCTCATATCGGTAAGCGACGCTAGAACGTTTGCCACGCCGAGGCAGTAGCCATGGATCTGGCCGATGACCGGCTTCGGCAGGTCCCAGGCCATGAACCCGGTCTTGAGCGTGCTGTTAATGATACCCTGTCTGTCCGCAGCAACACCATGACGCCGCCTTGGCGCCGCTTCGCCCTCGGCCCGCTGTCCGCCGGTAAGATCGGCGCCCGCGGAAAACGCTCGGCCACTGCCTTTAAGAATGGCAACGCGTATAGAGTCGTCTTCTGCTACCTCATCCCAGATGTCGCGCAATCGCTGCTGCACTTCAGCATTGATTGCGTTCAGCTTCTCAGGCCGATTGAGAGTGACTACGGCGATCCTTCCCTGTTTCTCTAAAAGGACTGGTCCATCTTCCATTTACAGTACCTCCTTATGCTAATTCATGAACAACTACGTCCCCACTATCTCGCTTTTACACTCTTGGCCTGATTATATAGGAACTCTGGACTAAAATCGGCCCCGTTAGGCCAGACTACCGTACCCAATTCTTTGTCTACTCTGGCCTGAGAGAAGAAGGAGGGGTCCTTCAACGGCTCAAAAATCTCACCGTATAACTCATTCTCCAAGTCAATTTCTCGGCGGGAGCCATCTAAAAAGGTCAGTTCCAACACATATGGGTAGAGTACTTTTACATCCCTTACGACTTCCATTTTTGTCTCCTAACCACTTACTCCAGGGGATCAATACGAGAGAGGGGCTGGCGTTCCCTGGCGCGCCGCCAGTTGTCACGTAACTCTATTTGGTGCATAGAAGCCCAGTCTACCACTAAACTTTGCGCTCGGCGTGGCAACACTCCTTCAATTACCTGCACTGGATCGATGCGAAACAACGCCCTATATTCACCATAAATGGCGTGGAAGTGGGCTGGCTCATGGTCATTATAGAACATGGAAATGATGATTCCATAAAACTCTGCTATCCTGGGCATACTGCTATTACCTAACTACTATGCCTATATCCAAGCTCTTACAAAGGCTTGTTCATTTTTGGCTACGGCTCCCTCTTAAAACCTCTACGGATAAGTTGGTTAAACTCAGCCCATTATCATCACGACCTGATTATCTGTCAATAGGTCTGTTTTAGAACATATCGCTTGGCTGGACAATTTTCAGATGCGCCTCTATACTATGCCCCATCGCCAACTGGTCGAACTCCTTTAGTAGAACTCATACGAAAGTCAGAATATTTATGCGTAAACCTGTCCAACTCATCCATACCTCTGATGTCCATCTCGCCGATGGCTACTCCGCGCTTGCAGCGGTGGTAGATCTAGGTAACTCGCTACACAGTGATGCCCTTCTGATCGCAGGCGATCTGTTCGACCACGGACGTATAAGGGATGAAGTGATTACAGGCTTTCTGAATGAGGCCCAGCGTTTCAGGGGCTCGGTGATAGTGCTTCCGGGAAATCACGATCCTTACGATAGCTCTTCGATATACCGGCGTCCTAGCTTTAACTCGGCGCCGCCGAATCTACGTCTACTTACTCAGCCGGATGACGGCCCGGTTGCATTCAATAAGTTAGGACTTGGGGTATGGGGACGACCCACAGTCAACCACGATCCCACTTTTCAGCCACTGCACCAGGTCCCACCAAGAGGTGGCGACCGCTGGTACGTGGTTCTCGCTCATGGACATCTCGTGGAACGCCTCGGCGGACCTCCTTCTTCGCCCATACTACGAAGCGAGATAGCTGACGCGCCCTGTGACTACATAGCTCTCGGCCACTGGGACCACTTCCGAGATGTCTCAGAAGGCTCAGTGCCTGCCTACTACTCCGGCTCACCACGCCGGCACGTAGGCCATGGCTCGATTGTGCTGGTGGAGTTATGCCAGAATGGTGTTTCGATAGAACGGCTTTCACTGTCGTATTAGAGCTGCAAGGAAGCTGGAGAATAGCAGCTTTTATTGGCAGACCATCAGGCTTCGCTTACGTAATTCAAATTAGACATCAATTCGTTTATTTTCTTTGTTTCGAATATTGCTTTTATCTATAAGTTATGTTAGCATTATACCTACAAGATTATGCATAGGTTCATCTAAATAAGGACTTTTATTATGGATAGTATCCTAAAACTAGAACGAGAGCCGATTTTAGCGTCTGAATCTGAAGCTCACGCTATACAGAAGCTAGAAGTGGCGCTGTCTCAGCATGCTCCTAACACAGCCACAGTGCGACTTATAGGACCAAATGGTGATAGCTTAGACCTGCCTGTGTCCGTATATACACTATTGAGGCACTTGGTGCATGACCTTGCCCAGGGTCATGCTGTTACGATCATGCCTATTGAGACAGAACTGACCACTCAACAAGCGGCTGACCTACTAAATGTCTCACGACCATTCATAGTGAAGCTTCTTGAGTCAGGAGAAATGCCTTTCCACACCGTAGGTACGCATAGGCGCATCTATCTACACGACCTCTTGGAGTATCGCAAACGACGAAGCGAAAATCGTCGGCAATACTTTGCCAGAGCCGCCCAAGAGGCTCAAAATATGGGTCTCTACTAACATGGAATTTACTGTTATTATTCATCTTGCAGACGAGGGAGGTTACTGGACCGAAGTTCCGGCTCTCCCTGGATGTGGCTCTCAGGGAGAAACCGTAGACGAGGCTATCTCTATGACCAAGGATGCCATAGAAGGATTCATATCTTACCTAAAAGACAAGGGAAAAGAAATTCCCGTCGAAAAAGATATTCTGGTGAAAGTGGCGGTAGCCGTATAGCCATATTTATGTACCGCCCTCCTGATCCTCCTCTCTAATCGTTCAAAAATTCACAGAATCTGTTATAATAAAGCTTGTGTGTTTGAAAAGTACTCATACAAATTATATTTAAGGAAACTACCTATTGATAAGACCCATACGTAATATTGCTATCATAGCCCACGTTGACCACGGGAAGACTACCCTGGTGGATGCTCTGCTCAAGCAGAGCCATATTTTCCGGGAGAATGAGCAGGTGGGCGACCTCATCATGGACTCCAATGACCTGGAGCGTGAGCGAGGGATCACTATCCTTGCTAAGAACACCGCGGTCATGTACGAGGACGTCCGTATAAACATCATCGACACTCCGGGCCACGCGGACTTTGGCGGCGAGGTGGAGCGTGTGCTGAATATGGCAGATGCCTGTCTGCTCCTGGTGGACGCGGTCGAAGGACCGATGCCACAGACCCGTTATGTCCTGGCTAAGGCATTCGAGATGGGGTTGAAGGCCATTGTAGTGATAAATAAGATCGACCGGCCCATGGCGCGCCTGACAGAAGTGGTAGGGCTAACTCAGGACTTGTTCCTTTCTCTGGCCACAGACGCTGAGCAGTTGGACTTCCGCGTCGTCTATACTAACGCTAAGGCCGGCACCGCTAGCCTCGATCCCAACGAGCCGGGTGTCTCGATGGAGCCGCTGTTCAAGACCATCATCGAGGTGGTCCCTGCTCCTGATGTAGACATCGAAGGTCCCCTTCAATTCCTGGCTACCACCCTTGCCTACGACAGCTATCGTGGGAAGATAGCCATCGGGCGTATCTTCCGCGGCGGCATTCGCACCGGCGACACAGTGGTGAGGATCGACCGCAAGGGGCAGCAAACTCGAGGCAAGATCAACCAGGTGTTCAGCTTCCTTGGCTTGAAGCGGCAAGAGGTCCAGGAGGCATCTGCCGGCGATATTGTAGCTATTAGTGGTATAGAAGAGGTAAATGTCGGCGATACAATCGCAGCAGTCGATGCTCCTGAGGCGCTTCCGATTATAATGATCGACGAGCCAACCGTAAGCATGACCTTTGGCGTGAACACCTCGCCCCTTGGTGGACGAGACGGTCGCTTTTGCACCTCCCGACAGATCCGTGAGCGGCTCTACCGGGAGCTGGAGACCAACGTGAGCCTGCGGGTATCGGACACTGAGGAGGCTGATGTTTTCAATATATCCGGCCGCGGAGAGCTTCACCTGAGCATTCTAATCGAGGTGCTGCGTCGCGAAGGCTACGAGCTGGAGGTATCCAAGCCGGAGGTGATCACCAAGATCATCGACGGATATATCCAAGAGCCCTTTGAGCTTTTGGTAATGGACACTCAGGAGGCTTACATCGGCGCCTTGACGGAGGCCCTGGCCAAGCGAGGAGCCGTCATGGATGACCTGCGTCACGATAGAAATGGTGGAGTCCGCATGGAGTTCACTATACCAACCAGAGGTCTTATAGGGTTCCGCAACGCGTTCCTGACCTTGACGGCCGGCAACGGGACCATGAGCAGCTTGTTTCTGGGATACAGGCCCTGGGCTGGTGGGCTAAGGGGTAGCCGCAACGGAGCGCTGGTCGCCCATGAAGCTGGCGTCGCGGTTACTTATGGACTGGCCAACGCTCAGCAGCGCGGGATCACTTTTATTGACCCCGGCACTACTGTCTATGAGGGCATGATCGTCGGCCTGCACTCCCAGGAGAGTGACCTGGTGGTCAATATCTGCAAAGAAAAGAAGCAGACTAACATACGAGCAGCTTCCGCTGACATCAAGGTACGCCTGACCCCGGCAACTAAACACAGTCTAGAGCAGGCCTTGGACTTTATCAACGACGACGAGCTGGTGGAGGTAACACCCTCCAGCTTCCGTCTGCGCAAGCGACTTCTGAAGTCCGATGACCGGGCCAAGGCCCGCAAAGCAGCGGCTGTGGCAGTATAACTTAGCATATATCCAGCAACCTATATGGGCCGCCTCTATCACTAGATATGCGGCTTTTTGCTTTCGACGACATCCGGATTCATATAGATAGACCGGGGGCCGGTCTATTAAGAGAGGAGAATAACATGCCACTCGATCCACAAGTCAAGCAATACCTTGACCGTATGCAGGCTACAGGCAGACCTGCGGCAGGGACGATATCGGCCGAAGAGATGAGGAAGAGTAGGAGAGCCGAGGGTATCATGCTGGTCGATGACCGTGAGATTTCCGGCCCTGGAGGGCCTATACCGCTTCGTGTGTACACTCCACCTGGATCCACACCGCTGCCTATTCTCGTATACTTTCATGGCGGAGGCTTCGTTACCGGCGATCTAGACATCACCGATATGACTTGCCGTATATTATCCCGTTGGGCCGGCTGTATCGTGGTCTCGGTTAACTACCGGCACGCACCCGAACATAGGTTTCCAGCGGCTGTAGAGGACTCGTATGCAGCTACCGTTTGGGCTGCCGAAAACGCCAGCACTCTGGGTGGAGACCCCAATAGGATCGGAGTTGGCGGGGCCAGCGCAGGCGGTAATCTGGCGGCTGCGGTCACTCTTATGGCTCGTGATAATGGCAACCCCCGGCTGGTTTACCAGTATCTAGTCTACCCGGTCACGGATTTGACTATCGACACCCCATCCAAAAGGGAGAACGGTACAGGATACGGCTTAACTACAGCCCAGATGACCTGGTATAACGACCAGTATGTTCCGAACGAAGCAGACCGAGCAAATCCACTGGCGTCACCTCTGCAAGCCACAGACCTGAGTGGCCTCCCGCCAACTCTAGTGATCACCGCTGAGTACGATCCACTTCGTGATGAAGGTGAGATGTATGCCCAACGATTGCAGGAGGCCGGGGTGCCAACCCAGCTAAAGCGATATGATGGCATGATCCATGGCTTTATGGGAAGAGCATTAGAGTTTGATCAGGCCAAGATAGCCTTTATGGAGTCCGCTAATGCCTTGAAGTCGGCCTTTGCTCTGGGAGAATGAAGGCTAGGGGTGTGAGCAGAAGTTGTTGCAAGCATATACAGAGTAGATACACCTATGTAGGGGCAGGGTTCATCCCTGCCCGCCGAGGCTGGTCTACTACATCCATACGTTGAAATGGCGGGCACTCTTCGAGTGGGCCCTTCGAGAGCCTCAGGCCAAGCAAGACCCGCAGACTAGTACGTGGTGCTGCCGAGTTCAGAACAGAAAATTAACACCGGAATGTGCTGAGATGATGAGTGAACGGATCCGGCGACAAATTGAACGTTTTTTAGATGCAGCAGAAGAGGCTGCCTCCAGGTTCGATTGGGACTCGGTGCGTGAGAATGCTCATGCTGTCCTCCGGCTTGATCCTGAAAATGCCGATGCGCTGACCTATCTCGCCGCCGCTGATAGAGACATCGCGGCTGCATCTCCAGCATCGGGGGCGCCTCAACCGACCCTGGTATCTCAGCCCTCATCCGCTCATCCCACCTCTTTCGTCAACGGCCGCTATGTAGTAATACGCTTTCTTGGCGAAGGCAGCAAGAAAAAGGTCTACCACGCCCACGACATCCTCCTCGACAGAGATGTCGCCTTCGCCCTAATCAAGTTGGAGGGCCTGGATGACATCTCCAGGGCGCGCATCATCAGAGAGGCCCAGGCTATGGCCAAACTGGGAGATCACCTCCACATAGTGACTCTCTATGACATTGGCACCGAGGGCGACCAGCCATATATAGTAACCCAGTTGATGGCGGGAGGCGACGTGGAGGGGTTGATAGAGAAGGCCCAGGACCACAAGCTCCCCTTAGAGCAGGCCATCCGGCTCGCCCAGCAGGTCTGCCGGCGTTGGAGCACGCCCACTTCCATGAGATTATTCATAGGGGACATCAAGCCAGGCAACGTCTGGCTCACCTTGGATGGCACGGCGAAGCTGGGGGACTTTGGTCTGGCCGTGGCCCTGGACCGGAGCCGGCTAACCCAGGTAGGCATGATGGTTGGCACAGTGTCATACATGCCCCCTGAGCAAGCTATGGGTGGCGAGCCGGACAAGAGAAGCGACCTCTACTCCTTGGGCGCTATGCTTTACGAGATGGTCGCCGGAAGGCCTCCCTATCTGGGAGGCGAGCCTCTTCAGCATATCGTAGAGCAGCTTCAGTCTCCGCTGTCGTAGGATTTTCGGCTTCGCCGGGATAACGGAACTCTGCAACGTATGGTGTCAACACAGCAGCACACTCCCAGAGACTTATAAAACTTCCATCTATTTCCTCACACTGCCCCAGAAGCTGTATCAGGTTATGCGTCCTCCTGAAAGGCCGGTCATGCCAAGTCAAGAAAGCCTTGAAGCACTTCTCCACGGCTTGCTGGCAAAGGAAGGCCGAGAGTCCAAATAAGTCCGGAGTCTCGCTCATGAGCCGAGCACCATGCAGGTCCCCGTTGTGCTCTAGTAAGCCACTGCTTGACTAGGCGCTCTTTTGGGTCATCAGGCATCATGAAGCAGCCATCCTTCCCGAAGTACGCTGGCGGAAAGAGAGGCCACCACCTTGGCCTCGCTCTCAAAACTCACTTTGGGTAAGTACCATTACCTCAAGAGGGATCCTTACTCCAACTAAAGACCTGTAGGCTTCCTGTGCCCGACGATAACGTGGCTGGTCTGACTGTGCTACTACTACCAAAATATCGTAATCGCTGTCCTTAAAGGCATCGCCACGTGCCCGAGAGCCAAACAGATAGACTCGCTGTGGATTGAACACCTCTACTAGACACTTGACAGCCTGGTCTAATAGGTTAAGGTTAGTCTGAATATTTTGGGCGGTCATGTATCAAAGACTCACAATATGATTACTGTCGCTAGTCTGACAGAAGCCTTAGTGCCTCTACGCATAGCAAAGACCATTATTCTAGCGTTTGAAATATCATCCGCCTAATATCTAAAGCCTATAGGTGCTTTCTCTTCTACGATCTACTTTTAGGACTATAACTAGCTCTTGGTCATCATATATATCGTATATCACTCGATATTGCCCCACACGAATACGCCAGGTCTTTTCCTCTCCGCTAACCTTTCGCACACCGACTGGTCGAGGGTTGTGGGTCAAAGCTAGAATTGGCTCTAACAACCTCGCTTGTATTTGAGGTGAAAGCCGCCTCAAATCTCTCTTAGCTGCTGAAGTCAGTTCTACTCGAAGTGGCATAGGCTATTGTTTCTGTTCTGCCGCAAGCTCGCTAAAAAATTCGCCGGCCTCAGTACCACCCTCTCTCTGCCATTCCTTGCGTATCTCATCCAATTCTTTATGAAGCTCCTCGTCCTCTAGCACCTCCAACCATTCCCGTACAGCCGCTGCTACTATATCCTTTGCAGGACAACCCCTACGCACTGCCTCTAACTTTAGAGCAATATAAAGAGCTTCATCGTCAAAAACTACTGTCATACGTTTAGCCATACATACACCTCAGATATATAAACGTCTCGGCGTCCATTATAAAGATCCTAGTTTATCCCTGCAAATACTTGTCTTTCATACTACAGTTTACATCGAATACAAGTGCCTCTGTGCTAGAGCTAGTTTTTCATACAAAACTCTCACCTAATATCCTCTCCTCTCTTACCCTCAGGGCTTAATCTTACTTATAACAACCATAGGCAGCATAGGCCTGCCCTAGTCTTCCTCTTTGAGAAGTGACAATACTGTGGTAGGAAAATGAATATCTTTGATCGACTCCAAGCCAAGGCGCGCCTCTATCCTCAGCGCCCTATATCTCTATCGTTACCAAGTCCAAGAGTCCAACTTAAGGGGATTCTAAAGTCGATCCATACTCTTAGGATCCCAACGCTATACCGCAGCATGGCTTTGCGTTCTATATTGCTGGCTATGGCAATGGTCTTAGGGACTACCGCATTAGCGTGGACAATGGCCTGGAGGCAGGTCAGCTACTTTGAGCAGGCTATGACAGCCAAGCGCCTAAACCAAGGACAGCAGATGTTCACTTCTATCACAGAGGATATGGCGCGTGAGCTGGAAAGCTTGAGCGCCTGGTTAAGCGCTCAGCCATCTGTAATCTCTTACACTAAGGGAACCGGTGGAGACCCCTTGCCGCTCTTTCAAAGCAGCATCTCAACTCAAAGCGTAGACTTCATAGCCATTAACAAGGTTGGAGAGATCTCTTTAGTGGCTCCGGCTGGAATGAAGCCTGTAGTGACCGCAGCAAGACCAGAGGACATAGCTCCATCTCTCAACAATGGAAACCAAATTAAGGCTGGGCTTATAAAATCCCCTAATGGAGAAATGCAGTGGGGATATGAAACCCCTATAACTGAAAGGTCTACTTTGATTGTTGGTTATGTCCTGGGACATGCCTTTAGCGACCGGTTCAAGGCGTCCACCGGTCTAGACCTATCACTGTACTCCGAAGACAAGCTGGTAGGTACCAGCCTGCGCGGAACACAAGGAGAACGTATAACAGACCTCAAACTCAGACCAGATGTCACGGCTAGCACTCTACAGAGTGGTATAGTCTCAATGTCCTCAGACACAATATTAGATAACAAATACCAGTCTCAACACATTCCGATCTACGACAAGGATGGGAAGCTTGCAGGAGCATATTCTATATCTGCCCCTATAATGTCTTTCTGGGAAGAGCAATTAAAGGTACTAAAGGACTCATTACCCTTCTTCCTCCAGTTAGAGGCAATAGCTATCATAGCTGCTTATCTGCTGTCGAAGCGGGCGTTCGCTTCCCTAAAGCCCTTGAGACTGGCAGTCTCCCGCATGGGGGAGGGAGACCTAAAGACTCCGATACAGGGCAACCATAATTACGAGATGATGCCCCTGGTAGAAGAGATGGAAGAGATGAGGCAGAACCTGAATTCTGCCCTTAACCAGTTGGCTATTGAAAAGAGCGTTTACGGCGGCATATTTAACTCTATGGCTGATGCCACCTTTACTACTGATGAGGAGCTGCGTATTACCTCATTTAATCCTGCAGCCCAAATGTTATTCGAAGGCGCTGAGACCATACAACTAGGTGATATGTGCCGTGGGTCCTCTGTGCTTCGAGACCCGGAGGGGCGACCTCTATGCGATACGACCTGTATCTGGCTCTGGATGCGAGATATTAAGGAGCCACTCCTGGTCAAGGGTCAAATAAAATTAGAGGGCCAGGAGGAAAAAGCCGTTGAGGTAACTGTGGCCCCAATAAAAGACGAGGCGGAGAAAACTGTTGGTATAGTTCATGTTTTAAGAGATATCTCAGCCCAAGAGGAGGTGCGACGCCTGAAGGAGCGCTTCTTGATGAACGTGGCCCATGAGCTGCGCACTCCTCTGGCCTCGCTGTCAGCCTCGATTGAAATGATGGAGGAAGACTTATCTGCCCTTACCCCGGAGGACAGAAGCCGCATGCTCGATACCGTTCACAGAGGCGCTCTCCGCCTTCAAAATCTGGTAACGAACCTTATGGATATTGGCAGCATTCAGACCGGAAAATTCACCGTGAAACGGGAGCCAATAGACCTTGCAACATCTATACAAGGAGCGGTCACGTTAAGTGATCCCCTCCTGGTGACCAAAGGTCAAAATATCAAGACCGTAGTGCCGCCAGATCTCTCTCAGGTATATGCCGACGGCCACCGTGTGGGCCAAGTGCTGATGAACCTAATAACTAACGCCAGTAAGTATAGCCCGGACGGCGACAGCATCATCGTAACTGCTGAGGAGTGGAAGGAAAACGTATATGTGTCGGTCCAAGACCACGGCCCTGGAATATCAAAAGATGACCAGCAGCGTATCTTTGAATACTATTACAGAGTGGCCGGAGCAGAAAAATCGGCGGATGGCTTCGGGTTAGGACTAGGTATAGTTAAGGGTATTATAGAGGCGCATCACGGCCAGATAGGTATGGATACTGAGATAGGTAAGGGAACGACTTTTTGGTTTACTCTGCCAAAGGCTTAAGAGTCTTTATACATCGCGCTTTTGGCTGCCAAAAAGCTTGGAGTACTCTGAGGCCATTTCGGCCCCCAGTATAAGAATAACAGTAGAAACATAGGCCCAAAACAGCAGCGCTATGACCGAGGCGAGGGAGCCATATACCAGATTATATCTACCAAAATTAGTCACATACCATACGAAGCCCCATTTTGCGATCTCGAACAATATGGTAGCTATCCACGCTGCGAGCAATACATCGGAGATACGTACGGTTGTGTTCGGGATGAAGCGATATAGTGCGGTGAATATGAAGAAAGTTAGGAATATGGGGACCAGGCCCAGCGCGAGATTCAGGGCTGTTACAGGTAACGACAAGACCCTTTCATCGATAAAGCTGCTGCCAGCCCTGAGGTACAGGCTTACGACTTCATCCAGAAGAGACGAAATAAAGGTGAAGCCTATTGATACAAACAATAGTACAGCTACTACCAATATGAGGGTAAATTCCACCACCTTTTGACCTATAAATGATCTCTCCTTCTCTACATCCCAGGCCCGGTTGATGGACTTTCTCAAAACAGTAAAGAAAGCAGAGGCAGACCATAAAAGGCTTAAAATAGCTATCAGTCCAGCAGACTCTCGATTTTCAATAACAGCTCTTACGTTCTCCGCTACAAGCTCTGTGGAACCCGGCAGCAGGTAGGTTCCTACCGTTTGCACAATGCCTGCCTGCACATCAGCAGGATTCCCTATTAAGCTAAATAGGGCTATCAGAGCCAGAATTAACGGGAAAATAGAAAAGAAAGCGTAATAGGCTAATCCAGCGGCCATATCAGCGGAATCATGATCGACAAAGCTCTTTATAGTCCTTGTTGCTAAGAGGACCGGGCCACTATTACGAACTTGTAGTGAGGTCTCTCGAACTAGTTGTTGCAGCTTGGTATACTCCTTAGAAGAGTTCCATGGAATGCGCATATCGGTTTAGCCTAGTTTACCATTGTATATCCTGTGTATATCCTGCAAAAATATTATAGCCTCTAATTTGCACTTGTTTCTATGCCAGGTCTTACTTCATACATTTCACAGCGATAACAATATATAGCAATAGACTCAGGATAAAGCTACTGAATTGACACTTGGCGATGTCTCAGCCTAGCATTAGAGAATATTCTGTACCAGAGCAAACAAGTTAAGCATGTCCAAAGAGCGTAAGACAGGACTTCTCCTCGCCGCAATAGTTATCTTTTTATCCCTTTTGCTTATGTATAGGCCCGTGATGGCTTCATGGCTTGAGAATAATACCGGTGAGACGGAGTTATATCAGCAGTTGCAGGGTCTATTTTTATCGTTGCCAAAGAGGCATATAGATACTGCCGATCTGGCCGTAGTCTCTAATTCCGATATTAGCCCCTATGGGGCCAACACCTTCTTTGATCAGGAGGTGGAGGAATGGAAGATACGCCGCAGTATGGAGATGCTGCGAGAGGCCGGCGTCCATTGGATAAGGCAGCAAGTGCCCTGGGTGTATATCGAGAGAGAGGGCAAGGGTAAGTTTGGAGAGCCACCGGGAAGCTCCTGGGAGCACTATGACCGGTTTATCGCCTTGTCTAATGGTTATGGACTGAAGGTAGTTGCTAGACTAGACCTTCCTCCGACCTGGGCGCGCATAGACTCCAGGACCAGCAACTCCAGGCCGCGACGGGTCGAGGACTATGGCGACTTCGTGTATGAATTCGTTAAACGGTACAAGGGTCAAGTAGACTACATCCAGATCTGGAACGAGCCTAACCTCTATGATGAATGGGGAGAGACTCCGGATGCCCGTTCCTATATAGAGCTTTTAAAGGAGGGCTACCGCAGGGCTAAGGAGGCCAATCCGGATGTCGTTGTCTTGTCAGCAGCTTTGGCTCCTACCCTGGGAACGCCCGATGGCAAGAATGAGAGCGACCTCAGCTACCTTCAGAAGATGTACGATGCCGGCGCCGCAAACTATTTCGATATCCTGTCTGCTCAGGCTTACGGGCTGTGGACCGGGCCTGGAAACCGGAGAGTATCACCGGGTCAGATCAACTTCTCCAGAGTCCAACTTATCCGCGAGATCATGGTCAAGAACGGTGATGAGGGCAAGGCTATATGGGTCTCAGAGTTAGGATGGAGCGCCCTGCCCAGGGACTTTCCCGGGCCGGCAGCCCACGGCAGAGTGGACGAGGAGCGGCAGGCGCAGTACACCGTAGCCGCCTACCAGCGCATTCAGGAGGAGTGGCCTTGGATCGGGGTTGCTTTCTACTGGCACTTTCGCAGGGTATCAGACGAGAGCAGAAACGACCTCAACTTTTACTTCAGAATGGTGGACCCGGACTTCACCCCCAGGCCGGTCTATTACGCTTATAAAGATATGGCAAATGCTCCATCAGTATTGGGTTATGGGGTACACCAGGAAGATAACTTTGCTCTTAGTTACAATGGAGCCTGGCAACCACAGAGAGATTCAGCCGCTCAGTTGGGGCGCAAGATGGTTAGCACGGCTAAGGGTGACTCCCTTAGTTTTACCTTCGAAGGCTCGTCCCTAAGTCTGCTTACGCAGCGAAGTCCTAATGCTGGCTCCTTCTGTATTGAGATTGAGGATGCTGCTTCAAGCTCAAGCTGCATAGATCTGAAGAGCGATGAAAGACAGACAATAGAGGTCTCCTTGGCCTCCGGAATGGAGACAAGAGAGCACGTGGCGGCGCTAAAAGTGCAAGGAGATGGTGAGGTTTCCATCGATGCTCTGATAGTTGCCAACCGCAAGGGCACTATAGGGCAAGGTCCGCTCGGGCTGCTGCTATTTCTAGTATCTGTCTTAGTAGGATGGATAGCCTTTAAGCATAGAAGGTCACGGCAATCTCCCATGCCCCGACAAGTCGAGGCATCCACGAAGGGATGAAATAGGCGAGAGTAGCCCGTTCCTTGAGGCTCTCGAACTAAAGGACAGGGGCGGTGCCCCTTTGACGAGGCCATTCGAGAGCCTCAGCACAAGAAAATTTACAGGTGTGCCGAATTTGTTGGGACAAAATAAAGAAAAAAAAGTCGCGCTAATCGCTACGGTGCTAAACGAAGAGAGCAGCATCAGACTGCTGCTGGAGTCTATCCTTCAGCAGAGCAGGCAGCCGGACGAAGTGGTGATTGTGGATGGGGGCAGCTCTGACTCAACAGTTTCTATCATTAAAAGCTATGCGAACCGGCTGCCTTTGAAGCTGATAGAGGCCCCGGGGGTCAATATAGCGCGTGGTCGAAATCTTGCCATAGCAGAGAGCAGTTGCCAGACCATCGCAGCGACAGACGCAGGTGTTAGTCTTGCTCCAACGTGGTTGGAGAGCTTACTAAGACCCTTCTATGATTATCCTGATGGGCCACTGCTGGTGTCATGCGGCTTTTTTCTGCCAAGCGCTGATACGGCCTTTGAGCTGGCTATGGGGGCCACGGTCATTCCGGATATCGAGGACATAAACCCTGAAGAATTCCTTCCTTCAAGTCGGTCAGTGGCCTTCTCTAAAGAGGCCTGGAGGGTAGCAGGTGGCTATCCGGAGTGGCTGGACTATTGCGAGGACCTCGTTTTTGATATGCGGCTCAAAAAGGCCGGAGCGACCTTCGTTTGGTGTCCTGAGGCTGTGGTCTATTTCCGACCTCGGGGCGATCTTAAAAGCTTTTTCAGGCAGTACTATCGCTATGCCCGTGGCGATGGCAAAGCCAACTTATGGAGGAAACGCCATCTTATTCGTTATCTATCATACGGGTATGCCCTGTCGACTATTGCTTTTGGTAATAGATGGAAAGTATTGTGGCCTCTGCTGCTTTTAGGTAGTGCTGCACACCTTTATCGCCCTTACGCACGATTGCTGCCAAAGCTGAAGAAAACGTCGAAGGCGGAACAGCTTGAGGCGTTTTCGTGGGTGCCGATCATACGGGCTACTGGCGATATAGCCAAGATAGTGGGATATCCGGTTGGCCTTGCCTGGAGATGGAAATACAGAAGGAACGAAGCTGTGAGGCATCAATTGGAACCTGATAAGTCTGAATAGGACACCTCCGATTATTTTAAAAAGATGTCTTCTGTGCCACTAGAGATCAGATGATCGGGCCTCGGCGTCGAGCCGCTCCTTGAGCCAGGTATTGATTAGAGTCTGGTATGTAATGGAACGACGCGCGGCCTCGACCTTTAGCGCCTCGATCATATCGATAGGCAGGCGGAGGTTGACAGCCTTGGTTCGACGAACCGATAGAGAATCAAGGCGCTCATCGTGGACATCAGCCACATCCCAGTAATCGCGGTGTGCATCCCACCAGCGGGCTTCCTCTGCTGGCGACAACCCGGGAGGCAATTGCAAATTAGTCTTCTTTGGCTTGGCGGTCATAGAGTCCCCTTTCATGCGGACGCATATCCCAACCCGTAAAATAAAAATCCCTTCGAACAATTCTTCCACCTCATCGGAGGGGTGTGATCAGTTGTTTGTTGTTGCAAAATAATAGACAGAGCAGATACACCGATGTAGGGGCAGGGTTCATCCCTGCCCGCCCCGCTTCTAGCAATAGACAACGTTATCCGATAAGCCCCTAGCCTCAGCTAGAGACGGTCCCAGGCTATGTTTGGCCACTTTGCATTTATCAGGCAAAGCTCTGGCAATGCAGTATTGACCACTTTATTCACAAGGACATCCGAGCGTGAGCGGGCGGGGACAAGCCACCGCCCCTACGGCTTCTTGTTACAACATCTGGTCACACTCGTCGGAAGTAATACCATGACGGGCCAGGTGTCCGATGTTCTCATCGTCCGACTCAAACTCTACCATTGTAGACATTGTATAGATAACATGCGCCATCCCACAAGAGTAAGCACGATAATACCCTAACGGGCACAGGTCAACCTCCGACTCATGAGTATAAACTGCCCTAGAGTCCGCAGTTTTTATTATTTTGTCCAGAATATACTCGGAAAATAGGGATAAATAATAAAAAAGCATTGACTAGACTAGCGATAATAGTTAATATTGCTATATCTAAAGGTGGTAGTATGTCTAGCGTCAGAGGGTGGGAATTCGGTTGGTTGCAGCTTCTCCGTGGAATTGCCGCTGAGCACAAGGATACCTTATGGCGTTGATAAACTTAAACTCGCGAGCGCGAATTATATGGACAGGCTACAACAAATATTAGTGCCTTGTCCCAAAAGTGGTAGGTAGAAAAAAGGAGGAATATCCATGGACTTCGAGATGCACGACACGGCGGAAATGGCTGCATTTAGGAAGGAGGTCAAAGAGACCTTCGAGCATATAATCCCCAAGGAACTTGTTGTATCCCCTTACGATGAGGATGTAACCCTCGAGCAGGAAGCGATTAGACGCAAGATCGGACTAGAGCTAGGCTCCAGGGGATGGCTACGTCCAATGTGGCCCAAGCAGTACGGTGGCGGCGGTCTTAATATAGACCAGGCTATAGTAATTGAGCAGGAGATCGACAAGTATGAGATCTCCAACCCTCCCTATTCCGACAGCGGCGCCGGCCTTGGAGGTCCAGCTATCATGGTCTGGGCAAATGAGGAGCAGAAGCAGACTTTCCTGCCGAAGATGGCTACGGGAGAATGGGCGTCATGGCAGCTTCTGACCGAGCCACACGGCGGCTCCGACCTGGCATCTACCAAGACTACAGCCATCAAAGACGGCGACGAGTATGTGCTCAATGGCACCAAGACCTTCGTCGGCAGCACCGATACTGCGCCTGATTGGTTGTGGACGATAACCATGACTGATCCGCAAGGTCCAAGGCACCAGAACCTAAGCTGGTTCGTAATACCTGCCGAGCTTCCTGGTATCGTTATCCAGCCCATCGATCTGCTAAACGGCGGCGGTGGACACAAGTGCAGCGTGTTCTTTGAGGACGTAAGAGTTCCCGCTTTTAACCTGATTGGCGGCGAGAACAACGGCTGGAAAGTAGCCAGCACGCACCTGGAGCTGGAGCACGGCGGCGGCGGCACGGTACGAGGAAACCGCCAGGTGGAGAGATTCCTTGACTATATTAAGGATGCCTCCTTTGACGGCCAGTCTATTGCCAGTGACCCCGACGTCAGGGACCTTCTGGCCGATGTAATGGCCGAGGAAGATATATCGAGACTCTTCGGTATTAGAAACTTCTGGATGTCCAATTCCAAGAAGAAGATGTCTTACGAAGGCTCGCAGTCTTCCTACTTCAGGAAGATGGGCGGACTGAGGAAGAGCCGGCTGATGCAGGGCGCCATAGGCTACTACGCCATTATGAGCGACAAGCAGTTGGCGCCGGCAAACGGCTGGGTCGATTCCTTTATGAAGACCTCCATAATCTCGGTCCATCCGGGCGGCACTCAGGATATCCAGCGGGTTATCATGGCCCGTAGAATGGGTATTGGTCGTACGGTACAGGAAGCGGCCGGCCAGTTGCCTGACTAGCCTCTTTTTAAGAATCAATACGAGACTAAAGACAGCAGGGCCGATTTACAATCGGCCCTGCTGTCTTTAAAAGTTGGGATGCTATTCATTCATTGCTGCGCTGGCGTATTGCGCCCATTTGTTCTATGATCAGCCTGGACAGCATATCCTCTCTTTCCTATAGCAACAACAATAACCAAAGGAGCAATAAGTTGGCTAGAGAGATTAAAGCCAGGTTTCGCAATGGTATAATCGAGGCTCTTGAGAAAGTGGACCTTCGCGAAGGTGAGGAGATTACCATCACCATTAAGGAGGAAAGCAGCGCCACAGCAGATAGAGAAGCGCTTGCGAGGGTTGCCGGAGCGTGGAAAGATACTCTTGACTTCGACGCGTACCTCAAAGACCTCTATGCCAGCCGTAGCCAATCCTCTCGCGACGTCAGCTTATGAAGTACCTGCTGGATACCACCTGGATTGTTGGATACCTCCGCGGCAATGCTGAGGTAATTTCACGTGTACTGACCAGTTAACTACTGACATTATCGCTGAACAATAACACTTTCTTATAATAGGGGTTGACTACATTATCAATACTGGCTAGTATTAGTTCATGTAAAGATGGGTCGGAATTCTCTAGCTCCGATGGCCGGAGAAATCGGCCTAGGTGAGTAGCTTCTCTCTGGGTTGTCGCTGCTTAACAGCAGGGTTGCCTTTAGAGCGGCAATATTATTGGGATCGTCGATGCGATTATTTGGATAAGCGACTGAGCAGCGAATAAAAGTTCGCTTAGTAGCTTGTCCCAGGAAGTGGTAGTAGAGAAAAGGAGGAATATCCATGGACTTCGAGTTGCACGACACGCCAGAGATGGCTGCATTTAGGAAGGAAGTTAAAGAGACCTTCCAGCAGATAATCCCTAAAGAACTGGTTGTATCCCCTTATGACGAGGACGTCAACCCTGAGCAGACGGCACTCCGACGTAAAGTTGGGCTAGAGCTAGGCTCCAGGGGATGGCTGCGTCCGCTGTGGCCCAAGCAATATGGCGGTGGCCTTACTATAGACCATGCCATTGTATTGGAGCAGGAGATCGACGAGTACGAGATAACCATTCCGCCCTACTCAGACAGCGCCTCTCTTGGAGGGCCGGCTATCATCGTCTGGGGGAATGAGGAGCAGAAGCAGGCTTTCGTGACCCGCATGGCCTCTGGAGAGTTGGCGACCTGGCAGCTTCTGACCGAGCCACACGGCGGCTCTGACCTTGCTTCCACCAGGACAACCGCCATCAGAGATGGTGACGAGTATGTGCTCAACGGCACCAAGACCTTCGTCGGCGACACATCCACTCCACCAGATGTACTGTGGACTATTACCCTCACCGATCCCCAGGGACCAAGACACCAGAACCTGAGCTGGTTCGTGATCCCGGCCGATCTTCCAGGTATCGTTATCCAGCCCCTCGAGCTGCTAAACGGCGGCGGTGGGCACAAGTGCAGCGTGTTCTTTGAGGACGTTCGAGTGCCTGCATTTAACCTAGTTGGCGGTGAGAACAATGGCTGGAAAGTAGCCAGCACGCACTTGGAGCTAGAGCACGGCGGCGGCGGCACAGTCCGAGGCAACCGCCAGGTGGAGAGGTTCCTTGACTATGTTAAGGATACTTCCATCAACGGCCAGTCCATTACCAGCGATCTAGATGTGAGAGACCTCCTGGCCGACCTCGTAATGGATGAAGAGGTATCAAGACTCTTTGGTCTAAGGAACTTCTGGATGTCCCATTCTAAGAAGAAGATGTCCTACGAAGGCTCCCAGTCCTCTTACTTCAGGAAGATGGGCGGACTGAGGAAGAGCCGGCTGATGCAGGGCGCCATAGGCTACTATGCCATTATGAGCGACAAGCAGATCGCGCCGGCAAACGGCTGGATCGATTCTTTCATGAAGACCTCCATAATCTCAGTCCATCCGGGCGGGACTCAGGATATCCAGCGGGTTATTATGGCCCGTAGGATGGGTATTGGTCGCACTGTGCAGGAGGCGGCCGGTCAGTTGCCTGACTAGT
>ORMF012643564.1_pt1 | contig 65505 bp, 48 predicted proteins | sample 1779871 | NCBI WGS metagenome assembly ORMF01 (sample SAMEA104232316, study PRJEB22302) | groundwater metagenome | biome: forest; feature: aquifer; material: groundwater | place: USA | collected 2011-08-07 | depth 5.4 m | reverse complement strand
CGTAAGGGCGTGCGACCGCAGGATCACGCCCTTACGGGCATGATCCACCGCGCCCTCACGGGCGCGACTCCAGCGATCGTGCATTCCGGTATCCCGTGGAACTTAGTGCGTCCTCTTAGGGTCGCAGCGCCGGGTCCGACGCTACAATCCAGAGCAGCTCCGCCGTCGCTGTCGCGGCGTTCGACACCTGGTCGAGCACCGTCTTCGCCTCCGTCTCATGCGCGTCGAAGCGCGAGAGGATGCTCATCCTCTTCTCGGTGTACACCCCCCGCGAGTCTCGCGCCTCCGTGAAGAGCGCGGCGAGCTTCACGGCGCGGTAGACCTCCGCGCACGTGTTCTGGAGGGGGTTTCGGCACGACTCGAGCTGCAATTTGTGCTCGACGTCGAGCTTCATGAGCCCGTCGCGGGTCCCCTTGCTGTCCGCGGCCGCGAGGATCAGCATCCGCATCGCGGCGGTGAACGCGCGCGCCGAGCCCTCCAGGCGGCTGCCGATCCCGCCGCCTGCAGTCGTCGCCCCGCGAAGCTCATTCGTCGCGGCCTCGATCTCCTTCGAGAGCTTCCCGTCCTTGTCGAGCTTCTTGACGAACTCGAGCAGGTAGCCGGCCCCGGACGCGAACTCGGCCGCCCACCTCTCCATCGACGCCCCCAGGGCCGACTCCCGGTACTGGTTCGTCCCGGCCGGGTCGACGTACCCCTGGGCCGCGGGGGCCGTGCCGAGCATCTGGAGGGCCGCCTGGAAGTTCGCCGCCTCCCCCTGCGCCATCGAGGAGTGCTGCATCACGAGCGCCATCGTGGCCATGATCCCGTGGACCCCCGCGCTCGTCCAGTCCCACGCCTGCGGGTTGACGAACGAGCCCGCCGAGAGCTGCCGCACGCCGTTCTCGCAGATCGACATCGGGTAGGAGAGGTCGTCGACGCGGCCCCCTCCCGTGGCGACCGGTCCGCCGCCCATCCGCCTCTTTGCCTCGTCGTACTTCTTCCCATAGGAGCAGGCCTGCATGTAACGCCCGAGGAAGTCCTTGGCCGCCTCCTCGTTCTTGAGCGAGCTGTAGGTCATCCCCATCTCGTAGAGGGCGTCCGGATACTCCTCGATCGCCAGCGCCGCGCGGAACGCCCCGAGCGCGGCCGGGCCGTTCCCCAGCTCGCGATAGGTGATCCCGATCTGCATGCACACGAACGGCGTCTTCCCGCCGTCGGCGACGATGGCGTTCAGCTTCTGGAGGCACTCCTCCTTCTTTCCGCCGTCGCCCACCAGCCTGGCCTCGAGGGCGCGTAGGTCCGGGTTCTTCGGGTCCCGCGCGAGCAGGTCCTTGATCTTCCCCGCCGCGACGGCGCGGTCCTTCGTGGAGCAGAAGGCGAGGCCGACCTTGAAACGGACCCGCGGGTCGTCCGTGTTCAGGCTCCAGAGCTTCTCGTATTGGTCCTTTGCCTGCTCCGGTCGGTCGAGGGCCATGTAGGCGTCGCCGATCGCCTCGATCGACTCCGGCGAGATCTTCATCTGCATCGACTGCTGGAGCCACGCGATCCCGCGGTCGGGCTCCCCCGCGCGGATCGCCAACCGACCCGCGACGGCGAGGGCGTCGTTGTCGCTGTAGCTCGACACGACCTCCTTCGCGACAGCGTACGCCTCGTCGTAGCGGCCCAGCTTCTCGAGACAGACCGCCTGCACCGTGCGCGCGGTCCAGTTCTTCGGGTCGCCCTGGACCACCTTCGCGACGTACCCGAGGGCCTTCTCGAACTCCCCCTTCCGGCTGTAGAGAAGGGCCAGCTTCTCCTGGACCGCAGCGGAGGACGGGTCGAGTTTCTCCGAACGCGACAGGATCGACAGCGCCTCCTCGACCTTCCCCTGGTCGATGAGGATGCGCGACAGGCGGGAGGCGAGGTTCGCGTCCTCGGGCTTCTTGTCGAGCGCGATCCGGTACTCCGCGACGGCCTGGTCCTTCATGTTCTCCATCTTGTCGTCGTAGAGATACGCGAGCAGCTCGTGCGCCTGGACCAGGTCGGGCTTCTTCGCAAGCGCCTGCTTGTACCACTTCTCGGCGCCGGCGGAGTCGCCGATCCCGTCGCACGCGGTCCCCAGCGTGACCATCGCCTCCGCGTGGTCGGGCTGGATCTCGATCACCTTCTTCAGGGCGTCGAAGGCGTCCTTCGGGCGCTTGAGCTCGAGGTAGGTGAGGCCCATGTCGAACCAGGCCTCGACGAAGTCGGGCTTCTTGTCGACGGCCTTGCGGAAGTTGTGGATGGCGTTCTCGAAGTTGACGGTCCTCTCGATGTTCGCCGTGCCGGAGTCCTCCGCGGCGAGCATCCCGCGATGGAGGTCGGCGGCGCGCCAGGCCCGGCCCGAGTCCTCGGAGGTGTTCACCTGGTTCTTCGCGAGCTCGGTCCTCCCCAGCTCATAGTAGTAGGAGGCATCCCGCGCGAAGGTCGTGTAGAGGAAGATCCCGAGCACGATTGCCCCCGCCCCGACGCCGATCTTCAACCCGTTGGCGATGAGCCCCTGGACGAATCCCTGGTAGGAGCGGCGCTTCACGCGGTCCTCGAGGCCGGATCCGAGCTGGCAGGCGGTCTGGACGCAGCCCTTGGTCTTCATCCAGCACCACTGGTGATAGACGCTTCCGCACTGCTTGCAGGGTTGCTGCGCCTGGCCGTCGCGGATCTCGATCCCGCAGAAGGTGCACCTGTCGACGGACATCGGGGGCGGGGTCGGGACGAGCGGGGTCGGCCCGGGGCGCGGCGTCGGCCTGCGCTGTGTCCCCGCCGCGGGGGGGACCGGGGAGGGAGCCGGTCGGGGCGTCGGCCTGCGCGCGGGCGCGGCGGCGCCGGGGATCGGGGACGGAGCGGGGCGCGGCGTCGGCCTGCCCGCCGGCGTCCCCGCGGGAGGCACCGGAGAGGCCACGGGGCGCGGTGTCGGGCGCCCGGCCGGCGCAACAGGCGGCGGGACGGGGGAGGCGGCTGGCCACGGTGTCGGGCTGCTCCTCGCCGGCGCCGGGGCCGCGGAGACGAGTTTCTGGAACTGGAACTCGGTGATGTACCCCTTTGCCATGAGGACCTGCCCGAGGCGCGGCGGCGTCGGATCGCCGTTCCGGACCGCCTCGTCGACCTGGCGCATGCACTCCCCCACCTGAACGGAGGAGACGTACCCCTGCTGGACGGCGCGGTCGCCGAGCGCCTTGTCCTCGTCGGCCCGTGAGCCCTCCTTCGAGGCGGCCGTCACGGAGCCGACCTGCATCGCGGTGAGGAGCCCCCGGTCGAGCATCAGGTCGACGAGCGTCGTGGGGAGGTGCTTCTCCTTGATCTCGTTCATGCAGCGGGCCACCTCCTCCTGGGAGGCGAATCCCTGCTCGAGGACGATCTGGGCGTGCTTGAGGTCAGATGCGGTAAGCATGGGGATTACCCTACAACGACGACCCCCGGAATAGCAACCCCGGACCTGTGCGTGCGTTGACAAGAGTTATCCGAAATGACATGTTCCGTCTTTGTCGAAGAGCAAGGATCGCGAAAATGTCCTCCGGAGACGAATGGGCCTTCTTTCGGGCCAGCGGCGAGCCCGGCCTCGAGTCCTTCACCCCCGGGCAGACGTCGCGCGCGGTGATGGTCCTCTTCCGCCTCGTCACCGAGGCGCTTGAGCAGGAGGCCACCGACATCCACGTCGAGCCCGAGGGGGCCCACACCGTGGTCCGGTTCCGCATCGACGGCTTCCTCCGCGAGGTCGCCGCCTACGACACGGCGCTGGGCAAGCAGCTCATGAGCTGCGTGAAGGTCCTGTGCAACATGGACATCACGCGGAAGGAGCGCTTCCAGGACGGCTCGTTCAAGGCGAGGCGCGGCGAGCGCGAGGTCGACTTCCGCGTGTCGACCGTGCAGGAGGTCGAGGGGGACAAGGTCGTCATCCGGGTGCTGAACCTCAGCCTCAAGGAGGACCTGATCGGGACGCTGGGGATGACCGTCGACCTGGTCCGGGTGCTCCGGGGCTTCGCCACGCGGAACCAGGGAACGCTCATCTGCGCGGGGCCGACGGGCGCGGGCAAGACGACCACGCTCTACGCGATTCTCCAGATCATCGACCGGACGCAGCGGAACGTCGTGTCGATCGAGGACCCCGTCGAGTACCACCTGCCGAGGATGACGCAGCTCCACGTCGACACGCGGCGCGGGATGACGTTCGGCGACGCGCTCCGATCGGTGCTCCGGCAGGACCCGAACGTGATCATGGTCGGGGAGGTGAGGGACGAGGAGACGGCCCAGACGGCGCTGCAGTCGGCCCTGACGGGACACCTGATCCTCACGAGCACGCACTCGAAGGACGCGGTTGGCGCGCTCTTCCGCCTGACGGACCTGCAGGTGCCGGCATACCACCTCGTGACGGCGGTGGACCTGGTCGTGGCGCAGCGGCTCGCGCGGAAGCTCTGCGAGCGGTGCAAGCAGCCGTTCGCCGTGGAGCGGCGCTACTTCGACATGCTGGGGTTCCCCGTGCCGAACGCGTCCGAGGTGTACCGGGCGCAGGGGTGCGCCGATTGCGCGGGGACGGGGTACCGGGGGCGGATCGGCGTGTTCGAGCTGCTGCAGATGGACGATCAGATGCGGGACGCGGTGCTCAGGCGGGCCCCCGAGTCCGAGATGGTCGCCATCCAGTCGAAGAGCCCGTTCCCGAGGCTCCTGGCCGATGCGATGGTAAAGGTCGAGGCCGGCGTGCTCTCGATGGAAGAGCTGTCCCGCGTGCTCGGCTAGTCGTCCATGCGCGCGGCCGGCATGTCCTTGCCGTTCTGGTGGAGCACCAGGCCGGTCACCTCGTCCTCGCCGTCGAACGTGATCCTCGCTTCGACGATGCGATAGACGAACTCGCGCTCCCCCATCGCGAAGACGCGGAACCTCGCCTGCCCGGTGAGCTGCACGTAGAGGCGCCCCTCCTCCCGCGTGACCGTGAACTCCAGGCCCGAGCCGCGGTAGGTCCCCACGTACCGCTCCAGGACCTCCGGGGCGACGCGGGCGGGCTGGGGCAGCTCCGGCGGCTTGGGCTTCTTCCCGGCAAGGATCTCGAGGACCTTCCCCCCGATGCCATCGACGATGCCGTTCCCCGTGTTGGAGAGGATGACCACGCCGCGGCCCGTCTTCGGGTTGAAACCGATGAAGCTGTGGTAGCCGCCCGTTTGCCCGTTGTGCCAGACGCCGCCGTCGGGCGTGATGTGCCACCCGAGGCCGATCTTCCCGCCAGGGAAGTCGTGTCGCGGCGTCTGGGCCAGCTTCATCGCCCGTCCGAGGTCGTCGTCGCCGGGGTGGAGGTTTGCGCGGAGGTAGGCGAGCATGTCGTTCACGGTGGAGCGGATCCCGCCGGCGCCCGCGAGCGTGGGGAAGTCCCAGCGCTTCGTCGGCGTCCCGTCGGCCAGGCACGGGGGCGCGAGGCGCCTGAGCATGTCGTCCGTGAGGGCGATCCGCGTGCTCGTCATCCCGAGCGGCTTACGGATCCGCTCCTCTAGCAGGCGCTCGTACGGCATCTTCGCCTTCAGCGCGAGCGCGTGCCCGAGGAGCCCTGCGCCGAGGTTGCTGTACTCGTACTCCGCCCCGGGGTCGCGGGCGAGCTTCGTCTTCTTCACGAACGCGTACATTTGCGCCACCGAGTAGTCGGCGTACGGGTTCTCCGGGTCCTTCGGCGTGAAGTTGTCGGGCATGCGCGGGAGGCCCGAGGTGTGCGTGGAGAGGTGCCACAGGAGCACCTCCTTCCCCTTCCGCTTCGGGACCGTGACCCCCTTCGGGAGGAGGCCCTCGACGGGGTCCTCGAGCGAGACGACCCCGCGCTCGACCATGTCGGCCAGGAGCGTGCCCGTGAATGTCTTGCTGACGGAGCCGATCTCGTAGACGGTGTCGCCGTCCGGCGGCTCGTCCCCGACGCCGCGGCCGTAGCCGAGGACGAGCGTGTCCTCGCCGTCGATCACGCCCACGGCCGCGCCCGTGAGCCACTCCCCCTCGATCGCCGGCGCGAACAGTCGGTCGATCCGCTCCCTCAGCGTCTCGTCCCTGGCGTGCGCGAGGCCGACCGAGAGCAGGACCAGGGCGACGAGGCGGGTGTGCAATCTATCCATGGCGTGAATGATAATCATTCACGCCGTGAATGAAACGACGAAGACGGCGGTCGCGAGGGGGGAACCGCGACCGCCGTCTTGGGGGAGACGTCGTCCTACATCACGAAATGGAAGTCCTGCATGCTGACCTTCGCGGCTTCGTTGCCCGCGGGCAGGCCGCTCTTCGCGATGCAGACCACGATAATCAGGCTTCCACCAACCACGTCGCTCGCGTCCTTGTCGGTCATCTCGGTCATCTCGTTGATCTGGAACATGGTGAACCTCCTCACAATCACAACTCCGTATCACTTCGCCCCTACTTCACGGGGGTCCTCGGAAACCTCCAACGCGATTCCGTGTCGCTGTAACCCGTTGCGCGCCCAGGGGCTCGGGACGCCTGTTGACAGCCCCCCGGGGGGCCAGTAGAATCCCGCCCCTTCCAGGGAGGGGGAGCGACATGGCCGGCCTCGACTACGTCCCCAGGGACCGGCTCCTCGCCGCCTCTCGCGCCATTCCGGCCGCCGACTACCTCTCGCTTCGCCAAACCCTCGACGAGGAGCAGAGGGCGTGGAAGATGACCTTCTACGGCGGGGAGGAGGCGATCCTCCGCTACGTCCAGATCGCCCTCATGCCCTGGTTCCTGACGCCGGCCCAGCGCGAGTACTTCCGCCGGTTCTTCCTCGCCGTCGACGAGGCAACCCGCCTCCTCTACCCGTTCGCGCGCGAGGACCCCGAGGCCGCGCGCCTCCTGCCCATCTCCGAGGGGCTCACGGCGTGGCTCCAGGACTGCGTCGGCGAGGAGGTCCCCCACCAGACCTTCCTCGGGCGCATCGACGCGAGCGTCCGCTGGTTCGACGCCGACTGGAAGGACTCCTTCCGCCTGATCGAAACGAACATGGTCGGCATCGGCGCGACCTACTACACCTATGCCGCTGGCCAGGTCGCGCGGCGGCACCTCGGCCCCCGGTACGTCGCCCCCCTGGGCGCGTCGGCCCTGGAGAACGAGGACGACATCCTCGAGCTGATCCAGCGGCAGGTCCTCTCGCACGGCGAGGTGCTCGGCCTCGACCGCTTCCACGTCGGCTGGATGCAGGACGACCGTGTCAAGGGCGGGCCCGAGGAGTTCCACACCGTCTGCGACCTCCTGCGCTCGCGAGGTCACCACGCCCGCGTGACCGACCCGCGCGACCTCGAAGTCCGCGACGGGCAGCTCTGGCACGGGGACTGGCCCGTGGACCTCCTCTACCGCGACCCCACGGTCGATGACCTGGTGGACATGGAGGCCGAGGGCGGGGACCTCTCCGCGGTGAAGTGGGCCTTCCGGCACAACCGCGTCGTCTCCTCGCTCCTAGGGGAGTTCGACCACAAGGCGGTCCTGGAGCTGTTCACCTGGCCCTCGTTCGCCAAGCGGCTCAAGCCAGAGTCGGCCGCGCTCCTCGCGCGGCACTCGGCATGGACGCGGGTCGTGAGGGAGACTCGGACCACGGGGCTCGACGGACGCGATGCGGACCTCGTTCCCTACATGCGCGAGAACCAGGCGGGGCTCCTGATGAAGCCGAACCGCGACTACGGCGGGCACGGGCTCGTCTTCGGCGAGGAGGTTGACGCGCGGCGCTGGGAGGAGGCGATCCAGGAGGCCCTCGCGGACCCGGCGTCCACGGTCGTCCAGGAGATGGTCCCGCCCGTGAAGCTCCCCTTCCCGCGGGTGGCGGAGGGGCGGCTCGACTTCGCGGACATGTACATCGTGAGCGGCTTCACGGGGACGCCGCGGGGCGAGGCGATGCTCGCGCGGATGTCGCTCTCGCGCATCGTGAACATCACGCGCGACGGCGGGATTGCGGGCGTGCTCGTGCCGCGCGCTTGACCGCCCGGCCGCGCGCCGGTAGACTCGCGCGCCTATGAAGCGCCGCATCGTCCGTTTCGCCCTGGGCCTCGTCGCAATCTCCTTCCTCCTCCGCCCCGTCGGGTGCGTGGAGCGCTCGATCACGATCGAGACCGACCCGCCGGGCGCGACCGTGTGGATGAACTCCGAGGAGAAGGGGACGACGCCACTCACGATGCCCTTTACGTTCTACGGGACGTACGAGTTCCGCTTCGAGCTGGAGGGGTACCAGACGGTCGTCGTGAACGAGGACGTGAACGCGCCGGCGTACCAGGTCTTCCCGCTCGACCTGGTAACGGACGTCTTCCTGCCGGGGACGCTGCACGACGACAAGCTCTTCTCGTACGGCCTCGAGAAGCAGACGGCCGCCACCCGGGAGGACCTCCTGAATCGCGCGCAGGAGCTGCGCGATGAGGTGAAGAAGTACGGCGCTCCCACCGAGGGGAACAAGTAGCCCCGTGCGCTTGCTCAGCGCCACGCCGCAGCTCGATGGCCTTCGCGTCACGGTGATGGGCCTGGGCCTCTTCGGCGGCGGGGTCGGCGTTTCGCGCTTCCTCGTCGCGAAGGGCGCCCGCGTCACGGTCACGGACCTGCGCTCCGAGAAGGATCTGCGCGAGTCGATCGAGGCGCTGCGCGACCTGCCGATCACATACCACCTCGGCTGCCACCCGGACGAGGACCTCACGAAGGCGGACCTCGTCGTCGTCAACCCGGGCGTGCCGAGGGAGTCTCCCCACCTCGCGAAGGCGATTGCGGCGGGTGTGCCGCTCGAGAGCGAGATGAACCTCTTCTGGAAGCTCTGCCGCGCGCCGGTCGTGGGGATCACGGGCTCGAACGGGAAGACGACGACGACGGCGCTCGTGGGCGAGATCCTGAAGGCCTCGCGGCCGGGCGTGTGGGTGGGAGGCAACATCGGCGTGTCGCTCCTGGAGGACGTCGATCGGATCGAGCCGGATCACGTCGTCGTGCTGGAGCTGTCGAGCTTCCAGCTCGAGAACCTGGCCTTCCTCGAGCGGTCGCCTCGTGTGGCGGTCGTGACGAACCTCTCGGTGAACCACCTGGACCGGCATGGCACGATGGAGGCGTACGGGGAGGCGAAGCGGAACATCCTGCGGTTCCAGCGGCCGGCGGACACGGCGGTACTGAACTCGGACGACCCCGTGGTGTCGGCGTGGGCCTCGGGCCACGCTGGGCAGGGGCTCTTCTTCTCGAGAAAGCGGGCGGTGGAGGCGGGGGCGTTCGTGAACCCCTCGGGCGAGGTCGTGATGCGCTTCGGCGGCGAGGAGACGGTGATCGGGCCGTCGTCGCTGCTGCGCCTGCCGGGCTGGTTCAATCTCGAGAACCTGCTCGCGGCGACGTGCGCGGCCTGGGCGTGCGGTGCTCGGGCCGAGGCGGTCCGTCGTGTGATGCAGGAGTTCCCCGGCGTGGAGCACCGGTTGGAGCTGGTGGCGGAGGTGGGCGGTGTGAAGTTCTACAACGACTCGATCGCGACGAACCCGGACTCGGTGATCGCGGCGCTGCAGGTGCTGCAGGGGCCGATCGTGCTGCTTCTCGGGGGGTCGGACAAGAAGATCCCGTTCGACGCGATGGTCAGGGAGACGAAGGGGCGGGTGAAAAAAGCGGTTCTGCTGGGGGCGACGGCGCCGACGATTCAGGCGCTCTTCGACCGGGAGCCGGGCCTGCCGCCCTACGAGCGCGCCGGTTCGTTCGACGAGGCGGTGGAGCGTGCGGCGGCGATTGCGGCGCCTGGGGACACGGTGCTCCTGTCGCCTGCGTGCGCGAGCTTCGACATGTTCCGCAACTACGCGGAGCGGGGCAGGCGGTTCAAGGAGCTGGTGGCGCGGCTGGCGGCCAGGCAGGCGCCCTGACGGGCGCTACTCCATGAGCTTGCGCGCAGCCATCACGTCGGGTGCGAACGTGAACATCTTGGAGAGGCCGAGGGCGTCGAAGACCTCCCTGATCTTCGCCAGGGTGCCCGCGAGGATCAGCTTTCCCTTGCGGCTCTCGACGTGGGGGACGAGGCTGACGATGATGCCGAGCCCGGAGCTGGAGATGAAGTTGAGGGTGGAGAGGTCGAGGATGATGTTCCAGACCTTCCCCTTCATGACCTCGTCGACCGCGCGATCGAGGCGCTTGGTGGTATGCGCGTCGACGGTGCCGATGAGGCGCAGGCAAATGAGGTTGGTCCCGTAGAGTTCCTTCTTGACCGTGAAGTCGGTGACCGGCACGTTGCTTCTCCTGGAGAAGCGCCCGCAAGGGCGCCCTGGAGTCGCGCCCGTAAGGGCGCGGTGGATCGACGCCCGTAAGGGCGTCGGTCGCGCGCGGGGATTCTAGGGGCGCCCCCGAGGAGTGTCAACCGGGACATGCGGCGCAAGATCGTCCTCCCGTTCCTGCTCCTCTTCGTCGGCGGCTTCGGCGCGCTGATCGCGGTCGCTCTCTGGGCCAGCGCCCGCTCGGTCGAGGAGCGCATCCTCGCCGAGGTCCACAGCCTCGCCGGCGTCCTCACGGGCCAGCCGGACCAGCTCCTCTCGCAAGTGCAGATTGACCGGGTGTCGAGGGTCCTGCGGGCTGAGGCTGTCCTGTACGGCGATGAGGACCGACGGCGCCGGGAGTTCTACGTGTCGTCATCGTCCTCGGGCACGCCTGAAGCGCTCCTCGGTCTTCGGGGCGACCTGCCCTACGGGCGTGATTTCGAGCGGTTTGAGGCCGGTGGGACGACGTACGTGGATGTCCACGCCGTGTTCGTCCATGAGGGCCGACAGACCTGGATGCTGGCGATCTACCGCTGGGACCGGGTCCAGGGCGAGAAGCTCGCTGCGATGTTGCCCCTCATCATCTCCTCGGTCATCGGGCTCCTCCTCGTCATGGTGGTCGGCTTCTGGATCGCCCGGAAACTTGCCCGCCCCCTTGAGACGCTGGCCATTCGCACGGAGGCCCTCGCGAAAGGCGACTTCGAGCACAAGGTCGACATCGCCTCGACCGACGAGCTTGGGCGCCTCGCGGCCTCTTTTAACTCGATGCTCGACGCGATCCGTCGGCTGCAGGACGAGCGGGTCCGCGCCGAGAAGCTCGCCGCGCTCGGCCAGGTGACGGCGGGGATCGCCCACGAGATCCGCAACCCGCTCACTGCGATGAAGATGACGCTCCAAATCCTCCTCGACGCGGAGCCCGCGGGCGACCGTCGCGAGTCGCTCTCGGTGGTCCTCAAGGAGACGGAGCGCCTCCAGCTCACGGTCGACGGGCTGCTGGCCTACGCCAAGCCGCCAGAGCTCGCCCTGGCCCCCGGCGACCTCAACGACGTGGTCCGCGGGGCTCTCGGCGTGCTGGACGCCCAGGTGAAGCACATCGGCGTCACGCTCGAATCGCGTCTCGGCGACCTGCCGCGCGTTTCGCTCGATGCGCCTCGCATGCACCAGGTCATCGTGAACCTTCTCTTGAACGCCGTGCAGGCCGCTGGGGCGGGCGGGCGCGTCAGCGTATCGACGGAGTCTCTTGTCGGCGAGGTCCGCCTCTCCGTGACGGACAGCGGCCCCGGCATCCCCGTAGAGGCGCGCCCGCGGGTCTTCGAGCCCTTCTACTCCACGAAGACGGGCGGCATCGGCCTGGGTCTCGCGGTCTCCAAGCGCCTCGTCGACGACCACGGCGGCCGCCTCACGTTCGACGGCTCCCCCGGTCGTACGACCTTCGCGGTCTCACTGCCCGTCTCCCGGACGTGACGATCCACGGATACCACGGATGGTGAGGGATGAGGATCGCTGGCTGAAGCAGACCCACGCGGACCTCGTGGGTGAAGGGACGCTCGCACCCCTGTCGGGAGATGGCGGGGATGCGCGCCTGTGGGTCGACTGCGAGATCGCCTCGTGCGTGGAGAACCGATTCTTCGAGACCCTCGACCCGCGGTCCTTTGAAGCGTCCGATCGGGAACGCTGGAAGGAGCGGACCCTGGCGGAGGGGGAGTTCTTCGAGGACCCGCCCGGCGGCCGTGGGTACACCGCGCCGTACTGGCTCCTGGACGGCGGGGTGCGAGCGGGGACAGTCGCCTTGGACACGATGGGCTTCCACCCGCCGTACGTCACGGTCTCCAGCCTCTATGTGCTCCCCGACCTGCGCGGGCGCGGCATTGCTGGCCGGTTCCTGAAGAGGCTGCGGGCGCTCGTGACCCGGAACGGTGGCTGGGGAGTCCGCGTCCCCACACACTGGACCTGGCAGGCCGCGGTCCGCTTCTACATGGGCCTGGGGATGTGGGTGGTGAGCTGGAAGCGGCACCTGGTGTTCGGTTGGTATCGAGACCTCCCGAGACGCATCCTCGAGGTGGGTGAGGAGGAGGCGCGCTTCGCCGTCATCCCGAAGCACAAGACCCACACGCGGATTCTGGCGACGCGCAGCGGCGAGCGCCTGGACTGGCGCGAGACAAGGGCGCATTCCCGGGCCGACGACTTCAGCGTGCACGTCTACGGCGGCGCCACGTTTTCGCTCGCGCTCGCGGTGGCGGGCTGGCCGCTCATTCGCTCGGACGAGGCCTGGGAGAGGCGCCACGACTCCTGCGACATCGGCGGGCCCGAGGGCCTCGCCTACAAGATCGAGATCTTCGAGGCCCTGGACCGCGAGGAGGGCTTCGTCATCCGCACCCCCCGCATCCCTGGTCTCCTCTATCGCGACTTCGACGCGATCTCCTGACCGGCACACGCTACTTCATGCGGGAGCGCGCCGCCGCGGACTCGCTGGTGAGTCTTGCGCCCGGGGCGCCCGCCGCGAGGCGCTCCAGGACGGCTCGTGCCTCGGGGGACCCGAGGCCTTCCAGTACCCAGACGGCGCGGATCGCCCGAAGACCCTCCGAGTCCGGAACTCGTCTAGCGTCGAGGTCGTCGAGGATCTCCTGCGCCCGTTCGCGCGCCTCCGGGGAGGGCTTCCCGTCAAGACACCCCTGGAGGGAGGCCCTCGCCTCTTCTCCAGCCTCGCGCAGGCGGTCCGTTGCCCGTCCGCGCCTCGCTGGATCGTCGCTGTCCAGGTCGTGGACGAGCTGATCGAGGCCCTCCTCTCGGGGCTCCGCAGGCCGGACGTCCTTCGCGATGCGCTCGACCGCGTGCGGGCCGAGGGCGTAGAGCCCGGACATGGCCCGATATCCGGTCGCTGCGTCGGCCGAGCCCAGTTCGCGCATGCACTCGTCGAGTCCAAGGCTGTCGTCGTGCAACGCGAGGAGGTTCCACACCAGCACGGTCCCGTCCTGCTCTCCGGTCGCGGCCCGCGCGCCTCGCGGCGCCACCGCGAAGCCGAAGGCCTGCGTCGTCTTCCGGGCGAAGGAGCACATGACCCCACCGGTTGCCAGCTCGTACAGGCGCAGCACCCCCCGCGCATCCATGGCGACCAGGACGCGTCCATTGGGGGCGAACTCCAATCGGCAGCGGTCTCCTGATGTCTCCATCCTCGGGCGGGGAAGCCTCGGATCGATGACGCCGAGGGGCGTCCCGTCAGCCACGGAGAACCACCGCACGACCCCCTTCGACGACAGCGTCGCCACGATGCGCCCGTCGGGGCTGACCGTCACGGCCTCCGCGCCTGTTGCCGACCCTGCCGTCCATTCGCATTTCTCGGTGTGCCACGAAAAGCACGCGAGCGGGCCGTCCTTCGTGCTCAGAAGGCAGCGCGTTCCATCATGCGTGAGCGCGACCCCTGTGACGGCCTCGTGAAACGTCGGGGCCCACTCGCGGCAACTGCCCCGCCCGATGTCCCACAGGTCGAGATTCCCGCCGCCGTCGTTGACAAGGACACCCCGACCATTCGGGGAGAACCGGAGTGGGCCGATGTTGACACCGTACGAGGCCGCGTCGAGACGGCTCTCCAAACGGCCGGAGCTTGCCTCGAAGACCTGGAGTGACCCCTCCGGACCACCGCAAGCGATTCGCATGCCGTCGTGCGACACGGCCACGGCGCCGCTGCCGCTTAGGGTCTGAACCTCGCTGCCATCCAGGGCGTCCCAGACACGGACCGAAGTGCCGTAGTCGCAGGACACGATCCGCTTCCCGTCGGACGCGTAGACAACCCCACACACAGTGTCCGTGTGTCCCGTGTGGGGAGTCCGATCCACGCCATTTTGCGCCTCCCGGAGTCTCACTACACTGTCGGACGATCCCGAAGCGATCGTCCTTCCGTCCGGGGAGAAGGCAATGCAGAAGACGGGGTGTTCGTGGCGCTCGCCCCTCGCAACTTCCTTCCCGGTCGCGGTGTCCCAGACAACCACCTCCCCCTCGCTTCCTCCCGTAGCGAGCCGGCTCCCGTCGGGAGAGAAGGCGAGCGGTCCTCGGGCCGTCGACCTGTCTTCCAGATCGAGGGTCTTCCCGACCTCTTTGACGTCCAGGAGAGTCACCGGGCCGTCGAGACCTGCGACCATCGGGCGAGAAGGCGCCTTGAGGAAGGAAGGTGCCTGGAACGGACCGCTGCCAGGAGCCGTCCAGAACGCTCCAGTAGGTCAGATTGGTGACATCGGTTGCTACGATCGTCTTGCCATCTGGCAGGAACCCAACCTGCCCCACGAAGAAGTGCGTTCGCAGGGCGGCGGATCCGAGTCTCATCACCGCGCCGCGGGGCAGGTCTCCCGCATTCGCCGGGTCGTGGGCCTCCTCGGCCAACAGCGATGAGACGATTGACGCACCGAGGATGGCCAGGGACATCAGCGCCAGAGAGAACGCGATCCTCGTCACATGCCCCCCATGGGGTCTTGCCACACGCTGCCAGTTGCCGTCGCCGAGCATAGTCGATTCAGGACCAGGGCGCTACCGCCTTGCATCGCGATCCACGAACCGACTTGATCCCAATCGTATCCGTGTCCATCCGTGGTATCCGTGGATCGTAATTCCGCTTGCCGCGACCGCGCCGGTGTGGTCTCCTCACCCATTCACGCCAACCACATGGGAGGAGGACACATGGCCAGGGCACACCTTTGGATGCTCTCTCTCCTCGTCGTCGCCCTTGCGCTCTACGCCGACGACCCCGAGAAGGAGGCCCGCGCGTACTATGAGGCCGGCCTCTCCGCCATGGCCGACCGCGACTGGGAGGTCGCCCGCCGCCACTTCGCGCAGGCCTTGACCGAGGCGCCGAAGGCCGCCTTCGCCGAGGAGGCCGCCTTCCTCTCCGCCAAGGCCCTCGACCTCGCCCGCACCGACGAGAAGGCCGTCTCCGCTTACCGGCAGTTCCTCACCGAGTACCCCGCCTCCCCGCTCGCCCCCCGCGCCCGCTTCCTCGCCGCCGACGTCTACGCCCGCATGAAGCGCTTCGAGGACGCCGCCGAGGTCGTCCGCCCCGAGACCCTCGCCCTCGCCGGTGAGGAGCGCCGCCAGACCCTCGCGAAGTTCTACATCGACCTCGCCAACGAGTTCTACTCCCCCCCAGACCCCGCGCTTCCATTCCCCCGCCGCCTCGGACAGGCCACTCCCCCCCAGGACTTCAACCGCGCCCTCCAGTACTTCGCCAAGGCCCAGGAAGTCCTCGGACCCAACCCCGAGCTCCTCGCCTCCCAGGCCTGGTGCCGCCTGCGCCTCCAGGACTGGGACGGCGCCGATCAGGTCGCGCGTGACCTCGTCAGCCGCTTCCCCCAGCACCGCCTCCGCGGCGACGCCTTCTACTTTATTGGCTACGTCGCCTACGTGAAGGACGAGGGGCCCAAGGCCCGCGAGATCCTCTCCATCCTCCCCGACGAGTACGGCGACAGCCCCTTCTGCCCCGCCGCCCAGTTCCTCTTCGGCCTGACCTACAAGCCCAACGAGACCACCGACGAGGACGCCTTCAAGAAGGGAATCGCCGCGTGGGAGGAGTTCACCTCGAAGTACGGCTCCCACCCGCTCGCCCCCGAGGTCCACATGTGGATCGGCGAGTCCCAGACCCACTGGGGCGACCACACCGCCGCCATCGCGACGATGGAGCGCTTCCTCGCCCACTTCCCGCAGGACGAGCGCGCCCCCGGGGCCCAGTTCGCCATCGGCCAGGCGTTCTTCGCGCTCCAGAAGTTCGATGAGGCCACCCAGGCGTGGCAGAAGTTCCTTGCGACGTGGCCCAACGACCCGAAGTGGCAGACCGCCCAGGCCCAGGTCGTCGAGGCCGCCTGGCAGAAGGGCAGGACCCTCTTCGACGCCGAGAAGTACGAGGAGGCCATCGCCCCGTGGCAGGACTTCCTCCGCCAGTTCCCCCTCTCCGAGCACTGCGCCGAGGTCCAGTACCAGCTCGGCGAGATCGCCTCGAAGCAGGACAAGGACGAGCAGGCGATCGCAGAGTGGGAGAAGGCCAGGAGCAAGTACGGCCAGTCCGAGTGGGCGGCCAAGGCCGCGCTCGATATCGCCTGGTTCCGCGAGCACATCTTCGCGAAGACCGAGGAGGACGTCGAGAAGGTCGTCGTCCTCTACCGCGAGGTCATCCAGCAGTACCCGAACTCCAGCGCAGCGCACCAGGCGGGCGAGAACCTCCGCGACATGCTCGAGAAGTCGCTCGAGGTCCACGTCGATCGCGCCTTCGCCACGAACGAAAAGCCGATCCTCCGCGTCCACACGCGCAACGTGAAGAAGCTCTCCTACCGCGCCTACAAGATCGACCTCGAGGAGTACTTCCGCAAGAAGCAGTCCCTCGGAGGCGTGGAGGAGATCGCCGTCGAGATCGTGAAGCCCGATCAGACGTGGGAGGAGGACGTCCCCGAGTACCTCCCCTACCGCCTCATCGAGCGCGACACCGAAATCCCGCTCGAGGGCGCGGGCGCCTGGGTCCTCTCCATCGCGACGGTCAGCGAGGGTGCCTCAGCGGGCGAGTTCGCCGCGACGGTCCTCCTCGTGCGGAGCGACCTCGCCATCGTCACGAAGAGCACCGCGAACCAGGTCCTCGTCTTCGCGCGGAACGAGGCGACGGGGAGGCCCTGGCCCGGCGCGAAGGTCCTCGTCTCCGACGGGACCGGCGTGAAGCACGAGCTGACCACGGGCGCCGACGGGACCGTGCTGCAGTCGTGGGACCAGACCTGGGGCGAGGTCCGCGTGTTCGCCATGGACGGCCCGAACGTCGCGAACTCGATGGGGACGCTGCCGGGCGGCGTCTCCTGGGGGTACCAGACCAAGGGATACGTCTACACCGATCGCCCCGCCTACCGACCCAACCAGACCGTGAACTGGAAGGCGATCCTCCGCAAGGTAGGCGGCGGGTACTACACCACCACGGCGGGCGAGAAGGTCAAGGTCGAGGTCCGCGCGCCGAACGGGCTCGTCCTGTACGAGCGCGAGCACGCCACGAACGAGTTCGGGACCGTCGTCGGCGAGGTGACCCTCGGCGACGAGCCCGCCCTCGGGGCGTACCAGGTCAAGGCGACCATCGCCGAGAAGGACTTCGTCGGCACCTTCCAGGTCCTCGAGTACAAGAAGCCCGAGATGATCGTCGACATCGCCGCGGAGAAGGAGTGCGTCGTCGCCGGCGAGGAGGTCAAGGCGACCGTCCAGGTGAGCTACGCCTTCGGCGGGCCGGTGCGGAACGCCGAGGTCGTCTATCAGGTCCTCAGCGGCCCGTACGCCTTCGACCGCGTCCGCTACGAGGAGTTCGGCTGGTTCGTCCAGGCCGTGAGCTCACGCGAACGCGAGACCACGCGCGAGGGGGAGTTCCTCTCCGAGGGGCGGACGACGACCGACGCGAACGGCATGGCCGAGGTCCGCTTCCGCACGCGCGGGGGCGCGGACGCGACGTACACGGTCGTCGCCGCGGTCCAGGACGCCAACCGCCAGTGGGTCACGGGCGCCGCGAACGTCCCCGCGACCGTCGTGGACGGCTTTGCCGTGGTGAAGACCGCGCGGAGGCTCTACCAGCCGAAGGAGCGCGTCACGGTGAACGTCCTGACGGTGAACGCGCTGCACTCGCCCGTCGCCCGCGAGGGCAAGGTGATCGTCGCGCGCGTGCGCGACGTCGACGGCCACGAGGTGCGCGACCCGATCTCCGACTACGACACGCGGACCGACGCGCAGGGGAAGGCCGAGGTGCAGATCGCCATCGAGCGCCCCGGCGAGTACGTCATCCAGTTCGTCAGCGGGAAGGTCGAGGGCGGATCGCCGCTCGAGGTCGCCGGCGCCGACGAGGACCTCGCCAAGGAGGCGAAGGTCGTCTCCGACCGGATCGCCTACATGCGGGACGAGACCGCGAAGGTGATGATCAACACACCCGTCGCGCCGGTGACGGCGCTCCTGACGTTCGAGGCGGAGAAGGTCCTCGAGTATCGCGTCGTGGAGCTGACCGAGCGCTCGACCACGATCGAGATCCCGATGAAGGACCTCTACGCGCCGAACGTATTCATCGCCATCGCAATCCCGGCCGACCACCAGCTCTACGAGGACGCGCAGGAGGTCCTCGTCTTCAAGCACCTGAACGTCAGCGTCGAGCCCGCGAAGAAGGCCCTGAAGCCGCGTGAGGAGGCGACGTTCGTCGTCCGCACCACGGACCAGAACGGGAAGCCCGTGAGCGGCGAGTTCAGCTTCGCGCTCGTGGACGACACGATCTACCAGATTGCCGGCGAGAACGCGCCGAACCTGCTGGCGCACTTCTACGACCAAAAGCGCCCGCGCGCCGTCGCGACCGACAGCTCGTATGAGTTCGGCTACGACGGGGTCACGGTCGCGCTCGCGGGAGACCTCCAGCTCGAGGAGAAGCGGAAGGAGCTCGAGAAGGAGCTGGAGTCGGTCGTGGCTCACCTGGCACAGGATGGGAGGCTCAACCCGCCGCCGAAGCCGGAGGCCCCCGCGAGGACCCCACCCGCGAATGACCCGGGCCAGGGGTACACGGGCGCCGCCTTCAGCGAGGAGGAGGGCGGCGAGCGCGACCACAACGAGAGCGCCGACGGCGAGGACGCCTCCCTCGCGTTCGCGATGAAGGGGGAGAAGTCCGACGCGCCCGCGGAGTCCAAGAACGGGCCGAGCGGCGGGGTCCGCGGGAAGAGCGGCGAGAAGCTCCGGCGTCAGGCCCAGATCCATATCAGCGGCGGTATCGACATGGACGCCGTCTACTCGTCATACGACAAGCTCCCCTCGCGCCGCTACGCGGAGTGGGTCGCCCCGGAGCTGAGGAAGCAGTTCGCGGACACGGCGTTCTGGGCCGGCGCCCTCGTCACCGACGAGAACGGCCTGGCGACCGTGAACGTGACGCTGCCCGACAACCTGACCGCGTGGAGGGCCACGGTCCGCGCGGTGACGGTCGATACGCTCGTCGGTAGCGCCACCGGGCGCGTCGAGACCAAGAAGGACGTCGTCGCGCGCGTCGCCGTGCCGCGGTACCTGACGCAGAACGACGAGGCGACGATCACGGGGACCGTGAACAACGCCCTGACGTCCGAACAGCGCGTGAAGTACGTCTTCCGCGCCACCGGCGTCGAGACCGAGACGATTCCCGCGCAGGAGCGCGCCGTCGCCGCGGGCGACGTGCTCGCGATCGACCACACGGTCCGCGCCGCCGAGCCGGGGCCGGTCCTCTTCCACGTGGAGGGGCTGACCACCGTCGAATCCGACGCCGTCGAGATCGGGATCGAGACCCTCCCGCACGGCGTCCACGAGGTCGAGGGCGCGAGCGGCACCGTCGATGACCGCGCGATGGCCGAATTCGTGGTCCCCGAGGACTCCGTCAGCAGCAGCGTCCGCGCGGAGCTGCGGCTGGCTCCCTCCGTGGATGCCTCGATCCTCGACGCGCTCATCTACCTCGAGGAGTACCCCTACGGCTGCATCGAGCAGACGCTGAACCGCTTTGCGCCGGGCGTCCAGGCCCTCGCAGCGCTTCGTCAGCTCGGCGTGCCGAACGAGGCCCTCGCGAAGAAGCTGGACGGGATCGTCCAGAGCGGGCTCCTCCGCGCGTACCAGCTCCAGAACGCCGACGGCGGCTGGGGATGGTGGGCGGGGAACGCCTCCGACCCGTACACGACGGCGTACACGCTCGTCTGCCTCGAGGAGACGAGGAAGGCCGGGTATGCGATCAACGGGACCGTGCGCGAGAAGGCCGTGATCGCCGCGAAGCAGCTCCTCGCGAACGCGGGAACCGACTACGACACGCGTGCGTACCTCCTCTACGCCCTCTCGTACAGCCAGGAGGCCGACGCGGACGACGTATCGAGCTGCTACCGCCAGCGCGAGGCGCTGTCGGACTACGGCGCGGCCGTGCTCGCGCTCGCGCTCAAGGCGATGCAGCGCGACCCGAACGCCGCCCAGGTCGCCGAGATGCTCTCGCGGCGGGCGAAGGCGGACGGCGCCTACTCGCACTGGGGCGCCCGCGAGGACAAGTTCGGCTGGCTCGACGAGGGGATCGAGGCCACTTCCTATGCGCTGCTTGCCCTGCTGACCGTGAATCCGACCGACTCGACCGTCGATCGCGCGGCGCAGTGGCTGATCGACCGGCGTCCTGCGGGGACGCACTGGGGCTCGACGAAGGCCACGGCGGCCGCGATCCGCGCCCTCTCCGCGTACGTGCAGGCGAAGGGTGTGGCGTCGGCCGACTACGACCTCACGGTGACGCTCAACGAGCAGGCCGTGGGGACCTGGAAGGTCGTCCACGGGCAGATCCCGGAGGAGGCCCGGCGCATCGTCCTTCCGCTCGCGAAGATCCGCGGCGGGCGAAACGTGGTGCGGCTGGAGAAGGCGGGGAGCGGGAAGCTCCTCTACACGCTCCGCGCGGAGTACTTCCGCTCGGGCGAGGACGTCCAGCCCGTGGGGAACCTGATCGGCGTCGCGCGCCGCTACGAGGCGTGGACGCGGCCGGGCGCGGAGGCGCAGCAGACGATGTCGGGCTACGACGTCGTCAGGCCCGAACGGAGGCCCAAGGTCACGGACGTGGGCCTGCGCGAGGTCGTGACCGCGGACCGCTTCCAGGTGAGGCTGACGATCGAGAGCCGCCAGGAGCTGTCGTACGTGATCGTCGAGGACCCGCTCCCCGCGGGGTGCGAGGTGCTGGAAGAAGGCATGACGGGAGGGTTCGATCACCAGGAGCGGCGCGACGAGAAGATGGCGTTCTTCTTCACGAAGCTCCCGGCGGGGAAGACGGAGGTCACCTACCTGATCCAGGCGGTCTTCCCGGGGCGCTACCACGTCATGCCGACGTGGGTCAGCCCGATGTACCGCCCGGAGATCTTCGGGCGCGGGCCTGAGCACCGCCTCGCGATCCTCACCGAATCGGAAGCCACGGCGAAGCGGGGCCCGGCCACAGAAGAGCTGCCGGATGAGACCTACGCGAACGGCAAGAAGGCCTGGAAGGAGGGCCGCGCCGCGGACACGAAGGAGGCCTTCGGGAAGCTGCTCGAGCGCGGCGACCTCAGGGACGAGATCGCCGAGGAACTGCTCGGCGTGATCCTCTCGATCGCGATCGGCGAGAAGGACCACCGCGGGGCGATCCGCTCGTACGAGGAGCTGATGGACCGGAACCCGAACACGTCAGTCCGCCTCTCCGACCTGCGCGAGATCGCGGTCGGGTACGACGAGCAGGGGGAGGACGAGCGGGCGATCGGCCTCTACGACCGCGTTCTGGCGGGGGCGTATCAGTTCGAGCGGGGCGCGGTGGCCTCGCAGTGGGAGCTCGGGCGCTTCCCGGACGCGCAGGCGCGGTGGGAGACGCTGCTCGGGCAGTACCCCGAGCGAAACTGGAACGTGGACGAGACGTACCAGCTCCTCCGCACGCGCGTCGACGCGGCGCAGCGCGGGGGGCTGGAGGAGAAGACGCGGGCGCTTGCCGACCTCAGGCGGTTCCTGGCGTGGCACCCGAACTCGGGGCTCTCGGACGACGTCGACTGGACGCTGATCCAGCTCCTCCAGCAGGTCGGGACCGTGAAGGGAGGCATCGCGCAGGGGGTGGCCGAGGGGCTCGCGGGCGAGGCGGAGCGGTTCCTCGTGCGCTACCCCGACTCGCCGTGGGCGGACGAGGCGGAGCACGCCCGGATGACGGGCGAGTTCGCGCTCGGGCGGTTCGATCGCGCGCTGGCGGCGGGCGAGGCGCTCCTGACGAAGCTGTACGCGGACGAGGCTGGGAACCGGCGCGAGAGCCCCTACCGCGACCCGGCGCACTACCTGATGGGCAAGGTCTTCCACGTCCAGGGCGACCTCGCCAAGGCCGTGGAGCACTACAAGCAGAGCTCGGTGGGCGACGCGAGGGACTCGCTCCTGTTCCTGACGTCGAAGGGGCTGACGCTGGCGGAGACGACCTACTTCGGAGAGAAGGACGCGCTGTCGGCCGCGGTGTCGGCGAAGAACCTGCCGGAGGCGACGCTGAAGGTCTATAAGGTGGACCTGATGGTGCTGCTGGCGAGCCGCAAGGACCTGGCGAACGTGGCGCGCATCGACCTGACGGGGATCGCGCCGCTCCAGGAGTGGAAGGTGGCCCTGGGTGAGAACCAGTACCGGATGCGCGACCAGAAGGTGGACGTACCGGTCGAGGGGAAGGGGGCGTTCCTGGTGGTCGCGAAGGGCGAGGAGCTGGACGCCTCGTGCGTGCTGATCCGGACGGAGATCGCGCTCAGGGTGCAGAAGGTGGAGAACCGGGTGCGGGTCTACGTGACGGACCATGGGGGGCAGGCCCCGGTGCGGGACGCGTACGTGAAGGTAAGCGACGGCACGCGCGTGGTTGCCACGGGGTACACGGACGCCCGCGGCGTCTTCGAGGCGGGCCTCCCGTCGGCGCCCGGCCTCCTCTCGATCGTCGCCGAGCGCGGAGACGATGTGGCGCTCATCCGGGAGTAGCGCCTGCGAGGGCGCAGTGGACTGACGCCAGCGAGGGCGTCAGGCAATCGCGAGGGAGAGCCCCGAAGGGGCGCCCCAAGATAGCCAGGGGCGCAGCCCCTGGACCCGGTGCGGTTTGGGGAAGGGGAGCCCTGGAGGGGCGACCCATTCTAGGCGTTCACGCCTATTCGCCGACGCGGCGAAGGACCTCTGCGAGCGTAGAGGGTGCCAGGTACATGCCTGCTGCGACGAGCTTCTGAAGGACGGGAGACGCAGCGTCGATTCGTCCAATGCGCTTTGCCTTCAACACGACGCCAACGGTCCCCAGCGTCTCGACTTGCACGCTGGCCGCGCATCGTCGTGCTTCGCGGTCATCCAGGATAGCCAGGGTGCCGGCGTTCGCGAGGGCCCACGCCAGGACGGCAGATTCACCAGAGCCGAGATCCCAGGCCGCGATCGACTCCGGGACCGGCGCGTCGGCGACGACCTCGATCCAGCTTGTCTCACGGAGAGATCTCGCCGTGATGTCGTCGTCTCCTTTCGCGCGCACTTCGTGCATGACCGCGTTCGGGACGACAAGTCGGCGGTCGAGAGCCTGGAGCAGCGAGAGTTCGCCAGCGCGGGAGAGGAGGATCAGCGGAGAGGCGTTTACCGCCGCGGCATCAGCCACGCGCGAGCTCCCGATCGAGATCCTCGGTGTCGACCTGGACGACCTCCACCTTGCGGGCCGCGAGCGCATCGATGAAGTCGGCCCTCGCAAGCCCCGCGATCTCAGCAGCGCGTCCCTGGGAGACCGCCCCGCGGGCGTACCAATCGATGGCCGCCGCGATGCGAATCTCCCGCTTCACCTCGTCCGGCGACCTACGCAGCGTGGCGAAGATGCCGTCGGGGAGCTCCACGACGATGTTCGTCATGTCAGGCGTCCCTTCAGTTCGTCGCTCCTGGGATTATAATGGCGCGGACCTGTCGGCGGCTATGGCGACCTCTCGGCAACCTGGATGCGACGGGGCGTGATGGCGAAAGTCCTGGTCATTGACGACGAGCCCTCGGTTTGCTGGGCGTTCCAGCAGCTCCTGAAGCGCCGTGGGCATGAGGCGCTCGCGGCGGGAACCGCGGAGCAGGGGCTCGCGATCGCAGCCAAAGAGCGGCCCGACCTCGTCCTCCTCGATGTGCGCCTCCCCGGCATGGACGGCCTCACCGCGCTCAAGAAGCTCCACGCCTCCCTGCCCGACACCCCCGTCGTCATCATCACCGCCCACGGGACGCTCGAAACGGCCGTCGAAGCGATGAAGTCGGGCGCGTTCGAGTACCTCACCAAGCCCGTCGACGTTGCCAGGGCCGACGAGGTGATCGCCCGGGCCCTCGCCCCCCGCAGTGTCTCCGCCGAGGTCTCCGCGCTCCGCACCGAGGTCGCCGGGAAGTACGGCTTCCACTCCCTCGTCGGCAAGACCCTCGAGATGCAGGAGGTCTTCAAGCGCATCGGCACCGTCTGTACAAGCGATGCGACCGTCCTGATCGCCGGAGAGAGCGGCACGGGGAAGGAGCTGGTCGCCCGCGCCATCCACCACAACGGCCCGCGCGCCGACCGCCCGTTCGAGGCCGTGAACTGCGCCTCGCTCCCCGCGACGCTGCTCGAGAGCGAGCTGTACGGCCACGAGAAGGGGGCCTTCACCGGCGCGATTCGCGAAAAGCCCGGGAAGTTCGAGGTCGCCGACGGCGGGACGCTCTTCCTCGACGAGATCGGCGAGGTCCCGCTCCCGCTCCAGGTGAAACTCCTGCGCTTCCTCGAGGACAAGCGGATCGTCCGCGTCGGCGGGACGCAGGGGATCACGGCCGACGTCCGGATCATCGCGGCCACGAACCAGGACCTGGAGGAGCGGATGCGCGCCGGGGCCTTCCGCGAGGACCTGTACTACCGCCTGAACGTCGTGGCGATCACGCTCCCCCCGCTCCGCCGGCGGCTCGACGACCTGACGCTCCTCGTGGCGCACTTCCTCGAGACCTCGGGCGCGCGCGAAAAGGAGATGAGCGACGCCGCACTGACGGTGTTGCGCGAGTACCCGTGGCCCGGCAACGTGCGGGAGCTGCGCAACGCGGTCGAGCACGCGGTCGTCGTCGCGCGGGGGAAGTCGATCCTGCCGGAGCACCTTCCGGAGCACATCACCCGGCGCCGCGGCGCGGAGTTCAGCGCGGTCGTGGCCGACCGCCTCGCCGACGCCTTCCTCGCGGCGAGCGGCGGGGCCGACGGGCTCTACCAGAAGTACCTGGAGACGCTCGAGGAGCCGCTCATCCGGCGCGTGATGGAGATCTGCGGCGGCAACCAGGTGAAGGCGGCGCGGATGCTGGGGATCAACCGCACGACGCTCAGGAAGAAAATTGCACAGTATCGACTGGGTAGGGGATAGGAATCGTGCTTCGCGTGTTCATTTCAAATAGCAAATAGCAAACTTGGCATCTCAAATGGGCCCGGATGGAGAGACAATTTGAGATGCCAAGTTTGCTATTTGCTATTTGAAATGAACTCGCTGCCCCTCATAGCGACTTCCACTCCGTCTTCATCTTCGACTTCGCGACCTTGGCCTGAGCGCTGCTCGGGAACTTCTTGAGGACGTGCTTCAGCATCTCCGCCGCGAAGTCCCTGTCCTGCGGTCCCACCCTCTCCGCGAACTGGAACCCCAGGTAGAGGAACGCCTCCGCCTCCAACCCCTTTTCCGCCTTGATCGTCTTCAAGAGCGGGAAGTCCCCGGCCCGGAGCACCGCCGACAGGAGCGCCACCGGCCCCGTCACGTCGGTCTCCGCCTCGCCCGCGTCCTTCGGGCGCAGCGCCAGCCGCACGATCGCCAGCTCGTACCGCGTCTCGGCCGTGAACAGGCCGTCGCGTTCGAGCACGGCGAACAGCCGCTCCGCCTCCTCCAGCCCGCCCTCCTTCTTCTTCCGCTTCCGCCCCTCCGCGAGGATCGCCTCCCGCAGCAGGTCGGGCTTCACGGTGCGCAGGAGCTCCACGTACGCGTACGCCTTCTCGTCCCCCGCGCCGATCCCGTCGATCGCCCGGCGCGCGAAGCGGCCCGCGGCCGCGTCCGAGATCGACTTCGCATGCTCCTTGAGGAGCGCCCCCAACGTCCGCGCCTTCTCCCGATCCGCGGTCTTGTCGAGCGCGTCCGCGAGCGCCCCCGCGAACTCCGCGTTCGCCCTGAGCGCCTGGCTCGCCGCCTCGCGGATCCTCTGGTCCACGTCGGCCAGGCACCCCAGGATGGCCTCCGCGGCCGCCGCCGTGCCCACCTTGCCCAGCGCCCGGAGCGCGAACATCCGCACCCCCTGGTCGCGATGCCCCACGAGCTTCACGAGCTTCGGCACCTCTTCCTTCGGCAGCGTCAGGCGCGACAGCACGTTCACCGCGTTCGTCACGATCCCCGGGTTCGGCTCCTCCAGGAGCGGCAGGAGCCTGTCGGCGAGCTTCCCATCCTCGCTCGTCCCCAGCTCGAGGATCGCCAGCGCCTCCAGCGCGTGGATCCGCACGATTGCCGGCCGCTCGGGGTCCAGGTACTCGAGGAGGACCGCCTTCCCCTCCGCCGAGCGCGTCGCCCCGAGGAGCTTGATCCCGCTCACCGTCGGCTGGGTCTCCTTCTTCACCGGCGCGGACTTCAGGAAGCGGAGCGTCCGAGACACGATGGTCGCACGCTCCTTGGTGGTCATCCGGTCGATCCGCCCCTTCACGGCAAAGCAGGCGTGCTTCACGACCTCCAGGTCGGGGTCAAGGAGGCAGTCGTAGAGCGCGTCGAACGCCTCCTTCGTGCCGATCGCCCCGAGGGCGTCGATGATGCCGCTCTTCCGGTCGCGATCCGCGTCCTTCCACCCCGCGACGAGCTTCGGTACTGCCTCGGGCCCGCACGCCGCGAGCGCCGACATCGCCTTCCGTCGCACCTGCTCGGGGGCGTTCAACAGCGGCAGGAGCGCGGGGACCGCCTGGGGCCGCCCGATCTTCGCCACCGCGTCGAGGAGGTAGAGCCGCACCATCTGGTTGTCCGTCGCGAGCGCCGCCAGGAGCGCGTCGAGGACCTCGCGATCCGTCGCGCCGACCGCGCCCAGGACGCGCGCCGCCGCGCACTGCAGCTCCGCGTCCTTCTCCCCGAGGAGCCCGCAGATCTTCGAGAGGGTCTTCTCCATGTCTATTCTTTCGCCTTCGCCAGGGCCTCCAGGATCGCCGTCGACAGCTTCCGCGCCTGCTCCTGCACCTTCGCGTCCACGCCCGGTGACCCCGCAGACCCCTGCGCGTCGGCGAGCGCCTTGTCGAGCGCCGCGCGCGCCTCCGGCTTCGTCCCGAGCTGGAGGAGCGCGTTCCCCTGCCCGAGGTAGGCGTTCGACCGCGCGAGGAGCGCCACCGCGGGGCCGTCCTTGACCTTCGTGTTCGCCGGGTCCACCTCGGTCGCCTTCGTCATCTCGAGCACCGCTTCGTTCCCCCGCGTGATCGCGGCCTCGTAGTTCCCCACGGACGTCAGCTCACCGACCTCCATGAGGAGGAGGTTTCCGAGCACGAAGTGCGCCGCGGCGAGCCTCTCCCGCGCCCCCTGGGTCGACGGGGCGTACTCGAGGGCCTTCTCGAACGAGATGATTGCTCCGTGCGTCCGCTCCTTCGCCTCGAGCAGGACCTCCATCGCCTCCTGCTGCTTTCCCGCCTTGAGCGCGTCCTGGCGCATCTTCACCAGCCGCGTCGCGACGTCGAGGAGCCCCTTTCCGTTCTCTCCGCACACCTGCCCCAGGGCCTGCGCGAAGCCGGGCTCGGAGGGGTTCAGCTTCTGGCCCATCTCCAGCGCCTTGATCGCCTCCGGGAAGCGCCCCCCCATCGCGAATACGGTCCCGAGCGTCAGGTAGGCCGGGTCGTAGTCCTTGTTGATCGTGATCGCCCGCTGCAGCTCGCGGCGCGCGGCGTCGAGGTGGTCGCGGCCGTGCTCCTTGTCCCCCGCGGCCTTCTTCGCGAGGACCGCCCCGAGCATCGTCCGGCTGTACTCGTTGTCCTCGAGCGTCTGCGCCCCGCGCGCCTTCGCCTCCGCCTCGGCCATCTTCCCCTGCCGCAACAGGATCCCCGCCATCGCCCAGTGGCCCCAGAAGAACTTCGAGTCCAGCTCGACGCTCTTCGTGAATTCCGCCAGCGCGTCGTCGTCGCCGAGGAGCTTCCCGAGCAGGAGGTGGTAGACCGGCTTCTGCGGGTCGCTCGCCAGGAGGTCGCGATAGTACTGCAGGATCTCCTTCTCGCTCCCCAGCGCGATCATGATCTCCTGGTAGTACTTGTGCGCCAGGACGTGCTCGGGAGAGGCGGCGATCACCTGCTGGTAGAGCGCGACCGCCTCGTCCTTCTGTCCGCGGCGTCGGAGCTCCTCCGCGCGGGCGAACAACTGCTCGGGCGTCTCGGCCTGCTGCGCGTATGCGGCGGCGGCGAGGACCAGGAGGGGAAGTAAGCGGGACACGGCGGCCTCCTACGGGGGCGAATCCAGGTACGCGCGGGCGCACCGGACGAGCATCTCGATCCCGACCGGGATCGAGTCCTCGTCGATGTCGAACCGCGCGGAATGATGCGGGCCGGGGGCGCCCTTCCTGGGATGGGCGCTCCCGACGAAGAAAAAGCAGCCCGGGACGCGCTCGAGGAAGTACGACATGTCCTCCCCGCCCATCGTCCGGACGTCCTCGGAGACGTTCCTTTCCCCGACGACCCTGTTCGCCTGGTCGCGGACCAGCGCGGTCATCGCGACGTCGTTCACGGTCGAGGGGTAGTGCGTGTCGAAGCGGAACTCGTACCGCGCGCGGTGGGCGCTCGTGACGCCGCGGACGACCTCCTCCATCATCTTCGGGAGGCGGCGGCGGAGGTCGCGGCTGAAGGTCCGGACGGTCCCCGCGAGCGTGACCCTGCTGGGGATCACGTTGAACGCCGTTCCCCCGTGGATCTGGCAGACGGAGACGACCACGGGCTCGAGCGGCGACACGACGCGGCTCGGGATCGTCTGGAGCGCGGAGACGACCTCGCTCGCGGCCACGATCGGGTCGATCGACTGGTGCGGGGCGGCGCCGTGGCCCCCCTTGCCGACGATCGTGATTTCGAACCGGTCGGTGCAGGCGAGGAGTGCGCCGGTGCGTACGCCGAGCGATCCGGTGGGCAGGTCGTTCCACATGTGCAGGGCGATCGCGGCGTCGACCTTGGGAGCCCCGAGGACGCCCGCCTGGATCATCGGCAGGGCCCCGCCGGGGGACTCCTCCGCGGGCTGGTAGATGAACTTGATCCGCCCTGGGAGGAACTTCCGCTCCGCGGCGAGGATGTGCGCCGCTCCGAGGCTGATCGCGACGTGCGCGTCGTGGCCGCAGGCGTGCATCCGGCCGGGGCGGCGGCTGGCGTACGGCGCGCCTGTCTCCTCGGTGACGGGGAGCGCGTCCATGTCGGCGCGGATGAGGAGCGTCGGGCCCGGGCGGCCCCCCTGGAGGAGGCCGACGACGCCGGTCTTCGCGACGCCGGTCTTGACGCGCAGGCCGAGGCGGCGGAGCGTTTTTGCGGCGAGGGCCGCGGTGCGTGTCTCCTCGAAGCCGAGCTCGGGCCACTGGTGGATCTCGCGCCGGAAGCGGACAGCCTCGTCGCGGACCGCCAGCACCTCCGGGCTGATCGCGGCCTTCATCGATCCCTCTCCAGCCAGATCCGCGCGTTGCGGCCGAGCCTCTCGGTCCGGATGACGCGGAGCGGCATTGTACGCGGAAATGGCATCCGGATCCCCTTTCCGAGCACCTGAGGCGTGACGGTCAGGACCCACTCATCGATGAGGCCCTCGTCGAACAGGGCCTGGGCGAGGCGGGCGCCTCCCTCGGCTTGGACGAGGCGCGCGCCGTGCTTCGCGAGCTCACGGAGCACGGCGCTCAGCCTCAGCGGCGCGCGGAGGCGGACCACACGGGCGCCGGGGACGTCGCCGCGCCGCGTCGTGAAGACCCAGGGCGGGGCGCCGCCCCGGAAGAGGCGCCTCGCCGCGCGGATCCCGAGCCGCCCGCTGACGACGGCGCGCAGCGGAAGCGGAGGCCGACCTTGCCGCTTTCGCCTCTCCTGGAGCGCCTTCGGGAGCGAGAGGCCCAGGTCGTGCGCGACCACGGTCCGCGCGCCGACGAGGACGACGTCGGCCTCGGCGCGGAGCTCGAAGAGCCCCTGCTTGTCCTCCCGCCCCGCGTCGTCCGCGAGGAACCCGTCGAGCGAGGCGGCGAGGACGAGCCGGACCCGCAGCCGGCGGCGGGTCTGCCTACTCGCCAAGGTAGATCTCCTTCACCCGCGGGTCGTCGAGGAGCTTCGACGCGGCGTCGGCCATCACGATCGAGCCGGTCTCCATGACGTACCCGCGGTGGGCGGCGCGCAGGGCCTGCCGCGCGTTCTGCTCGACGAGGAGGATCGTGACGCCGCGTCGGTTGAGCTCGCGGACGATCTCGAAGACCTTGGCGACGAAGAGCGGGGCGAGGCCGAGGGAGGGCTCGTCGAGCAGGAGGAGGCGCGGCCGGGCCATGAGGGCGCGGCCGATGGCGAGCATCTGCTGCTCGCCTCCCGAGAGCGTGCCGCCGGCCTGCGAGCGGCGCTCCTTGAGGATCGGGAAGAGGTCGAAGACGGCGTCGAGGTCCTTGCGGACGCCGTCGGGGTCCTTGCGCGTGTAGGACCCCATGTCGAGGTTCTCGAGGACGGTGAGGCGGGGGAAGATCTTGCGGCCTTCGGGGGACTGGCAGACGCCCCGGGCGACGATCTCGTGCGGCTTGAGGCGGTCGATGCGCTCGCCGGCGAACGTGATGGAGCCCTTGCGGACGCGGTTGATGCCGCTGATCGTCATGAGCGTCGTGGTCTTACCGGCGCCGTTCGCGCCGATGACCGTGACGATCTCGCCCTCCTTGACGTCGAGCGAGATGCCCTTCAGGACCTCGATGGGGCCGTAGCCGGTATGAATGTGGTCGAGGAGGAGCATGAGTGGTCTGGAGGTGGTCAGCAGGCCATTTCAAATAGCAAAGAGCAAACTTGGCATCTCAAATCGGATCGGGTGTCGAGGCGTGGTGAAGCTCGTCGGACGGGGCAGAGGACTTCGTGCGGGACTTGCCCTTGAGGGTCGCGACGCTCTTGGAGAAGATTAACACGAGTTCCAAACTCTCACGGAGAAGGGGTTCCAGGCTCTTCTGGTCGAGCAGGTTCGTACGGCAGACCAGCCGAAGCCAGAACGCGGCCTCGCGAAGCTCCTTGAGCGCAACCTGCATCTTGTGCAGGAAGTCGGCGCGGCTCTCCGCGCCCCGCGCCTCTTCGTAGTTGGCTGCGACCGACGTCCCCGCCCGGAGGAGCTGCTGCGCGATGTGGGTGCTGCTCCGGTTCTTCTTCGGCAGCGCGTCCGTCACCCTTACGATCCGCACCGCGAATTCCAGCAATCGCTCCGCCAGGATCTCCGCGTTCATTCCCGCCTCGTGCTCGTACTCGACGAATTTGAAATGCCAAGTTTGCTATTTGCTATTTGAAATCGAAGAGCTACATCTCCTCCTTTCCCAAATACGCCTCGATCACCCTCGGGTTCTTCCGCACCTCCTCGGGCCTCCCCTCCGCGATCTTCTCCCCGTGATCCAGCACCACGATCCAGTCCGAGATCCCCATGACCACCTTCATGTGGTGCTCGATCAGGAGCACCGTGACCCCCTGATCGCGGATCTTCTGAATCAGCCTCATCAGGTCCTGGGACTCCGTCGGGTTCATCCCCGCGGCGGGTTCGTCGAGGAGCAGGAGCCGCGGCGAGGTCGCCAGCGCCCGCGCGATTTCCAGCCTCCGCTGCTCCCCGTACGGGAGGTTCTTGGCGAGCATCTGGGGCCGCTTCTCCAGGGCCACGAACGTCACGAGTTCGAGCGCCCGCTCGCGGAGGCGCACTTCCTGCGGGCGCAGGAAGGCAGGCAGGAACCACATCTTCGAGATCATCGATCGGTCGCGCGTGTCGAGCGCGACGAGGACGTTCTCCAGGACCGACATGTCGTGGAAGAGGCGGATGTTCTGGAACGTCCGCGTGATCCCGTTCTGCGAGACGTAGTCGGGCGTCCGCCTCGACCGCGACCAGATGACGAACGCGCCCGAGGTCCCCACGAGGAACCCCACGATCGCAAAGACGACCAGCAGGACCCGCTGATTCTCCATCGCCGAGGCGAGCCTCAGGTACTTCCGCCGCTTCACGTCGATCGCCTGCTGCGTCTTCGCGGAGTCGAGCACGCGGCCGTCCCGGGAGACGATCGCCCAGCGCCGGTCGACCTCGCGGACCTCCCCGCCGCCGAGGAGCTCCTCGACGTCGCTCAGCTTCCTTCCGAGGTCCTCCCCGGCCGGAACCAGTCCGAAGTCGCGGTCCTTGTCGAACGAGAAGACCAGCGTCCCCCGCGGCACCGAGGTGATTTGGGGCTTCCCCCACAGGTAGCGCCGCGCGTCGGTCAGCGCCTGGCGCCACGGGAACGGGTCGTCGCCCGAGGGCATGTTCGAGCGGATGGCGGCCTTCCAGAGCGTGTCGACGTTGCTCGCGGCGAGCGATGCGCCGATCGCCGTCGCGACGCCGATTGCGAGGATTGCGAGCAGCACGCGGGCGCCGAGCGGCCGTCGCACCTCGTGCCCCTCGAAGCGGATCGTCCCCTCGTCCGGCTCGTAGATCGCCGTCACGCCGTTGAAGACCGTCGTCTTCCCCGCGCCGTTGGGGCCGATGACCGAGAAGATCTGCCGCGGCTCGATGGCGAAGTCCACCCCGTTGACGGCCGTCAGGCCGCCGAAGCGGATCGTCATCCCCTTGACCTCGAGGAGGCTCACGGCTCCTCCCCCTCGTGCATCTCCTCCTTGATCCCCGCGGCGGGTAGCAGACCCTCGGGGCGGAAACGCATCATCAGGACCAGCGCCAGGCCGAAGATCATCCACTTCCAGTTCGTGAACTGGAGGAAGACGTTCTGCGTCCCCTTGAACTTCTCCTGCGCGATCTGGTCGAGGATGGGGAGGAGCACGACGTCGATGCCTCGGATGATGAGCACGCCGAGGAGGACTCCGTAGCAGTTCCCCAGGCCGCCGACGATGAGGAAGCACAGCGTGATGATCGACACCGCGAAGTCGTACGACGTCGGCTGAGCCGTCGTCTGGAGCCGCGTGGCGTAGAGCGACCCGGCGAGCCCCGCGAGGCCGGCGCCGATCGCGAAAGTGATCAGCTTCACGAGGACCGTGTTCACGCCCATGCAGGAGGCGGCCAGCTCGTCCTCGCGGATCGCCGTCAGGGCCCTGCCGAGGCGGGAGTTCTCGAGGTTCTTGAGGAGGACGACCACCAGGACGAGGACGCCGAGGCAGAGGAAGTAGAAGAGTCGGTAGTCTCCCGTCCAGTCTGGAGCGAAGGGAAACCACCCGAGACCCAGCCTGGCCGTCGGCCTGAAGCTCGTGAAGTCGAGGGGCGCGACGACTGGGAACAGAACTCGATCGAGGCCCGAAGGGGGCGGGACGGGGTTGAGGCCCCGCGATCCGCTGGTGATCTGCTCCAGGTTGATGAACGTGTACTTGATCACCTCGGCGAAGCCCAGCGTGACGATCGCGAGGTAGTCCCCCCGGAGGCGGAGCGTCGGGGCGCCGAGGACGACCCCCGCGAGCGCCGCCCCGGCGGTCGACGCCAGGACCGCCCACCAGAAGCCGACCTGGAACGGGAAGTCGGCCACGGTCAGGATGCCGGTGATGTACGCGCCGATCGCGAAGAACGCCGCGATTCCGAGCTGCAGGAGTCCCGCCTGCCCCACGACGACGTTCAGCCCCAGCGCGAGGATCCCGAAGATGAAGATGCTCACGAGCTGCGGGCCGAGCTGGATCCCCTTCACCGCGCCGATCCCCGGGATGAACGGGAAGGCGATGAACGCCGCCAGGCAGATCCACTTCCAGGGGAGGCGATCCATGCCCTTCTACACCTTGACCTTCGCCCGGCCGCCGAGGAGCCCCGTCGGGCGGAAGATGAGGAGCACGATCAGAATCACGAAGACGAGCGCGCTCACCCATTGCTCGCCGACGTACTGCGACCCCAGCGACCGGACCAGGCCGATCACGAGCCCGCCGAGCACCGCGCCCGGGATGCTCCCGATCCCCCCGAGGACCGCCGCGGTGAAGGCATAGAGCCCGTTCTGGTACCCCATCTGGAAGCCGATCGTATTCACGTGGAGCGAGTACAGGACGCTCGCCGCCCCCGCAAGGGCCCCGCCGATCACGAACGTGGCCCCGATGACGCGGTTGACGTCGATCCCCATGAGCTGCGCCGCGGTCGGGTTCTGGGCCGTGGCCCTCATCGCCTTCCCCAGCTTCGTGTACCGTACGAAGAGGTGGAGGCCGATCATGAGCGGCACGGTGACGCCCAGGACGACGAGGTCCTTCTTCGTGAACCACAGCGGGTTCCCTGCGGGGAGGATGCTGTCGTTCGCGATGAGGAGCGGGAAGTCCTTGTTCGCCGCCGGTGCCTTGCCTCCGCCGAAGACATCCATCGGGGCCGCGCCCCAGAACAGGCCCAGGTTCATGAAGACAAAGGAGACGCCGATCGCGGAGACGAGCGGCGCGAGCTTCGGCGCGTTCCTGAGTGGCTGGTAGACGACCCGGTTCACGAGCCAGTTGAGCCCCGCGCAGAACGCGGAGCACGCCACGACAAGGAGGAGGATCCCGAAGACGGTCCCGAGCGTCCCGACGGCCGCGATCCCCAGCCCTCCCACGATCGTGAGGGCCAGGAAGCACCCGAGCATGAACAGGTCGCCGTGCGCGAAGTTGATCAGCTCGACGATCCCGTAGACCATCGAGTATCCGAGCGCGATGAGGGCGAAGAGGGAGCCGGTGATCAGGCCGTTGAGGACCTGCTGCAGGAGGATCGTCAGCGCGCTCGGTTCCTGGACGGCGAGCAGCTCAGGCACCGGATGGCGACCCCCTCTCGAAGTTGGAGTCGCGCCCGTGAGGGCGCGGGGGGGTGACGCCCGTCAGGGCGTCACCCGCGCGGGCTAGTTCTCGCCGCCCAGCAGCGTGACGAACTCGAACTTCCCGCCCTTGATGACCTGTCCGCTCATCGTCATGAGGGTCGTGTCGCCATTCTCGTCGAACGACCACTTCCCGAGGGCGCCGTCGTAGTCCTTGATCCCCAGGCACGCCTCGCGGATCGCATTGCGGTCCTTCTTCCCGGCGCGCGCGACCGCCTCGATGGCGACCTTCGCCGCCTCGTAGCCGTACACGGCGTACCCCTCGGGCTGGCCGCCGTACTTCTTCACGTAGGCGTTGACGAACTCCTTGCCCTTCCCCTCGAGTTTGTCCGGAGGCAGCCCCCCGAACGTCACGAAGCAGCGCCCCTCGCAGTTCTCGGCGCCCGCGGCCGTGATGAAGGCCTCCTCGAAGCAACCGTCGGGGACCATGAACTTGCAGTTCAGGCCGACCGCCGTGGAGTCCTTCACGAGCTGCCCGCCGTTCGACTGCGTCGTGCCGCCGAAGTAGATGAGGTCGGGGTTCTTGCCCTTGATGTTTGTCATCAGGGCCTTGTACTCCTGCTGCTTCGGGTCGATCCCCTCATGCCCGAGGACCTCGATCCCCAGGTCCTCGCAGGCCTTGTCGAAGAGGTCGGCGATCCCCTTTCCGTACACCTCGCGGTCGTCGAGGATGTAGACGGTCTTCACGCCGAGGGCCTGGGCCCACTCGGCTCCCACGGTCCCCTGGATGTCGTCCGCGGGGACGACGCGCGTGTAGTTGGGCTTGCCGGTTGGGCGGTACTTCTCGGGCTCGCCCGCCTCGCCCTTCCCGGGCTTCGTGAGCCCCGGCCACGTATTGGCGGGGCTGATCATGAGGAGGTCCTTCTGGTTGAGGATCGGGATGGAGATCTTCGCCGCGCCGGAGTTGTAGTGGCCGATGACGACCATGACGTCGGTGTCCTTCACCGCGCGGTCGGCGTTTCCCTGCACCTGGACGGCGTCCCACTGGCCCGCGGTGGCCGTGGCGTCGTCCCAGTCCTCATAGACGACCTTGAAGTCCCCCGCCTTCCAGCCGGCCTCCTCGAAGGCCATTTGGATCCCGTTGACGATGGTGTCGGTCTGCGCCTTGGCGCTCCCCGTGCGCGGGAGGCAGGAGACGATCTTGACCGTCTCCTCGGCGATCGCCTGGACGGCGAAGCCAAGGGCGAGGACGAGAGAATAGAGGAAGAGCCGCTTCATGGTGGTTCCGCTCCCTGGAGTAGCACCCGTCAGGGTGCACAACCAAGGGCCCAGCCCGCGCGATGCGTGGCGCGAACCCCCTGTGGGCCCTCTATTTCCTATCTACGGGGCCGGGGATTCTAGGTTTGAGGGGCGGCGCCGTCAAGAGTAGCCCAGAAGGGGCGTCGCGGATAGAATCCGACCCCAATGACGATCGACCGCAAGACCGTCGAGCACATTGCCCTCCTGGCGCGGCTGGAGCTGTCCGAGGAGGAGAAGGTCCGCTTCGAGAAGCAACTCTCCGCCATTCTCGGGTACGTGGAGAAGCTCGGCCAGGTCCCCCTCGCGGGCGTCGAGCCGCTCGTCCACCCGCTCGAACTCGCCAATGTCTTCCGCGAAGACGAGCCGCGCGCGCCGCTGCCCAAGGCCGACGTCCTCGCCAACGCCCCCGCCCCCGAGGACCCGTTCTTCAAGGTCCCCAAGGTGATCGAGGCGGAATGAGCGACCTGACGCGACTCTCCGCCTTCGAGACCCGGGAGGCCGTCGCGCGGCGCGAGGTGAGCGCGCGCGACGTCGTGGAGGCGTATCTTCGACGCATCGACGAAGTCGATCCGCGCGTGAAGGCCTTCCTCACGGTGACCCGGGAGCAGGCCCTCGCCCAGGCGGCCGAGGTCGACGCCGGGCGCGTCACGGGGCCCCTCGCGGGCGTCCCCGTCGCACTGAAGGACAACCACTGTACGCGCGGCGTTCGGACCACCTGTGCGAGCCGGATCCTCGAGAGCTTCGTGCCGCCCTACGACGGCACGGTGGTCCGCAGGCTCCAGGAGGCCGGCGCGATCCTCCTCGGGAAGACCAACATGGACGAGTTCGCCATGGGCTCGTCCACGGAGAACTCCGCGTTCCAGAAGACGCTCAATCCCTGGGACCTCTCGCGCATCCCAGGCGGATCGAGCGGGGGCTCCGCCGCGGCCGTCGCAGCCGACCTCTGCGCCGCGGCCACCGGGAGCGACACGGGAGGCTCCATCCGCCAGCCCGCCGCGCTCTGCGGGATGACGGGCCTCAAGCCGACCTACGGCCGCGTCTCGCGGTACGGCCTCGTAGCATTCGCCTCGTCGCTGGACCAGATCGGCCCGATGACCAAGGACGTCCGCGACGCGGCGCTCGTACTCTCCGTGATTGCGGGCCACGACGGGATGGACGCCACGAGCGCGCCCCTCCCCGTCCCCGACTACCTCGCCTCGCTGGAGAAGGGCGTCCGCGGGATGCGCCTCGGCCTCCCGCGCGAGTACTTCGGCGCGGGGATGGACCCCGAGGTCGAGAAGGCCGTCCGCGACGCCGTCGAGGTCTACCGCGGGCTCGGCGCCGAGATCGTGGACCTCTCCCTGCCGAACACCGAGCACGGGATTGCGACCTACTATCTGATCGCCCCCGCCGAGGCCAGCTCCAATCTGGCGCGCTACGACGGCGTGCACTACGGGCACCGGGCGAAGGAGTACGAGGGCCTCCTCCAGATGTACAGCCGCTCGCGCGACGAGGGATTCGGCGCGGAGGTGAAGCGGCGCATCATGCTGGGAACGTTCGCGCTCTCCGCGGGGTACTACGACGCCTACTACTTGAATGCTCTGAAGGCCCGTCGCCTCATCAAGCAGGACTTCGACAGGGCCTGGCAGATTGTGGACGCCGTGGCCTGTCCGACGAGCCCGATCCCCGCCTTCCAGGTGGGCGAGAAGTCCGACGACCCGCTGCAGATGTACCTCTGCGACGTGCTCACGGTGACGCTGAACCTCGCGGGGCTGCCGGGGGTCTCGATCCCTTGCGGCTTCACGAAGGCGGGGCTGCCCGTGGGACTGCAGGTGATCGGCAAGGCCTTCGACGAGGAGACCGTTCTACGGGTCGCGCGCGCGTTCGAGCGCGAGACGGAATTTCACAGGCGGAAGGCACCCTTGGAGTCGCTCCCGTAGGAACGTGCTGGAGTCGCGCCCGTAAGGGCGCGGGGGGGTGACGCCCGTAAGGGCGTCACCGCATCGCATGGACTATGAACTCGTCGTGGGCCTCGAGGTCCACGTCCAACTGAAGACGCGCACCAAGCTCTTCTGCGGCTGCCCGACGACATTCGGGCAGGAGCCGAACACGCAGGCCTGCCCCGTCTGCCTCGGAATGCCCGGCGCCCTCCCCGTCCTGAACCGCCGCGCCTTCGACCTGGGGATGCGGGCGGCGATCGCGCTCAACTGCGAGATCGCCCGCTTCACGAAATTCGACCGGAAGAACTACTTCTACCCCGACCTTCCGAAGGGGTATCAGATCTCGCAGTACGACCTGCCGTACTCGCGCGAGGGGTGGCTCGACGTGGAGGTCGACGGCCAGGTCCGCCGCATCGGCGTCGAGCGCATCCACCTCGAGGAGGACGCCGGCAAGCTCGTCCACCCCGAACTGCGCGACGAGGCCGGCATGCACCGAGCGAAGTTCTCGCTCGTCGACCTGAACCGCACGGGCATGCCGCTCTGCGAGATCGTCTCGAAGCCCGACATGCGCCTCCCCGAGGAGGCGCACGCCTACCTCACGGCGCTCAAGTCGATCCTGCAATACATCGACGTCTCCGACTGCGACATGGAGAAGGGGACGCTGCGGTGCGACGCGAACGTCTCGATCCGCCCGCGTGGCGCCACGGCGCTCGGGACCCGCGTCGAGATCAAGAACCTGAACTCCTTCAAGTTCCTCGTGAAGGCCCTCAAGCACGAGGCGGACCGCCAGGCGAAGGTCCTCGATTCGGGCGGCCGCGTCGTGCAGGAAACGCGCCTCTGGGACCAGGCGGCGGAGGTGACGCGCCCGATGCGGTCAAAGGAGGAGGCGAACGACTACCGGTACTTCCCCGAGCCCGACCTCGTGCCGATCAAGGTGGACGACGCCTGGATCGCCGAGGTCCGTCGCCTGGTCCCGGAGTTGCCCAAGGCGCGTCGCGAGCGGTACGTCCGCGAGTACGGGCTGAAGGACTACGACGCGGGCGTGCTGACGGCCGACAAGGAGGTCGCGGCGTACTTCGAGTCGCTCCTCGCCGCGGGGATGCCGCCGACGAACGGCTCGAAGTGGATCCAGAAGAACGTCCTGGGGCTCTTGAACGACCGCAAAGTCGGCGTGGAGGCCCTGAAGATCACGCCCGCGCAGTTCGTTGCGCTCGACAGGCTGGTCTCGGCGGGGAAGATCACCTCGCAGAGCGGCCCCGAGGTCTTCAACGCGTGCGCGCTCACGGGCGAGGACCCGGCCGCCGCGGTGGCTCGCCTCAGTCTGGCGCAGATCAGCGACACGGGGGCGATCGAGGAGGCCTGCAAGAAGGCGATCGCCGACAACCCGAAGCCCGTGGCCGACTACAAGGGCGGCAAGCCTGCGTCGCTCACCTTCCTCGTGGGTCAGGTGATGAAGGCGACGAGAGGGAAGGCGAACGCCCAGGACGTGCGCGCTACTCTCGAACGCCTGTTGGCAATGTAGGGGGCCCATGGTCCTGGCGCCCTTGATCCTCGTCGCCCTCCTGGGGCAGCAGCCGGACGCTGTCCCCGACCTCCTTCGCCAACTCGGCGCCGACGACCCTGCCGCGCGCGAGGAGGCGGAGCGACGGCTGGGCGAAATCGGGGAACCCGCCGAGGCCGCCCTGAAGGAGGCCATAGAATCGGCCGACCCCGAGGTCCGCGAGCGCGCCGGTCACGTGCTCGACCGCATCGTCCGCCTGCGCGAGGATGGCGATTTCGCCGAGCGCTTCCGTGCATTGCCAACGACCTTCGGCGAGCGGCGGTGCGGCTCGCTCGTCATGAAGACACGCATAGAGCGGAGGAGCGGCAAGGACGTCCTCGTGTTCGAGGACCGCGTCGGCGATTGGTGCAAGGCGCGGTGCGAGTTCTCCCTCGATCCGCCTCGCATGAAGTCGTTCTCCTGGACCATGCGCGATTCCGGAGAGGAGACCAGGGTCGTCGGCGATCGGATTGATGATCGGCTCGTGATCTGGTCCACAGAAGATCCCCCAGGTTCGCATGGCCAGGTACGCGAGATGCCGCCCCGTCTCTTCGCTGCGTATGAGTACTATCGGCTCGCCACCGTGGTTCGTCGTGCAGAGGGGGTGGTCCTGTCCTTCACGCAGTTCGGAATCGACCCGGAGGGCGAGCTACTGTGCCCATCGGAGCTCCGCTGCATCGGCCGCGAGCGCGTGGGTGACGGGAACCCCTGGCGCATCGAGTACTGGCAACACGCGCCCGGCGAGGACTTCCTGTGGAGAGTCTCGACGCTCTGGGTTACGGACGACGGCGAACTGATTCAGGTCCAGCCCGACAACGGGAAGGCGCTGCGCGTCGAGAAGTGAGCGTTTCCGTCGTACTCGTGCTCGTACTCGTGCTCGTACTCGAAACGTGCGTTTCGAGTACGAGCACGAGTACGAGCACGAGTACGATGGCAACCGCAAGAACAGCGGAGCGCAAGGTGCTTGCGCCTTTCCCGGCCTACTCCCCCTGCAGCAGCTCGCGCGCCTCGGTGGTGAACGTGCGCATGCCGTCGAGGTACATCTGCATCTCCTTCACGAGATGCGATACCTTCGAGAACCGCTTCGAGGGGTCCTTCGCGAGGCACCTGAGGATGTAGTACTGCACCGCGTTCGAGAGGCCCGCGTACCGCTTCTCCGCGTACTTGATCCCCTCGATGACCGCCTTGCGCCTCACCTCTGGGTTCGTCGGGTCGTTCACGGGCATGATCCCCGTGACCATGTGGAAGAGCGTGCCGCCGAGCGCGTAGATGTCCGCCCGCGCGTCCATCCCCTCGCCCTTCGCCTGCTCGGGCGCCATGTAGACCGGCGTGCCCGCCGTCATGTACTTCGGCAGCTTCCCGCCGATCAGCTCCGCCGCCAGCCCCAGGTCGCAGAGCTTCGCGACCTGCTTGTCGTTCACGTCGTTGACGAGCACGTTGCCAGGCTTGATGTCGCGGTGCACCAGCCCGCGGGCGTGCATGTAGTCGAGCGCCTTCGCGATCTGCACCAGCACCGAGAGCGCGGGCTTCTCCGACAGCGCCCCTCCCCAGAACTCCATCAGCTCCTGCACGGACGAGCCGGGGAAATACTCCATGATGAGGTAGCTCATCACGCCGACCGTCCCGTATCCATACCCCTTCACGATGTGCGCGTGAGAGAGCTCCGTGAGGAGCTTCCCTTCGGACAGGAAGCGGTGGACCCATTGCGGCTTGTCGGCGTAGCGGGGAAAGAGGATCTTGATCGCGCGCGCGCCGCCCGTGGAGGTCTCGATCGCCTTGAAGACCGTGGCGCATCCCCCCATCGCGATCTTCTCGCTGAGGATGTGCCCGGGGATCACCTCGGCCTTCGGGAGGGGTTTGACGAGCTTCACAACGCCCGAGGGCTTGTTCTGCTTCGGCTTTGGCGCTGGGGGGGGCATCGACTCCTCCGGCTCGCGGCGGCATTCTAACAAGTGCCTTCGGCCTCCGCGAGCCCCAAAGTTCGGGGGCGGTGCTGGCCGAAATAGGGGATGCCATGATGCTGCCAAAAGACCACCCCGTCTACCGCGACGACGGGACGCCCTTCAAGGCCCGCATGATTGCCTGGATCCGCGACCGCTACGGCGCGGTCCTGGGCGACGATGCCGAGGAGCTCGATCGGGAGGGCGGCCTCGACCGCCTCGCGGCGAAGCTCCAGGCGCGGCTCAGGGAGATGACGGCAGCGTCCTCGCCTCGTCCGGAGTGAGGACCCGCTCCAGGTCGAGGAGCAGGACCAGCGCGTCGTCCTGACGCACTACGCCCGCGAGGAACTTCGCGTCGAGCCCCGGCACGTGCGCCGGGGGAGGCAGAATCCGCTCCGGAGCTGCCCGCATCATCCCCGCGTGGTCGACCAGGAACCCCACGAAGCCCTTCTCGAGGCGGACGACGACGATCCGGCACCCCGCGGGCGGGTCGCCGGGCACGTTGAACCGCTTCCGGAGCGAGACGAACGGGACCACGCGTCCGCGCAGCTCGATCATCCCCTCGACGAACGCGGGGGCGTTCGGGACGCGGGTCGGCGTCGCGGCGGGGACGACCTCCTCGACGCGGTCGATCCGCGCGCAGCAGCGCAGGTCGCCGATCGAGAAGGCCACGAGCTGGATCAGGCCGGGGTCCGGCATCGATGCCTCACCGCTTCCGCTTCAGGGCCGAGAGGATCTCGTTCGCCACCTCGTCGATCGGGACCACCCGGTCGACGAGCCCCATCTCGATCGCCGCCTTGGGCATCCCGAAGACCACCGAGGTCAATTCGTCCTGCGCGACCGTGTGCCCCCCCGCGATGCGGACCTGGCGCATGCCGAGCACGCCGTCCTTGCCCATCCCGGTGAGCAGGACCGCGACCGCGTCCGTGCCGACGTTCCGCGCGAGCGAGAGGAACGTGAGGTCGATCGACGGGACGTAGCGGCTGTCCTTCCCCGCGGGGCGGAGGGTGATTTTGCAGTCGGAGTCGATCTCCAGGTGGCTCTCGCCGGGCGTGACGAGCGCGACGCCCGGGTCGAGGCGATCCCCGTCGCGGGCCTCGCGGACCTCGAGCGCGCTGCTGGAGCGAAGCGAGTCGGCCAGCGACCCCGTGAACGGCGAGGCGAGGTGCTGGACGATGAGGACCGCCGCGCCGAGGTCCTTCGGGAGGAGCGGGATGACCTTCTGGAGCGCGGAGGGCCCGCCCGTCGAGACGCCGATCGCGACGACCTTGTGGCGGCCCGGCATCCGACTCGTCTCCTTGCGGCGCCCCTTCGTCGGCGGGCGGCGGGTGACCCGCAGCGACGACGCCGAGAGGAGCCGCTCGGACAGCTCACGTGCGAGCGGTTCGAAGCCGAGCGGGTCGGCGAGGTGCGAGGTGTCGAGGTACTCGACGCAGCCCTCGGCGAAGCAGGCGAGGATCGGCTCGGGCCCCAGTCGCCGCACGTCGCCGAGGACGAGGACGGGGACGCCGTGGTCGCTTGGGAGCGTCCGGAGCGAGGCGCGCGCGTCGTGCTCAGAGGTGTCGAGGTCGAGGAGGGCGACATCGGGACGGTCAGTGTCTCCCCTGACCAACTCGAAGAGGCTCGTCGGGGCGAGCGCCCGCTCGACGGCGCGGGCGAGCCCCTCCTGCGGGGGGAGCACCTTCACCCTTACGCGGACGCGGCCGATTTGGAAACCTGTCATCCCTCACCCTGACGCCCTCATGGGCGTCGATCCACCGCGCCCTTACGGGCGCTACTCCAGCGCTCCCTTACGGGAGCGACTCCGATCAGCGCTTGGCCTCCACGCGACGCGCGTGCTCGCGGATCACCACGAGCACCGCCTCGCGGTCGAACGGCTTCGTTACGTAGTCGTCCGCCCCCGCGTCGAAGCCGCGGATCTTGTCCAGCTTCTCCCCCTTCGACGTGATCATCACCACGGGCACGCTCTTGTACTGGGGCAGCTTCCTCAGGCCGCGGCAGAACTCGTATCCGTCCATCCGCGGCATCATGATGTCGGTCGTCACCAGGTCGAACGTCTCGCGCTTCGCGATCTCGAGCGCCTGCGCGCCGTCCTCGGCCTCCACGACGCGGTACCCCTCCGCCCGGAACACATCCCGGAGCCGCGCGCGGATCGTGGGCGAGTCGTCCACGAGGAGCAGCGAGACCGGTCGCGTGTCGGGCGCCTCCGAACTTGACGGCTCCACGGCCTGGGCCACCGGGGCCGCCACCGGCGCGGCCTGGGGCTCGCGCCCCGCCGCCTCGATCAGCTCCTGCGGGTCGAGGATCAGGATCACCCTCCCGTCCCCCAGGATCGTCGAGCCCAGGACGAATGGCACCTGCAGGAGGATGGTGCCGAGGTTCTTGATGACCACTTCGTGCTTTCCCACCAGCCGATCGACGACCAGCCCGATCCGGCGCCGCTCGGTCCCGATCACGACGACCGGCAGCCCCTCCCCCTCCAGCCAGGTGTCCTCGGGCAGGCCGAGAACGTGGTCCAGGCGCACGAGGAAGAGCGGAGACCCGCGCAGGTCGAGGATCTCGCGGTTCCCGACGAGCCGGATGTCCTCCTTGCGCGCGGAGAGCATCTCGAGGACGGCCGCGAGGGGGATGGCGAAGCTCTCGCGCCCCTTCGAGACGAGCAGCACGTTGATGATCGCGAGCGTCAGCGGCAGGCCGACGCGGAACCGGGTCCCGGTGCCGATCCGCGACTCGACGAGCACCGACCCGTTCAGCCTCCCGATCCCCTCGCGGACCACGTCGAGCCCGACGCCGCGGCCGGAGAGGTCCGAGACCGCCTTCGCCGTCGTGAGCCCCGCGCGGAAGATGAGGTCGATGGCGCGGGCCTCGTCCATCTGCGAGGCCTCCTCGCGCGTGACGAGCCCCTTTTCGACGGCGGCCTCCTTCACCGCGCGCGGGTCGATCCCGCGGCCGTCGTCCTCCACCTCGATGTACATCATGCTCCCGCGGTGGTAGGCCGAGATCTTGATCACCCCCTCCGCGGGCTTCGACGCCCGGGCCCGCTCGGCGGGGGGCTCGATCCCGTGGTCGATCGCGTTGCGCACGAGGTGCATCAGCGGCTCGCTCACCGCCTCCACGAGCATCTTGTCGAGTTCGGTCTCCTCGCCCGCGACCTCGAGCCGCGCGCTCTTCCCGAGCTGGCGCGTCAGGTCGCGGACCATGCGCGGGAACTTCTGGAAGACGTGGGCCACCGGCACCATCCGGACCTTCATCACCTGCTGTTGCAGCTCGCTCGTCAGGAGCCCGAGCTGGTCGGTCGACTCCGTCAGCTCCCGCATGAGGTCGTCGTGGACCCGCTCGATGCGCCCGACCTCGTCGGCGACCCCCTCGAGGAGCACCGCGGGCCCGTGCGCCTCCAGCGTCTTCCTGAGCGCCAGGAGGGACTCCGTAATCCCCTCGTGGGCCGCGGCCCAGCGCTCCTCCTCGGTGGGGAGCGTCCGCGCGCGCCAGAGCGACCGCTCGAGCCGCTCGCGGAAGTCGCGGAGCGTCTCCGCGTCGGTGCGGTCCGCGCGCAGGGCCCGGAGGGTGCGGCGTGCCCGCGCCAACTCGTCCCCGAGGGACATGAGGTTCGAGACGCGCTGATCGAGGCGGATGCGCCCGATGACCAGCTCCCCGACGAGGTTCACCACGCTGTCGAGCTTCTCGAGCGTCACGCGGAGCGTCGGGTCGGTCCCCTTCGGGGCTTCCGCGACGCGTCGCAGGCTGGCCGTGTCGGTGGAAGGGGCCGGCTTCGCGGCCGGCGGCTTCAGTGGAGGCGGCGCGGGCATCGGCTTCGCGGGTGTCGCCTGCGGTTTCGGCGGGGCGGGCGCCGAGCCCCCCTGCTCGAGCGCGACGAACCGCTCCAGCACCGCCGTGACGTCGGCCGTGACCGGCGCCTTCGAGGAGAGGCACGGGACGATCTGCTCCCGCAGCGTGTCCACGCCCGCGAGAAGCAGGTCGACGACGTCGGGCGTCACGCGCCTCGTCCCCTGGCGGAACTCCTCGAGGACGTTCTCCATGCTGGCAGCGACCCAGTTCATCTTGTCGATCGAGATGACGCGGGAGAGCCCCTTGAGGTTGTGCGCCGCACGGAAGAGCGGGTCGATCGGATCGCGGTCGTCGGGGTTCCGCTCCAGATCAAGGAGCCGCTTCGAGAGGATGTCGAGGTTGTCCTTCGCTTCCGCGACGACGCTCTCCAGCAGCTCGGCGAACTCGCCGGCGTCCCACGCCTCGGGCGCGGACGCCTTCTTCCGGGTCTCGTCGTTCCATTCGAACGGGCGGCTCATCGTTTCGCGGGCGGCGCTTCGAGCGCGCGCCGTGCCTCCTCCTCGCTGGAAACCACCACGAACAGCCCGTCGTTGTCCTCCCCGTCGATCCACCTCTTCGCGGGCCCCTCGGGGCAGGCGATGACGACGCGCCCGCCGTAGTCGCGCACCATCCGTACCGCGCGCCTGAGGAGCGCCACGTCGGAGGCGTCGATGAACTTCGCGCCGTCCATGCGGAGGAGGATCCGCGCCTCCTGGCGGCGGATCGCGGCGAGGAGGCGGTCCTTGTCGGTGATCCCCCCCTCCTCCACGCTCCCGCGGAAGGGGAGCACGGCGATCGGCGTCGACGTGGAAGCGAACGACTTGAGGCGCGCGTGCACGATCCGCGTCTCGACCCGCCTACGGATCTTGGTCGTGCGTTGGAGCGGGCCCACCGGCGGGGCCTTCGTCGCGGGCGGCTCCGGAACTGCGGCGTCGCGTCGCCGGTACCCGAATCCCCCCTCGAACCAGACGGGCTCCCATGTCTCCCCGTGGTCGCGGAGCGACTCCGAGTGCCCGAGGAAGAGATAGCCTCCCGGCCGCAGCGCGGTGTGGAACCCCTGCAGGATGTGCGCGCGGCTGTCGGGCCGGAAGTAGATGAGGACGTTGCGGCAGAAGATGACGTCGACGTCCTTCGGATACCCCTCTTCCATCAGATTGTGCCTGCGGAACTCCACCATCGCCCGGACCGCCGATGCCACGCGAAAGAGGCTCCCCTCCTTCGAGAAGTACCGATCGCGCATCTCCGACGGGGTTTTCCGCACGATCCGCTCCTCGTAGAGCGCCGCCTTGGCCTCGCCGAGCGAGCTGACGCCGATGTCCGTCGCGTGGACCTCCGTCTTCCACCCCCGCCGGAGGCCGACGGCCTCGAGGAGCGTGATGGCGAGCGAGTACGGCTCGGGGCCCGACGCGCACCCCGCGCTCCAGAGGCGGATCGTCTTCTCTCGGCGCTCGTCCCGGAGAAAACTGGGGAGGATCTTCGCGCGCAGGGCGTCGAAGTGCGCGACGGTGCGGAAGAACGACGTCTCCTGGACGACGAGGCGGTCGATGAACGCGACGAACTCCGCGTCGCCGTCCTTTCCCTTCGCGAGGAGTCCCTTGTACGACGCGGCGTCCCTCGCGCCGACGGCCGCCAGGCGCTCCCCGAGGGCCAGCTCGAGGTGCGTCCGCTGGTTCCTGGCGAGGTCCATCCCGCTCCGCTCGAACACGAGGCGGGCGTAGTCCTCGAACTCCTGATCCGTCAGCGACAGCCGAGCCATTACTTGCCCGCGACCTTGAACCGCTTCGACAACTCCTGCATGCGGAGCGCCAGCTCCCTCATGTCGTTCCCCTGCGCGACCGCCTCTTCCGTGGCCGTGACGGTCTCCTTGGCGATCGTGAGGACCTCGGCCATGATCCGCGCGATCTCATCGGTGGCCTTCGCCTGCTCCTGGACGGCCGCCGCGGTCTCCTGGACGACGTCGACGATCTCGAGGAAGCGACGCCCCGTCTCCGTGACGACCGTGCTGCCCGCCTCGACCTCGCCGCGCCCCGCGGCCATGCTCTGCACGGCCTCGTCGGTCTTGTCCTTGATGGTCCCGATCAGCTCCTCGATTTCCTTGGCCGACTTCGAGGCCCTTTCGGCGAGCTTGGCGACCTCGTCAGCGACGACGGCGAAGCCCTTCCCGTGCTCGCCTGCCCGGGCGGCCTCGATCGCGGCGTTCAGGGCGAGGAGCGAGGTCTGATCGCTGATCTGCGTGATCACGTTGACGATCTTCCCGATCTCCTTGCCGCTCTCGCCGAGCTCCTTGATCCGGTTGCCCGTCTCCTCCACGGTGCGGCGGATCCGGTTCATGCTCTCGATGACGGCGTTGACCGACTCGCCGCCCTTCCGCGCCGTCTCGGCGGCCTTTCGCGCGTTCGAGGAGACGCCCTGGACCGAGGTGGACATCTCCGTCACCGCGCTCGATGCGTCCTCGACGTGCTTCGCCTGGCCCTTCGCTCCGCGGCTGATCTCCTCGCTCGCGGCGAGCAGCTCCGCGGAGGAGGAGCCGACCTGCAGGCTCGCCTGCTGGAGCTGCGTGACGAGCTCCGCGAGCCGCTCCACGAGCTGGTCGAAGGCCGACCCGATGCGCCCGACCTCGGACGTCGGGTCCAGCTTTGTGCGATGCGTGAGGTCCCAGTCCGCCTGGAGGGCCTCGACGGTCGTTCCGAGCTGGCGCATCGAGCGCGTGAGCGCGATGCTGACGATGCGCGTCGCACCGATCGAGAGGAGGACGACGATGACGGCCCCGGCGATCGCCTGCCAGCGCAGGTCGTCCGTCGCCTTCTCGAAGTCCGCCTGACGCGACTGGAGGTAGACCTCCATCCCCTTGTCCTCGTGCCGCTTCGCGAGTGCCGCGCGGTCCTTCGCCTCGGAGATCCCGGTGAACACGGCGCCGACCTTCTGTCCCTCGACCATGACGGGATGGAGGACGCAGAGGACATGGTGCAACGACCCGTCGGCGTGGATGAACGTCCGCCCGGACCTCTGGACGGGCACGTCCTTCGCGACGCGGAACATCTCCTCCGCGACGGCGATCTCGGGGCTCTTCTCCTCGAGGGAGGACTGGGCGACCTTGCCGGAGGCGTCGAGGCGGGCGAGGTACAGGAGCGTGACGTCCGGCGAATCCGCGAGTCCCTTCCAGACCTTCTCGAAGACTGCCTTCGCCTTCACGGCGTCCTGGAGCGTGGCGGGGTCGGTCAGGCCGTCCTCGGCGAGCTTGGCGGCGACCTGCATGGAGAGGCGCTTCTGGAAGTCCTCGAGCTCGCTCCGGTACAGGCTGGTGAGGATCGTGTTCGTGACGTATTCCTTGAGCAGCGTCGTCTGCCGGTTGGCGAGCTCCCCCTGTCTCCATAAGAGGAAGGAGATCAGGAACGCGCTGGCGATCGCGACGCTGACGGCCACGAGGATGGTGTATTTCGCTGTGAGGGACAGGCCGCGCCATGCGGATGCCTGGGGCATCGATCGATCTCCGAATTCGGGCTCACTTGCCGCCGACCCGGGCCGAGAGGAGAACCTGCTCCGCGTCGAGGAGGACGAGGGGACCCTGGGGAAAGAGGACGATTCCGCGGACCCACTCCGCGGGGGCGCCGGTCATCCCGGCCGCGGTGCGCTCCACGCGGTCGGTCGGCACGGTCCGCAGGCCGTGGACGGACTCGACGAGGATCCCCGCGGACATCTCCCTCGCGGAGAGGACGACGACGCGCGCCGTTCGGCCGTTCGTGACCTTGCCGAGGCCGAGCATCTCGCCGGGATCGAGGAGGGCGAGGATATGGCCGCGGAGGTTGGTCACGCCGAGGACGCGCGCGGGCGCGTGCCAGACTCGGGTAAGCGGGGGGACGGGGAGGATCTCCTGCACCTCGAGGAGGTCCACGCCGTAGTCCTGCCCGCGGACGGAGAACGCGAGGATGGGCGGGGCGGACGAGGACCAGACCCCCTTCGACTCAGCGCGTATCATTCCGCCGCCCGAAGACCCGCAGGAAGAGGCGCTTCGTCTTGACGAGCGCCAGGTAGACGATGGTGAAAGGGTAGGAGCCGAGGGCGAGGGCGCGGGCGACGAGGCGCGCGCGGGGGGTCTCCATCGACCAGGCGCGGTCGTCGCGGCCGACCTCGACGACGCGTCCCAGGACGGCGGCGGCCGGGACGTTCTCGACGACGAGGGCGAGGTCGCCCTTCATGCGGAAGTAGACCTTCCCCTCGACGGTGCGGATCCCGATGACGCGGTGGACGACGACGATCTCGAGCTGGCTCCGGAAGCAGAGGATGTCGCCGGCGCGGACGTCGTCGGGGGAGACGGTGGCGATGCGGACCTCGTCGCCGTCGCGGATGACGGGGTGCATGCTGTGGCCGCGCGCGCGGATCTTGAGGGCGTTCCCCTCGGTCAAGATCGCCTCGCAGAGGGCCAGGTACTGCGTCGAGGTGCTCATGCTGCCACCACGCCGAGCCGCGCGAGCTCGGTCACGAATCGCGCGAGGTCCTCCTCGACCACCTCGGGCGGCGCGTCGAACTCCTCGAGGACGGCGCTCCGCACGTCGGCGAGGGAGTTCCTCCCGTCGAAGAGCTCCCAGACGCGCAGGGCGACGTCGGAGTCGAGGACGTGGACGTCGGTCAGGCTGGCCACGCCGTCGCGGCAGGGGATGAGGAAGGCCTGCTCCCCCATCCTCTGGAAGAGGAACCCCTCGGAGCGGCGATAGACGCATGACCAGTCCATGTGAGGTTAGTGTAACCCCCCGGTATTCGATGTCAATGCACCCCCTGACGTGTCAGAAGTTCCCCATTCGCTGCGAGGCCGCGCTCCCAGGACAGCACGGCTGCTCCGCGCCCCACGCGGGCGAGCGCGGGTAGGCGCTCCGCGCTCGCGCCCGCGCCCGCGCCCGCGGGGCCGTGACCCGAATCCCGTTCCCGCGATCCGCCAGTGCCCGACGCCATCGACTTCGGGCACGGGGGACGGGCACGGGGGACGGGCACGGGGGACGGGCACGGGGGGACGGGCACGGGGGGACGGGCACGGCGCAACGTTTCGCGGGCGCGGGCGCGGGCGCGGAGCGCCATCGGCGAGGATCCTGCTGGTTTGGAGTTCCGAATTGCGGGATTCCCCCACGCCGGCCGGGCGCGATCTACGCCAAGAGGCAGACACTGGTGGCTGCCAACCATCGAAGCGGAGTGGATGGGGAACTCCTGCTGCCGTGTCGCCCACCCCATCCGCGCCCGAATCGGGCCCGTGCTCGTGCTCGAACTCGTTCTCGACAGCCTACCTTCCACCCCTGGATGCCAGCGCATCCTCGGCGGCCCGCCTCACGCCTTCCTCGGGGTCCTTCGACCCTGCCTCGATCAGCCCGACGGCCGTCTCGGTCCCCACCCTCCTCAGTCCGACCATGGCCGCCGCGCGCACCCGCGCGCTCGGGTCCTGGGCCGCGCCCGTCAGGAGCGGTTCCGTCGCCGGGTCGCCCGCGTTGCCAAGCGCCTCGATTACTGCCACGCGGTCCTCGACCGTGGCGCCCTGCGCGTAGCGGCCCTCCAGGTACTCGCGGATTCCCCCCGCGCGCTCCGGCTCGCCCGCGAGGAGCCGGTTCTGCATTTGCCCAAGCACGAGGAGCGCCTGGCGCGAGCGGTCCACGTCGCCGCTTGCCTCCGCGACGCGCCGCGCGGCCGCCTCGAGCTCCACCGACGGCGCCTGCACCTGCGTCATCGCCGTGAGCGTCGATCGACGGAGCGCGTCGGTCATCCTCCCATCCTCGATGGCCTCGACCAGGACCGACTGCGCCGCGGGCGTTCCCGCCATCCCGAGACAGCACAGGAGCTGCGAGCGGACGCGCTCCGACGTCAGGTCCCGCCCCGCCAGGTTCTGGGCCTCTCGCACCGCTGCGTCACTGTCCTTAAGCAGGTCGACGATGTCGCGGACGGCCTGGCACAGGGCGCTCGTGTCGCGCTCCTCGGGCAGGAAGAGGCGCTCCAGGTCGAGCGCGAGGGCGGTCACGGAGGTCGCGCGGACCGGCTTGCGGCCGCGCGACGCGGTCCCCTCCGGCTCACTGGCCGAGCGCCACTCGACTTCGCGCTGCGAACTCGCCGCGACCCCGACGTGGTCGAGCCTCGCGAGTTGGAACCGCGTCGAGCCGGTTGCGCGGACGGCGTAGCCGCTCCGGTCGTCGGCGCACGCGAAAATCTCCTCCCCCTCGAGGGCGACGACGACTCCCTCTCGGGGGGCGAACGCGGCGACGGTCGTGGCCGAGCCCGAGTCCTTCGCGCGTTCCAGGTTGGTGTAGGGTCCGCGGTGGCGGGTGATGCGGCGCGCCTCTCGGCCCGAAACGACGACGCCGCCGGGCTCCACGGAGTAGGTCGCGCAGGCGGCGCCCGTGAGGTCGACCTCGTCCGCGGTCCACTCCGCGCGCGCCTCGCGCGGCATGCGCAGGTGAAGGGCGAGCAGGAGTCCCTTCACGATGTCGCGCGCCTTGCCGGGCATGGACGCGCCGAAGCCGACCTCGAGGACTTCTCCGTCCGAGGCGACGCGGGCCAGGGTCTCGGTCGCGAGGGCGTCCTCGAGATCGCTCGCGTCCACCGCAGGCAGGTCGCGCCCATCCGTCGCGCCGCGAAAGGAGACGTCCGTCAGTTGCGTCGAGAGGAGTGCGACGTCGCCCTCGCGGGAGAGCACGGTGATCGCGAGGGTCCCCTGGACGGCGATGGCGGCCTGGGTCTGGCGGGGGCCGCCGCAAGGGAGCGCGGGGAGCGTGCTCGTGGCCTGATAGGCGCGCTCGACGCTGTAGGTGAGACGAAGCCCCTGCGCGTATCCGTAACGAAGCATCGCATCGGCCTGGGTTGCGCCTTGAGAGGGTGCCATCGAGGCGATTGGCATTTCAGGAAGACCGAGGGAGGCTCGACGTCGAGGGGGCGGGCTGCCGCCGTCGCGGGCGAGGACGGCGATCGAGGCGGCGGTGACCAGGAGGACGCAGATCGTGGTGATGCGGCGCTTCATGGGGGCCTCCTGGGAAGGGGAACGGGAAAGGGAAGGGGAAGGGGGTGGGCGAGTCCCCGCTAGAACAGGATCTCGGTCGAGGTCGAGGTCTCCACGTCGACGATGATCAACGTCAGGGCGGGCAGGCCGACGATCTCGGCGAACAACTCCAGTCGCAGCGTCACGCCGCGGCCGCGGGACCGGGCGCCCCACCACTTGTGGTTCGGAGCGACCTCCTGCGTCATCGTGAGGGTGCGGTCGAAGAACCGGACGACGGCGCGCACTCCCGCGCTCGCGATTCCGCCCAGGATGTCGATGGAGACGCTGACCTCGGCCTCGGCGAACCCCGTGATGTGGCCGCGGATGCCGGACAGCGTCATGCCGGGCGACAGGGTCAGCGCCCACTCGTACCCCGCGGACGCGCCGAACTCCAGGCTGAAGGTGACGACGCCGCCGAGCGTGAACAGTGGGATGGGGGGCGTGGAGAAGGAGAGGACGGCCTCGTCGCGGAAGTGCTGGCGGGCCGCCTCTGTGGAACTGACGACCTGGATACCGGCCACGCGCAGGCCCGCGAAGCTCTGCCTGGACTCGCCGCCGGCGACGTGGCACTCGGCGGCGAACACCTCGAGCTCCTCGCCGAAGACCATCCCGGTCCCGAACATCGATCCCCAGGCGGCGGGGCGGACGTCGTTGGCGACGCCCGAGCGGACGTCCAGGCGGGCCCCGAGGTCCTCGTTGCCGATGGAGTAGGACCGATTCTCGTCGATGTGTCCGGTCCACAGCTCCCCGGACGCGGGGGACGCGATGAGCGAAACGGCGAAACACAAGGCGAGGATTCGGGCGTGTCCCATGGGCGAGTCCTCCAGGAGCGGGTCGAGAAACGCGGGGGAGGCGCGCTGCCTCCGTCTTCGACCTACTCCTGGTAGGGCGGCGGGCCGGCCTTTCCGCGGAACCGGGGGAGCTTCGGGAATGGAGTGAGGCGGGGGAGGAGCCTTCGCCCCTCCCCCGCCTTGTGGGCTACGCGCCCAGGCCGAGCTTCACCAGGAGCTCGGGCTTCCCGCGCACTGCCCCCTGGATGCGGTCCCTCCAGGGGAAGTACCAGTTCCGCACGCGCCGTTCGATGGCGCGGAGGTCGCTGGTGGCGGCCTGGCCGGACCCCTTCGCGGCCTCCTGGTCGCGGTCCTGCCGCTCCAGCTCGTCCAGCCTCGCGAGGAGCCCCTCGATGGACTCCTTCGTGAAGCCGTACGCCTCGACGGCGGCGAGGACCTCGGGCTCCTCGGCGGTGACCTGGATCATCGCGCGGCCTCCCGCGACGAGCCTCGGGACGGTCGACCACGGTTCCTTCGACCGCGCCGCCGCCTCCTCGGGCTTCACCGCCGCGGCGCCCCCGGTCGGCCCGCCGTTCGCGGCCGTTCCCTTGCGGGGCAGCCGGATGGAGATGCCGACCTTCGCGAGCAGGTCGCGCCGGTCGCGCAGCGCGGTCCTGAGCGCGAAGCGGAGCTGGCGCATCTCCTCGCGGACACCCACGAAGAACTCGTGAAGCATCCGCGTGAGCGTCATCTTCCGCCCGCGCGCGACCTCGCCGCGCACCACGGCTCCCTGTGCCTCGTCGAACAGCTTCTTCCCTTCCGAGAGGCGGTCCAGGGGGAACCGCTTCTCCTCGAGGAAGGCCTTGACCTCGGGATCGCCCAGCGCGTTCCCGACCAGGAGCTGCACCAGGTGGAGCAGCTTCGATAGAGAGGACATCATCGTAGTACCTCCTACTTGGTTGTCCTCCTGGGCGTCTCGGCCCCCGCGCAAGCGGGGAGAAGGCCTCGACGCCTCATGGTCCTCCTATGAGCGAGTTGCGTGCCAGATCGAGAGGGGCGCCGGGCCATTCGCGGTTTCGCGCAGGATCGAGTGCGTGCGCCGCGAGTTGCGCGTCGTGACGCGGTCAGGGGGATTCCGGGACGTCGAGGGTGCGGCTCAGAATCTGAGCGCGATCGGCTCAAATGCTGAGCCGCGGTTCACTTCTTGAGCCCGTTTCTCGTCGCATCGACGCTCGACGTGCTCCGATCGGGACGCGAATCTGTTGGCTGGACGACCGAATCGACTGCCTGCCGGATCGAATCGACTCGCTGCACGTTGTGATCGACTGCACCGGCGACGAAGTCGATTGTGTGGGCGAGGAACGCGATCGAATGGCCGGCGTGCCTCATCGGCTGCTCGACGGTTGCGACTGGATGCAGGACTGCAATCGCCGCGTGGGGGCTGAACATCTTCGAACGGGCGTCGAGTGTGTCTCGTTGCGCGCGTCACGTCTTAGAATGCTCGGCGCCATCGAGCGGATGGGGGCTCGACGCCCTCCGCTGGGGAGTGGATCTCATCGAATGGGCGTGGTGCGCCGCTGCGTGAGCGACCTGGCCCATCGGCTGGGCGACGATGGCGATCCGTCGGAGGTCCAGTGCTCCGCGGTGATCGTCGCACGCCATCGGATGCGGGACCGACGCGACTGCGTGGCGGTCGGAGGCCCACGAGGCGGCGAGGGAGCCTGTTCGACGGGCGACGCGGACGACTCGCTCTGCCTCCCCTGTCGTCCGTCCGTCTCCTTGCGTCTCGCGTCGTGGGTGCGCTGTTACGGCGCGGCCTTCGCGTACTTGTAGACGGTGTTCGTGCAGATGCGAAGTCGCCTCGCTGCGGTTGCGGCGTGGTCCCGCGACAGGCGGAGGGCGCGGAGGACGTACTGGCGCGTGACCTCCTCGAGTGGGAGGACCACCCCGTCGGCCTGTGCGGTCGGGTCAATGAGCGCGTCGGTCGCCGTTGAGAGCGAGCCGAGCTCGACGTCGGAGACTTGCACGACGGGCCCTTTGACATAGACGGCGAGGCGTCGCGCGGCGGTTCGAAGCTCGCGGATGTTCCCGGGCCACGGGTGGGATGCGAGGAGGCGCCAGGCGTCGGGGTGGAAGGCCTCCATACGGGCGAGGTCGGGTCGGCCTGCGGCGGCGAGGAACTGAAAGAGGAGGTCGGAGAGGTCTGCGGGGCGGCTCCGCAGGGGAGGGACCTGGAGAACGAACTCCTGGATGCGGAACCAGAGGTCCTCGCGGAAGGCCTTCGCGCGGACGAGTTGGGGGAGGTCCTGGTGGGTGGCGAAGAGGAGGCGGACATCGGCGTGGAGGTCTCGGCCGCCGAGGGGGGTGTAGGTGCGTTCGGCAACGGCGCGCAGAAGAAGCGGTTGGAGCGCGAGGGGGAGGTCGCCGATCTCGTCGAGGAAGAGGGTGCCGCCGTGGGCGGCGGCGAAGGCTCCTGCGTGATCGCCCTTGGCGCCGGTGAAGGCGTGGGCGGTGTGGCCGAAGAGCTCGGAGTAGGCGAGATCGCCGGGGAGGGCGGCGGCGTTGAGCTGGATGAAGGGCTTGTCGGCGCGGCTGCTGGCATGGTGGATGGCTCGGGCGAGGAAGTTCTTGCCGCAGCCGGACTCGCCGGTGAGGAGGACGGGTCGATCGGTGCGTGCGACGACTCGGGCGCGTTCGACGGTGCGTGCGAGGGCGGGGTCGTGGGTCTGGAAGTCGTCGAGGGTGATCTTCCCCTCGACGTAGCGCTGGGTATCTGGGCAGGTCCACGTGCCGGCGTTCATCGATTCACCCTCCTGCGTGCTGGAGTCGCGCACGCAATGGCGTCGCCTGGCGGTTTCATGACTCCCTTGTCACAACCAATACGAACGAGAAAAGGCGCCGGGCTGAAGATTCCGCAAAACTCCCCGATTCTCCTCGCTGTTCCCGCAGGGGGCCCCGCGCGCTAGAATCGCACTCGTGCGGGACGTTTACGGCTGGGACGATGGGTCGCTGAGCAGGCTGTGCGAGATCTCGACGGTCTGGAGCGACGTCCGTTCGGCGCAGGGGGAGGACGAGGAGGCGAGGCGGGCTCGGGGCGTGCTTGCGAACCGCTACGCGCGGGCGTTCTATCACGCGTGCAAGGCGGCGGGTCTGAACGAGCACGACGCGAAGGACGCGACGCAGGACTTCCTGGTGAAGCTGATCGACGGATCGCTGCTCGGGCGGGTACGGGCAAAAAAGGGGAGTTTCCGCGCGTTCCTGAAGGCGGCGTTGCGAAACCTGCTGACGGATCGCTGGCGGAGGGAGGCGCTGCATCGGACGGTGCCGCTCGATGCGGACTCGGCGGTGGACCCGTATGCGGGCCCCGAGGCGGTGCTGGAGGAGGGGTGGCTTCGGGAGCTGCTGCTCGAGGTGCACCGTCGGGTAGAGAAGCGGCTGGAGGAGGGCTCGCTGGCGTATCGCCTGAACGAGTGGGTGCGTCGGGACCGCGAGGGGTTCCACAGCCTGTCGCAGGTGGAGATGGCGGCGCGGCTGGGTGTGGAGCGTGGGAAGGTGCGCTACGCGCTGGAGAAGCTCTCGGCGGTGGTCACGGAGGAGCTCTCGCGCCTGGTGACGGCGGAGGTGGCCTCCTCCAGCGACTTCGCCGAGGAGGCGCGCTGGCTGCACGCGCGCCTGAACCCCAAGCCGCCCCAGCGCTGACCGTGCCGATCGGCCAACACCCACGATTCCAATGTCGCCAGGAACGACGCACTTCCGCAAGCTTGACGCATCCAGATCGGAGGCCTATCTTCCCATCGCGATCGCGCCAGGAAGACGGGGCAGGATCCACCGACTGGGAGGGAGTTCCACTCATGACGCCGAAGAACCCGAAGCGCTTCGTCCTCGAGTTCCTGACCGACAAGCGGGCGCGGGAGGTGTCCGAGCGGATCGGGTTCCCCGTCACGAACGGGACATGGGGCGTGAAGGCAATCGCGAGGGTGCTTTCCCGCAAGCGGAAGGTGACCGTCGAGCAGGTCTTGGGCGAGCTGAACCGCGAAGAGCTGGCGCTGATTTGCAAGCACATCGGCGTGGGAGCCGTCGGCGACGAGAAGGCGATTCGCGGGAAGCTCCGCGAGCCCCTGGAGTCGGGCGACTTCCTCAAGCTCCACACGAAGCAGCGGAGGCGGAAGCTCCCTCTGGTCGCGATGGAGGTGACGCTGCACGACGTCCAGGACGGCGACACGCTGAGCGTGCAGCTCCCGGGGTGCGAGAAGCCGACGTACGTGCGGGTCCGTGGCATCGACACGCCGGAGATGCACACGAGCGACAAGGCCGAGGCGGACCTCGACCGCTCGGATCTGGCGATTGCCGAGGCGCGTCCGCTCGGTTTGCGTGCGAAGGCGCGCGCGATGGAGCTCCTCGCCGGCAAGAAGGTCTTCCTCCATCTGGAGCCGCTCCCGCTCGCGGAGGGCAAGTTCCGCAACCATCGGGGGAGGATTCTCGCGTACGTCTCCATCGGTAGCTCGGACGGTCCCGATCTCGGCGAGATCCTCCTGCGAGAGGGCTACGCCTTGGTGTGGCCGCGGGAGCTTCCCATTCCCCGGTTCATGCACGCGAAGCGGCAGCAGTACGTCTTCCTCTGCAACGAGGCGCTCCACAAGAAGCCTGGGCTCTGGAACGAGGGGATGAAGAAGCTCTGCCCGGCCATCCAGCGGGGCATGGAGACCTGGACGGTCAAGGCCTGCAACATCAACTGCTGCATGTACGACATCCCGAAGAAGGCCGCCGCGCCCGCGTCATCGGAGGCGGAGCAGGCATCGAAACCAGCAAGCCCCGCCCCGCAGACTGCAGCGCCAAATCACCAGCCATAGGCGATACCGTCACCAATTGGCACGGACAGAGGCCGTGCGATTCTGATTCCCATGCCTCACAACTGACGCGACGATTGGATTCCCGCCGTAGCCCGGGACAAGACGAATGCTCCCTGAAGCCGGCCAAATCGTACGCGTCCGCTCGCGGCAGTACCTCGTCGAGGAGGTCGTCGAGCCTCCCCAGGCAGGCCAGGACACACTCGTCCGCCTTTCGTGCCTGGAGGACGACGCCCAGGGGACCGAAATCCAGGTCCTATGGGAGCGCGAGGTCGACTGTCAGGTGCGCTCAGAGTCCTCCTGGAAGGAGATCGCCAAGCGAGGCTTCGACCGGCCTTCCCTTTTCGCCGCCTACCTCAACGCCCTCCGCTGGAACTGCGTCACGGCCACCGAACCCAAGCTCTTCCAGGCCCCCTACCGCGCGGGCATCCAGATCCACGCCTACCAGCTCGAGCCGCTCCGAAAGGCCCTCCTGCTTCCACGCGTGAACCTCTTCATCGCCGACGATGTCGGCCTCGGGAAGACGATTGAGGCGGGCCTCATCCTGCGCGAGATGATCCTCCGCCAGAAGGTCCGCGAGGTCGTCGTCGCCTGCCCCCCGTCGGTCGTCCTGCAGTGGAAGGACGAGCTCGAGAGCCGCTTCGGCCTCACCTTCGTGGTCTTCGACCGCAAGTTCGTCCTCGCCCGCCGTCGCGAACGTGGCTACTCCGTCAACCCCTGGAAGACGCACACGCGGTTCATCGTTTCCCACTCCCTGCTCCGAGACGAGGCCTACGCCGGTCCGCTGCGAGACGCCCTCGGCGACTTCAAGAGCGGCAGCCTGCTCATCCTCGACGAGGCCCACAACGCCGCCCCGGCTACGGGGAGCCGGTACGCCATCGACTCGGAATTCACCAAGACGGTCCGGCAGATCGCGCCCCGCTTCGAGCACCGCCTGTTCCTTTCTGCGACCCCCCACAACGGCCACTCGAACAGCTTCGCCGCCCTCCTTGAGATCCTCGATCCGCAGCGCTTCTGCCGTGGGGTCGCGGTCCGCGGACAGGTGCACCTCGACGCGGTCATGGTGCGTAGGCTCAAGGAAGACCTGCGCGAGATCGAGGGCGGCTTTCCCAAGCGCATCCCAGTCCAGGTCGATATCGCGGGGCTGTCGGCCGACGCGCCGGAGCTCCTCCTCTCCCGGCTCCTCGACGAGTATGCCGAACTCCGCGAGCGACGCCTGGCCGACGCGACCCGTTCGCAGCAGGTCGCCTCCGCCCTCGTGCTCTCCTCGCTCCAGAAGCGCCTGCTCTCCTCGTTCGAGGCCTTCCACCGCACGCTTCGCGTCCACCGCCGCACCGTCGAGCGGCAGGCGCGCGAGGCGGAGACCCAGCGACCCGGGCCGTCCCCCGATCCTCGCCAGCTCACGCTCCTGGAAGAGGCGCCCGGGGGAGACGACGACCGCGCGGAGGTCCCCGAGGATCAGGTCCAGGATGAGGAAGATGCCCAGATGGAGGCCGCAACAGCCGCTACGCTCTCCCGTGGAAAGGGCCCGGCGTCACTCCTCACGCGAGAGCTCGACATTGTGGAGCGGATGTTCAAGGCCGCCGACGAGGCGCGGGGCGTTCCGGACCGGCGGATCGTGTGGATCGCGAACTGGGCGCGGGAAAACCTCTGTCCGCGCGGCCGCTGGAACGACCGCCGCCTCCTCATCTTCACCGAGTACGCGGACACGAAGCGCTACCTGGACCAGCAGCTCCGCGCCGCGATCGTGGGGACTGACCGCGCCGACCAGCGGATCCGGACGTTTCACGGCGGCATGGACGAGGAGAGCCGCGAGGAGGTCAAGCGCGCATTCAACTCCGATCCGCGGGAGCACCCCCTCCGCATCCTGATCGCGACAGACGCCGCGCGCGAGGGCGTCAATCTGCAGAACCACTGCGCCGACCTGATCCACTTCGACCTCCCGTGGAACCCCAGCCGCCTGGAGCAGCGGAACGGGCGCATCGACCGGAAGCTCCAGTCGGCGGCGGAGGTGCGCTGCTGCTACTTCTACTACCCGCAGCGCGCCGAGGACCGGGTTCTCCAGGCCCTCGTGAAGAAGACCGAGACGATCCGCAGGGAGCTGGGCAGCCTGTCGCACGTGCTGGAGCGACGCGTCTCGCGCGCCCTGTCGGGGGGGATCCGTCACCGCGAGACCGTGCGCATCGTCAAGGCCATCGAGGACGAGAGCCTCTCCGCGGAGGCCCGCGCGACCGTCGAGGAGGAACTGGAGTCGGCTCGCGAGCGACGGACGGAATTGAAGGGCGAGATCCAGGTCCTCCAGGGGATGCTGAAGAGCGCCGAGGAGCACATCGGCTTCGACGAGGACCACTTCCGAGACGCGATCAACCAGTCGCTCGGGATGCTCGGGTCGGAGGGACTCCAGCCACTCGAGTCCCACGAGATGTGGACTTTCCCCGCGTTGGACCAGCGCCCCGGAGCGGACCCAACCTGGATGGAGACGCTCGACACGCTGCGTGTCCCCCGCCGCCGCGACGAGAAGCCCTGGGAGTGGAGGAAGACCGCCCCGCTTCGCACCATCGTCTTCAAGGCCCCACAGCGGATGGACGAGGGGCTCGTCCACCTGCACTTGGAGCACCGCCTCGCACAGCGCCTGTTGGGCCGCTTCCTGGCCCAGGGCTTCATACACGAGGATCTTTCTCGAGCCTGCGTCAGCCTGACGAAGGACCCCCTCCCTCGCGTGGTCCTCTTCGGAAGGCTGTCGCTCTACGGCCCTGGCGCTGCGCGCCTGCACGACGAGGTCGTCGCCGTGGCCGCGCGTTGGATCGACCCCGAGGTTCGCAAAGGGGCGCTCCGCCCATTTGCGGCAGAGGACCGCAGCAGCACCCTCGACCTGCTCGCCGTCTCCTTGGGGAAGCCGTCCATACACAGGGTCCCCAAGGAGGCGCTCAAGGGCCTCGCCTCCTCGGTGGAGCGAGATGTTCGCGAGCTGGGGGAAGTCTTCTCCAGGCAGGGAGAAACGGTCGCAGAGCGTGCCATCGAGAAGCTGCGCTCTCGGGGCGAGAAAGAGGCCCGCGACATGGCGAAGATCCTCGATGCCCAGCGCGAGCGGATCGACAAAACGATCTCGAAGACCGACCAGCAGACCCTGATCGCGTTCAAGGACTACGACGCGGACGAGAAACGCCAGCTCGACGCCGACCGCAAGCATTGGCGCAAGCGGCTGGCCGCCCTTGCGAAGGAGCGCGAGGAGGAGCCCGCCCGCATCCGTTTGGCGTACGAGGTGAAGGCCCGTCGGGCCGAGATCGTCGGGATCGCGTATCTCTGGCCGGAGTCCGGATAGCGCATGCCCAAGCCCCCTGAAACCTGGCTGCACAAGGAATGGATCGGGTTCGTCCAGCCCGTCGGCCTCGTCGTGTCCCCGACTGCCCTCGTCGAGGCCGGGGCATTCGTCGATCGCAATGTCCTCCCGCAGTGGCAGGCCCTGACGCGGCTTCGCGTCGAGGAGAACGGGCGCGCATCGCTCCCCGACCTGGGGGCGTTCTTCGTGGAGGTCCTCGGGTGGCGGGAGGCCGACCTCGTCCCCTCTCCTTCAGGAGTCGAGGCGGCCCTCCCCGAATACGGGGAGACCCTGACGCCGACCTACGCCGTTCCGGACGGGGCGGCCGATGGAAAGTGGCTGCTCCTGGTCCAGTCGCTCCCGCTCGGGACCGACCTCGATGCGGCCGTCGCGCGCGACGATCGCGGATGGCACGCGCCGCCCGAGTCTCGGATCGAGAGGCTCCTTCGAGAGACGCAGGTCCCCATCGGTCTCTTGTTCAACGGCGTCGAGCTGCGTCTCGTGTACGCCCCGAGCGGCGAGTCGTCGGGCCACGTCACGTTCCGCGTGAGCGAGATGTGCGAGGTTGCGGGCAGGCCGATCCTCGGCGCGCTCTGCATGCTCCTTTCCTCGGAGAGGCTCTTCACTGGGCCAGAGAAGCAGCGCCTCCCTGCGATCCTGCGCGCGAGCCGCAGGCACCAGAGCCAGGTCTCGACGGCCCTCGCCGAGCAGGTCCACGACGCGCTGAACCACCTCCTGCGCGGCCTGCAGGCCGCGGACCACGTCACGAAGGGGCGCCTCCTGCAGGAGGTCCTCCGCGAGGCGCCCGACCAGGTCTACGGGGGCCTCCTCACGACGCTGATGCGCCTGGTCTTTCTTCTGTACGCCGAGGACCGGGACCTGATGCCCTCGGATGAAGTTTACGTCGAGCACTACTCGGTCACGGGCCTCTTCGAACGGCTCCGCGAGGACGCCGCGCGGTTTCCGGACACGATGGACCAGCGGTTCGGCGCGTGGGCGCGGCTGCTGGCGCTGTTCCGCCTCGTGTTCGACGGAGGGGGCCACGGCGGCTTCCACCTCCCACCGCGGTATGGTCGGCTTTTCGACCCGGACGTCTACCCCTTCCTGGAGGGGCGCACGCACGGGTCGCGCCGCGTCCTCGGCGAGTCGATCGAGCCGCCCCGCATCTCGGACGGGGTGATCGGGCGCGTGCTGGAGAACCTCCTCGTCCTGGACGGCGAGAGGCTCTCGTATCGCAGCCTGGACGTGGAGCAGATCGGTTCGGTGTACGAAGCGATGATGGGGTACTCGCTCGGCGTCGCGAAGGGGCGCTCGATCGCGGTGAAGCCCGATCACGTCGTCGTTGACCTGGACGAGCTGGTCCGCGAGAAGCCCGAGGAGCGGGTGAGGAGGCTCAAGCGGGAGGCCTCGTGCGAGCTGCCGGGCCAGGCGGCGGAGGGGTTCAAGGCGGCGACGACGGTGGAGGGGCTGACGGCGGCCTTGGGGAGCCGCGTGTCGCCCCGCACGCCGCAGGTCCTGCCCAAGGGGGCGATGTACCTGCAGCCGACCGAGGAGCGGCGTCGATCCGGGTCGCACTACACGCCGCGTTCCCTGACGGAGCCGATCGTCAAGACGACGCTGCGGCCGGTGCTGGAGGCGTTCGGCGCGAGGCCGACCCCGGAGCAGATCCTGGACCTCAAGGTATGCGACCCCGCGATGGGGTCGGGCGCATTCCTGGTGGAGGCATGTCGCCTGCTTGCGGACCGCCTCGTGGCGGCGTGGCAGGCGCACGGAAAATCGCCGCGGATCCCACCCGATCAGGACCCGGTCCTGCACGCGCGGAGGCTCGTGGCGCAGAGGTGCCTGTATGGCGTGGACAAGAACCCGTTCGCGGTCGACCTGGCGAAGTTGTCGCTCTGGCTGGTGACGCTCGCGAAGGAGCACCCGTTTACGTTTCTCGACCACGCGCTGCGGTGCGGGGACTCGCTGGTGGGACTGACGCGCGAGCAGATCGCGTCCTTCCACTGGGAGGCGCAGACGCAGCTCCCGATCGTGCGGCAGGTGATCGACCCAGCGGTGAAGCGCGCGGACGCGCTGCGGGCGGAGCTCCGCGCGATGGGCGACTCGACGGACACGCGGGAGAAGCGCCGACTCCTCGACGAGGCGGAGGACGCGACCGCGGACGTGCGGCTGATCGGCGACCTCGTGATCGCTGCATTCTTCGGCGCAGACAAGGCGAAGGCGCGCGAGGCGCTGCGGGCGCAGTACGCCCGACAGGTCCAGGACTGGCTCCCGCGAAGGGATCGGGCTGCCGAGCTTCAGGGCATCGCAGACGCCCTCCGCGATGGCGAAAAGCCCCTCTCCCCGTTCCACTGGGAGATCGAGTTCCCCGAGGTCTTCGCACGCGAGATGCGTGGATTCGATGCGATCGTCGGGAACCCTCCATTCCTCGGAGGGAAGCGGACCAGCACCGTCTTTGGAGATGCGTACTTGGCGTACCTCCTTGGACAGCACGACGGCTCACACGGAAATGCCGATCTCGTGGCACACTTCTTTTGTCGCGCTTTCGAGAAGCTCTGTCGCGACGGCTGTTTCGGTCTCATAGCGACGAAGACCATTCGCCAGGGAGACACTCGCACATCAAGCCTGCTGCCAATTCGCCGTGCTGGCGGGTCCATTTTCGCTGCAACAAGACGCGTGCGATGGCCGGGACAAGCCGCCGTGGTGGTGAGCGTGGTCCACGTTGCGCGCGGTAGTTTGGCTCCACCGTATCGGCTGGACGGACAGGAAGTCGACTTGATCACCGCGTTTCTCGTGAACACTGGTCCCGACGAGAGCCCCAGAGTGCTATCCAGCAATGCCGACCATGGATTTCTTGGGATCAAGGTATATGGTCAGGGCTTCTTGTTCGACGATGCCGATCCTGACGCGACGCCGACCGACCGTATGCGACTGCTCTTGGAGAAGGACCCGCGAAACAGGGCGCGGATCTTCCCATACATCGGCGGCGAGGAACTGAACGATAGTCCGACCCAGGTCCACCGCCGATACGTCATCAATTTTGGAGACATGAGCGAGAGCGAAGCGCGCGCTTGGCCTGACCTCTACCACATCGTCGAAGAAAAGGTGAAGCCCATGAGGCTTGCGCTCAAGCGAAAGGCTCTGCGAGCACGGTGGTGGCAGTTCGGTGAGAGACAGCCGGCCCTCCAGCGAGCCATCCGGGGGCTTCCCCGCGTGCTGGCGATCACCCAAACGAGCCAGACGTGCGCATTCGTCTTCTTGCTGCCAGGGGTGATACCCTCGCACAAAGTCGTCGTCTTTCCGATGGACTCCTTCTCCTCGTTTGCAGTGCTCCAATCACGGATTCACGAAATGTGGGCGCGTTTCTTCGCCTCTTCGATGAAGGACGACCTCTCCTACACCCCCTCAGACTGCTTCGAGACTTTTCCCTTCCCTCACGGGTGGGAGGGGGGCTCTCGTTTGGAGGATTCAGGCCGCGCCTACTACGAGCACCGCGCCGCGCTGATGGTGGCGAACAACGAGGGGCTGACGGCGACGTACAACCGCTTCCACGACCCGGACGAGCGGGACGGGGGAATCGTAAAGCTCCGTGAACTGCACGACGCGTGGACCGTGCGGTGCTGGACGCCTACGGATGGACGGACATCCGCCCGACGTGCGAGTTCCTGCTGGACTACGAAGAAGAGGAGGACGCGGAGAAGCCCTCGAAGAAGCGCAAGCCCTGGCGCTGCCGCTGGCCGGACGACCTCCGCGACGAGGTCCTGGCGCGCCTGCTCGCGCTGAACAAGGAGCGCGCCGAGGAGGAGGCCCGTGCGGCCGCCGCGCAGCCCCCCGCCCCGCCGAAGCCCAAGCGCCCTCGCAAGGGCAAGTCCGAGGACCAGCCCGGCCAAAGGCTCATCACTTGATACGGCACGATGTCCACTCCTGCGCGACGGCACGTCACCAGTGGTGCGCTTCTACCTCGCGACATGCGCAACGAGGTACTCGATGAGGCGTGCTGGATCACTCTCGCCGAACGGGAGTCTCCACTCCACAAAAGGAGGGGCGGAGGGCGGTGGACTTGAGGTGAACTGGATGTGGCGCTCCGGGTGATTCGGCCAGGACGCCGCCTTTCGGTCGAGGTGAAACATGAGTTGCCAGGTGATCCGCACGTTTGCGGACGGAGGGGCCGCATCCTCAATGGTCTCGGTCCAGGCGACGCCGATCTCGAAGCCGAGGAGATCCTCATGCTTGCCCCAGACCTGGAAGTTCATCGCGACTTCCGTATTCTTCCGGGAGTACGCCGCATTCCTCTGTTGCGCATCGAACCTCTGGTCGCCGCAATAGACCCTCCACCGCCCGTCGCGGAGCGTAAGCGTCCGGTCGACCACAGGGGGCGAGATTGGGCTCGGGCCGGCCCCCTGGCCGGCGCCTTGCACAGGGCGACCTGGGGTAGGGGCGTCGGCCCGCCGTCGTTGGATGCGCGGGGGGCGGGTTGATGTGCGGCGTCG
>ORMF010105496.1_pt1 | contig 65901 bp, 63 predicted proteins | sample 1779871 | NCBI WGS metagenome assembly ORMF01 (sample SAMEA104232316, study PRJEB22302) | groundwater metagenome | biome: forest; feature: aquifer; material: groundwater | place: USA | collected 2011-08-07 | depth 5.4 m | reverse complement strand
GCCAATGAAAAGATTTTTAAAAACAATCTTAGCTGCAGTCATTGTAGTAATAGCATTAGCTTCAGTGGTTTTGATTTTTCCATCATACCATAAATTCAAATCTGTAAAAGAAAAAGAAAATCAAACTAACAAGGAAATTGAACTTAAAAAAGCTGAATATATAAAGTTAAAAGCTCAGCTGAACAACTTAAATAATAACACTGAAGAAGTAGAAAAAATAGCCAGAGAAAAATACAACATGGCTAAAGAAGACGAAACTATCTATAAATTTAAAAAGCCTGAATTAGACTAAAAAAAATAGTTCTCAACACACCACGCTTAAAAAGCTAAATCAAAAAATTATCTGAATAACACAACAAAAGCAAGATAAATAACTGATGTTCTAAGTTCGTTAACGTTGCTTTCTTCTATAAAATCAAAGAAAACAAATGGAATTTCCTTATATTCAAAATGCTTAAATTTTAATATATATTCTATAATGTCAGCTTTCGAGATAGTATTTGCGACAAAATCTTTTAAAACGACAGCTGGTCTCCTTGAATCATACTTCTCATATTTATACGAGCTAACATTTTCAAGTCCTTCGCTTAGCCATTGAATGGCATTTTTTTCATTATCTATATAAACTCGTAAGAATTTATAAAATGTATCTCTTGAGTCTAACAACGTTGAAACAGCAATAAGTATTTCAGAACTGGCAATACTGTTATGCTGCTTGAGATTATGTAGTTTTGACAATAAAATACCAACAAGATTTTTGTTATCCATCTGACTCAATGCGAAAGAAGTATGAATAAGGACTCTAGGATTTTCTGATTCTTTAAAAATGTCAATTATCTTTATATAACTTTCATAATCCTTAAGTGTTGCAAGAGCTACAATAGAATTAACTTTTAAATAATAATCTTCTGAATAGATATATTTCCTCAAGAGCGGAATAGCCTCTATTATCTGTTTATTCCCAGCCAACCCTGCTGCAATATATCCCGTAGTGTACTCCCCTGCTTCAAGTTCACGAAGTATTATGCCTTTTGCTTTATCTGTTATTTGTATTTTTGTAAGTGCCCGAAGAGCATTCATCTTCATTATATAACTCGGAGAATCCAAATAGTACAAAATTTTACTTTCAGACAATTCGGAGTTTAAAGAACCTAAAATCTCAATATTGTTCAACTCAGATTGAATATCATCATATTTTTTTATTTTATGCAGAAATAAGAGGGCATGAAAATCTTTAGGTGAAAACATAACATCAAATAGATCTTTAAGGTTCCACCCTTTTACATCCTTAATTCGTTCCATCATCAAAAGCACAGGCACACACAACAAAATCATTATAAAATAATAAATTTTAAACATTTCAGCATGCTGAAAACCAACATCATTAAGTAACTTCAACAAACCACCTCCTATAAAAACTCCAGCAATGCCCACAATAATCCCATTCATCAAACTGAAAACTATAGAAAAACCAACATTTTTTTCTTTAGGAATAATAATTAAAAAATAATGCAGCAAGCTTGCACTTAATCCTCTGGATGAAAAACCACACAAGAAAAAAAGAATTCCCATATAAAAATAATTACATTCTGCAGGAGCCACAACCCACATAAGAGAAATGATCATAAGGATAACTACATATAACGTTATCAGAGGTTTCGGGCCAGAATACTGCGTTAATAAACCGCTAAAATAAGAGATAGCAATTCCGCCAGAAAGCTGTATCACAGCAAAAAAAACTGCAAATGAATATGGGAGATCATAAATTTTAACAAAAGCTATTATTGATACTGATGCAATTACAGAGCACAAAGAAAATGTAAATGCTTTAACAAATAAAAAATTTCTTATATCATCATCTTTCAAAATTTCAGACAACACCGACTTAAACTTTAATTGAGCAGCCGATGCTTTTGGAATAGGACTTTCTTTCATTCCTGAAAGGATAAAACAACACGCTATTCCGCATAATGAACCACAAATTAAAAAAAGTTGAAACATTTGAAGACCGGGTCGATAAAAAATCAACAAACATGCCACAACCATTGCAATGAAAACAGCAATACTGAATGAAAAATAGTAACTTGAAGAAAATGTGCCACTATTTTCATTATCGGTAATATCGGCAATTACAGGCTGAATAGCTGGTATCCCCAAATCTTTACATACAAAATATAAGAAGCTGAATATAAATATCAGCACTATTATATACGAATGGGAAACATCATTAACCAAAAATGGAATAGAAGCCAGAAATATAATGAATATACTTCTCAAGAACCATGATATTTTTATCGTGTTACCTGCTCCCCATTTAACGATGCTCCATTTTGAAAAAATGGTAGAAACCGAAGCAAGATAAGAGAATGAACTAATTATGGCTACCATATACGCAGGGATATCTATTTTTAAAAGAAAAAGTGAAAGTATATTACCTGAAATAAGTATAATGGAAACACCATTTACAAAAGAAAATATTAAAAGCTTTCTTCTGCCAATTCGCTGTTGTCTTAATGAAAGCGAAACGTCTGCAACACCCATGTGAAAAGCCTAAAAGTTAAACTGTAAAGCAAAAAAGTCATTTTTGAATAAAAATGAGACGACATGCACGTATTTCATTATATCCAAAAATGACTTTGCAACAATAATATGATTTAGGCAAAACTCAGAAAATAGAAACTTTATCTTCTTTATTAGGAACAATACATAAAAATTCGAAATTTTCTTCTCCGATATTTCTATAGCTATGCTTAGAACCTGCTGGCATATATATAAAATCACCTTGTTTAACTGTAAATTTTTCACCGTTTAACTCAATTTCAGCCTCACCAGACAAATAATATTGTTCGTGCTCAACTAAATTTGAATGCAAAGGAATAAAACCACCTTTTTCAACTATGAACTTTCTCATAGCGAAATTAGGCATTTCAGTAGGGCTTAAAAGAACTTGAATATAGACTTTTTCGCCTACGTTCATTTTTTGTACAGAGACATCTTTTACATTTTTTTTCATAACAACTCCATTTTATTGTAAATAACTTATAAATGTATTAAACAATCTGATATCTAATAAACTTTTGAGTTCAGGGATAACTAAATTATCTAAAGATTCCTTATAGCACTTCAGCTTGCTTGCCAAATCAGTTAAAGTTAATTCAAATTCATGAGGCACCACAATATTTCGCTTACCTGAAAAAAACAGATTTTTTTTAATGACATTGCAGAGACGTTGAATATCAACAAGGCAGAGAATATCACTTCCGATTAGGTTAATTGCCTCGTTATTTGCAATTTGATGGCAAAAGGTTGAAACGACAGAATTAAAAAAAGGTCTGGAATACGGTCCAAAAACATTTGGTGTTTTTATAACAGTCAAAGAAGAATTATTTGATGCAGCCCACTTTTCAAACATTAACACTGTTTCGCGCTTAGATGCATGATATGGCGTATTTTTATAATCGTGAGTTGTCGAAATAAAAATTAGGTGAAGCTTCTTGTTTGCTTCAGTCATAGCATCAATCAATTTATTTGTCAGCAAAATATTCGTATCATAAACAAACTGTTGATTTTCATGCCTGCTCATACCAGCAAGGTGAACTATCACATCACATTGGGAAACGAAATTTTTTAATTTTTCGTTAAAATTGAAAAAAGTTTTATCGAAAGCTACTCTTTCAACATCACTGCAAAGTTTTAAATAGTTAAATAGATGACCTCCGATAAAACCAGACTGTCCTGTAACACCTACCTTTAAACTCATTTTATACCTTTATTTATATGCAAATTAAGAGGCTAACCCCGTGTAATATTTTTATTAAAATCAAAATAATTGACTGCATTATTATAGCAAACATCTTCAACAAGCTTACTCAAATATTCAATATCTTTTGGCAATTCACCATCAACAATCCAATTACCGATGAGAGAACAAAACAGTCTTCTGAAATATTCATGGCGAGTATAAGAAAGAAAACTTCTTGAATCAGTTAGCATTCCAATAAAATTACCAAGCACAGAAGTTGAAGCCAAAGTTACTAAATGCCTTTTCATACCATCAATATGATCATTAAACCACCACGCCGTGCCAAATTGTATTTTTCCTCTTATTTGCTCTGAAAAGCAACCTGCTATCGTTGAGAAAGTTTCATTAAAAGTTGGATTAATTGTATACAAAACTGTTTTTGGAAGACGGCCTTTATTATTAAGTGCATTCATATATTTAGCTAAACCGATAGAAATATCATATGTTCCAACAGCATCAAATCCTGTGTCTGGTCCAAGTTTAGAAAACATTTTGAAGTTAACGTTTCTCATAACGCCAAAATGCAGCTGCATTACCCAGCCAAGTTCGGCATAAAGCTGCCCAAGATATATCATAATATTACTTTTAAAAGCATTAGACTCCTTTTCCGAAATAATTTCACCTTTCAGTGATTTTTTAAAAATAATATCAGCCGTTCCATCATTACATTCAATATATGGTAAATCTTCCAATCCATGATCAGAAATTGAACATCCAGCTAACTCAAAATATAATGCTCTTTCTTTTAAAGCCATTTTTAATCTTTCTAAAGAATTAATTTCATATCCTATGCTGCAGGGAAGATTTTCTATTACGTTTCTATATCCAACTTTGTCTATATTTATGTATTTATCTGGCCTAAATGAGGGCAAAACAGCTGTATTTATTTTTTTTGAAGCTTTTATTTTTAGATGTTTTTCAAGGTTGTCAACAGGATCATCTGTAGTGCATAAGACCTGTACATTAAACTTTTGAAGTATTTTGTGGACAGATAATGTCTGTAAAACTTCATTTGCTTTTTCCCAAATTATCTCTGAAGTTTTTGGTGATAAAATTTCATTAATTCCAAAATATCTCTGAAGTTCAAGATGTGCCCAATGGTATAAAGGATTGCCAATACACTTTGGCACAGTTTCAGCCCATTTATAAAACTTCTCTTTATCGTTGGCATCGCCTGTGATAAATTTTTCATCTATACCACATGCCCTCATAAGACGCCACTTATAATGATCGCCGCCAAGCCAAATCTCTGTGATATTTTTATATGTTTTATCTTCTTCTATTTCCGAAGGATTCAAATGGCAATGATAATCAATTATCGGCATTTTTTTTGCATATGAATGATAAAGTTCTTCTGCAAAAATATTATTTAATAAAAAATTGTCATCCATAAAATCTTTCATAACTCACCAATCATTTTTATCAAACTCCTGAATATGCCGAAAATCCACCATCAACTGGGACAATTATGCCGGTCACAAAACTAGATAAGTTATCATCAGCTAACCATAGAAGAGTTCCGATTAACTCTTCTGCTTTACCAAATCGTCCCATAGGAGTTCCGACTAATATCTTTCTTGCTCTATCAGTAAGTGAACCATCTTCATTTCTCAAAAGTTTTGCATTTTGCTTGCTTTCAAAAAATCCTGGGGCTATAGCATTTACTCTTATGCCGCATTTAGAAAAATGGACCGACAGCCATTGTGTAAAATTATTAATGGCAGCCTTTGAGGCACTATACGCTGAAACTTTCGTCAATGGAGTAAATGAACTCATAGAAGATATATTTATAACATTTCCGCTTTTATTCGCAGCCATTTTTTTGCAGAATATTTGAGTTGGAATAAGCGTGCCTATCAAATTTAGATCAAACACAGAGCGAAATCCATCGATTGTCAAGTCAAAAAAAGAAAGACTATCTGAATCATTAAACCCTTCAAAATATTCTAAAGTCGTATTAGCATTAGGATGGTTGCCCCCTGCCCCATTAATCAGTATATCATAATTGCCAAATTCGGATGTGATTACTTTTTCTGCTTCAATTATACTTTTAAGATCTAAAACATCAGCTGAAATACCAATAGCAATACCACCCTTATTTTTTATCATATCTGCTGCAGCATCAACAGATTCTTTGCTTCTGCCAAGTATTGCAACTTTAGCACCAGAAAGGGCTAGTGCTTCTGAAAAAACAGAACCTAAAACGCCACTGCCACCAGTTACGATTGCAACTTTTCCGTTTAAATCAATATTAATTGGAAACTTCATGGATATCCTTACTTTCATTTGTTTCTCTAAAATATACAGTTATACTGAGCAAGGTCACTCTATAAAAGTAAAAAAATATAAATTTAAATTGCTACAATATTTGTATCATTTATTTTTTATTGTAACTTATATATGTACTAGTAACATATGGTTAATAATATAAATAGATGGAGTAAAGTATGTGCGAAGAAAATTATGTTTGTGATGATTTTTCATCCGTAAGTGTTGGAGAAACAGTTCCAAATTTTGAAATGACGACATATGAGCCTGCCAAACACAAGTTTGGTAAATTTTCTCTGGAAGATGCAAAAAAAGCAGGGAAATGGACAATTCTAATGTTTTATCCTGCTGATTACACATTCGTATGCCCAACAGAATTAGCTGACGCAGCTGAGAAATATGAATTCTTTAAAAAGCTTGGAGCAGAGCTGGTATCTGTATCAACAGACACACAGTTCGTTCATTTAGCCTGGAAAGACAGCGAACTTCTACTTAAAGATGTTAAATATCCAATGGGAGCAGATCCAACAGGAAAAGTATCTAAACTCTTTGGTGTTTACGATTACGAAACAGGTCTTGCATTACGCGGTACATTTATAATAAACCCTGAAAGCAAACTTGTATCCTCAGAGGTAAGTTTCTACAATGTAGGCAGAAATGCTGAAGAATTAGCAAGAAAACTTGAAGCATGCGTATACGTATCAAAGCATCCCGAAGAAGTCTGCCCTGCAAAATGGACTAAAGGAGATAAAACCTTAAAACCATCAGAAGCAATGGTAGGAAAAGTATACGAATCTATGAAATAATTAACAATTAAAGTACTTATACCAATAGCTAATTGGTTTTAGAAAAACTCACATCAAATCTGAGTTAGTTTTATCGTAAATTAACCAATTTTTGGGACACCTTTGGTATATTTAAATCGAAGTCGGTTGGAATTAAACAGCCGACTTTTTCTTTTTGATTACATTTCTTATGATTAGCCACCCAGCGATAAAAAATAACACAGGTCCGCCGATAGTTTCAGCTTCATAAATCCAAATATTGTTATCTCCAGGCGAAAAAAGTGGAATTACAATTGTCACAACTGTAGAAAAAGCTGCGATTATAAAAAATAATAAAGCTCCAAATTTTTTCCAAGGTGCAGAATATACACCGATGTAATTACCGTTTTTTTGCATTTTAAATTTTAATTTCAGAAAAGCGAGGAGTAAAATAAGATAGACGATAAAAAGTGGAATAGTCGCCATTATCACAAGTATTATGTAGATATTTTCCACGCTTTTCATGAAGGAAGCTGCAAGTACGATAGCTGTAACAAACAGTGACTGGTATATAAGTGCATTTGCAGGGATATCGCGTTTATTGTTTTTCTTAAGATGCTTGGCTATATACTTCTCATCATTTCCCTCTATGAACATCCTTACTGTACCCACCATCCAAATAGCAGTACCTATCAAACCTGAAAGAACTATCAATATAGAAATAACTGCAGCAAACCATGGCATGCCGACTTGTGAGCTTGCTCTATAAATTACATCAACAGGACCGCTTGCAGCTCCTATGTCAGAAGGGTTAAGTATAAGCGTAAATGCAATGGTGCCTACGATGTAACATACAGTAATAACTAATGCAGAAACTAAAGTAGCTTTAGCAAAATCTTTTTTTGGATTTGCCATATTCGTGACAAAAGGAGATGTGATTTCGCCGCCAGACATTGCAAAAGTTAAAGTTGAGAGAAATAACAAGTTTGAACTATTAAATTCTGGAATCCAATTCCCCCATTCGTAACTTGTAGGAATAGGCTTTTTAAATATTAAGATAAGAATTACAGCCAAAACTAGTATAACAATTATAGGGATAATATTCCCAACTAATCCCCCTATTTTACCAAAAACAGCAATAACCTTCACCCCTTTTATATTAATATAAGTAGCTATCCAAAAACATATTATTACATATGAAGTGACAAACATTTTACTTTTAGCCAATTCTGGTGATATAACATAAGCTAAGGTCACTCCGCTAAATGTAAGAATTGTAGGAAAATAAAAAATATTACAGATGAGATAAAACCAAGAAGAGATAAAAGCCACCTTTTCACCATAAACTTCACGTATCCAATCTACAATCCCACCTTTCGCATCAGGGAAAACTGAACTAAACTCAGCAAATACAAACGAAATCGGCACAAAATAAAGAAGAGCCGCGAGTATCCATAATATTATCGATGCTGCCCCATATTGAGCTGCAGTTGCAAACCATCTAATCCCCAAAAGCGAAACAATGTTCATATACACTACATCAGATACTTTTATCCTTATCGCCATAACCCTTCACCATTAATATTAATAATATTTGCTAATCTGCCATAATTTCCATAGGTATGAATTCTAATGTAAATTAAAGAAAATTCGATAGAATTTTAGCTTTAAGCGATTTTTATATAAAATTTAACTTTATTTTTCTCTTGTTTGATGATAGGTAGTAATACATATTGTCTATCTAAAAATATTGTATGACAGCCTAATTTGGGGAAACAATGAATAAAAAGAGTTATGTGGGCACTTGGGAAGGAACAATCTCAAGTTTTATCGGTGAAACAACTGAACATTCATTTTCTTCTGTAAAACAAGACGAACATATCAGAATAGTTATAAACTTTCAAAATGGTCATTTTTTAAGTGCTACAAAATACAATGTAAAAAACTTAACAGATAATGAAAATATAAAAGGTATTATTGACAAAGATTTTGAAACAGTGATTTGGAATAATAAAAAGGAGAATCTTAAATGGGAATTGCTAGATGATGCAACAGTAAAAGTTTCAAAGCTAGAGCCTGCAGGAAACAAAATAGTATCAACTGGAATACTTATAAACAAAATACTCAGCTAGCGTATTAATGTTATAACTATACTTAAAGTATGTTAAATTTATGCCGTGAAATTTTTATAATTGAGTGTGGAGCAATGCTGTGCAATACCTAAATCTCAAAGCGTATGAGTATATTCACAGCCAAATTTTATTAAACTCTTACAGCATTAAGAATAGCGATAACAGCCACACCAACGTCAGCAAAAACAGCTTCCCACATCGTAGCAAACCCTGCAGAAGCAAGTACAAGTATTGCCACTTTTATACATATTGCAAAAGTTATATTTTGAAAAACTATTTTTCTTGTTCTTCCTGCAATTTTAATTGCAGTTACTATTTTTGAAGGTTCATCGTTCATCAACACAATATCGGCTGATTCAATGGCAGCATCAGAACCTAAACTGCCCATAGCGACTCCTATATCTGCAAGTGCGATAACTGGAGCATCATTAATACCATCACCAACAAACATGACTTTTTTACTGCTGTTGCCTCTTAATTTTTCTACCACTCTAACTTTATCTGCTGGCAGCAATTCTCCATATGACTCATCCATTCCAAGAAATTCGCCAACTTTATTAACTGTTTCGTTGTTGTCGCCAGAAAGCATTATTGTTTTTTTGATGCCTGCTTTTTTGAGTTCAGCAATTGCTGATTTTGAATCAGCTTTAACTTCATCAGCCACATTAATAGAACCAATTAATTTCCTATTAATTGCTACAAAAACAGTGGTACCTCCATCATCTTGTTTATTTATACCTGCTGCTTTCAACTCCTCAAAAAGCTTTTTATTACCACAAATCACCTCTTTATCTAACAATTGAACAAGAATCCCCTTTCCTGAAAATTCTTTAAATTCCAAAACTTTCTCTTTAATTGTCGAATTGAAATATTCATTAATAGACACAGCTATTGGATGCGTAGAATACTGTTCACAAATTGCAGCATAATATAGAACCTCAGATTCGTTATAACCCTCTTCTGGCTTTATTGAACTTACGACGAATTTACCATGCGTCAATGTACCAGTTTTATCAAAAACAACAGTTTTGACATCATTCAATGCTTCAAGATAATTGCTCCCTTTAATCAATATTCCGTTTTTAGAAGCTTTTCCAATGCCTGCAAAAAAGCTCAAAGGAACGGAAATAACCAAAGCACAAGGGCACGAAACAACAAGGAAAATCATTGCCCTCGAAATCCAAGGAGTGAAAGGCAACCCAAAAAGTAAAGGCACAGCCACGGCAATTATAGCAGCTGCAGCTACTACAATTGGTGTATATACTGCGGCAAATTTAGTTATCAAGCTTTCAGTTTTTGATTTTTTTTCTGAAGCAGTTTCAACGAGTTCGAGAATTTTAGCAACAGTTGAATCTGAATATTTTTTTTCAACAACAACCTTAAGCAAATTACCGCCGTTTACAAACCCACTGTAAACAACATCTCCTATCTTGACATTTCTGGGGACAGATTCTCCTGTAATCGCTTTTGTATCAACACAAGAGCTGCCCTCGAGTATCTTTCCATCCAGTGGAAAACGCTCTCCAGGTTTAATTAAAATAATATCACCGACATTAACAGTTTCTGGTTCAACTTCCACGCACTCGTTATTTACAAATAAATTTGCATATTCGGGACGAAGTTCAAGCAGGGATTTAATAGAGCCTCTAGAACGATTCACCGCTTTTTCTTCAAAAGACATTCCTATATTACACAATATCATCACGGCTACAGCTTCAGGGAATTCACCAATAAAAATTGCCCCTAATGTAGCAATAGTCATTAAAAAATTTTCATCTAGAAACCGGCCTGTAAATATTTTTCTGGCTGAAGACATTAATATAGAATATCCAGCAAAAACATAGAGAGCTAAATAAAGAACTCCTCCTAAAGGATTAGGAATACGAAGAGTCATCAAAGCAACAAAAATAATTAATGCGATTATCAACAATTTAAACTTATTGTTATTAACGCCATTCTCATGTTTGTCTTTCTTTGATAAATGTATCTCGCTAAGTCCTGAACCTGGCTCAATATCGTCAAATATTCTGTTAATTGTCTTTTTTAATGAATTTGGATCTGATTCTGTTTTCAGCTCAACAGAAATTGTTTCTGAAACAAGATTTATCTTGCATTGTTTTATTAAATCAAGCTTATTGATCGCATTTTCAATTTTCAATGCACAATCGGCACAAAAAAGATTTACGACACCAAATTTATATTTTAAACTCACTTCATTCATAACATCCTCACTCCTTTATATGGTTCATCCCAAAGTTAAAAATCTGACCTACATGATCATCATCAATACTGTAATAAGCTATCTTTCCAGATTTACGAAACTTAACTAATTTCGCCATTTTTAAAACTCTCAACTGATGCGAAACCGCAGATTGAGATATGCCAAGCGCAAAAGATATATCGCATACGCACATTTCAGAAACTATTAACGCATTCAATATTTTAATTCTGGTAGAATCACCAAATGTTTTAAAAAAATCAGCCAATTGATAAAGCTCTTCATCACTGTTTATTGACTCTTTTACTCTGTTTATGATTTTTTCATGTGTAACATTTAAATTGCAAACGGCTATTTCTGTTTCCATACAAAACTCCTTAGTTCTATATATGAATATATGTTCATATGTGTTTATGTCAATTGGATTACTATTTTTTATTAATTTTTATTTTAAATTTCAACTCTTGGAACTTATGATTTAAAGCTGTACTATTTAAAAAACCTAGAAAACAGAGGGAAATAATGTTCGAACAAACTTTTAAAAATATAGACGACATACTGCACAAAGACGCAGGTTGTGGCAGTGAACTGGATTATGTAGAGCAGACTTCTTGGGTTTTGTTCCTGAAATATTTAGACGATTTGGAGCGTGACCGTGCCACAGCAGCCGAACTTACAGGAAAAACCTACGCGCCGATTATTGACAAAGAATATCAATGGAAGATTTGGGCTGCCCCAAAAATTACTAATGGAAACGTAACATTAAAAATTGACCATAACGCGCTTACAGGTGATGACCTAACCGACTTTGTTAACAACAAACTGTTTCCTTACCTCAAAAAATTTAAACTAAGTGCCGAAAGTGCCGACACCATTGAATACAAAATTGGAGAAATTTTCTCTGAACTTAAGAACAGAATCCAAAGTGGCTATAATCTGCGTGAAGTAATTAATCGCATTGATGAATTGAGGTTTAGAACCCATGCTGAAAAGCATGAAATGAGTCACCTCTATGAAGATAAAATCAAGAAGATGGGTAATGCTGGGCGTAATGGTGGTGAGTATTACACTCCGCGTCCTTTGATAAAAACCATTGTAAAAGTTGTTGCTCCTAAAATTGGCAATAAGATTTATGATGGCGCAGTAGGTTCTGCTGGCTTCTTGGTAGAAGCATTTGACTACTTAAGGTCAAGCAAAAACCTATCTACTAAAGACATTGAAACCCTTCAAAAGACTACCTTTTATGGTAAGGAGAAGAAATCATTGGCTTACATCATAGGCACTATGAACATGATTTTGCATGGTGTTGAGGCTCCAAATATTATTCACACCAATACACTTGCAGAAAACCTAGCAGATATTCAAGAGAAAGACCGCTATGATATAATATTAGCCAATCCTCCATTTGGTGGTAAAGAAAGGGCTGAGGTACAACAAAACTTCCCAATTAAAACGGGTGAAACAGCATCGTTGTTTTTACAGCATTTCATTAAAATTTTAAAGGCAGGTGGCAAGGCAGGTGTTGTAATTAAAAACACTTTTTTAAGCAATACAGATAATGCTTCTGTTAGTTTGCGTAAACTATTGCTAGAGAGTTCAAATTTGCATACGGTGTTAGATTTACCAGGAGGAACATTTACTGGTGCAGGAGTTAAAACTGTGGTATTGTTTTTTGATAAAGGTGCTGCCACTAAAAAAGTATGGTTCTATCAACTCAATTTAGATAGAAATTTAGGTAAAACCAATGCCCTTAATGAAAAGGATTTGGCTGAATTTGTTGAACTACAAAAAACTTTTGCAGATAGTGATAACTCTTGGACTGTTGATGTAAAAAACATTGACCAAAGCACCTATGATTTGAGTGCCAAAAACCCTAACAAAAAAGAAGAAGCCGCTTTACGTCAGCCTCAAGAGATACTTGAGCAAATGAAAGCTTTAGATGAAGAAAGTGCTGAGATTTTAAACTCAATTTTGGAACTGATATGAAAAATTGGGAGAAAAAAAAGTTGGGGGAGGTTTGTGATGTCAGAGACGGAACTCATGATTCGCCTAAATACGTTAATGAAGGCTTTGCTTTAATTACATCTAAAAATTTAAAAAATGATAATTTAAATTATGACAATGTAAATTACATCACAGAGCAAGATTACATAAATATCAATAAAAGAAGCAAAGTTGATGTAGGAGATATCTTATTTGCAATGATAGGAACAATTGGTAATCCTATCGTAATAAAAGATGAACCTGATTTTGCAATTAAGAATGTTGCGTTATTTAAAGTTCCTAAAAATCAAGACAGTTATTTTTTGAAATATTACCTTGATTTAGGCCTTGTTATTGAAAAAATGACCAAGGATGCAAAAGGAGCAACACAAAAGTTTGTTGGTCTAGGTTATCTTAGGAATTTTGAAGTTCCACTTCCCCCTCTCCAAGAACAAAAACAAATTGTCTCCATTTTAGATTCAGCATTTTCTGTCATAGCAAAAGCCAAAGCCAATGCAGAACAAAACCTTAAAAACGCCAAAGAACTTTTTGAAAGTTATTTGCAAGGGGTGTTTGAGAATGGAAATTGGGAAAGAAAAAAATGGGGAGACTTATGTGATTTTGTGAGAGGACCATTTGGAGGAAGTTTGAAAAAGAATATTTTCAAAGAAGATGGTTATGTAGTTTATGAACAAAAACACGCCATTCACGACCACTTCAACCAATTACGATATTTCATTGATGAGGAAAAATTCAATGAAATGAAACGCTTTGAGTTATTCCCTGGCGATATAATTATGAGTTGTTCTGGTGTTACGTTGGGCAGAGTTGCCATAGTTCCAGAGGGAATAAAAAGAGGGATAATAAATCAAGCATTATTAAAACTAACGCCTAAGAAAAATGTATCAGTTCATTTTATCAAGCATTGCTTAAGAAGTAGCATTTTTCAAAAAATCATTTTTGATTTTGCAGGTGGTGCAGCCATTCCAAATGTTCCTTCTGCAAAAATTTTAAAAGACATTTTAATTCCTTTCCCAAGCCTAAAAGAGCAAGAACGAATTGTGAATGAAATTGAAACAGTCTTAAATGAAACTAAAAGGCTTGAAATTATCTATGAACAAAAATTAAATGATTTAGAAGAACTCAAAAAATCACTTCTTCAAAAGGCATTTAATGGAGAATTAAAAACTGATAAAGCGATTAAAGTATGATTAGATTATCCGATATATCGTACTTTCAGCACTTAATTTCGTGCCGTTGCCACTTCATAGGGCGTAGCCCTATGTTAACAGATGATGCCCTTTCAGGGCTTTACGCTATACTTACAGATAACGCCTTCGCAGTGCCTATGGCATTAAACCCCACAGGGGTAAGATATACTAACGATGGGTGCAGCCCATCGAATAAAACATCAACTAACCCAACAAGCCCTGAAAGGGTGTGATACAAAACTATGGGACAGTCGCTCGTAAAAAATTATATGCACCTCGTATTCAGCACCAAGCACCGTGAACCGCTGATACTTCCACCGTTAGAAGCAGAACTGCACGCATATCTTGGAGGCATCTGTAATAAACTCGAATGCAATGTTATAAAAGTGGGCGGACACACTGACCATATCCACATACTCTGTATGCTATCCAAAAAGATACCCCTGATAAAACTGATGGAAGAGTTAAAATCACACTCTTCCAAATGGATTAAGACAAAAGAGTCAGGTTCTGAAAATTTTTATTGGCAAGATGGTTACGGAGCTTTTTCAGTAAATCCTTCGGAAGTAAATCTCGCAACAGCATACATTGACAATCAGCGCGAGCATCACAGCAAAAAAACTTTTCAGGAGGAGTATCGTACTTTTTTAAAGAAGTATAACATTGAATATGATGAGAAGTATGTCTGGGACTAAATATTACGCCCATTCAGGGTTTAAGATTTCGTGGCGTTGCCACTTCATAGGGCTACACCCTATGTTAATATATTAAGCCCCTTCGGGGTTTGATGGACATGTACTTTTAAATGGATGGTGTTAAATGAACGAAGCAGAAACAAGAGCAGAACTCATAGACCCGAAGTTAAAGGCTTGCGGTTGGGGCGTTGTAGAGGGTTCTAAAATCCTTCGTGAATACAACATTACCGCAGGTAAAATACAAACAGGTGGCGTAAGAGCAAAAAAACTCACTGCCGATTATGTGTTGGTTTACAAAGGCATTAAACTGGCAGTGGTAGAAGCCAAAAGCGATGATTTGGGCGTAGGCGAAGGTGTGGCACAAGCCAAGCAATATGCCGAGAAATTAAAATTAGAAACAACCTATTCAACAAACGGAAAAGAAATATATTATATCTGTTTAAAAACCGGAGAAGAAAAATTAGTTGATAATTATCTTAGTCCGGAAGAACTGTGGAACAAAACTTATTCAGATCAAAACGATTGGCGTGAGAAATTTGCAAATATTCCATTTGAAGATAAAAGTGGTTCATGGCAATTACGGTACTACCAAGAAATAGCAGTATTAAAAACACTTGAAGCCATTGCAAACAAAAAGAATCGTATCCTTTTAACTCTGGCAACAGGAACCGGTAAAACAGCAATTGCCTTTCAGGTGGCTTGGAAATTGTTTCAAACCCGTTGGAATTTGAAGAGAGACGGCAACCGCAGACCGAGAATTCTGTTTTTAGCAGATAGAAACATTTTAGCCGACCAAGCTTATAACTCTTTTTCTGCATTTCCCGAAGATGCTTTGGTGCGGATAAAACCGAACGAAGTAAAGAAGAACGGACGTGTGCCTACCAATGGAAGCATTTTCTTTACCATTTTCCAGTCGTTTATGTCGGGCAAAGACAAAGAAGGTAAACCAGTTCCCTACTTTGGCGAATATCCAAAAGACTATTTTGATTTTATCATTATTGACGAGTGCCACAGAGGCGGAGCAAACGATGAAGGAAACTGGAGAGGAATTTTAGACTATTTTTCGCCAGCCGTTCAGTTGGGTTTAACTGCTACACCCAAACGCAAAGACAATGTGGATACTTACAAATACTTTGGCGAACCCGTTTATGTCTATTCACTCAAAGAAGGTATCAACGATGGTTTCCTTACGCCATTCAAAGTAAAACGAATTAAGACAACACTTGACGATTACACCTACACCAGCGATGACCAAATAATTGAAGGCGAAATTGAGGAAGGAAAACTTTACACCGAACCCGACTTCAATAAAATAATTGAGATAAAAGCAAGAGAGGCAAAACGTGTTCAGCTTTATATGGACGATGCCAACCAAAAAGAAAAGGCAATTATTTTTTGTGCCACACAAGACCACGCTGCCGCAGTTCGTGATTTGGTAAACCAATACAAGAAAAGCACCGCCCCCAATTATTGTGTTCGTGTTACGGCAAACGATGGCGAAATTGGCGAACAGTTTTTACGAGAGTTTCAGGACAATGAAAAAACAATCCCGACCATTTTAACTACTTCGCAAAAACTATCAACAGGAGTTGATGCAAGAAATATCCGCAATATAGCTTTAATGCGACCAGTCAACTCAATGATAGAGTTTAAGCAAATTGTAGGACGAGGCACTCGTTTATTTGATGGCAAAGACTTTTTTACGATTTATGATTTTGTAGATGCTTACCACCACTTTGCCGACCCTGAATGGGATGGAGATGCTTTGCCTTGTGAGGTTTGCGGACAATTAGTTTGTGAATGTCAAACGGGACCGAAACCACCCCCACAACCTTGTAAAGTTTGCGGACAAACACCTTGCGTTTGCGAAAAGAAACCGAAAGAGCCTTGTGAAATTTGTGGTGAACTTAATTGCAATTGCAACAAGCGACAAAAAATAAAAGTGAAGTTGAAAGACGGAAAGGAACGTGAAATACAATCAATGGTTTCTACTTCGTTTTGGAGTGCAGACGGCAAACCAATTTCAGCAAAAGAATTTTTGAATAATCTGTTTGGCGAATTGCCAAACCTTTTCAAAAGTGAAGATGAATTGCGGACACTTTGGAGCAATCCAATTACCAGACGAACACTTTTAGAAAAATTAGATGCAGCAGGTTTTCCAAAAGACGATTTGCTGACTTTGCAAAAATTGGTGGATATGGAAAAAAGTGACTTGTACGATGTTTTGGAATATGTTTTCAATGGCGACTATATCGCAATGACCAGAGAAGCCAGAGCCAAAGCAGCCGAAACGACAATATTTGCCTTACTAAATGAGAAGCAAAAAGAGTTTATCTCATTTGTATTGAGCAAATACATTGAAACAGGAGTTGACGAACTCGACCAAGAAAAACTTTCAACTTTATTAGAAAATAAATATCAAAGTTTGACTGATGCAATTGAAATTTTAGGAAACGTTCCAAGTATTCGCAAACTCTTTTTTGAATTCCAAGAACATCTTTACAGGCGAAAAACGGCGTAAACAAATAACAATTTGTTATTGGTCTTTGGTTGCAAAGAAATTGTAATAATCTAAAGTATTATTTTAATTTGTTTCAACACATTTATCATCAAATTATGGAACTTTCATTTCATCTTATAGTTTTATTGCTGGGGATAGTATTTGTAGCAGGTTTTGTGGACAGCATCGCTGGTGGCGGTGGGTTGCTTACACTACCTGCCTATCTTTTGTTTGGACTTCCTCCAGAGAATGCACTTGCTACGAATAAATTTGTAAACTGTGCGGGCTCAGGCATTGCTGTAATTAACTTCATTAAAAAGAAAAAATACGTAAAGGAATTTGTAATCGTAGGGATAATTGCATCCTTAATCGGTGCATACCTTGGAACAAAATCAGTTTTGCTTTTTGATTCGGCAATTACAGGGAAAATCATAACCTGTATGCTTCCTGTAGGAATGATTTCAATACTGATTCCAAAGAAACAAAATACCGAAGAAGTTAAAATAAGCAGAGCAGATATATATATCAAAACACCATTAATATGTTTTGTTTTTGGCTTTTATGATGGTTTTTTCGGTCCTGGCACAGGCTCATTTTTGGCTATTTCCTTTTTTACATTTTTAAAAATTGACCTAATAAGATCAACAGGAAATGCAAAAATATTTAATTTTACATCAAATTTATCATCATTAATAGCTTTTATTATCGCTGGAAAAGTACTGTATATGATTGCACTTCCGCTAATGGGAGCTTCCATGCTGGGAAATTATATAGGAAGCAGCACTGCAATAAAAAAAGGACATGGATTTATCAAATTCTTCCTTACAGGCGTAATCATCCTTCTATTCGTCATCTTTATAGGAAAATATATCATTTAACTATTCAATAGGAGATATGGTATAAATAGAATTCTTTTTAAAATAAAGCAAATCATTAATAAGTTCATAGTAATTCTGATTAAATAACATCAAATTTGCAGCTACACCATCTTTTAAAGATGTGGGGAGACTCCTAATTACATCTCCAGGCTTTATCAACCATTCGATCTCATAATTGCTTTTTATTTGCGGGTTCATCAAAGCTAAAACTTTTCCAGGTTTTACTGGGACACAGACTATTGCATGAAACATATTGGGTTTGACTGAAAAATTAGATTTGATCCCTAATTCACAACGAAGCGTAAGTTCATATAAATTTATGCCGTAATTAAGCTCATGGCATTTAACTACCGATTTGCCAGGAGAACGTGGTCCAATTTCTAAAAAGATCAACTCCTCATTTTTTACAAAAAATTCAAGATGTGCAGCTCCATTAGGTGTATTTAAAGCGGTTATAATTTTTGCATTAAATTTTAATATTTTTTCAACTAATACATTATCTACCTCAGGATAACTTATTATTGGCTTTCCGTAAGTAAAATATAAATTAGGAAAAAGATACTTAGAAGCAACAGCAAATTTAATCTCACCATTTAAAATAAAAGAATCACAATGATACAGTTCAGCATCTACAAATTTTTCTGTTATGTACTGTTCATTCACTTTAAAAGAAACTTGATACCAATGAAACAGATCATTATAACATTTTATAATAGCTGTATCTTCACTTCCGCCACCATTTAAAGGTTTTATAACATACTTTCCATTATGTAGTTTAAAAATAAATTGATGGTATTCTTCTAGATTTTCAGACGTGTCTATTCCGTTAAAATCAAATGACTCTGTTACTTTTATTCCACTTAAAGATAGACATTGCTTTGTATTGCGTTTACTTTCAAATACTGCATATTGGTAAGGCTTAGCACCATTCATACAATATTTTTCTCTGAGCTTTGCACATAACATTAAAAGCTTCTCATTAGAACAGACTATCACACTATTTTGTAAAATGATTTCATTAATTTTAGAGATTACTTCCGAACAGGCATCAATTGTTATCTCATTGAAAGGGTGTATTGAATAAAAAAAAGAAGCAGTTTTTTTTGATATATTTGGAAAATAGGAAAAATCAGTGATTAAAACAAACCTGGTATCCTCCTTGAGGTCGGGTATTACTAGATCAAAATTATAGTAATCCAATCTCGATATGGCAACGATAAAGCAATATCTCATAATACGTCCTCATTTAAATGTAAATTATCAAAACTAAATTTAATTGTTGTGAATCTCTTATTAAACTCAACGACATCACTTGCGATGTACTTATTGCGAAGCAATATATCTTCAAAGAATGAAGCAATTTGTTTCATGTCATTTTCTACCATACCTTTTCTAGTAACTTCCTGTACACCTATTCTTAATGCGTCAATATTACATATTTTCCTTGAGTTTAAACTAATATTAGACTTTAATAATAACTCTGCTGAGGCATGATTTGTAGACGAAAATTTGCCTGTAATTCCTACGATATGACTCTCAGGATATTTATTAGCCGGCATAAAAATCTCAAACCCTAAATTGTGTAAATATTTCGATAATGCTTGATTATTATTCACTATCTGCAGAGCATATTTATCAGCGTACATTGCCATTTCCAATATTGTTATATATAACGCTATTGAGTGATGTGTGTGTTGACTTGAAATTGCAGTATCAAAAATATTGTTAGAATTCCATCGCCCAAAATCTTCATTTTTATATAAAATGATCCCTTTAACAGGTCCTGGAAAAGTTTTATGTGTATTTCCGATAAGAATGTCACACCCTTCTTCAAGAGGATTTTGAAATAAACCACCAGCTATCAAGCCCAAAACATGAGAGGCATCATATATGAGAATTACATCATTTCCTACTATTCTACGTATTTCTCTAATAGGTAAAGGAAAAATAGCCGTGCCTATATCAAAAAATAAACACTTGGAAGGTGTTTTCGTAAAATTTTGTTCAAATTTTTCTAAATCAATATCACATTTCCCCCCATCCCATGGGAAATACGAATATCTACGTCCAATATTAGTAATCAAATGTTTTGTAGCATAATGTGCAAGTGATTCGTCATTGAATACATATATATTATCTCCTGGTTTAGTAACTGTAGACAATATAGAAAAAACTCCATGCAAACCAGAAAGAGGTCTAAAATCACAAAATGAAGAATGAAACATTTTATTTGCATAAAACCTTGCTTCTTTTTCCAATTCAAAAACTGACGATAAGCACCTAAGAACTAGGCCGTCTCTAATATTATGGATTAACGAATTCAATAAATTAGGACAATCATCATACGTTGCTACATGATACCTGCCTGACAAATTAGAGGACAAAAAGGATGCCGCCGTTTTGGACATTATATTTTCATTTGCTGTAAGATGCAAAATTTTATGAGTTTCTAACTCTTGCAATTTAATTTTGTTTAGAATATTTGTAATTTTAGCTAATTCTCTAGGCTCTAAAATATACATTACAAATTCCTTTTAATTGACATTATATGAGCAGAAAGTCTATGTTTAATATAAACAGTTTCTTGAAGATTTAAATTTAAAATTTGCTCCAATTCTTTCTTAAATGATAGTACTTCAGTTGTTGTTAAAGTTGCACCAATTGGCTGAGATGCAATAATGCGTCCTATCCATCCTTCAACACTGAATGGTATCAATTCATCATAAAAAAAGAAAGCTTTTATTTTATAGTACAACTCACTATTTTGCGGGCAATATGGAACGAAACCATCATAACCGAATCCAGTCCATTTAGGGTTATATTTGCACATTAGACTTTCTGTTTTTAATGCTATCTCATCTTCTAAAGGCAAATGGTCAAAATTTCCTACTAGTATAGTTCCATCAGATTTAAGTATACGATTTAATTTCTGAATTAATTTAGTTTGATTAAAATAAGGCCATGCTTGCATGGCTGATACGACATCAAAAGATTGTTTATTAAAATTTAACTCTTCCGCCGAAATATTTAAGAAATCAACTTGAAGTTTTTCATTTTTACTCTTTTTTACAGCCTCTAAAATCTGATTCTCAGAGGCATCAATACCAGTCACGATACTGCCTTGTCTCGCAAATTGAAGGGCTAAATTACCTGTGCCAGTTCCTAAATCCAAAATTTTTTGGTTTGAGCTTCCTATGTCAAAAGTAAGAAGATGGCGAAAATAGGAAACTGGTGGAGCTGGTCGGTACTGAGAGTAAAAGTCAGAAGCATTATCCCAATTAATGGCTGAATTATCTTTTTCATTAAATATCACATTATGAGAATTTGAATTTTTAAAATATTTTTTCATGATAACTTCTCCAAATGTATACTGAAAATAGCAACATCAATACGCCAAGCATTACAAATATGATTTGTGGACTTAAAATATCAACCAAATAGCTTATAGAAAATGACATTACTATCAAAATTAGATAAGTAGCAGCCTGATAAAAAGCGGTTAATTCACCTATTTTATCGGATGGGGTTTGAGTTAATACAGCTGCACGACACTGTATTTTTGATGAACATAAAAAGAAACCTAAAAACGGAAAAACAAAGTAAACAAGATAAGATTCAGGATTAATGCAGTATATCACTGCAAACAATAGAAAAACACCAATAGGCATACATACCATTATTATTTTCTTTTGCGACATCTTAAAGTGTCTTGACCAAAATAAACCACAAAGCATGGCGACCAGTCCTATTGAAGCATCAATTATTCCATACTGAAATGAACTTTTCCTCATAGCCTTATCAACGTAAATAATTAATGGTATATTTAATATTAAAATAATATTCTGTGGAAATTGATGCAGAATGCCAAAAAGATGATTTGTAAAACATTTTTTCTCTTTTTTTAAAATAGATTTTAATGTAAATTTAATATATTCTTTATATTCCTTAAAGATATGAATAGGTTCAAGCTTCCCTTGAACATCAATCGGAATCATCATCAAAAGAAGTGCTGAACAAACAGTGAGTATCCCGCCTATCAATAGAGTCAATTCAAAACCGGCAGCGCTATAAATATAGCCTGATAGAAAAATTGAAACTGCACTTCCTATTTGGATAGAAATCTCAAGCAAATGTGAGTATTTCACTGTCTTTACATTATTAAAAACATTTTTAAGAATTACAAAAAGAGATGGAATGAAAATGGCAAACAGTATCCCCATTAAAGAAGAGAGAAGATAAACCAAATAAATATTTGGCCATACGTATATGATTGGGATGAAAACTATCATTAAAAATGCTTTAAGAAACTCTGAATAAACTATAGTTTTTTTTGAATAAACAGAATTTAACAACTTTCCAAAAATAGGCAAAACAAAGATACTTGGAGTAAAAAACATACTCCATGCCAATCCCACAGAAAGGCTGCTGCCCTTAAGGTTGAGAATGAACCATCCTTGAGTGTAAAGGAAAAAACCTATTCCTGAAATAGAAAGAATTACAGAAATAAAATAGCAGCGATACTTTAAATTGATGTCACCTGAATGTACCATGAAAATCCCCCAAAATAAACAATTTGCCGTAAATTCAATTACCTATTATCAAATGATCAAGTACTCCAACACTACTTCGGTTTAATTTAGTATTAGCATTTTCTAACTCCAATTTTTAAAATTTCATTCCATCCTAATGTCTTATACTCATGCACTTTGAAATTTAGGTATTGCACAGCATTGTTCCACACTCAATTATAAAAATTTAACGGCATAAATTTAACATACTTTAAGTATAGATGCAGAAGATCTATTATGAAAAAATGATCTAAAAACCTGTAGGAAGGTAGATGAATTCTGTTTCTATATCAAATACTCTCTTCAATTCGTGCATTACGGCAACAACTCCTGGAATTTCGGTTAAATAATGTCCTGGGGCTATAACAGAGATGTCATATTCTTTTGCTAATAGATATTCCGTATGCCCGAACTCACCGCATAAATAACAGTCTGCTTTTATAAAAACAGCACCAACCAGTCCAGAAGGCCCAGCATTTCCAGAAATAACTCCTACTTTTTTAGCGGATTTACTTACTGAATTAAACACATATGGATTAGGATTAATCTTAACACTCTTATCTGTGCAGCGATAAACCATCTCTGAAATTTTTTGAGAAATAAGCTCTGAAATCTTAAGTATAGGAATTGAACTATGATATTCTCCTGCAAATCCTAAATTAATTCCATGGTATTCACCAAATGAAATTTTATTTTCCAAGTGAAGCATATTAGCCAATATGGCATTATGACCTATTACAGGATGTGCATCAAGCGGAAGATGGGCTGCATAAAGAGAAATATTATTTCTCATCAAAAGCCCAACTTTTTTTGAATTTATAGATGTTAAATATTTGAGATTGTCTCCCCAGCTTAAACCATGATGTGTAAATATTAAATCAGCGTTTAATTCAGCTGCTTTCTCCATTATTTCAAGTGAAGCATCTACGCCAAAAACTATCTTTTTAACCTCTTTTGATCCTTCTACCTGAAGCCCATTATTAGAATAATCTGCCGTAAACATCCTTATATTTAACAAATCATCGAGATAAGATGTGATCTCATATAAACTAGCCATATGTTACTCCATTATTTTAGGTATCAACTGACCTTAACAGTTATCATTTAAAGCAAGGTAAAGCAAAACGTACGGAAAGCCAAATCTTCACTTACATTAAGTTTCATTGTTTCGCAAAATTCTTCAACTTCTTCCAAAATTTTTATTACATCATTTTTATTAAGTTCAAATTCAGAAAAGCTATAAAATCCGAATGATTTATCTATTAAATTCTTATCAACACCAAGTGAGCAATGAAAAAGTGCTGAAGCCCAATTATAAATGGAGTTGATGAAATATTCTCTTAATAACTTATATTCACCTGAAATTGCAGCATCATATTTTTCTTCAAACTTTTTCCTTGAAACGGAGTTCATGGCCTTACTTTCTTCAATCAACTTTGACCACTTTTCAGAAACATAATTTTCTGCTTTTTTATTCAAAGAATCATACATTGACTTAAGCTTTTTATATAAACAATGTGATGCAGGTAAATCTTTTTTAGTTGTGAAAAAGAAACTATTTAAGGCAGCAAACAGTTCTTCGCAAAATTCATAAGATGCAGGACTTTGATTTGTCAGCAACAATAACGAGTGGCACCTGGAAATTATCGTTGGAAGAAAAAAACCAGGCTTACCTGTAGCTAAAATGAAATAGCTGTTTTTAGGTGGTTCTTCTAACGTTTTCAAAAAGGCATTTTGTGCCTGAACTCCCATTCTATCAGCTTCAAAAATTATACCAACTTTTTTCCCATTTCCTGTTAAACTCGAATAAGAAAATCTAGATTGAAACCACCTCAATGTATTTTCGTCGCTATCGTCATCACCTATCGGAATTTTTCTAGTTTTAGAACTAGGCTGAAGATAATATAAATCAGGATAAATTCTCTTGTCAATTTTACTGCATGAGGCACAGACGCCACAAGGTTTTAAATTAGGTTCAGGCGATAGACACAATAAAAATTTTGCTAACAAAACGGCAAAATTATTTCTAATTTCTTCATTATTGCTGTTAACAATGTAGGCATGAGCAAGCATATTTGAGCTTCCAGCTTTACGAACTGAACTTAAAATATGCGGAAATTTTTGTTCAAAAAAAATATTATCCATAATCTTAATTTTTCATACTCTGTGGTGGATATTCTGAATTTTGCTTAAAGTCAGATATATAACATTGAATTTACAATGTGTTGAATATCTACACTTATTAGTTCTATTGAACGATCAGCGTTAATAACTTTATAGCGTTTACTGTGCTTTTTTGCTAAATTAAGAAATGAATTCCTTACTCTCCTGTGAAATTCAATATTTTGCTCTTCCCACCTATCTCTTTGTTCACAGCCGTTTCTTTTATCAATACGGTTAAACACATGTTCAGGCTGAACATCTAGCAAAAATGTTATATCAGGTTGAAAGTTACCAGTAGAAAAACTATTTAACTCTTCTATTTTTTTTTCGCCTACACATCTTCCCGCCCCCTGATAAGCAACTGAAGAATCGGCATATCTATCGCAAAGTACAATTTTGCCCATTTCGACTGATGGTTTGATGAGTTCGTAAACGTGCTGAGCTCTAGCTGTCTGAAGAAGCAAAACTTCTGTTTCAATGGAAAGAACAGAATTAAGAGAGGTATCTTTCAAAATATCCCTCATTATTTCACCAACTTTTGTGCCTCCCGGCTCCCTTGTAAGCAGGCAATCAAATCCTTTTTTTGATAAGTGGTCAAATAGAAGTTGAATTTGAGTAGTTTTTCCTGAACCATCTGGACCTTCAAAGGTTATAAATTTTCCTCTAGTCATAACAAAATACCTAATATCTTAATAAGCTCAAAACCGAATAAACAATATAACGTTTTGGCTATTAAAACAAATTTCTTTTTTAAATATCCAGTCAATAAAAAAACTGCCCTGTATTAAAAATACGAGGACAGTTTAATATTAAACTTAAAAGTTACTCAGCCAAGCTTGCGTTTTTCCAGCTTTTTGAAACATCTATTGCTGCTTCTGCAATCAAACCTCTTTCTCCAATTTTATAAACTCTTGCACCATTAACAAAATTAGTTTCGCCTGCGATGTCCCATGTACCATCTGGTGTAAATCTGGCAACAGCGTCAGCTTTCGCATTAAAACCCCATCCGCCATTTACAAAAGTTGAGAAATCAATAGGGTTATCAAACACCAACACGGTTCGCATTTCTGCAACACCAAGACCAGGTCCTATACCAATTGAAAGGTCTTTTAAAACAGTTTGTTGTCCCGTTTTATTGTCAACAGCTATACCCCAACCATTTTCAGTAGTTATGAAAAAATAGTCAACAGCATATGAATTATATACTACATATCCAGAAGAATTTTCTACGAGTTTTTGTGCTTTAGAATCTTTTTTATAAAGTTCGGTTAAAGTTGAAGACGCCACGTCTTTTGCATAAGAACGCTGTTCATGTGCATTATCACCAGTTGGAGTAAAGCAGCTGCTTAGCGAAATTGCGCCCAAGATCATTGCACATCCTGCCAAAATTTTCTTCATGAATTTTATCCTTCTTTGGATTTTTGAAAACTTTTTAAACCACAAACTAATGCTATTTTTAATATTAGCTTCTTCACAATTATACGTAATCTTAAAATCAATACAACATTTTTTAAAAAAGTTTTTCAAAATAAAAATAGGATAACACAATGTCAGACAAGATGTTAACAAGAAATAATTATTTATCTCAAAATAAAGGTTTCTTCGACCAATCAATTGAAATTAACGGAATAAAATACGAAAAGGTAGAAGATTTGAGATATGGAACAAATCCGCACCAGCCTGCAGCTTTTTATCGCCCTATTGGTATAGATACACCAATAGGAAATATGAAAGTTCTTAAAACAGGTAAAAACGGTCTCTCTCAAACTAATTTAGAGGATATTTCTTATGCAATTAACATCATTAAATTTTTTAAAAAACCAGCTGTTGCAGTAATGAAACATGTTAACCCAAGCGGCGTAGCTGCAGCAAGGGAAAACGAATCACTTAAAAAAGTTTACATAAAAGCACGTGACTGCGATCCAAGGGCAGCTTTTGGAAGCACTATTGCATTTAATTATGAAGTAAACGAGTCTACTGCTGCAGAAATAATGTCAACTTTTAACGAATGTGTTGTAGCGCCAGCTTATACTGAAAGTGCGTTAAAAATTTTTAATGACAATGAAAACTATAAAATAAATAAGCACATAAGAATACTTCAGTGCGGTAATATAAATTCTATCCCAAAGTTCATAGGTGAGGCAAAAAAAGAACATCAAACGATAAAAATAATCGCCGATGGTTCATTAATTATAGCTGAACCTTTGCTGACAAATGTGAAATCTTTTGCAGATATACATCCTGCACTCGCAGAGAATAATGTTATTGGGAAACAAATATCAACACGTAATCCTACAAATGAACAGCTGGAAGACATTCTAACAGCATGGTATATAAATATAAATGTAAGGTCAAACGGTGTTGTTATTGTTAAAAACGGGCAAACTCTTTCTGTAGGCACAGGGGAACAGGACCGAGTAGGAGCTGTTGAACAAGCCATTGCCAAATTCAATGAGAAGTACAAAGGTTGCGAATCACTTCAAAATGCAGTCATGTCGAGCGATGGTTTTTTCCCATTTTATGACGGTATAGAAATAGCTGCACAGGCAGGAATATCAGCGATTATAGCTCCTTCTGGGTCTGTGAAAGATGCAGAAGTAATAAAAAGAGCAAATGAGCTGAATGTCGCACTGCTTTTCGCACCTGAAAGAATATTTTCACACCACTAAAAATTTAAAAAAGGTATGAGTTATGATCAAAAAAGCAATATTCCCTAGTTCATATATACAAGGATCCAATATATTAAATAGACTCGACCAAATAGACGATTTTTTAAATAAAAAGATTTTCTTCATTTGTTCAAATTCTGGATATAAAAATGCAATATTGCCTAATTTAAGCAAATGGGATAAAAACATAATTTCTAAATGTGAATTATTTAAAGGAAAATCAACTTGGGAAGAGATAAACCGTCTTTTGAGTATTGCTAAAGATTTCAAACCTGACTTTATAGCAGGAGTTGGCGGAGGCAAATGCATAGACACGGCACGAGTAGCAGCATTTAAATTAGGAGTGCCTTTTCTTTCAGTTCCAACAATAGCAGCTACTGATGCCCCAACAGCGAGCGCATGCGTAATACACGATGATAATGGAGTAATGGTTGACTATTTCAATACAAAGAACCCTGCATTTGTCATAGTAGACAGCCAGATTATTTCACAAGCACCTACTAGATTTTTAGTTTCAGGAATGGGTGATGCACTTTCTACCTGGTTCGAAGCAGAAACATGCTATTCTCATAATATTAAAAACGTTGCTGGCGAGTACAACACTAGGGCTGCAATGGCAATTGCAAAAGAGTGCAGAGATACAATATTGGAATTCGGCTATGCTGCAAAAGTCGCAAATGATAATAAAATAGTAACGCCAGCATTAGAACACATCATTGAAGCCAATATTTTGCTTAGTGGTGTAGGTTTTGAATCATGTGGAATATCGTCAGCACATGGTATTCAATGCATTTTTCATCACACTAAAGCAGGTGAAGAAAAATATCATGGTGAGCTGGTTGCCTTTTCTCTATTAGCCTCATTCTTTCTTGAGAATAAACCCATTGATATGATAGATGAAATTTATAAATTTAATTTTAAAATCGGCCTGCCTATTACACTAAATGATTTAGGTTTAGAAAATATATCATATAAAGAATTGGAAGAAGCAACATTACATGAAATGTCCAACCTTTCAACCCTGCTTAACAGAATACCATTTAAGGTATCTGTCAAAGAATTAATCGACTCAATCATAATGGCAGACAGTTATGGAAAACTTTTAAAAAATTGCTATACTTAAAGTGTGTTAAATTTGTGCCGTTAAATTTTTAGAATTGAGTGTGGAGTAATGCTGTGCAATGCCTAAATATCAAAGCGTATGAGTATAATATCTTTTACTGAATTGGTTTTTCTGCTAGCGCAATAAGTGTATCTAAAGTCAACTTCAAAGATTTTAGTGAAAGCCATTCCGTGTAGCTGTGGGCGTTATTACCTCCAGTAAATATATTTGGCGTAGGAAGACCACGTTCAGATAACTTAGAGCCATCTGTGCCGCCTCTGATAGGTTCCCATACAGGCTCTAATCCTACTTCTTTAACTGCATTCCACAAATATTCAAAAACTTCCTTTTTGTCGGCTATGTAATCTTTCATATTACGATAGGATTCAGAAATGGTTAGCTTTATAGAAATTCCAGGATTTTTTTCTTCTGTTTTTTTGATGATACTTTCGATTATTTTTTTATGTTCATTAAGACCAGAAGTTTTAAAATCTCTCAAAAGCATTTCAACAGCAGCTTTATCAACTTCACAGCTCATTTTATGAGGGTGAATAAACGCTTCATAACCATCTGTTCTCTCAGGAGATAATTCGCGAGGAAGCATAGATACAAAATCTGAGGCAGCTCTAACAGCGTTAACCATTTTATTTTTTGCCTTCCCTGGATGTATATCAACGCCTATGAATTCTACCTTTGCTGAATTGGCAGAAAATGTTTCCATGTTGATATTACCAGGAAGGCCTCCGTCGACCGTATAAGCAAAATCAGCTCCAAATTTTTCTATATCAAAATATTTTACTCCCTGCCCTATCTCTTCATCAGGTGTAAATGCTATTTTTATATCACCGTGCATAATAGAAGAATTGGATTTAAGGATGCGTGCAAGCTCCATGATAGCTGCAATGCCGGCTTTATCATCTGCACCTAACAGTGTAGTACCATCTGCAGTAACAATAGTGTCGCCTATGCAATTGTTCAAAAAAGGATTGTCTTTAACGGAAATAATTACACCATTTTTAGGAAGTGCAATATCACCACCTTTATAATTTTTTATAATATTTGGCTTGACATTTTCTCCTGAAATATTTGTCGCAGTATCCATATGTGCGATAAATCCAATTATAGGAATCTTCTTTTTTTCTCCTCTGTAATTGCTTTTTATGGTGGCAGTCACATAACAGTTTGAATCTAAATAAGCATCATCTATTCCTAATTCCTTAAGCTCTTCCACCAGTAATTTAGCTAAATTAAACTGTTTTTCCGTACTCGGATATGATTTGGATGATTCATCTGACTGAGTGTCAATTTTTACATATCTTAAAAATGATTCAAGTAATTTTTCCATTATAAAGCCCTCCAGTGACTACACTTGATATTTTTTATATTCAGCGAGAATTAAAGCTTTTAACTCACTTATAATATCTTTTAAAAGAATAAGTCTATTAGGCTCAGAACTTCCTCTCATCTTAAACTCAACTGAACCACATTCCAAAGTTTTAGAAGAAATCACAACCCTGAAAGGCACTCCGATAAGATCGGCATCATTAAACATAAACCCTGGTTTTTCGCCTCTGTCATCATAGATAACGTCTATACCGTTATCTCTCAATTCATTATATAAAGCATCTGCTTTTTCGATAATATCCTGTTTTTTACCTGTTATGGCACATAAATGAACCTGAAATGGGGCGATTGTAATTGGCCAAATAGGTCCCCATTCATCATGAGACTGTTCAATTACAGCAGCCATAGATCGCCCTACGCCGATGCCATAACACCCCATAATCATATGTTTGGATTTTCCATTTTTATCTAAAAAGTTACAATTCATAGAAGCAGAATATTTAGTACCAAGCTGAAAAATATTTCCAACCTCAATTCCTCTTTTTTCCAGTAAAGGCTCTCCAGATACAGGACATGGATCCCCTGCCCTAACTGTTGCTATATCTGTTACTTCAGCATTTGGTAAATCACGTGTGAAATTAAAATTTATATAATGATAATTTTCTTCATTAGCTCCAACAACAAGATTTGAAGATTCAGCGATTGAGTGATCTACAATAACCGTTACTTTTTTGAGGTCTACTCCAATCGGTGAGGCATAGCCTGGTTCAGCACCTGCCGCCCTTATCATTTCATCACTTGCAAAATCAAGTTTAGACGAAAGAAGATATTTTTTTAATTTTGTTTCATTAACTTCAAAATCTCCTCTTACCATAGCAAATATGAGTCTGTTTTGTGAGTCTGCATAAAATACAGCTTTTCCTGTATTTTCTGGTTTTACTCCAAGAAAGGATGCGACTTCTTCGATGCTTTTTTTAGCTGGAGTATGAACTTTTTCCAATGGCAGATGTTCAGACGATTCAAACTTATAACCTGCTACAGCTATTTCTCTATTAGCTTTATAACGCCCATCAGGAGAGACAAACAATGTATCTTCTCCTGAATCGGAAATAGCCATAAACTCATGAGAAACTCCTCCTCCCATCATTCCTGAATCAGCCTTAATTGAGATAACATTATTCATTCCGATTCGTTTAAATATATTTTCATAAGCTTGATGTGCTCTTTCATAATAAGCTTCAAGGCATTCTTGAGTCTCATGAAATGAGTATCCATCTTTCATTGTGAACTCACGAACTCTTATAAGACCTGCTCTCGGACGTGCTTCATCTCTATATTTTGTCTGAATTTGGTAAGCCATGACTGGAAGCTGTTTATAACTGTTAACTTCAGTACGAATAAGATGGACTATTGCCTCTTCATGGGTCATTCCTAAAAGCATATCTTTCCCATTGCGATCTTTAAATCTAAGCAATTCTGGTCCAACTGAAGTGTATCTTCCTGACTCCTCCCACAACTCTCTAGGCAAAACAACAGGCAGTAAAACCTCTTGCCCATCTATTTTATTCATCTCTTCTCTTATAATTTCTTCAATTTTTTTTGTTATAATCCTGCCTAAAGGCAAAAGCGAATATATACCAGCAGAAACAGGTCTAGCATATCCTCCTCGAATAATATATTTGTGGCTTATTGTTTGAGCGTCTTTAGGATCTTCTTTAATTCTACGCCCAATTATTGCTGACATTCTCATTAAGATTACCTCTAATATTTTAAAGTTTATTTAAATAAAATGATACTCATGACTTACGTTCAATAATGATCAATGTGAAAAATAAAGTTGTAATATACTCTTTATAAGTGTCTATTTCGATTCAGTTTTTTAAAAAAATCAAAGTCACACAATATACCATAAAACAACAACTACTTTAACATAATAATTATTACATAAACAAATATTATGGACAAAAAGATAATTTGGTTGGATACTGTGAATTCAACAAACAGTTATTCAATAAAAAACTATCATTCGCTAAACAATTTCACTTTAGTATGTGCAAATCATCAGACACATGGAAAAGGTAGAAGAGAACACACTTGGTACTCGCCTAAAAATAAAAACATATATGCATCATTTATACTAAAAGGCATTCAAATTGACCCCTTAAAAATCTTGATGGCTTCTTCATTGGCTTTATTAAATGTTTTAAGACATTTTTCAAACAATGACAAATTTAAAATAAAATGGCCTAACGACATATTTTTTGATAATAAAAAAATTGCTGGTATATTAGCAGAATCTTATATTTGCGAAGGAAAAATAGAAGGTGTAGTCATTGGGATTGGGCTAAACGTAAACATGACTGAAGCAGAGCTGAAATCAATAGAAAAGCCAGCAACTTCTCTTCTAGTTGCAACAGGCAAAGAACACGACATAAAAGAAATATCAAAAGTGCTCTATCGCAATTTAATTGAATTTATTAATCAACCTCAAGTTTTTAAAAATTCCTATATTTACGAAAAGTGGAAGTCAGAAAATTTTATTATCGGTAAGCAGATAGAGATTTTAAAAGATGATAAAACCTGCATTCATGGAAAAGTTGTCGACATCAAAGAGAGTGGAAGTCTTTACGTGTTTGATGATAACGGCATTTTTCATACTTTTGATTCAGGGGATGTAACAATTATTTCATTTTAATTTTTTTATAAAAGAAGGAAACTTTAAAAGTATGCATTTTAGCTTAAAAAACTACACTGATCAGAAACAAAATAAAAAATTTTATCAAAAACCTGCCTTTTATTTCGCAGCTGCTATTATTATGTTCATTTTAGCACTATTACTTCACAAATATGATGTAGAATACAAAAATTGGCTTCAGCTTCATACTTATATTGACCCTAAAGGAAGCAGACTTTCATCCCTTTTAGATTTGATAAAACCTTATGGCAACGGTCTTACTGCGGCCTTCATCGCTGCTTTGATAGGTGGTTTAAAATACAAACGCATAGCCTATAAAATTGCGGTTTCCTTAATTATTATGGCAATCATCGTGGCTGCAATTAAACCGATAGTTCACAGAGAAAGACCAAATGGTAAAAATTTTTATTCATTTCCCAGCGGTGATTCAGCTACAGCTACGGCACTTTTTGTCACAATAGCCGCAGAGGCACCAATTCTGGCACCAGTTATCGCTATTGCTCCAGCTGTCGCTTTTTTAAGGAACTTTGATAATTGGCATTGGCTAAGCGATGTCTTGGCAGGCATTGGTTTTGGACTCATAGCAGTTGCAATTTCTATGATGTTTGACATAAGGCGGCATAGGCTTATAAAGCTTATCAAGCCCAAACATCTTGCTCTTCTTTCCGTATTGCTCGCTATAATTTTTTATATTCCTCAGGCAATCAAAGGCGGCGGGTTATTTTTTGATTTTGGTGAGTTTTATATGCCGTTTTTATTTATATGGCTAGCTTCACAATATATATTTAAACATAAAAAAGCTGCACTGCAGGAGTATATTCCAAATTATTCCAAATTAAAGAGAAATTTCATACTTAATGAAAAAAGCAACATTCTTCTTCCAATAAACGCTGTTCTGTTTATTATTTTTTCTATTTTGTTTACTATTTTTGCTATTATCTCATATCTTTTAAATTTCATATTCATAATAAATGCATCGCCATCTTCTTCTAAAACCAAAAACCGATTACTGCCTATTATTGATGTACTTCTAATGATAGCGGCAGTACTTATGTTTTTAATTGCATGGCTTTACTGGTGCGGTTGGCTTAGATTCACATTATCAGGATTGGCGATTTTCATTATATCATATTTAATAATAAAGATTAAATGTAAAAAACATGGAAAATTATCACCTATTTCCCAGTTTGCAGTTACCGCAACACTATTATTCATATTGTTCGCAATAATAATATTTTTACCATCTCTTTATAGATTTTTCAGTACAACATACTAGATGCATAGAAACAATAACAAAAGGGAAACAAATGAGCGAAAATGACTCAATACCACAAAACAACAACACAAAATTAAGAAAAAAAATTGAAATTTCACAAGCGATAAATGAACACGAAATGACGACACGGCATTGGGGGCTCTGGCTTCTTGCCGGTGCAGGATTCGCATTAGACGGATTTGATCTTTTCATTATCGGTATTGCCATGCCGATAATAATTCAGGAATGGACATGGCTTAATTCTGCACCTTGGATTGTTGGCTTAACTGCAGCTGCTGCACCTTTAGGTGCCATTATAGGAGCGTCACTACTTGGTAGAGTCACTGATAAATTCGGCAGAAAATATGTAATGGTTTTAGATATGATAATTTTTGTCATATTTTCAATTTTATGTGCTTTTGCCTGGTCAATATGGGCTTTGTTTGTGTTTAGATTCATTGCAGGTATTGCAATAGGAGGTGAATATCCAGTTAATGCAGCATATATTGCGGAATTAATTCCCAAAAAACACCGAAAACGAATGCAGGTTGGAAATTTCTCATTTCAAGCTATTGGTCTTGTGATTGGAGGAATTTTCGGAATAATTATACTCTCACTTTTCCCACACTTATGGACGTGGAGACTTATGGTTGGGATACCAGCTGTCTTTGCAATAATTCTCTTCTTTTTTAGAATTTATATGCCAGAAAGCCCAAAATGGCTGGCTTCGCAGGGAAAATCAAGAGAAGCTTCAAAAACTCTTTCTGAAATAACCCATGATAAGATAAAAATAATAGGTCATCAGCATCGTGATGGAAAATTCTCAGATTTATTCAAACCCGAATTCTTAAAACTAACGATACTATCTGCAGTTCCATGGGTTCTTATGGACATCGCTTTTTACGGAGTTGGTATTTTTACTCCTCTTATCCTAGATAAGCTTTTTACATCAAAATCTTCAACCTTAATAGAGCAAAATATTATGGCGGCAAAATCAGCTTTGTTTGTAGACCTTTTTCTTATTATAGGAATCATTATAGCAATAGTTCTAATCAAGAAAAAAGGAATGCTTTCTCTATCGATAAATGGCTTTTACGGAATGGGAATAGGAATGTTAATTCTGATGTCATCTGTATATATGGCTGGTACTGATTTTTATTATCCATTAATTTTTGGTGGTTTTATGATTTTTTACCTATGCGTAAACGCAGGTCCTAATCCGATGACATTCATAATTCCTGCACGCGTTTTTCCTACTCATTTAAGAGCTACAGGACAGGGAAATGCGGCTGCCGCAGCAAAAATTGGTGCGGCAATAGGTATTATAATTCTGCCTGTGATGAAATCCTCTATGGGAATAAGCGGTATGGCGCTTTTCATGGCATGTATATGCTTTGCTGGAGCTTTGACGACACAACTATTTTCTTATCTAGTTGTAAGAGATAAGCAGCTTCACAAATATAAGAAAATTATCGAAGATTTAAGAGGCTCAACAAAACAATCCCCAATGAATTAAACAACTAAGGGAAGGGAGAATTTAATGGCTAAAAGTAAAATTTTAATTCCAAATGACAAAGAGATCAAAAGGGGGATGGTTGTCCTGTATATTACACAGATCTTTGGAACTCTCAGTTACAGCATCCTTTATTCCACATTGACGCTTTTTGCTAAAGATAAATTAGCTTTAAGCAATACACAGGTATTCGCACTAACAGGTAGTTTTCTCGCATTTAATTTTGGTTTGCACTTCTTAGGCGGATACATGGGGGGAAGATGCATAAGCAATAGACTTTTGTTTATCATAGGAATGGCATTTCAAGCTCTTGGATGTGCAATCCTATATCAAGCTAATTACACTTCTCTAATGATAGGTTTGGCTGTCTTTTTAACAGGAAGTGGACTCAATGTTACATGCATGAACAGCATGGTTACTCAGCTGTTCACCGACCCAGATGATACAAGACGCGAAAAAGCATTTCTATGGAACTACAGCGGAATGAATATTGGTTTTTTTATTGGATTTACTATCGCAGGAGCTTTTCAATTCGGTCAAGATTATGGCACCCTTTTCGCCTTGGGCGGACTTGCAAATGTAGTAGCAATACTGCTTATTGTCTTTAACTGGCGTACAGTGAGAGACAGAGAGACATATCTTACTGCAATTTTACACACATACAGCAGAGTCAAACAATACTTTAAAGCCGTAGCTATTATAATTATAACTTTAATAGTCATGCTGGTTTTAATGAGACACTCAGAAATAAGCAATATCGCTTTAGTAATAATAGCAATTGCAATGATTATAGTATCATTCGGATTAGGGTTTTCTATAAAAACGATAAGAGCAAAAGGCAGAATGCTGGCTTTTTGTATCTTCTTAATAGCTAATATGGTTTTCTGGACGGTTTATCAGCTGGTTCCTGTTTCTTTAACTCTCTTTATGGTTCACAACGTAAGAATGGAAGTATTCGGCTGGGCTGTCACCCCGCAATGGACAGATAATATCAATGCTGTAATAATCATCTTCGGGGGACCATTTATGGCGTTCTTATTAAGTTATATTAGGAAGAAAAAAGGAATCGATATTCCACTTCCATTCTTATTCGCACTTGCCGTGGTATTAATTGGGATTGGAATTGCATCACAATCGCTAGGGATAATGCTTGCAGATAAAAATGGATATGTAGCTTTTGGCTGGATCATTACATTCTTTGTTTTTCAAAGCGTTGGCGAACTCTGCATCTCCCCAATCGGATATGCCGCAGTTGGAAAACTTGTCCCAAGAAAACTTCAAAATTTAATGATGGGGCTTTGGTGCATGATGACAGGAGTAGCTGCTATCTTTTCAAGTCAAATTTCAATACTTGCGGTCGGCAACGGAAATCTTAGCAATCCAATACTGACAGATCCCAGCTATTTAAAAACATATGGAATTATAGGAGCAATTACTTTAATCGTTGGGGTAATATTATTTATATTTTATCCAAGATTTAATAGAATGATTAATGATTCCGACGATAAAATAATTGCATCTTAAGGCGCTAAAAAATATTACAAAAAGGTGATGACAAAAGTTGTTCTCACCCTTTTTTATATCAGAACTATTTTGCAGCAAGCTTAGCTAAAGTAAGTTTTTTCAGTTCATTATCTAAAATAATTTGAATCTTTTCAAAATGGGAGTGAGTGTTACAAAATCCTTTTCTGTGGCACTCTTTTTTCCCAGTACCTGTGCATAAACTAAAAGCTAGGCTCGTTTGTGAAATAGCTTGCAAAATATCATAAACAGAAATTTCTGATTCCTGTTTTGCTAAAATCAAACCACCATTTTTCCCTTTTTTAGTTTTTACAAATCCCGCATCTTTAAGACGAAGCAAAATTTTCCTTAAAAATCTATATGGGACTTCTATATCTTCGGAGATTGACAGAGTAGTGGCAAGCTTGTCGCTTTGTTTAAATTCTGAAAGAAGCAAAAGAGATCTTATCGCATAATCAGCTTCACGTGTAATCATTTTAGTTGCAAATCCTTGATAATGTTATTAAATGTAGAAATGACTTTAAATTAGTATACTTTTGTAATGAATTCAAACAATCAATTAAAATTATATTTCAAAATGAGGGGTAAAAAAATGATTGATTCATATATGATTTTTAAAATTCCAGAAAGGTTTAAAAATAATATTTTTAAGATGATACGTTTAATTGCTTGATTAATAAAAATGGATAAACATATTACACAAAAAGTAACTTTTTATTCAGTGTAAATGTTTCAATAAATGGAGACTTCTATATGCCTGACGAACTTCAAAGTCTATTAGACCGCATCCATAATGAGGGGATTAAAAAAACAGAAGAAGAGAAAAATGCTATAATATTACAAGCAAAACATGATGCAGCGGAGATTATAAAGAATGCAAAGCAGGAAGCATTTGAGGTACTAAAAACTTCCAGGATTGAAGCATCTAAAAACGAGTCAAAAGCCAAAGAAACTATTCGACAAGCTGCAAGAGATATAACGATTCTACTTGAAAAAGAGCTTATGAACCGCTTGACCCACTGCATCAAAGCAGCTACAGAGAGGGCACTTGATGCTAAGTTAATAGGCCAAATAATAATCAAGATGGTAGAATATTACAAAGAACAACACTCAGATATAGATTTATCGCTAGAGTTAGTACTATCTCAACAAGAAGACGAAAATCTTATAAAATCAGCGATTACATCATTATCTGAAGATATTAAAAGTAATCCTATAATATTTAAAGATTCAAATATTACTTCAGGATTTAGGCTTGGATTTACAGGAAATGATCTATTTTTTGACTTCACGGACGATACAATTACTGAACTTATCTGCAACTATATTGGTACAAAATTGACTGCAATTTTAAAAGGTGACAAACAATAATGCTCTCGTATTATTACATCATAAGCTCACTTCCAACACAATTTCTTGGTAGAAAACCATCAATAACATCTGCAGAACTTCTCAACCACCACAGAAATTCAATCCCTGATAGCCATTATCACTTATTAGAAAAAATAACTTTAGAACCTGTAATGGATATAATATCAATGAATTCTACACTTGGGAAATGGTATTTTTGGGAAATAGCCTTAAGAAATGCTATTGCGAAAAAACGCGGATTAATATTAAAACGTGACTCTTCTAAATATTTGAATGCGGAACCAGATGTCTTTTCTAATATTACTAAATGGATTCATGATGCGTTTGCAGCACAAAATCCAATGGATAAAGCAAAAATTCTTGACACGGCTAGATGGAATGAACTTGACAACCTTGAATGGAATCATGCTTTTGACATTGAAAAATTGCTGATATATAAATTGAAGTTACTTCTATGTGAAAAATGGCTCGATAGAGAAAAAGGTATAAAAAAATTGGATAAATGCATAGACTCTATTTATAAAAATAGTATTCCTGCACTGTAAGCTTATTTTTAATAAAATATTAAATAAAGATAGGAGTTATCCTATATTATGACAGAGAAGAAACGTGGAAAAATTGTAGCCGTCAACGGCAACATGATAACAGTAGAATTCGAAGAAAGTGCCATGCAAAATGAGGTAGCATATGCTATCGTAAAAAACAAGAAATTGAAAAGTGAAGTCATTCGAATAAGAGGAAAAAATGCTGACTTACAGGTTTTTGAATCTACTAACGGGCTTCAAGTTGGTGGGGTTGTCGAATTTTCAGGAGAACTTTTAAGCATTGATCTTGGTCCAGGACTATTAAAAATGGTCTATGACGGATTACAAAACCCGCTAGACGTCCTAGCTGAAGAAACAGGTTTTTTCTTAGAACGCGGCATATACTTAAAACCCTTATGTCACAGCACGTTATGGACCTTTACAGCTTCAAGAAAAAAAGGTGATAAAATTGTGGCAGGAGATTATTTAGGATCTGTTCCTGAAGGCATCTATACACATTATATTTCAGCTCCATTTGACTTGAAAGGGGCGTGGACTGTAGATTTTATCATTGAAAACGGAAAATATACAATATCAGAAACAATAGCAATTATTGTTAACGAAAAAGGCGAACAAAAAAAATTGACCATGATTCAAAGATGGCCAATAAAAATACCAATTAACTGCTATAAAGAAAAAATACTACCAGAAAAAACATTAATCACAGAACAGAGAATTATAGATACATTTTTCCCTGTAGCTGTCGGTGGAACTTTTTGCACACCTGGGCCATTTGGAGCAGGCAAAACAGTTTTACAGCATGCGATCAGCAGACATGCACAAACTGATATTGTTATCATTGCAGCATGTGGAGAACGAGCTGGTGAAGTTGTTGAAATCCTTAAAGAGTTCCCTCACCTAAAGGATCCAAGAACAGGAAGAACGTTGATGGAGCGTTCTGTCATAATATGCAACACAAGTTCAATGCCTGTGGCCGCTCGTGAAGCATCTGTTTACACAGCTGTAACTATTGCTGAATACTATAGGCAAATGGGGTTGAACACACTACTTTTGGCAGATTCAACATCTCGTTGGGCTCAAGCACTTCGCGAAATGTCTGGCAGATTAGAAGAAATTCCTGGAGAAGAAGGTTTCCCCGCCTATTTGGAATCTCTTATAGCTGGATTTTATGAACGCGCAGGATTAGTAAGGCTGACAAATGGCAAATTAGGCTCAGTTACTATAGGCGGAGCTGTAAGTCCTGCAGGCGGAAACTTTGAAGAACCAGTTACCCAAGCCACACTAAAAGTTGTAGGAGCATTTTTAGGTTTATCTAAAGAGAGGGCAGACGCACGAAGATATCCATCAATTCACCCTCTTGAAAGTTGGAGCAAATACAAAAGTATTGTTGATCCAAAACAAATCAAAATAGCTAGGACAGTGTTAATACGCGCAAATGAAGTTAAACAAATGATGAGCGTAGTAGGTGAAGAAGGAACAAACGTTGAAGATTATTCCATATATCAGAAAGGTGAATTTGCAGACTCAGTTTATCTACAGCAAAATACATTTGACGAAATAGATGGTGCTACAGATGAAGAAAGACAAAAGCATGTATTTGACTTATTAATAAAAATATTAGAAGTAAAGATACACTTTACAAATAAAGAAGAAACTAGAAAGTTTTTTAATGAAACACGACAGCTGTTCATAGATATGAATTATACAAAATTCGGCACAGAAGAGTTTAAAAATTACGAAAAACAGATTAATGAAAAATTGGAGGCATCTATCTATGCGTAAGATCTATCATAGAATAATACAGGTTGCCGGAAATGTTATAGTTGTTGAAGCAGAAGGAATTTCCTATAATGAACTGGCAGAAATTACAACAAAACGCGGTAAATCTCTAGCTCAAGTAATTAAGCTTAACGACGATAGAGTTTACCTCCAGGTTTTTGCCGGCAGTAAAGGAATATCCACTGATGATGAAGTTAGATTTATCGGCAGACAGATGCAGGTATCTTCCTCACAAAACTTATTAGGAAGAGTCTTTAACGGTGCAGGCGAACCTCGTGACGGCAGACCTGATATCACGGAAAATTTAAAGGAAATAGGCGGCCCATCTGTAAATCCTGCAAAGCGTATAATACCTGAACGAATGGTAAGGACTGGTATCCCGATGATTGACCTTTTTAACACATTGGTTGTATCTCAAAAAATACCAATTTTTTCTGTTGCTGGCGAACCTTACAATCAGCTTTTAGCAAGAATTGCAATGCAGGCTGAAGTTAGTGTAATCATACTTGGAGGAATGGGGCTCAAATATGATGATTATCTATATTTCAAAAACACTTTAGATGATCAAGGTGCATTGTCGCGAACAATAATGTTCGTCCATACGGCATCGGATCCTGTCGTAGAATGTCTTCTTGTTCCTGATATGAGTCTAGCAGTAGCTGAAAGTTACGCATTAGAAGGAAAGGATGTACTTGTTCTCTTAACAGATATGACGAATTTTTCAGATGCACTTAAAGAGATTGCCATTACTATGGAACAAATTCCATCAAATAGAGGATATCCAGGCGATCTTTACAGCCAGCTCGCTTCCAGATATGAAAAAGCAGTAGATTTTGATAATGCCGGCTCTATCACTATTTTGTCTGTAACTACTATGCCTGGGGATGATGTAACTCACCCTGTTCCAGATAATACAGGATATATTACCGAGGGACAATTTTATTTAAAAAATGGCAGAATTGAGCCTTTTGGTTCTCTTAGCCGTCTGAAACAGCAGGTTAATGGAAAAACTAGAAGAGACCATCGCGTTATCATGGACACCATGATAAGATTATACGCAAACTATAAAGAAGCGAGTGAAAAAAGTTCAATGGGCTTCAAAATGAGCGAATGGGATAACAAGCTCCTAAAATACGGTAAATTGTTTGAACAAAGAATGATGGATTTATCTGTTAATATTACTCTTGAAGATGCATTGACCTTGGGCTGGAAAACGTTATCTGAATGTTTTGATAAAAACGATACAGGAATAAAATCTGACTTAATCCAAGAATTTTGGCCATCCGATAACAAATAACTATACATAAACAAAACTTAGCAATGAAAACAATAAAGTTACCAAAAAGAGTTATGAGGAGTTAAATGCCTAAAATTAAGCTTACAAAAAGCGAATTGAAAAAACAACGCGACTCCCTAAAGCAGTTTTTACGTTTTCTGCCTACATTACAGCTCAAGAAACAGCAATTGCAGCTCGAAACGAGAAAAAGTCAGGAACGCATTGCGTTAAATACAGAAAAAGAGGTAAAATTCAAATCATCCATAGCTTCTTGGATAGATATGTTCGGCTCTCAAACTGAAATAGATCAGCTTGTAAAACTTGTTAAAATAAAATCTGTAGATGTTGAAATTGTCAACATAGCAGGCGTAGATATTCCATCATATAATAATACTATTTTTGAAGTAGACGAATACAACTTAGCGGCTACACCAGCATGGTGGGATGATGCAATTTGTGCTATAATGTCGATTATTGAAATAAGAGAGGAAAGAAAAATTCTAGTTAAACAGTTTGAACTTATAAGCATAGAACTTCAAACAACAACTCAACGAGTTAATTTATTTGAAAAGGTAAAAATACCTGAATGTAAAGAAAATATTAAAAAAATACAAATTTACCTAGGTGACCAACAAACTACTGCTGTTGGGCGTTCAAAAATCGCAAAGAAAAAACTTGCGGAGGCGTATCAATGATAGAAAAAATGCTTAAAATAACAGTTATCTGTAGGAATTTGGACAAAAAATCGACGCTAAAGTCGTTACGGAATATAGGCATCATGCACATAAACAGCCTTCATGACTTTAATGATTCAAAAATATCCGATATTCAGAGTAAAATTAATAGAATAAAAACCCTCTCTTCTTATCTTAACAGCGTATCAGAAAAAAATATTGCTGTACCGCATTTTCACCATCACCACTACCTCGATGACGCAAAAACTCCAGAAAAATTAACAGAAGTTGGCTTAAAACATCTAGAGGCTAATTCTGAATTAGGGAAAAAAATAGATGACATTAATAGAGATATCGATTTACTAAGACCATGGGGGAATTTTGACTCTAGCACTTTGGACAATCTTGCAGAGAATGGCGTTTATGCATATTTGTGCTATCTAAGTACAGAACAGTATAAAAAATATAATTGCGATGATTCTATTAAAAAAGAAATTTCAAGAAAAGAACAATATGTATATTTCGCTCAAATTTCCAATACAAAACTTGACATTAATCAACTTCCTTTAGCCAAACTTCCTGACTCAAAATTATCCATAATAGAACTCGAAAATTTAAAAAAACAGCATTTAGAAGAAATTGAACATAATAATCATCTCCTAAAAACAATCTCTGCAAACAAGGATATAGTTAACCATCACAGCTTGGAAACTGAAGAGCAGTTAGAGTTTCAAACAAATCTTACAACAATGTCTGATCAAGGAGAACTAGCTTATATTGTTGGATATATACCGAAAAAACAGCTGAACAACCTTCTTAATATGGCGAAACATATAGGGTGGGCTGTTTTAACTTCTGAACCCAAAAGCGATGATAAGACTCCGACACTTATTACTGTTCCCAAAATATTTAACATTGCAAAACCTATTTTCGACTTTATAGGCATAGCTCCAGCATATAAAGAGTGGGATGTGAGCGTCTGCTTTTTAATATTTTTTGCAATATTTTTTGCAATGATTATAGGAGATGCAGGCTACGGTATTCTGTTTTTAATTGCTGGTATGTATATGAAAGTAGCAATGAAAAAGAAAACTCGAGTTCAACCTGCAATTAATCTTTTTATTATTTTGAGCATTGTTACAATTATTTGGGGCGTAATGACATGCCAATTTTTCGGAATCCCTCAAAATGTACTACCCAAATCTCTTCAAGGATTTAGATTCCTTACAGATCCATCAATAAAAGATCAAAATGTGCAATACATCTGCTTTATGCTTGCAGCAATACATCTTTCTCTAGCAAGGATATGGAAAGCTATATTGTATAGAAACAGCTTTAAATCACTTGGACAAATAGGTTGGGCGATGTTTATTTGGGGTAATTTTTTTCTAGCAATCAAATTAATAGTTTTTCCTCAAATTATGTTTCCGCAATTTGCATTTTATTTATATGGGATAGGTATCGTATTGATAATGCTGTTTCATGTTCATTGGAAAGATGTAGGTTCAATATTTCAATTTCCATTCGGCGTAATTTCCAGTTTTGTTGACGTTCTCTCATATATCCGTCTTTTTGCAGTAGGAATTGCTGGCTACTACATTGCGGTTAATTTTAATTATATGAGCATGTCAGTTTTAAAAATATCGCCATATCTTGCATTATTCGCCATCTTAATTCTGATTTTTGGACACCTTTTAAATATAGCATTGTCCTTAATGGGGGTCCTTGTACATGGAATAAGGTTAAACACTCTTGAATTTTCAAATCATATGGAACTTGAATGGGGAGGCATTGAATATAAACCTTTTAAAAGAAAAATTAATGAAGAAGAATCAATATCTTAATAAAAAATAATAAAAGGAAAGGATTACAAATGGATATTTCAACTATGAAGTCATTAGGTCAGGCAGGTGGTTTTGCAGCTATAGCTTTTGCAGCAATAGGGTCAAGTATAGGAACAGGGGTTGCAGGAAGCAGTGCCGTAGGTGCGTGGAAAAAATGTTATGCTCAAAATAAAGTAGCCCCATTTCAATTGGTCATCTTTGCAGGTGCTCCACTTTCCCAATCAATATACGGAATGATTCTAATGTTTATAATCAATACACAAATTCCCACTCATTATGTCTCATGGCCGTTATATCTTGGAATAGGAGTAATAGGTGGAATTGCGATGGGAGTTTCTTCATGGTTTCAAGGCGTAGCAGGAGCAAGTGCATGCGATGCTTTTAGCGAAACAGGAAAAGGATTTGTCAACTATCTAATGATTCTTGGTATAGTAGAAACTATAGCTATATTTATTCTCGCATTTGGGATAGTATTACTATCAACAGTACCAGCAATACATGGTTAACCGCCTGTAGAAACTTAAAAATAATCATAGGAATCAAAAATGTCTGACAGCATAATCTATAACAGAATATTACTAAAAATAAGCGGTGAAGCCTTAAAAGGAAAGTATGAACTTGGCTATGATAATAATGCAATCGATGAGATTGTTTGCAACCTTACATGTGTATTAGATCACGGAATTGAACTGGGACTAGTAATTGGAGCAGGGAATATCTGGCGTGGTAAAATAGGTAAAAATTTGGGAATGAACCCTATTGCTGCTGATTATATGGGAATGTTGGGGACTGTTATGAATTCACTTGCTTTAAAAGATGCATTCGACAGAAAAGGAATCAAATGCGAAATTTTTACATCATTTAACATGTCGCCAATCGGTGAACCGTTTGTAGCGTCAACCGCTATAAAATATTTAGAAGAAGGACGTGTTGTGATATTTGCAGGCGGAACAGGCCATCCCTTTTTTACCACTGACACTACAGCAGCATTAAGAGCCTTGGAAGTTAATGCCGAAGCACTTTTAAAAGCTACAAATGTAGATGGAATTTACACTGATGACCCCAAAAAAAATCCAAATGCTGTTCGATTCGAGAATATTTCTTACGAAGATGCTCTTTATAAAAATTTAAAAATAATGGATTCTACTGCCTTTTCGCTTTGCAGAGATAATAAACTCCCCATCATAGTTTTCAATTTCTCTGACCCTGAAAATCTAATCAATATCCTTAAAGGTGACACAGAAGTAGGCACAGTCGTATCATGAAAATTAATTAATTTCCAATAGGCTTAAATAATCTTTATTAAAGTTACTCCTAAAGAGGCGTGTAAGTTTTTATTCGTACTCTTTTAAAAAACTACTAAAAATAAACTATTTTGAGAGTAATTGAGTTTTTTTTAAAACATTCAGAACCATTTCAGAGGGATATCCTCTGCCTATGAGATAGCGATAAAGCTTCTCAAAAATTTTTCTATTATCTGTTATTTTTAAATTTTTAAATGAATTGAGCTTTTTTTCTAGCAGATATTCAATTGATTCTACAGCATTTTCAGTGCTTATGAAGTCCTTTAATAAATTTTCAATTAAGCTTCTATCTAATCCCTTTGACATAAGAGTTTTATTAATTTTATAAGAACCATATCCTTTGGCTAGAAGCTGTTCAGTATAACTTTTTGCCACAGAAACATCATCCAGATATGAAAGTTCAATGCATTTATTAATAGTATACTCAACCGTTATTTTCGAGTAGTGCTTAGCGTAAAGTTTTCGTTTTAAATCGTAAACAGTATGCTGTCTTATAGATAAAAATTTGCAGGCTTGATTATAACATGAGGCTTTTTCATTTTCTTCATATGCTGTTGATAGTGAATTAATATTCTTGCCATCTAAACAGTTAAAAAGAGAATATTTATAATAGACATCATCTATTATTTTTCTTTTTTTGCCATCAGTCCCTTCAAAGAAATAAAAAGAACCAGACTTAACAATTTTTAAATTTAGTAAAGACATGTTTTTAATAAAAATTAATTACTATTAAAAGATGCTTTTGGATATGAGCCAATTACTCGAAAAGATGTACAGATATTCTTGAGTTCATTAATAAGTAAAGCACACTTATCATCATCTGTATGCCCAATAAAATCTATAAAAAAATAGTATTTCCAATTCCCTATTTTAGATGGTCTGGTTTCTAAGAAAGTTACTGGTACATCGTTTTTCTTAAAACAATAAAAAACATCCGAAAGTGCCCCTGCTCTGTCCTCTATTAAAAGCAGAATAGACGTTTTATCATCTCCAGTTGGCTTGGTTTTTTGTTTGCCTAATATTAAAAATCGTGTAACAATATTTTCAGAATTTTCAATATTTTCTGCTAGAGTAATAAGATTGTGGGCGTTTCCTACAAATGTATCAGAAATAATCCCAATAGAATCGTTGTTTTTCAAAAATGGAAATATCTCGTTTATATCTTTCACTAAGATTATTTTCTCTTCTTTCAAATTACTTTTAATCCATTCACTGCAGATTGAGAAGACTGAAGCTGTAAGATAAATTGATGACAACGAGTCAATATTGTCGGAATTAGCCATAAGACTAAAATGAGAAGTTACGTATTCCTCCGCACATATTATTGAATCATATTCCAATACTGCGTCAAAAGTTTCATAAATTACGCCTGTCTGAGAATTTTCGACAGGAACAATTCCATAATTAATTTTACCGTTTTGTATACTTTTAAATACTTCGCTTATAGATGAAAACTCAATATTTTTTATGTTAACTCCAAACTTTTTTATTCCTGCGTATTTTGCAAACGACAAGTTGTCAGAGGGGAAACCAATTTTAATTGGATGCTCGAGAGCAATCGCTCCAGACATTATTTCTCTGTAAATAGACTTCAAAGCATTTTCAGTCATAGGTCCTTTATTGATTTTTAGGAGCCTGTTTATTAATGATTTCTCGCGTTCTGGCACGTAAATATCTTTAGATGAGGCATGTTTTAATTTGCCAATCTGCAGGACATTCTCATAACGTTTGTTAAGTAAGCAGACAATTTTTTCGTCTATTTTATCAATTTTTTCTCGCAGCGAATCTATATCCATATTTAAGAAACCACCTTTCACAGTTAACAGAATGTTTTACTTGCAATGAACTTTTAAACTAACACTTTTCTCAATTTTATCTATCTGAAATGAGACATTAAGCTCTAATGTTTTAAAAATTTCATCTATATAATTCTCTTTTATTTTATTCTCTCTAAGAACAGCTCTAATCTCATTTTCTACGCAATACTGTATAAAAGAACCTATTTTATAGTTTTTCCCCTCATTTTCTGACTTATAAGAATTAATTACATTATATGCATTTTTAAGAATTTTGTCGCTTATCCTTTTCATCATATACCTCCATATAATGTGTTAACTTATAGCATTAATTTAATCATAAAAGATATATATTTCTATATGTTAATAAGTTGCAACTTAAATCTCAATCGTTTAAACCTGCGTATCGTATTGATATTCGCCTTAATAATGAATTTTAAAATTTGATTAAAATAGTTTATAAGTTAACTTGTGAAAAAGTTATCAACGATAATTATTTATTTTATCAACAAAATAATGGAAAAATATAATGATAAAAGTATGTGCAGCAGTCATTAACATTAATAATAATTACCTCATCTCCACGCGTCAACCTGGTTCACATTTGGAAGGTCTTTGGGAATTCCCAGGCGGAAAAATTAATAACGGAGAAAGTGAATACGAATGTTTGATAAGAGAATTAAAAGAGGAACTTGATGTAGATATAATACCATTAGATTTAATTCAGGACATTTGTTTTAAATATCCTGAAAAACATGTTAATCTTAAATTTTATAGAGCTGCTCCATTAGACATTAAGAATTTTCAGCCTAAACCTTGCGACAACCAAAATATTGCATGGTGCAATGCTTCTAATTATGCAAGATACAAATTTGTTGAGGCTGATGCTCCGTTAATAAGTTTTTTATTCGCTAATTAATGCTATTCGAAAACTATTCAAACGCAATTAAATAAACTTAAGTCAAGTTCAATATAGAGACATAAAGTCGCAATTAAAATAACATTTTATGTGGGACTTTTTTTCTCAATGAATTACAGAATACAAATATTTTTAGCTCAATTAATCCTCCCCACTTCATTCCCTTGTCTCAAAAATAGAATAGCAATATGCTTCTTTTGAAAATTGGCACGCACATTGCTTTTAAGTTTATCGTAAATTAAAAAAACAATTAACAACAGGAGGCAAATATGTGGTCATTAACAACAAAAAACCCTTTTGATGAATTAAAAAATATCCAAAAGGAACTTAACAAAGTTTTTGGAACTTACGGTTTTGAAAACAGCAGCTATCCAGCAGTTAACATCTATGGCAATGAGGATAATATCATTTTTAAAGTTGAATTGCCTGGAATAAACAAAGAAAACATTAACATATCAGTTCATGAAAACAGCATTACAATAGATGGAATTAAAAGCGAAGATGCGCTCAAGGAAGATGAAAAGTGTTTCAGACAAGAGAGAAGTTCTGGCAAATTCATTAGAAGTTTTACTCTGCCATATGATGTAGATAACGAAAAAGTTTCCGCTTCGTACAAAGATGGACTTTTAACAATCACACTTCCAAGAATAGAAACAAGCAAACCTAAAAAAATATCTATCAAATCAGAATAGGAGGACGAAAAGATGGAAACGAATGTTAATTACTCAGATAGTCATAAAAATAACGGTGTTGAGTTAGCTAAAGATACATTTATTAAATCAACGCCAGTTGATATCATTGAAAATAAAAATGAAATTAAAGTAAAATGTGATATGCCTGGAGTCCCAAAAGAGAATTTAGATATATCATATGAGGAAAACATCCTAACGATAATAGGATGGCAAAATAACGATGCACCAGAAGGATATAATCTCCTTCATGCAGATTATAAAACAGGCACGTTTAAACGTTCTTTTAATATTCTTACAAGCATTAATGCAGACAAAATATCAGCTGCAACAAAAGATGGAGTATTAACTGTAACTTTACCTAAACACGAAAACGCCAAACCTAAAAAAATAGAAATTGCAGGGTAACAAATAAGGCAGTCGAAAAATTGACTGCCTTTTCTATATTTTAGAGTATATTTAACTTATTTACAGCTCCACGACTATATGCGATGAACCAAGGATTCAAAAGTGATTCCTTGTTATAAAGAAGCTCATTCCTTGATTCATAACTTACGACATTACCGCCTGAAAATTTAATTACTGCGTGACCTGCGGCAACATCCCATTCCATAGTTGGAGCAAATCTAGGATATAAATCAGCCTCTCCATTTGCTATCATACACAGTTTCAACGAACTGCCTTTAGATGCAACAGAAATGTCGGCGTTTGACTCTTTTTTAAGTTTTTCAATATATTCAGAAGTCTCTGTCGTCATATGTGATCTGCTGCCAACCACGGTAAATTTACGCTTCATAGACAAAGGTATTTTAATGGAGTTTCTAATCAATTCTCCTGAAGTATTATTTAAAAATGGATCCAACTCAATCATAGAAGATTTAAAAATTTTCGTCCCAAAATACATAACGGCAGAAGCAGGAGCATAAACAACTCCAAGAACTGGCATATCTTTTTCTATAAGAGCTACATTTACAGTAAATTCACCATTTCTTTTTATGAACTCTTTTGTTCCATCCAATGGATCTACAAGCCAATACGTATTCCATAAAGCTCTTACAGCAAAAGGAATATTTTTCCCTTCTTCACTCAATATTGGCATCTTGGTTTGATTAAGTAATTTCTCTATCGCTTCGTGTCCTGCCTTATCTGCGTCTGTTAAAGGAGAGCTATCACCTTTTAACTCAGTTGAATAAGCGTTGGAGTTATAAATTTTCATGATTTTTTTCCCTGCAGCAAGTACAGCTCTTATAGCTATATCTAAGTATTCTTCCATAGCACAATCTCTAACCATCACATTTAATGTTAAAATTATAATTCAAGTGCACAGGCATTGAGCCAATATGCAAGAATGTTATAATATACCAAAAGAAAAGACAATTCACTCAATTTATATAAAACCTCTCTTAAAAGTATTTTATACCAAAGGTATCTTAAAAATTGGTTAATTTACGATAAAACAGCTTCATCTTTAATGAGAGTTTTTCTAGAACCAATTAGTTATGGGTATATAATCATCTTCACACAAGGAACTCATGATAAAAACAATAATTTCAGTTATATCTTTAATAATGATATCAAATGCAATCATAGCAAACACTACTTACGATAAAACAATCTTAGGCATTGATAGAATTGAAGAATTTCATTATCTATTTAAAGATAAAAAAACAGGCTTAATTACAAATAAAACTGGAGCAAACAATCAAGGAATAAGCTCAATTGATATAATGAAATCGCAGACATTACTCCAAGCATTATTCAGTCCTGAACATGGTATCAGGGGAGATACAGACGCAGGGAAGAATATTACAGATCATAAAGATTCAAAAACTAATCTTCCTGTCTTCAGTCTCTACGGAGGAGAAGAAAAGCTGGCACCATCTTATGAAATGTTAAAAGATGTCGACATATTAGCGTATGATATTCAAGATGTTGGCGCGAGATTTTATACTTATGTTTCTACAATGGCGAAAGCTATGCAGGCATGTGCAAAATACAATAAAGAATTCGTTGTTTTTGATAGACCAAACCCATTATCAGGCTCAATAGTTGAAGGTGGAGTCATTACAAGTGGGTACACATCTTTTGTGGGGTTAATTCCAACTCCTATCAGATACGGTTTAACTCCAGGAGAACTTGCAGGATACATTAATAAAAAAATGAATATCAACTGCACTTTGCACATAATTCCAATGAAAAACTGGAAACGAAAAATGTTCTGGTCTGACACTGGTTTGAAATGGATTGCACCTTCTCCAAATATTCCAACGCCAAACACAGCACTCATTTATGCTGGAACATGCCTTTTAGAAGGAACAAATATCTCCGAAGGAAGAGGAACAGAAAAACCTTTTACTGTAATTGGCGCACCTTGGATAGATTCAAAACAACTCTCAGCAGAAATGAATAAACTAAATCTTGATGGAGCAGCTTTTTCTCCTAGATCATTCACTCCTAAAAACAATAAATATAAAGGAGAAGAGTGTCACGGGATAGAGATAATTATAACTGATAGAAATAAATTTAAAGCAGTCAGCACTGGTGTCGCCATTATTTATACAATCAAAAACTTATATTCTGATAAATTTGAATACAGAAAACCAAAGAATAATGAAAGATGGTGGATTGATCTGCTTACTGGAAGCTCATTAATGCGAATCGGGAATCTATCACTCTTACAGCTTATTAACAGATGGAATCTTTATTCTGATATCTTCAAGAAAGAAACCGCAAATTACTATCTTTACGAGTAATTCGCATTAATCTCACCAAACTTAAAGTATTTAGACCGTAACAATCTAATTTATAACATCTTACGTTTTTATTATCAAAAATTAACATAGTTTTTAATACTAAATATGTTAAAAAATCATCGTTTTGCCTACAAAAGTAGAAGGTGCAAATGTTTGCAAATATCTCCTAAAAGGTGAATCTTAATTTATATCCGAGCATCGCTAAATTTTAACATCTTTACAAAGAGGTAAACAAAATGAAAACGAAGTTGAAATTAATACTAAGTATTATTGCCATTTTGGGAACAGTCACATTATTTGCTGGTTCAAACTCACAATTGATGTACAAAACAATTCAGGTGAATAATAATCCGTATACCGTGTTTAACGGAGTTAGCGGTGGTCCAACATTAAACAATATCAAAACTAAAGAAATTGCATTAACCCCATTAACCAAAATGCAACAAGCATACCTGAAAGAGCAAGCATCGAAAATTTTGGCAAATACGGCTAATGCAGCTGAAAATCAATCTCAAAATAACGAATCATATACAGCTCCTCAGACATTAGGTTCGATTACATATGCTTCTGGATTACAGCAAGCAATAAACAACATGCCTGTATTGGATCAAGGACAAACTGGTACATGTGCTACATTTTCAACAACAGAAGCATTAGATATACTTTGCGGTAATTCGACAGATTATTATAATATTCTTGATAATCTTTACATTGGTGCATATCTATCTAGTTTAAATACTTCATATTTATCGCAAGAGGTACAAAACCAAATGAATATTTTAGGTTTAACAAATTTCCCAAATCCTTGGAATGGAAGCTGTGAAAATCTTGTTTTAGCGCAATATAAATCTTACGGATGCATTGTAGGTGAAGCCCCTAATGATAATAATGGAAATTTCGCAAATAATGATGAAACACAAATGATTGATCCGTTAACATCGACTCAAGTCGTCATTCCTTCATTCACCTATCAAACACTTTATGTAGCGCCTAGCTACACTCAAAATCAAACTGAATCATATGCACAGCAGATAGAAGGAGCCTTACACCAAGGGAAACTAGTAGTTATAGGAATCCCCGTCGATGATTCACAAACCGCCCCGCCAAATGGAATGAGCGGAGAGATATATCCAGATGCTAATAATCAAGGGCAATACGATATATTAACAACCGTTTCAAATGAATTTGCACCTGATGTATGGACATGCACGAACCAAATTGCATCTGACATCGAAAATAATATCAAGGGTGTAGGCGGGCATGCTATTTTGGTGACAGGTTATATTACAAATCCACAATATGGTAATTTCTTTATAATAAGAAATTCATGGGGAGCAGACAACGGAACTTCAGGTAATGACTTTATAAGTTTCGATTATGTAAATAACTTTTCAACAAGTGCGACTGCTGTTTGGAATGCATAATTGATACAATTTAAAACTTAATATATTAAAAAGGGTAGCAATCGCTACCCTGTTATCATTGATATACCTAAAAATACTAAGAGGCATGCAAATATAATTCTAACTATCTTTCCAGGAAGAACTTTAACAAGTTTTACACCTAATGTCACAAAGATCATACTCAGCGGTGCTATTATTATAAGCGCTGGGATATAAATATCAGCGTACGTATACGGCAAATTAGAAGAAGCACCACTATGAACAAAAAAAGAAACAACCGTTCCAATAACGGCAATAGGGAAAGTAAAAGAAGCAGAAGTTCCAATAGCTTTAGAAGCTTTAAATCCGTAATAGAAGAAGAATGGAACACTAAGAGTACCTCCCCCTACTCCCAATACCCCTGATTTAAAACCTATAATAAATGCAACAGGACGTACTAACTTTCTTTTTTTAGTACTTATTCTATGCTTAGATTCAGTTTTAGGCTTAAAACCCTTAAACATTTTATAAGATATTGAAAGTAAAAATATACCGAAAAAAATACTCAATAAATGCGCATTAATATGTTTTGACAAAATAATTCCAAGAGCGACACCAACAATAATAAAAGGAACCATATATTTAAAAACAGGCCAAGCTACATTCCCTTTTCTACTATGAGCTATAACACTAGATAAAGATGTAAAAATCATAATACACAGAGACGTACTTACTGCCATGTGAATCACATACATCACAGGGATGCCGTAATAAATTAAAATCATAGACAAGAAAGGTATTATTAAAATACCACCGCCAATTCCGAGAAGTCCTGATGCTATTCCGGTGAAAGCGCCTAATAAGGCAAATAAAAGCAATTCAGTTATAACCATTAATTTTCCCTTCAAAAGTTTATTTTATGCTAAAGTTAACGTACATATGGTTCAAAGGAATTTCATTACATAAAAAAGCGGTAACCCTTGCTCCAGAAGGACCTACTTTCAATAGTTCAATGACAGACATTAAGTCGTAATTATCTCCCTGAATCAGAACCTCTACCTTAGAGGAGGTAACATTTCGAACATATCCTGTAATATTGTGGAATTTATTTACACTTTGAAGTGTATAATAACGAAATCCTACTCCAGTAACTCTGCCTTTAATTAATATCATGTATGCTTTTATACTCATAACTAATTGATTTTAGAAAAAGTTATATAAAATTGAAGCTGTTTTAGTGCTAATCATCCAATTTTTGGGATAGCTGCGCTATATCATAAAAAAGTTAACGTTTAATAGTAAATGTAATATTTTCTCCGTCAACAGAAATGTCAGAAACCTTTGACATAAACCTTAAAAATGGTTTAGAAGAAGCATAAGGCTCAAAGATAGAATCAAGATAAGAGACAGAAGATGGAATATATGACATTTTGCCAACATCGCAATCAAGAACTTTAATTTCGTATTGCTGCTTTCCTTTTATCTCATTTTTTTGCAAATTACACGTGAGAACTACCACAGGTAATACCCCTGAAATATAATCATCAACATTTTCATGAATTTCTAACTTAACACGGCGCGAAACAACTACCGTATTAGAAGATGTGAATCTAATATTAAGAGGTTCCATTCTAGGGAAAAAATAGCGATCGGCAATGTAATTAAACTCACGTTGAGTAAATGTAAAATTTTCACGTCGTCCAATTCCCATTGCCGAATATTCATCAACAGCAGTTTTTACTTCTTCTTTTGTAAGATGAATATTTTCAATTTTTGCACCAATAGGATCAAGAATAAGATATATTATTATTAAAACAAAAATTAAAATTATCACTCCAATCAATCTAAACAATACAGCTCTTTTGTGAGCTGATTTTCTACTGTTTTGAACATCGGCTATAGCCTGATCTATCTTTTTAACATCAATTTTAGCACCGCAATCCTTGCAAAAAAGGGGGCCTACTGGGTTTTCTGCACCACATTTTGTACATTTTATAAGCATAACTAATCTCATTCATAACTGTTTATAAATAAAAACACATAACAATTCTAATCTTATCGACTTGTTTCATCAATAAGCCACAATACAAAAACACGTTAATTAAAAAAATAAAGGCTGAGATTTTTTTTAAAAGAAATATAATTGTTAAATATTAATGAAGGAGTAAAGCATGACTTACAAAAGAAACCATAAATTTTTGCTTTTTATAAGTGCATTGGTAGGTATAATCACAGGCCTTATAGGAACATTTTTTCAAATTTTTATAAAGGAAATATATACGTGGAAATTGGGCGTTCTCGATTCATTATCAAGTTCTACATTTATGCAGTATCTCTTTATAATTCCACTAACTATAGCATTTATAATTTTAGCAGCCTGGGGCACTAGAAAATTCAATCAGACAGCAGCAGGAAGCGGAATACCAGAAGTAGAAGGAGAAATGTCAGACAGACGCTGTATCAATTGGAAAACACTTTTGCCTGTTAAGTTTATTGGCGGAATTCTGGCTCAAACATCAGGCTTAGTAGTTGGAAGAGAAGGTCCTACTGTCCACATGGGAAGTGCTGTAGGAAAAATGTTCTCAAATCTGTGCAAACTCGATGAAGAATTTAAAAATACCATGCTTGCATCTGGTGCTGGTGCAGGTCTTGCAGCAGCATTCAATGCACCAATAGCTGGAATATTGTTTGTAATAGAAGAGATGAGATCTTCATTTAAATTTAGCATATTTGCCAAACAATGTGTTATCATTGCAACCATCTGTGCTGTTATCGTACTAAGATTATTCTTGGGAGTAAAACCAGATATAACAATGACATATTTTGATTGGCCGCCTACCACATCATTATGGATATTTGTGATTTTTGGAGCCTGTTTCGGTGTCATGGGATTTATTTTTAACAAATGTCTTATTTTTGTTTTAAATTATATGGCAGGCTTAAAACCATCAATATTCTGGAGTGCCGTGACTGTTTTCTCTATATTTATAGCAATATGTACAGTTCAATTCCCTGACATTATAGGAGGAGGCTATGACGTTATTCCGAAGACATTAAAATATTCAATTCCTGCTGGTATACTGATAATTATTTTTTTAATTAGACTCTGCACTACGTGGGTAAGTTACGGAGTAGGCACTCCAGGCGGAATATTCGCTCCTATGTTGGCATTAGGAACAACCTTTGGTGTAATGTTCGGATATTATAGCAACTCATTCACAGGTCTCAATCTTCATCCAGGAATTTTTGCTGTAGCAGGAATGGGAGCTCTGTTCTCAGCTACGGTAGGAGCGCCACTGACAGGAATAATCCTCGTTGTAGAATTGACTTTTAACTTTGCACTTCTTCTACCTATGATTGTGACTTGTTTTTCTGCTATGGCGGTATCATATGCATTAGGGAATAAACATATTTACGAAGTGCTTCTAGAAAGAAAAATTGAAATTGAAAAAAGACGTTCTGAAGAAAAAAATGAAAAGACCATATTGAAAAAATAAGACTTATGCTGTCTTATATACCGCTTAAAATAATTCGTTTTATTAAGACATCTACGGTATGAAAATTTTATCAAGTTGGCAATTATGGGCATTTCTGGCTGCAATTTTTGCAGCTTTTACAGCTATAACTGCAAAAGTAGGCGTAGACCAAATAAACTCAAATTTAGCTACATTCATAAGAACACTTGTCGTAATAAGTGTACTTGCTCTTATATTGCTCTTCACTGGTGAATTCAAACAAACGGCGTTTGCTGGAATAACTAATAAATGTTTACTTTTTTTAATTTTGTCAGGGCTCGGAACTGGTGCATCTTGGTTGTGCTATTTTTATGCCCTTAAAATTGGAGAAGCAGCAAAAGTAGCACCAATAGATAAATTAAGCGTAGTAATGGTGGCAGTCTTTGGTGTCATAATTCTTGGAGAAAAACTATCCAGCCTGAATTGGATGGGAATAATCCTTATCACTGTTGGCGCAATACTCGTTATATTTTAAGCTAAAAAAACAAGCTTAAACCACCTGTACCTCACATCTTCAAAACATTAACTGTTATTTAAGAAACCTTTGAATTGTATATCTTTTCCAATATTGTACATTAAATGGGTGTTAGTCATAAATGTTCTAACAGATTTAAGTAAGGTCTACGTTGCACAAAAATATTTTACTTGTGGAGAATAACATGTTAAAGAGTATCAACCCAGAACATACACAGTCATGGAAAAATATAAAAAAACATGTAGAAAACAACAGTGTTTTAACATTAAAAGAAGCATTTTATAATGATTCTAATAGATTTAAAAAATTTTCCAGAAACTATAAAAATGAAATTCTTATAGATTTTTCCAAAAATTTCATAACAGAAGAACTTTTTGAAGAATTATTAAACCTTGCTGAAGAGTCTCACTTAGATTCAGCGATAGAAGCTATGTTTACTGGTGAAAAAATAAATAAAACAGAAGACAGAGCAGTCCTTCATATAGCACTTAGAAATCTCTCAAATACGCATATTATAGTTGACGGCGAAGATGTAATGTCAAAAGTAAACAAAGTTCTTTCTCAGATGAAAGATTTTTGCAAAAAAATACATTCAGGAAGCTGGAAAGGCTTTACAGGCAAAAAGATAACCGATGTTGTCAACATTGGTATAGGTGGTTCCGATTTAGGGCCTGTTATGGTCACAGAAGCTCTAAAACACTACAAAGTAAAAGGTGTGAATGCACATTTCGTATCAAACGTTGACGGAACACACATTGCAGAAACTTTAAAGAATCTTTCTCCCGAAACTACACTTTTCCTTATAGCTTCAAAAACATTTACCACGCAGGAAACAATGACAAACGCATTGACCGCAAGAGGGTGGTTTTTAAATGAAGCAAAAGACATCAAATTTGTAGCAAAACATTTTGCTGCATTATCCACCAATTCAAAAGCTGTATCAGACTTTGGGATAGATACCAAAAATATGTTTGAATTTTGGGATTGGGTCGGTGGTCGATACTCATTATGGTCTGCAATTGGTCTTTCTATAGCACTTTATGTAGGCTTTGACAACTATCTGGAACTCCTTAAAGGCGCTCACGAAATGGATAATCATTTCAGAACTACAGATTACAAAGACAATCTCCCCGTAATTTTGGCACTCATTGGAATACTTTATAACAACTTTTATGGTGCTCAAACAGAAGCAATTCTACCTTATGATCAATATATGCATAGATTCGCAGCATATTTTCAACAAGGCAATATGGAGTCAAATGGAAAATATGTAGATAGAAATGGGGATAAGGTAAATTATCAAACTGGTCCTATTATTTGGGGAGAACCAGGCACAAATGGTCAGCATGCTTTTTACCAATTAATACATCAGGGCACAAAGTTGATACCTTGCGATTTTATCGCACCTGCTAATTCCCTAAATCCTGTAGGAGATCACCACAAAAAATTATTATCAAATTTTTTTGCTCAAACTGAAGCATTGGCTTTTGGAAAAACAAAAGAACAAGTCGAAGAAGAATTTTTAAAAGCAGGAAAATCTTTGGAGTCTATTAAAGACATTGTTCCATTTAAGGTTTTCATTGGCAACAGACCTACAAACTCAATTTTAGTAAAAAAAATTACACCAAATATGCTAGGCAGATTAATTGCATTATATGAACATAAAATTTTCACACAGGGCGTAATACTAAATATTTTCAGTTTTGACCAATGGGGTGTAGAGTTAGGTAAACAATTAGCGGGAAAAATACTCCCTGAATTGGAAAATAATGATAAAATATCCACTCACGACTCATCGACAAATGGATTGATTAATAAATGGAAAGAGTGGATAAGCTAAAATGATTTGTATTTCTTTGTCTTCATTTAAAATCATTTGCCATTAAAAAGGGTTCACAAATGCTTGTAATGATAGACAACTATGACTCTTTCACATATAATCTAGTTCAATATTTTTATGAACTAAATGGCAATGATATGCTGATTCTTAAGAATAATGAAATGGACCTCATGAGTCTTATATCAAAATATAAAATTGATGCCTTTGTCATATCGCCAGGACCATCAAAACCTATAAATTCAGGCATAACAAACGATCTCGTGAGTTATGCCATAAAAAACAATATCCCTACACTTGGAGTATGTCTTGGAATGCAGGCAATAGGTGAAAAACTAGGGCTTAGCTTATCCCATTCACAGAATCCTGTACATGGCAAAATATCAAAAATTTATCACAGCCAAACAGGATTATTTGAAGGAATACCATCCCCATTTAATGCTGTCAGATACCATTCGTTAGAATTGTCTAATTCTAGTAATATGCAAAATGTAATAATTACTGCACAAACAGAAAATGGAACTATAATGGGAATATCTCACAAAACTTTAAAAATATACGGTGTACAGTTTCACCCTGAATCCATATTAACGGAATATGGACATAATATGATTAATAATTTTTTAAGAATTGTATATAAATATTAGATTATGGAAATTTTAAATAAACTAGAAGAAACATCTAAGATAAAAACTCTTTCTGTAAATGAATTAAAGATACTTGCAGCAGAACTTAGGGAAGAATTAGTTAAAGTTGTTTCTCTAAATGGAGGTCATTTAGCATCAAACTTGGGAGTCGTAGAGCTTACGATGGCACTACATTATTGTTTCGATCTTCCTAATGATAAAATAGTCTGGGACGTGAGCCACCAGACATATGTCCATAAATTATTAACAGGCAGACGTGAATGTATGCAGCGTCTAAGACAAATAGATGGGTGTGCTGGATTTGCATCAAAAGATGAATCTAAATATGATGTTTTTGGTGCAGGTCATGCAGGAACAGCAATATCAGCAGCTTTAGGCCTCGCAGCAGCACGAGACCTGAAAAAAGGAAAAGAAAAAATAATAGCTGTATTAGGAGACGGCGCTTTGTCATGCGGCATTTCCTATGAAGGATTAAACAATATAGCCAATGTAACAAAAAACATGATAATCATTCTTAACGACAACCAAATGTCAATATCAGAAAATGTCGGTGGAATGACATCCTATCTCAATAACATAATCCAACGTCCTGGCTATAATAAGCTTCGCAGCAAATACAAAGAACTCATCCTGCGGATACCTAAAATAGGAACAAAAATAAGAAAAACTGTAGACAAATTAGAAGAACTCGCCAAAGGGGTTTTTGTTCCAGGCATTTTTTTTGAAGAACTTGGAATTCGTTATATTGGGCCAGTAAATGGACATGACTTACCAACTCTTATCAAAACATTGACACTGATTAAAGAGTTTGACTCACCTGTTATTATCCATGCAATTACAGAAAAAGGCAAAGGCTATAAGCCAGCTGAAACATCTCCTGAAAAATTCCATGGACTCGGTAAATTTGACCCAAAAACTGGCAACCTTTGTAATGTAAGCAACACACCTACATACTCATCTGCTTTTGGTGAATCAGTTGTAAAGCTTGCAGATAAATACAATAATATTGTGGCAATAACGGCAGCCATGACATGTGGTACAGGACTAAAAAACTTTGCTACCAAATACCCTGAAAGATTTTATGATGTAGGAATAGCAGAAGAACATGCTGTAATATTTGCAGCTGGATTAGCAGCTAATGGCATTAGACCTATTTTTGCAGTTTATTCTACTTTTTTGCAAAGATCCTTAAGTTCAATATATCATGATATTTGTATTCAAAATCTACCTGTCATTATATGTGCTGACAGATCAGGCATTGTAGAAGACGGACCTACACACCATGGCATATACGACATTAGCTATTTGCGTGCAATCCCAAATTTGACAATTTTCTTCCCTGCGACACAAGAAGACTTATCTGACTCACTAGAAAAGGCATACTTACTCAATTCTCCAGTATTGATCAAATATTCAAAAGGCAACATTCCCAATTTCGTCATTAATGAAAAATATCAAATTACGCCTGGCAAATCCCATGTAATAAAACAAGGCAAAGATGTTTCAATCTGGGCTCTAGGAAGTGAGTGCTATACTGCATTTATGGTAGTAGAAATATTAAATAAAAGTGGAATTGATGCCGAAATCATAAATACAATATCATTAAAACCATTTGATAGTCAACTTTTAAAAGAAAAAGCCAAAGATAACATAGTTGTCACATTGGAAGATAACACTTTATCAGGAGGACTTGCATCAGTAGTAGCAGAAATATTGATAAATGCGCCTCACAAAAAAATAATTTCAATAGGCTGGGATGATTCGGTCATCCCATATGGACCACCTGAAAAAGTTAAGCAAAAATTCAACTTCACTCCAGAGTCAATTGCTGAACAGATAATCAGTTCTTTTAAAGAAAATTAATCTATCGCACGTTGACACCATAGTACTTTATACTATTTGTTTTAACCAATTGTGCTTATCAGGATAGTTGCCCACCTGCAATGAAGTTAGTGTTTCATATAGTTTTCTTGAAATAACCCCACATTCTTCACCAAAATAAAATTTACGCTCTCCACGTACAATCTTTCTTATTGGTGTAATTACAACAGCAGTTCCACATGCACCAACTTCACTAAATGTACTTAATTCTTCAAATTCAATAGGTCTTCGTTCTACCTTAATTCCCAAATCATCGGCAAGCTGCATGAGTGACATGTTGGTAACACTTGGAAGTATTGATTTTGACTTAGGTGTTAAATATTTGCCGTCCTTAGTAATACCAAAAAAGTTACTTGTTGAAAATTCATCAATATACTTGTGTTCCTTTGGATCTAAAAACAATACAGCAGGATATCCCATATTCTTTGCTATTTTTGCTGAAAGCAATCCAGCAGCATAATTGCCGCCTATTTTATATCTGCCCGAACCGTTTGGTGCAGCTCTATCATAATCATCAAGTATCACAGCATCAATTGTTTTTAACCCGTCTTTATAATATGCTCCGACTGGCATAACCATCACTATATATTTATATTCAGCGGAAGGTTCGACGCCAATAACAGGTCCTGTTCCTATCAACAAAGGTCTAATATAAAGCGATCCACCTGTACCATATGGAGGAACATACTCGCTGTTTGCTTTTATGACTCTATTCAAAGAATCAAAATACATCTCTTCTGAAATATCAGGCATACATATATATCTAGAAGTTTCATTTAATCTAATAAAATTTTGTTTTGGTCTAAATACGCAAATTCTACCGTCAGAGGTACTGAACGCCTTCATGCCTTCAAATAACTCCTGCCCGTAATGAAGAGTTGACGCAGCAATACTAATATTTATAAAAGGCTCCTCTATCAGCTGCCCGGCAGACCAGTTGCCGTCTTTGTAGGAATACTCAATATGGCAGCTTGTCCGCATATACTTAAACGTCAGTTTATCCCACTCTATATTTAGCATCTATCTAAACCTTTCTATAATTTTTTATCTTATAATATCAACTTTCTCAAATATACATTATAACAATTAATGAAGCCACTTTTTTATTTAATTTTTTGTAAATTAGATGAAACTACTACATTTTGCCTTAAAATATTTATATGTTTACTACAAACAATAGTACCAAATTAACTAATTTTAAAAAAGGAGATTAAATGAAAGTTTTAAAAGCCCTAATTTTGCCTATTTGCTGTTCACTAGCATTGTTTTTGACAGCATGTCAACTATTTGAAGGTGAAGAATCATCAGAAAACGGAACCGATTCTTCTCTTTTCTCAAATGAATTTTCAAATGGAGCAAGTTCACAAGATTTAGCATCAGGAATTTCAAGTGAAAATTCACAGTTAACTGCTAGGCCAGGACACGATTGGCAGCCTATCAGCGGAATGGAATTGCCAACTGTATATTTTGCATTTGATCAATCAAATATAGGCACATCGCAAATTCCAAAATTAGAAGCAGCTGCAAAATATTTAAAAGATAATTCATCTGTAGGTCTTATTATAGAAGGTCATTGTGATGAGAGAGGAAGCGCTCAATACAATCTTGGGCTTGGAGAAAGAAGATCGTTAGCTGTACGTGACTACCTTGAAAAACTTGGTGTACCTGCTGACCATATGCAGACTTTAAGTTACGGAAGTGAAAAACCTAGTGATCCAGGTCATGACGAATCCGCTTGGTTGCAAAATAGAAGAGCTGAGTTAATACCTGCAAAAATGAACTAAAATAAAAAAGCACTAAACAGTAAGGGGGGGAGGGAAAAACTGTTTAGTGCTTGGAGACAACTTGTAAATTTTTATTTAAATTTATCTATATTTTTGTAATATAAAAATTGAGATTCATGCAACTCAATTGCTTTTAGAAATTCCTTCGCAATTGTCTTGAATATTTTCTTTTTCATAATTATCACAACCGTTAAATGTTTTTATAATATCATTAAGATACAGCACACGTTAACATTTTCAATAAAAATACATTTTTTAGTGTGATTAAAATTAAAAGGATAAAATATCTTAAAATATATAAGTACCTCTTTCGATAATTTTAGAGTCTATCTTTTTCTTGACATGAGGCATATTTTTGTCGTCTATCCGTGCCAACAAACATGACAACCCCTCATTTAATATTTTAGAAACAGGACGGTCAATCGTAGTCAAACCAGGAACAATGTATGCAGATAATTCAGAATTATCAAATCCCATAATAGACATGTCACCTGGAATGGAAATATTATTTGATTTTATTAAATTAATTGCTCCTAAAGCCATTTCATCTGAACTAAAAAAAATAGAATCAGGCAAATTATCTCCAAGCTTGTGCAGTATACTTTTCATAGCTGCATTACCTGAGCTCATACCAAAATCGCCTGAATATAAAAGAGAATCGTCGACCTTCACATTACAGTTTTTAAGTGCATCAAGGTATCCTTGATATCTTTCTTCTGTCGAATAAAAATTTTCCGCTCCTTTAACAAATGCGACTCGATTAAGCCCTTTTTTTATCATAGATTCTATTGAGACTCGAACAATTTCCCTTTCATTTGAATAAACACAGTCAATTTCGTCATCATCAACAAATCTGTTAATTATTACTTGTGGAATTCCTTCCTTTTTTAAATATTGTATAAATCCATCATCTTCACCGCATTGCGAAACAACAATAACTCCATCTACATTATTCTTATTAATTGTATTATAAGTATCTTTATAGTCGTCAATACCGCGAATCATCAGCGTATATTTATGCTTAACTTTAGAAAGAATAAATTTTACGCTATTGAAAAAATAATCAGACGTCACCCCATAGTTTAAACTTGTAAAAAAGAGTGCTAACCTGAAAGATTTTTTCATAACAAGACTTTTTGCGAAATGATTAGGCGTATATCCAAGTTGCTTTGATAAATCAATAATTCTATTTTTAGTTTCATCACTAATCAACAAGCTGCCGTTAAGTGCTCTAGAAACTGTCGTATGAGAAACTGAAGCTAATCTTGCAATATCCTTAATTGTTGCCATTCTTCCTCCGAAGATTATTCTAATTAAAAATTGAAACCTGGCAATAAATCTTCATTTGTATCTACGATATCTTCCAATACAAAATTCTTTGATTTAAGCCACTGGTTAAGATCTACAACGTTTACGTTATATTTTTTTGCTTTTTGTGATTTAGAGCTTTCCGAATTTAAATCAGCAACAACTAAAAGTGAAAGTTCTTTATTTACATCGTCAACAGGTAAAAACCCTCTTTCTATAGCTATTTTTTCATAATAATCTCTTTTTTCAGGCATTTTCCCTGTAAAACAAATGGTTTTTCTATTGATTGAATTACTAGATTCTTTAAAATCAGTAAACTCTACTCTAGTTATGATTTCATCTAAAAGGCTTGATTTCTCTTTTAATGATTTATATATATTTTCCGACAAAACTGGACCTATTTGCTCCAATTGCAAAAGCTGCTCCAGAGATAATTTTCTAACCTCCTCAAGACGATAACGAGTTAATATCTTTTTAGCTACATTTTGCCCAACTCCATCAATATTCAAAGAAGCCAATATTTGATAATCAGTTGTTTTTCTAGCGGATTGAATACTCTTAAAAAGGTTTGTAGCTGACTTTATTTTAAAACCATCCAATTTTAACAAGTCATTAACCTTTAACTCGAACAGTTGCGGAATTGTTTTTACATTTAAATCTGAAATAATTTTTTTTAAAGTAGGTTCGCCAAGCTCTTCAATTTCAAAAGATTTTACGGAAGCTAAAAATTTTTGAAGATATGTACCAGGACAATCAGGATTTACACAAAGGAGTTCTTTATCATTGCGGATTAATTTATTAGAACAAGCAGGGCAATCACTTATAATAAAAGGTTTTCTAG
>ORMF012553171.1_pt1 | contig 65963 bp, 47 predicted proteins | sample 1779871 | NCBI WGS metagenome assembly ORMF01 (sample SAMEA104232316, study PRJEB22302) | groundwater metagenome | biome: forest; feature: aquifer; material: groundwater | place: USA | collected 2011-08-07 | depth 5.4 m | reverse complement strand
TCCTGACGACCAACGGGAGGAAGGATCTGCTTTTTCTGTCGGGGGTGACTCCCACTTCCAATCGCACCCGTTCATTGTGTAGCGGGTGAGCATGTGTGGTCCGTTTGAGGGATCAGCGGGCCTGCGAAGATAGAAGTGTTGTCCCGCAATTCCGTGGAGCGGTACAATGAAAGAGACGGCGGCCCCGGCCTCTTGGCGGATTCTGCCACCGTGGCGGACTCAAAATGTGACAAAACTTCGATGGGAGGGATACACCTGTGATTACACGCATGATCATCGTTACAGTGCCGGCTGAAAAAGCGGCGGAAGCGGAACGGCTCTGGAAAACCGAATGCGCCCCTCTGATGATTCAACAGCCCGGCTGCCTAAACGAGGAGTTCCTGCGCAGCCGCGACAACAAAGGTGAAATGATCTCCCTGCAACAATGGGAGAATCAAAAAGCCATTGACGACTATCGTGGCAGCCCCGCCCACGAGAAGATTGTCAAACACACCCGCGGTCTGATGGGCGTCTCGAAGGTGGAAGCGAAGAACTACGAGGTGATTGGGTAGAGCCCAAGGCGGTTCATCGCGCGATACGGAGATTCCGCAGGTGGATTGTGGTCCGCCGCCTTCCGTCTGCTGTAGTGCGCCCGAATATTGCGGAAACTGTTCCCCGCTACCGTTCAATGATGCATTCGCTGCTTGATGTGAATCGGTGTTCCTTTGAAGCCGAACCTCTTGCGGAGCTGGTTGACCAGGAACCGCTCGAAGGAGAAATGCAGGGGGCGCGCCTTGTCCGTAAATAGAACAAAAGTGGGCGGCGAAGCCGACGATTGCGTCAGGTAGTAGATCTTGGGGCGGCGTCCGGAGGGCGTGGTGGCACGCTCCAGGTCAACGGTGTGCAGGAAGCGGTTGAGTTCCGCCGTGGGAATGCGCATCTGGCGCGAAGTGGAGACCTCGTGGATTTCGGGAAATAGTTTTTCCACACCGTAGCCGGTTTTAGCGGAGATAAAAAGCCGCGGCGCGTAGTCGAGAAATTTCAACTTCTGCTGGAGGTCGTCGAGATACTTCCGGGCGGCCTCGCGGCGCCGCTCGACCTCGTCCCACTTATTGACTACGATGATGACGGATTTCCCGCTCTGAAAAGCGTATCCGGCGATGGTGGCATCGAGCGCCGCCACGGGCTCGCGTCCGTCGAGCAGAAGCAGAGCCACGTCGCAGAGCCGGATGTGGCGGCGCGCCATCACCACGCTCATCTTTTCGGCCATCAACTGAGTTTTTCCCTTGCGGCGGATGCCGGCTGTATCGACCAGGCGGTGAACGATGCCATCGCGCTCGACGATAGTGTCCACGGCGTCGCGCGTGGTGCCGGGGACCTCGGAGACGATGGAGCGCTCGGCGCCGGCCAGCCGGTTCAGCAGCGTTGACTTCCCCACGTTCGGACGGCCGATGATGGCGACGTTGATTTCTCGAACCTTCTCCTCTTCCGGAGCCGCGTAGGGAAACTCCGACGTAACTTCGTCGAGCAGATCGTCGATGCCCAGTCCGTGCTCGGCGGAGATGGGAATGAGCCGCGAGATGCCGAGCGAGTAGAACTCCTGAGCTTGCGCCACGAGAGCGGGCGTATCGACTTTGTTGACGGCCAAAACCAGAGGCTTGCCGGTGCGCTGGAGGAGCTGCGCCAGTTCGCGGTCGGTCGATGTCAGCTCGCTGCGGCCGTCGGCGAGCATCACGATCTGGGAGGCGGCGCCGATGGCGACATTGGCCTGCGCGACAATATTGGCGGGGACTTCGGCCTCATCTCCCGGCAACATGCCGCCGGTGTCCACTACCTCGAAATCCTTGCCCTGCCATTCGGCCTGGCCGTAGATGCGGTCGCGCGTGATGCCGGGCTCGTCGCCAACAATGGAACGGCGCTTGCCGGTGATGCGGTTAAACAAGGTGGACTTGCCCACGTTCGGGCGCCCGACGATTACGACACTGGGGAGTTGGGGCATGGGGAAATGGAGTCAGCAGGGCAGTGACGAGTGACAAGTGACAAGTGGCGAGCTAAGACGAAGACGTCGGTTCTCGGATGCTTGCTTGTCACTTGTCACTGGTCACTGATCACTTTCTTAGTGGCTAAAGAAAAAGCATCCCGCGAGCGGCGCGTCGGGGATGGATACGATCACTTTTCCGGCCTCCGCCGCCACTTCCACCGGCTTTTTGGCGGCGTCCTGGGCGGCGACGGTGATGGGATTGAGCCCAATGGAAAAGGGCTTGGCGTCGTCGGGGATCTTAAAATTCAGGAAAGACAGGAGGCCCTCGGGGAGCGATTTCCTGGCGTCGGCGTCGGTGAGCGTCACGTCGATCAGGAGCCGTGTATGCGAAATCTTCTTGTCGTCGGGGGGAAGCTCCTTGGCCTCGACGGCTACGTCAAAGTTCTGGACCTCGGAGGCGACCCCTTTCTCCGCTTTTGTAAACTTGATGCTGTTGCTCACAAAGTCGAGCTCGAGATGCACGCTCCGAAGGTGGCTGTTCTTGGAAGGCTCATAGTAGAGCGGGATGGCCGCCGTGGTTCCCCGCTCACTGGCAACCGTTCCGACGATCAGGCTTCCGCCCGCCGCCTCGCCAGACTTGGGTTTCTGCGCCGCGGCCAACCGGGAGCATGGTCCGGCCAGGAGCAGGATCGCGCTGGCGGCAATCCACCAGCAGGTCCAGGAATCCTTGCGATGGAAGCTCATCGTTTCTCCTCTTGAATCTCCCTCCGGCGGCGGTAAAGCCAGGGGTTGAATGCCGCACCATTCAGGCTGGATACTAACCGATTCCCGCGATTCTTGCCAGTCCTTTGACGGAAGCCAGCCGCTTTTCCCTTACAGACAATATACCGAGGACCATTCCAAGGTCTCTTGAATCAGCCGCCTGGAGATATTATACGCGCACACCTGGTTTTCTCGCCGCCCCCTGGAATCGCTATCCGCATTGATCCGGGAAGCGCCGGCGCCGCAGTTCGAACTTATCGAATTCTCCCATCATGACGATAGAGGGAATGAGGGAGAAATTCATGGCCCGACCGATTCTGGTGATCGACGATGAACCGGCCAACCGCGCGTTGTTGAAGGAATTGCTTTCGGCGGAAGGTTATGCCGTCGCCGGCGCGCCCGATGGCCGGTCGGCGCTGGAGGAGTTCCCGCGCCTGCAGCCGGACTTGGTGTTGCTCGATGTTTTGATGCCCGACCTTGACGGGTTGGAGGTGTGCCGGCGTCTCAAAAGCAACCCGGATACGCGTTTAACGCCGGTGCTGCTGGTGACCTCCCTGACGGACGCCAAGGACCGGCTGCGGGGAATCGAGGCCGGCGCCGACGGCTTCATCAGTAAACCGGTCGACGTAAATGAGTTGCTGCCGCGCGTGCGCTCCTTGTTAAGCCTGAAAACCTACACGGACGAACTGGAACGCGTCGAAAAAGTGCTATTCACTTTGGCGCGCAGCATCGAGGCAAGAGACTCCTATACCATCGGCCATTGCGAGCGAGTATCGGAAAACGCCGTGGAATTGGGCGGGCGGATCGGATTGGGAGAGGAGGAAATCGCGACCATACGCCGCGCCGGCCTGGTGCACGATCTGGGGAAGGTGGCAATCCCGGATTTCGTCCTCGTCAAGCCCGGGTCGCTCACACCGGAGGAGCGCCGCCTGGTGGAGCAGCATCCGGTGGTGGGAGAGAGCATCTGCGCCCCATTGAAGTCGTTCCAGAAGGTGCTGCCGATCATTCGGCATCACCACGAGAAGCAGGACGGCTCCGGGTATCCGGATGGTCTCCGGGGCGAGAATATTCCCCTGACCGCCCGTGTGATTCAGATTGTAGACGTATTTGACGCTCTAACTTCGGAGCGGCACTACCGGAGCGCTCTGCCGCACCCCGAGGCGCTTCGGATTATGGAGAGCGAGGTGGCCAAGGGGTGGTGGGATCCCAGGTTGTTTGCCGAATTCAAGCGAATGCTGGCAAAGAGCGACAGAAGCGCCGAGCTGCCCAGCTTGGCATTGAAATAACCCGGTCATCCCGGCAGGGTCCGCTGTGCAAGGCGGGTTCGGAGAAATTGATTGGAAAAGCGAAAACGAGGAAACCATTCATGAGCCCTACAGCCAGATTGGCGAAGAAAAGCGGGTTGAACAAAATCCCGATCGTCTCCCCCGATTTGCCCGTGCCATCGAGGCCAAAGCTCTTCGACAACTCGATCATGCGCGGACCCCAGGAAACCGTGGACTTCATCAGCAACATTTTGGAGTCTTCCACGGAGTATTCCATCATCGGCAAAGACCTCGACGGCAAAATCCTGCTGTGGAATGAGGGAGCGCGCCGGCTTTATGGATACGGGCCCGAAGAGGTGGTGGGCAAGGCCAACTCGGCCATACTCCATGTGTCCGAGGATATACGGGCGGGCAAGCCGCAGCAGATTTTGGCCGCCGCTCTCGCCCAGGGGAAATGGGAAGGAACCATCAATAGGAAGCGCAAGAACGGCGAGGAGTTCACAGCGCGCGTGGTGATTACGCAGCGACGCGACCCTACGGGCAAGCCGATCGGCTTCCTGCTCATGTCCAAGGACATTACGGATGAGATGCGCGTGGCTCTCTATGCCCGCAGCCTGATCGAGGCCTCGCTCGATCCCCTGGTCACCATCAGTCCCGACGGCAAGATCACCGACGTCAACGAGGGTACCGTCAAGGTCACCGGCGTTTTCCGCGAAAAGCTGATCGGGACCGACTTCTCCAACTACTTCACCGAACCCGAAAAAGCGCGCGAAGGTTATCAGCAAGTTTTCGCCAAAGGCATGGTCACCGACTACCCGCTGACCATCCGGCATGTCGGCGGCCGCCTCACCGACGTGCTCTACAACGCCTCGGTCTATCGCGATGCGCGCGGCAACGTCCTGGGTGTCTTTGCGGCCGCCCGCGATGTCACCGCCCAAAAACAAGCCTCCGAGTACGCCCGCAGCCTGATCGAGGCCTCGCTCGATCCCCTGGTCACCATCAGTCCCGACGGCAAGATCACCGACGTCAACGAAGCCACAGTGAAGGTCACCGGCCTCCCCCGCGAAAAGCTGATCGGGACCGACTTCTCGAACTACTTCGCCGAACCGGAAAAGGCCCGCGAGGGCTACCAGCAGGTCTTCGCCAAAGGCATGGTTACCGACTACCCGCTGACAATCCGCAATGTCGGCGGCCGCCTCACCGACGTGCTCTACAACGCCTCGTTCTACCGCGATGCCCGCGGCAACGTCCTGGGCGTCTTCGCCGCCGCCCGCGATGTCACCGCCCAAAAACGCGCCGAAGAACAAGTGGCTGAGCAACGGGCCAAAGATCTGGAACGGTTGGCCGAGTTGGAAAGATTCCAGAAGCTGACCGTGGGTCGCGAGTTGAAAATGATCGAACTCAAGAAAGAAATTGCGGAACTGAGGAGCAACTCGGCTCCAGCCGCTTTGCGTTAGAGCGTTTCTCTTGTTGCTGTAGAGAGTCGTCAGGGCATGGCTTCAGCCATGCCGATACGGCGTGCATTTTTCGAATGGGCTTTAGCCTCCCGCAGGGCGGGATACATCCCTCAGCGGCTAAAGCCGCCCTCGAACCGGTCTCTTGGCGGCACGCCTGAAGGTGTGCCCTAACGCTCTACACTAACCGGAGAAATGCTCAAGGTGCAGCATGGGAACAACCGCCAAAATGCCCGTTGCCAGTCCGGAGGAACAACTGAGAACTCTGGAGGAGGTGCAGCGGGCTACGTTAAATATCCTGGAAGATTTCAATGCCGAAAAGCAACGGCTCGGGGAAATACAAAGTGCCACCGTCAACATTCTGGAAGACTTTGACTCGGAGAAGAGCCGGTTGGAGGATGTGCAGCGCGGCACCTTGAACATCCTGGATGACTTCCATGCCGAAAAAATCCACTTGGAGAACAGCCAGCGCGCTTTCCTCAATATTCTGGAGGACATCGCGGTGGAAAAGGAAACAGTGGCCACCGTCAATCGACAGCTCGAAACCGCCAACAAGGAACTGGAAGCCTTCACGTACTCGGTCTCCCACGACCTCCGGGCTCCGCTGCGGCACATTGCCGGATTTTCAAAAATCCTGGCGGCGGAGTACGGCGACCGGCTGGAGCCGGACGCCCTCCACTACTTGCAGAGGATCGAGATAGGCACGCGGCAGATGGGGCTCCTGGTGGACGATTTGCTCGAACTGTCCCGGATAGGACGCCGGGAAGTATGCCGGCAATTCAGCGGACTGAATTCATTGGTGGAGGAGGTCCGGAAGCAACTGCAGCCGGAAGTCGAAGGCCGCAACATCGAATGGCGGATGGGCGCATTGCCGTTCGCGGACTGCGACCCCGCGCTAACCAAACAGGTGTTCGCCAACCTGCTGTCCAATGCGGTCAAGTTCACGCGCCCGAGGGCGGCAGCCGTGATCGAAGTGGGCGCCACAGCCGAGGATGGCAAAACGGTCCTTTTCGTGCGCGACAACGGGGTCGGCTTCAGCATGAAGTATGCCGGCAAGCTGTTCGGTGTTTTCGAGCGCCTCCACCGCCAGGAAGATTTTGAGGGAACCGGCGTGGGCCTGGCCACCGTCCAGCGGATCATCCACAAACACGGCGGGCGTATCTGGGCCCGGGCGGAACCGGACCGCGGGGCCTGTTTTTATTTCACCCTGAGCGGCTTGGAAGAAAGCGCTCCGGAAAGCATCCCAATGGAAGCGAGGCAAATCGAATGATGGTCCCAGGCGTAGTTGAAATCCTACTCGTGGAAGATAACGGGGACGACGCAGAGTTGGCGTTGCACGCGCTCCGCAGCAGCAAACTGGCGAATCGAATTTTGGTTTTGGAGGACGGAGAGACGGCGCTTGATTTTCTGTTTTGCCGCGGAGCCTTTCAGGACCGGAGTTTCGTCCATCCCCCCCGCCTGGTGCTGCTGGACCTGAAACTGCCCAAGGTGGACGGCCTGGAAGTCCTGAAGGCGCTCAAGAACGACCCTCGCACCAAAGCGATCCCCGTGGTGGTTCTCACCGCCTCCAAGCAGGAAACGGATATGGTGAGCGGCTACCAACTGGGTGCAAACAGCTATATCCAGAAGCCGGTGGACTTCGACCAATTCCGGGAAATCGTGAAGCAATTGGGAATGTATTGGCTGGTGGTGAACCAGCCGCCGCCCGAAAACACTTTTCGCCAGCAAAAAGGAGTCTCGTCCCTTGCCGAAGAAACAGTCCCCAAAATTTGAGAGGCGGCAACGAGAGCGGAAGCCCATGCGAATCCTGATTGTGGAAGATAACCAGGATGACGTGGAGCTGTGCTTGCTGGAATTGGAGAAGGCGGGAATTCCGGTCCAGGCGGACGTGGTGCAGGAGCCCGGAGAATTTTCCGCACGGCTGCAATCGAAAGGGTACGACGTTATCTTGGCCGACTACAAATTGCCCGGCTGGAACGCGCTCGACGCACTGGAGGAGTTGCAGCGGGAAGCAAAGGACATACCGATTATCCTGGTGACTGGAACGCTGGGAGAAAAGACCGCATTGGAGTGCGTCAAAAGAGGGTTCTCCGACTACATTCTCAAAGACCATCTCGTGCGCCTCCCCTGGTCCATCCGGCGCGCCCTGCGAGAATATAGCCTGTGCCAAGAGAGAAATCGGACCTATGAGGAACTGCGAAACCGGGAGACGAATTTCCGCCTGCTGTTCGCCAACAATCCTCAGCCGATGTGGGTGTGGAACCTGGAGACGCTGCGTTTCCTGGAAGTCAACGACGCCGCCATCGAGCATTACGGCTATTCGCGGGAAGAATTCCTGGGAATGAAGATCACCGACATCCGGCCGCCGGAGGAGGTGCCGCGGCTGATGGAAGAACTTCGCCAGCCGCGTCCCCGCATCAAGAGACACGGGGTTTGGCGGCACCGCCGGAAAAACGGCGAAATCATCGAGGTGGAGTCGAGCTCGCACGTCCTGGACCGGGGCTGGCCCAACGCCGTCCTGGTGGTGGCGCAGGACGTGACCGAGCGGAGAAGAGCCGAGGAAAGCCGCGCGCGGCTCGCCGCGATTTTGGAGGCTACCAGCGACCTGGTGAGCATTGCCGATCCCCAGGGATTCGTTCTTTACGTCAACGGCGGCGGCGGAAAGATGTTGGGATTGACCGGGAAGCCCGGCTCTTCTTGCGGAACGATCGCGGAGAGGCACGCGGAATGGTCCCGGGTTCAGCTCGATCAGGTGGCCTTGCCGGCGGCTATCCGGAACGGCTCGTGGCTGGGTGAATCGGCGCTTCTGGCCAGCGACGGGCGCGAGATCCCGGTCTCGCAAGTCATCCTGGCCCACAAAGGTTCCGACGGAGAGGTGCAGTTTTTCTCGACCATCGCCCGAGACATCACCGAGCGCAAGCGGGCTGAAAATGAGATCCGCGAACTCAACAAGAGTCTGGAAGCGCGTGTGGACGAGCGCACCGCCCTGCTGGCCGCCACGATCGCCGAACTGGAATTGCGCAACCGGGAGGTCGAGCACGCCACGCAAATGAAGAGCCAGTTTCTCTCTCGCATGAGCCACGATCTGCGGACTCCCCTGAACGCTATCCTGGGCTTCTCGAGCCTTCTCGAAGGGGGCACGGCGGGTCCGCTGACCGAAAAGCAGAAGCGTTTTGTGGAACATATTCACGCCGGCGGAGAGCACCTGTTGCAACTGGTGAACGACATTCTGGACCTCTCCAAGATCGAGGCGGGCCGGCTCGATCTGCGCCCCGAGAATATTTCGCTGGCCGACGCGGTCGACGGGGCCGTCTCCCTGATACGGCCCCTCGCGATGGCCAAAAAAATCCGCCTCGAAACGGCGACCGAGCCGGGCCTGGAAGTGCAGGCCGACCGCGTGCGCTTGAAACAGATTTTCTACAACCTGCTCAGCAACGCCGTGAAATTCACTCGGGACGAGGGAGCCATCGTGGTAACGGCTTCGCGGCAGGCCGGCGTGGCGCAGATCGCGGTCGAGGACAACGGCATCGGAATCGCTCCCGAGCACCTGGAGGTCATCTTCGATGAATTCCGGCAGGTGGGGAAAAGCGCCCGCGGTCTGATGGAAGGCACCGGGCTGGGGCTGACCATCGCGCGACGGCTGGTGGAAAAACACGGCGGGAATATCCGTGTGGAGAGCACGCCGGGCAAAGGCAGCCGCTTCACCTTTACACTGCCGCTGGCTCGCGCCGCCGAGCCTGAAACACCGGCTCCCGCGCCCCGCAACAGGCGCGCACGGCCGCTCATCTTGATTGTCGAAGACAATCCCGGCGCCCGAGAATTGCTGATCCGCTATCTGGAGACGGAAGGGTATGAGATCGCGGTCGCCTCGAGCGGCGGGGAAGCGATGGCCCAGGCGCTGCTGCTCCAGCCCGACGCCATTACCCTCAACGTCCTGATGGCGGCGGCACCCTCGGGATGGGAGACGCTGCGGCAGTTGAAAAACACTCCCGGGACCGCCGCGATTCCGGTTCTGGTCGTCTCGGTCGTGGACCAGCAAAAAACGGGCTTGGCGCTGGGCGCGGCGGACTATCTTGTGAAGCCGGTGTCGAGAAACGTTCTGGTGCACGCGGTCGAGCGGCACCTGGGACCCCGCAAGGAAGATCGCCTTCCGGTTCTGGTGGTGGACGACAATCCCGTGGACCTCCACAGGATCGCGGGTTTGCTGGAATCGGAGGGTTACGTCTGTCTTCGGGCGCAGAGCGGGCCGGACGCGTTGCAGGCGATCAAGCGGAAAAGACCCGGCGTCATTCTGCTCGATCTGTTGATGCCGGGAATGGACGGCTTTCAAGTGATCCGGTCGGTGCGGGAAAATCCGGGCCTGCGCGATATTCCGATCGTCGTTCTCACGGCCAAGAACCTGACCGAGCCGGAGATCGATCTGCTGGGCCGGGAAACCCAGGCATTTCTTCTGAAAGGCTCGTCGTGGAAGGATGCCTTGCTGGCCCAGATCCGTCAGGCTCTGGGCCAAACCGTCACGGCGCCATGAAGAAAATACTGATCGCCGAAGACGATCCGCCGAGCTGCGAGTTGCTCTACGAGCTGCTCACGGCGAATGGGTATGAAGTGGTGCAATCCTCCGATGGGGCCGAAGCCGTGCGGCAAATCGAGCAGTCCGCGCCGGACCTGATCCTCCTCGACATCCAGATGCCGGTCCTGGACGGCTTCGCCGTGCTACGCTGGGTCCGCGAGCACGGGCGCTTCGCACACCTTCCCGTGGCGGCGCTCACCGCCTACGCCATGCGTGAGGACTGCGAACGAGCCCTGGGTGAGGGCTTCGACGCACATATCTCGAAACCCATCGACACGGCGGCGCTGCTGGACCAGGTGGATAGGCTGCTAGAGACGAAAGCGAGGTAGCCACGGCACGTTTATTGTGCCGTGGGTTCGTAGCTCGGAACGAACTCGGAACGTGCCCACGGCACAAAAAACGTGCCGTGGCTACCACACGGGAACCTTGCGCTTCCATTCCGTAGAAGTAGATGTCGCGCCCGGTCACGGCGTGTCACGCAGCTTGCCGCCAGTACTACTCCACAATGTTATAAATCTCGCGATGGCCGGACTCCACAAGCGCTGTCATTTTCTGATAATTCGACTGCCAATCCTTGTTGGCAAAAAGCTGCGGCGACTGGGATTCAAACGCGGCGAAATTCGGCATGGACAATTCCAGCACCAGCGTGTAAAAGGGACCGGTGACATCGGTCAATATTCGGGGGGAAAAGTTCATTCCCGCGCTCTTCTGAATCGCCACGCCTTCCTTGAGCAGAGCAACGGCTTCCTTGGCCTTTCCAAACTTCAACCGGAACACATTGCGGACGAGAATCATAGCAAGCTCCTTTGTGTAAATGTGGGATGGGTTCCGCCGGACTCGCATATTATATCAATTTGAAGATGCGTGGATAGCCTGGTTTTTGGATTTGTCGATGGATAACTGTGGCCGGGAGCACATTCGTGTTCGAGAATCTAAGCGTCACCAGGCCGCTCACCGGAACCGGATTGCACGATGACGGTATGCGTAAAGAGATCCGAATTAGGAATGATCACGCGGCGGCCATCCGAGGCCTTAAGAAGCGTAGCGCGGCCCTGAATGTCCTCCACGGCACCAGCGAAAGTATCCATGGTGATTTGGTCGCCGACACGAAATGGCTCTTGAACCAGTAGCAGGATTCCCGCCAGGAAATTTTGGAGAATATCTCGGAAGGCAAACCCGATGGCAACGCCGCCTACGCCGAGCAATTTGATTACATCTCCCGCCTGAAAAGAGGGAGCGACGATGGCGAATGCGACGAGTAGTCCAACAAAAAGCAGGGTTGCCTGCGTCAGGCGTCCGAGCAGGAGCGCCAGATTAGCATGGCCGTTTTTACGCAATGTAAAGCGACGGACCAAGGACTTACTTGCCGAGGCAAGCACTACGAATACGGCAAACATCAAGGCTGCGAGAATAAGATTCGGCAACAGCCCAATCGCGCCGTTGAGAATTCTTTCCGCGCTTTTCCAGGCTGTTGATACATCAATCGGCATGCTCTCCTCCCACGGATGCCTCGCAAACCTTTAGTCCATCGTGGAAGTTTTGCGGTGTCTGTAAGCCGTCAGACAGAAGCAATTAATCAGGATACCTTAGGGTGATTTCTGGATTGATCCCTTTGCGAATTGTCCGCTATCTTCAGTTGGCGAACGGATGAAAAGCAATTCGGAATCACTGCTAATCAAAAAATAGGAGGAATGGATATGAATTGGGACCAAATCGAAGGAAAGTGGAAGCAAATGAAGGGTGAAGTGAAACAAAAATGGGGAAAGCTCACGGACGATGACCTCGATGTGATCGCCGGCAAAAGAGAAAAGCTAGTCGGCAGGTTGCAAGAGCGATATGGCATGGCTCGAAATGAAGCAGAAAAGCAGTGCGACGACTGGTGCAATACTGTGGTCATCGAGGAGATCGAGGAGGAGGATGTCCCGCGGAGGCGTGCCAGCTAGAGCGTGTCGCCCGATCTCGCTAAACACGCATTTGGTGGCTCACCATGCAAACTTCAAGGCGGAGGAGGAAAGCAAATATGGCAGGAAAAAACACGGCAGTATTTGGTATCTATCCCAGTTACGGGGCCGTAGAAAGCGGCGTCGATGCGCTGAAAGCAGCCGGGTATCGAAATACGGACATCTCCGTCCTGTTTCCAGCGAACGTCGGATCGAAGGATTTCGCTCATGAAAAAGGCACCAAAGCGCCTGAAGGAGCGGCGACCGGCGCCGGAACCGGGGCTGTGGTAGGGGGCACATTAGGATGGCTGGCCGGTATTGGATCTCTGGCCATCCCCGGAGTAGGACCATTCATCGCGGCCGGGCCTATTATGGCTGCTCTTGCCGGAGTCGGAGTGGGTGGCGCGATTGGAGGGGTTACCGGCGCATTGATCGGTTTGGGAATCCCGGAATATGAGGCCAAACGGTACGAAGGGCGTGTGAAAGATGGCGGCATTCTGCTCTCTGTACACTCCGATAATTCCGATTGGACCAAGCAGGCCAAAGAGATTCTGGAGCGCACCGGCGCGCAGGATATCTCGTCCACCGGGGAAGCGAGCGCCGATTATGCCAAGAGCGACCGACCCTTTCTTCGCACTGGCACGGGCCAAGTTTAGCTGTGACACCAAGAAGCTTCATCACGCCTAAAGCGTAATGAGCACGCGTTCCAACTCAACGACGAAAACCGGGCGAGCGATGGGAACCTCGATGGGGATCCTCCAGGAAACACGCTATCCAGCGTTCGCCCGGTGCGGTGATCCTCCGTTCACAAGTTGTTGCGGGCCATTCCTAAAGTAACAAAATTCATCTTTTTAAATCTGGGTAGTACGGGACAACAGCGCTACGACCCGCTGTCCTCATACTGTTCGCGCAGCTTCGACACCACGGTGGGGTCGGCGAGCGTGGTGGTATCGCCGAGCGTTTTCCCCTCGGCAATGTCGCGCAGGAGGCGGCGCATGATTTTGCCGCTGCGCGTTTTGGGAAGCTCGGCGGTGAAGAAGATGTCTTCGGGGCGGGCTAGCGCGCCGATCTTTTCCTGGACGTGCTGTTTCAGTTCGTCGATCTTTTCGCGGGAGCCCGCTATGCCGGACTTGAGCGTCACGAAGGCTGAAATGGCTTGGCCCTTGATGGCGTGCGGTTTGCCGATGACGGCGGCCTCGGCGACCGTGGGATGGCTGACCAGGGCGCTTTCGACCTCGGCGGTGCTGATGCGGTGGCCGGAGATGTTCATCACGTCGTCGACGCGGCCCATGAGCCAGAAATAACCTTCCTTGTCGCGGTTGGCTCCGTCGCCGGTGAAATACATCTTGGGACCGTATTTGTGGAAATAGGTGGCGATGTAGCGGTCCGGGTCTTTGTAGATGGTTCGGAACATGGCCGGCCAGGGAGCATTCAAGACCAGGTATCCGCCACCGCCCAGCGGGACCGACTTGCCCGCATCATCGACCACGTCGGCCTGGATTCCCGGCAACGGCCGCGTGGCGGAGCCGGGTTTGAGCGTGGTCACACCGGGCAAGGGCGAGATCAGGATCATGCCGGTTTCGGTCTGCCACCAGGTGTCAACCACCGGGCAGCGTTTGCCGCCGATGTGCTCGTAGTACCACATCCATGCTTCGGGATTGATGGGCTCGCCGACCGAGCCGAGCAGGCGGAGGCTGGTCAGGTCGTGTTTCGCCGGAAACTCCGTGCCCCAGCCCATGAACGCGCGGATGGCCGTGGGGGCCGTGTAGAGGATGTTGACTTTGTACTTCTCGATGACCGCCCAGAAGCGGTCCTTGGCGGGATAGTCGGGGGTGCCTTCAAACATCACCGAGGTCGCTCCGACCGAGAGCGGTCCATAGACGATATAGCTGTGGCCGGTGACCCAGCCGATGTCGGCGGTACACCAAAAGACATCCTCGTCGCGCAGGTCGAAGATCCAGCGCGTGGTGGCGTTGACGCCCACAAGATAACCGCCGGTGGTGTGCAGAATCCCCTTGGGCTGAGCCGTGGTGCCCGAGGTGTAGAGGATGTAAAGCGGGTCCTCGGCGTCCATCTCTTCGGGAGCGCAGTAGAGCGGGGCGTCCTGCATCAAACGGTGCCACCAGTGGTCGCGTCCTTCCTGCATGTGGACCGGGGCAGTCTCGCCGACTCGCTGGACTACCACCACGTCGCGCACCGAGGGACATCCCTTCAGTGCCTCATCGACGTTCTGCTTGAGCGGAACAATGCCGCCGCGTCGGTAGCCACCGTCGGCTGTGACCACGACATGCGCATCCGCGTCGTTGATCCGGCCGCGGAGCGATTCGGGGCTGAAGCCTCCGAAAATGACCGTGTGCGGAGCGCCCAGGCGCGCACAGGCCAGCAAGGCGATGGGCAGCTCGGGGATCATCGGCATATAGATGGCGACGCGGTCGCCGCGACGCACGCCGAGATTCTTCAAAACGTTGGCGAATTTGTTGACCTCCCGGTAGAGGTCCCCGTAAGTTAAAACGCGCTCGTCGCCCGGCTCTCCTTCCCAGATAAAGGCGGCTTTGTTGCGGCGCCAGGTCTTAACGTGGCGGTCCAGGCAGTTATAGGAAACGTTTAACTTGCCACCCAGAAACCATTGAACCCAAGGCGGTTCCCATTTCATCACGCGATCCCATTTGCGGTACCAGTCAATCGACTCGGCCTGCTCTGCCCAGAAACCCTCGAGGTCCTGGTCGGCCTTTTGGTATAGTGAGTCGTCGGCAACCACGGCCCGCTTGCGAAACTCTTCCGGGGGTGGGATCTTGCGGTCCTCCTGATAAAGGGCCTCAATCGTGGTGTGGTCCGTTTTCTTATCGTCTGGCATCTGGCCTCCTTGGGATCGAATAAACGTCGCGAATAAACGTTCGATAATAGCTCAACGGGACGGTCTCCGAGCAAGACTGTCGTGCTGTGAACCGCCGAGGGGTGATTATTAGGGGACGGAAGAAAAAATGCAACAGGAGCTTTTTGGGGGATTGGCGGGGCATCGTAAGGTCTAATGTTTGCATCCCTTAATAGACAGGCGATCAGCGGGGGAAGTGTTTCGGCGCAGCGACTGGCTACAAACAGCCTGCGCCGCCGTTGTAAAATAACGTTGAATCTCCAAGCGCGGCGATCGGCGCCATTCGAATGTATTCGGAAAGGTGCTTGTAATTGCGAGAGAAAGCCGAAACTTCCTGGAGAAAATCGGTGTTTAAGGAGAGTATGGAGGCTGTTGCCACCGGCTCCGATGCCGACCTGATGCTGCGCGTCAGGGATGGGGACGAAGAATCGTTCGCCTGCCTGCTTTATAAGCACCGGGGGGCGGTCGTCAATTATCTCTATCGGATGGTGCAGAACGGAGGGGTGGCCGAGGAACTGGCACAGGACGTTTTCCTGCGAGTCTACCGGGCGCGAAAGAATTACGAGCCAACGGCGAAGTTCACAACCTGGCTCTACCGGATTGCGACGCACGTCGCGTTGAACTCGCTGCGAGACAATCGGAACTTGAGGATCACCGATCCGTTGGGAGATCCGGGAAATGAACGGGTGCGCGAGTTGCGCGATCCGGTGCCGACGGTGGAAAATCGCTTGGTTGAGAAGGCCGCGGGCTGGGAGATTCGCCGGGCCGTCGAGGCACTTCCGGAAAAGCAGCGCGCCGCGGTCATTTTGCACAAGTACCACGACCTGGATTACAAGGAGATTGCGAAAACGCTGGAGTGTTCCGAATCGGCCGTGAAGTCGCTGTTGTTCCGCGCCTATGAAACACTGCGCGTCCGGCTTGGGCATTTGGCCCGGGGGTAGCTAGGGTCCGTGGCCCGGAGGTAGTAAAGATGAACTGTACACAACTGGAAAACCGCTGGATGGAATATCTGGATGGAACACTGGGCTCCCGCGAGCGCGAGGCAGTGGAGACTCATGCGCGAAGTTGTTCCTTGTGTGCGGAGCGGATGGAGGGTTTTCCCGAAGTGTCTTCCATGCTTGATGCGTGGACTGGAATCGAGCCCTCCGCTTCGTTCAATGCCCGGCTCCAACAGCGATTGGACGAAGAGGGTTCCAGGGTGTCGTGGTGGAGCGGTCTGATTCCGCGCTGGGCGCCGCTGCCGCTGGGAAATCCAATATTGGCCGGCGTGCTGCTGTTCGTCGTTTCTCTCGCCGCTTGGGTGATCCGGTCCGCGCCCTCGCAGACGCAGATCGCCGCCAGCCAGGCGAATCCGCCTTATGTGGCCGCCGTAGCCGCTGGTGCCGACGACTTGGACCTGTATCAAGATATGCCGGTGCTTGAGGACCTGGACGTGTTGAGAAATTTCGACGTGCTCGGAGAATTGAACGCCGCTAATTCGATAAAGCAATGAAATCGCTTCTCTGCATCGCAATTTTAGCTTTTGTTTTTCCGGGCGCGCTGGGTGCTTGGCAACAGCGAGGAGGTTCGGACGGCCGCCGTCGGCCCGCGGGCCGGGAGAGGTTCGTCGATCAGGAGGAAAGCGGCCAAGGGAATAATGACAATCAAGAGGGCGGACCCGAGTCGCGACGCGACGGGCCGCCGGACGGTCCGCGTCGGCGGGGTGCTCCTCCCCGCATGGGTCCCAATGGAATGCCTCCGGGCGGGTTCCCGCGACGGGGAATGCCGCAGCGCGGCATGAGGCCGATGGGTCCTCCGCCCTTAATGGAGAAGCTGAAGGACCTGCCGCCCGAAGAGCAGGAGAAGGTAATACGCAACAATCAGAGGTTCCAGGAGCTTCCCAAGGAGCGGCAGGAGATGCTGCTGGAGCGCCTGCATCGCTTTCAGGCCCTTCCACCCGAGCAGAAGGAAATGATCCAGCAACGTTTCAACGCTTTTACCAGGCTGACCCCGGAACAGCGGCAGAAGGCGCGCGAAATCTATCTCCAGCACTGGCAGAATATCGCGCCGGAACGCCGCAGGGCGCTGCTCGATGAGTTTCGCAAGATGCGTACGATGCCTCCCGACGAGCGCGAAAAGCATATCGAAGGACGCGACTTGGAAGGCCGCTTCAACCCGGAAGAGCGCGACCTGCTCAAGCAGCTCGGCACTTTCTGGGGGCCGCCTCCGCCACCGCGTCCAGGGATGATGCCGCCGCCTCCACCCCCGATCATGGAACCGCCTCCCTCCGAGCCACGACCGTAGATTTAGTGATAAGTGATGAGTGACGACTGACCCGCGATAAGCGTCTCTTACTCAATGGTTGTCATCCCGAGCGCAGCGAGGGATCTGCTTTTCATTCTGACTTCTGTCTTCTAGCTTCAAACTTCTAGCTTCTCCCTCCTGTTTCCACCCACTGCTTGTATAATCGGACGATGAAACCCAAGGTCCTCATCACACGGCCGGTCCCGGCCGCGGTGTACTCGAAGATTGCCGCCGAGTGCGATGTCGATTGCAACGGCGACGACCGTCCACTGGCGCGCGAGGAAATGGAACGGAGGCTGGCGGATCGCGTGGGCGTGCTCTGTCATCTGACGGACCGCATCGACGCGGCCATCCTGGAGAAGGCGCCGCTCCTGAAGGTCATCGCGAACGTCGCCGTCGGATACGACAACATCGAGGTGCCGGCGGCAACGCAACGCGGGATTCTGGTGACCAACACGCCCGACGTTCTCACCGACACCACCGCCGACTTTGCTTTTGGGCTGCTGCTGGCGGCGGCGCGGCGCATCGCCGAGGGCGACCGGTTTGTGCGGGCGGGACAATGGAAGGAGTGGCGGTTCGATCTGTTGCTCGGAACGGACGTGCACCACGCGACGCTCGGCATTCTGGGCCTGGGCCGGATCGGCTCGGCGGTGGCGCGGCGCGCACGGGGGTTCGGGATGAAGGTACTTTACTCGATGCCTCGGCGTGCGTTGCCAGAAATCGAGCGCGAGCTGGGCGCGGCTTATGTTGACAAGGAAACTCTGCTCCGCGAGTCGGACTTCATCAGTCTGCACGTTCCGCTCAAGCCGGAGACGCGGCATCTCATCGGGAAGGCGGAATTCAGCTTCATGAAACCGTCGGCGATGCTGATCAACACGGCGCGAGGACCCGTGGTGGATGAGAGTGCTCTTGCCGATGCGCTGCGCGAGGGACGCATCGCGGGCGCCGGGTTGGATGTCTTCGAGCAGGAGCCGCGAGTCAGTCCCGAGCTACTGAACTTTTCGAATGTTGTCCTGGCGCCCCACATCGCCAGCGCCTCGCGCCAGACGCGTCTGCGCATGGTGGAGGTAGCGGCGGAAAACCTGATCGCAGCCGCGAACGGCCGAATGCCTCCGAATCCGGTGAACCGGTTAGCGCCGCCGTCGCCAGCGGCCTAATTAGCATCGCATCATAATGAGAAGCGCGAATTGTAAGGTCGTGCCCTTTCGTTCACGCCACAAATTTCCATGACCAACGCCCAAGCGCGCGAACTCTGCCGCGGTTTGTTAATCGAAACCTTCGATTCCCTCCGCGTCGCTCCCAGAATGCGAAGCCTCATGTCGCTCGGTGACGACGGCCTGAAGATCGGCGCGGATTTATATCCACTCTCCCGGTTTCGGTCCGTGCGCGTCGTTTCCGTCGGCAAAGCCGCGATCGAGATGGCCGGGACGGCGGCGGAGATACTGGGGAAGAGGGAACAGGGAGCGCGGCTTCGCGGAATTGTTGTTGCGCCGGGTGGTGGTTCCGCGCAACCGCATCTGCAACCGCTCCCTTGCGGTCGCCCCGGCGTCCGTAGCCCCGGCCCGCCCTCCGACGCTTTAGCTGAGGAGGGCCCGCCGCCCGTAGGCTCTGGACCGCAGGGCGGACTATGGGGTGCAGGGCGCGGCTCTGATTGGATCGTTCCCTCCTTCCAATATTTTCAGGCGGGACATCCGTATCCTAATCAGCAAAGCATGGAGGCAGCCGACGCGGCTTTGGCGTTGCTCGAAGGCGGCACTACCGATGATTTGGTTTTGTTTTTGATCTCGGGAGGCGGCTCGGCGTTGATGGAAAAGCCGCTGGATTCCTCCATGTCGTTGGACGACATGCGACAGTTCCATGAACTGCTGGTGACCTCGGGGGCTGGCATTCAAGAGATGAACGTGCTTCGGAAACACCTCTCGGCGGTAAAGGGGGGGCGGCTGGCGCAGCGCGCCGCGCCTGCCACGCAGGTCACGATTTATGTTTCCGACGTTCCCGATCATCTTCCCTCGGCGGTGGCTTCGGGACCCACCATGCCGGATGAGACAACCGTCGAGGATTGCCTCCGCATCGCCAGGCGTTATGGTCTGCTCGAAAAATTCCCCAACCCGATCCGCGCATTCTTCGATGCGGAAAACGTTAAGGAAACGCCCAAGCCCGGCGATGCCTGCTTCGCAGCGAGCAAATACTATTGCCTGATGTCGAACCGGGACGGGGTAGGGAAGTTGCGAGAGCTGGCGAGGTCGGAAGGCATACCGACTGCGGAGGAGAGTTGCGACGATTGGCCCGTCGAGCGCGCGGCGGCGTATCTGCTGGAGCGGCTGGAAACGCTTTGCAATCGGTATCCCGGCGAGCCGGTGATGCTGGTGAGCGGAGGAGAGCTGAGCTGCCCCGTCCCGCCCGGCGCTACGGGCCGAGGCGGCAGGAACCAGGCGTTTGTTCTCGAGTGCGTTGCGAAGATTGCGGGGAAGCCGGTGGTGGTTCTGAGCGCGGGCACGGACGGAATCGACGGCAACAGTCCCGCCGCCGGAGCCGTTGCGGACGGCGAAAGCGCCCGGCGGGCCACGGCGCTGGGTCTCGACGCGCAAGAATTCCGGAGCCGTTTCGATTCCTACGGGTTCTTCGAGAAATTAAACGACGCGATCGTTACCGGTCCCACGGGAGCCAATGTCCGCGATCTGCGCATGTTGCTGTCGTACTCCGGATTCGCGGCTGGAGAGCATTGAGAGCATTGAGATCGCTTGACACCCGAAATTGATGGGCATATTCTTGGGCCGATCATTGAATTTCTTTCGGGGTCTTTGCGGGATTCCTTTTCAGGATGTCCATCGGGAGGGGTAGTTGTTTTCCTGTGCGGTGTCGCTGCGCTGCGGGAACTTTTTGGGGCCGAGGAGAGCGATGAAAAAATATTTGTATACCCTGGCCTGCATTGCCGGAGCGACGTTTTCCTTGATGCTGATGGGACAAGATAAACCGGCCGCCAAGAAGCCGGCGACACCGCTGAAGGAAACCATCGATCTGAAGCGGCTTCCGGTGAGAATGGACAAAGACCTGGGGGCTGCGGTGGCGCAAATCGGGCTCGGCCACCTGCACCAACTGGATTGCACCCTGGTCGAGATACCCGCCGGCGGGCAGTTGGCGCCGCACAAGCACTTTGCGGAAGAGATGATTTACATCGTCTCCGGCAGGGGCTATACGGAAATGTGGACGCCCAACTCGGGGAAAAAAGAAAAATATCAATGGAGAGAAGGGGACCTGTTGTCTCCCACCATGAACGCGTGGCACCAGCACTTCAATTCATCGCCGGACAAGCCGGCGCGTTATCTTTCGGTAACGACCACGCCGGAGACGCAGAATTTCACGCACGAGCCCGCCTTCCTTTCCGCAAGCGATTACGTATCTGAGGACCGATGGAATAAGTCCATCGTGCAGCAGCCGGAATACGTGGGCAATGTGAAGATCGGAGCGGATACGGTGCGGATGAACGTGGGGCATCTGCTGCCGGACCTGATCAATCGGACGATGAAACCGCAAATCGCCGACGCCCTCGGAAGCGAGTCGCCGCGCAACAAGGAGACGGGAATCACCATCGATCCCGAAGGCGACATGGCCGGGAATCACCTCCTCGAGATGGAAGTGCGGGAATTCACAAAGATGGGTTCGACCTCTCCCAGCCACCGGCATCTGTGGGAGGTGGTTTACGTGATCTTGAAAGGCGATGGTCACGAAACCTTGCAGCGCGAGGGCGAGCCCGAACGGCAGTTCGATTGGAAAGGTGGCGATGCGTTCGTCGTCGAGGCGATGGAGTATCACAACCATGTTCCGTTGCATCCCGGCGCGCGGTTCCTGCAAATCAAAGGCTCCGGGTATTTCCGGCGGGTAGGAATCGATAAATTCCTGTTTCAGAACAAACCCAAGCCCGGCGAAATCCCGACATTTCGAACCGATTGAGCGTCGGCAGATTGTCTGTTCATGCGGGCGCAGCTAGTTTTTATTGAGGAGGAAAGATGACGAAGGTTCGATTTCCGAGAATGGCTTTCTATGCTCTCATTTTGCCGATCGTGTTGCCGATCGTAGCGCTTCTGGTTTCCGCGAGCGGAGCATTCGCGCAGACGGCTACGATCGTGACGTTTCCCACCGAAGACGGAGTGACGATACAAGGGACTCTGCATCTTCCGCAAGCGACTGCGCCGAAAGTGCCGGGGATCGTGTTGCTCGCCGAGCCGGAATGGGTTGTTCGCGCCACGCTGGACACCACGAACCTGGGGCCGGAGCTGGTGAAGAAATACGGGATGGCCGTGCTGACCCTCGACTTTCGCGGTAACGGGAAGAGCGGGCAAGGGAAGTTGTTCCGGACCTATTCCCACAGCGATTTGGACAAATTGCAGTTGGACGTGCGGGGAGCCATCAAGTATCTCTCGTCGCAAAAGATTGTCGATACCAGGCGCATCGGAGTTGTGGGCGTCGGGATCGGGGCCGAATATGCCATCCGCGAGGCGGACGAGAATCCCGCGGTGCAGGCCCTGGTATTGATATCGGGGAGCCTCAGCGACCGCGCGAAGGAGTACATCAAGACCCGCAGCGACGTACCCATCCTGTGTCTGGCGGGTAAAGACGATAAGGAAGGCATCGTGAGCATGGCCGAGGCGTTTGCGCTTTCCAAGAACAAAGACAGCAATATCATCCTGGCCGAAACGGGACATGGCACGGGAATGTTCACCCGCGTGAAGGGACTGAGCGAACAGGTGACGGAGTGGCTGGCGCAAAACGTAAAAGGAGTGGGGATCGAAACCGACATTCATTTCGTTACCCAGGATGGATGGGACCTGCATGGAAAGGTGACCATCCCTGACGGATTGAGCGACGGCGCCAAGGTTCCCGGAGTGGTTCTGGTGCACGGGGCCAACCACGACCAGGATACTTACTACGATTTGAACAAGGCCCTGGTCAAGAAGGGATTTGCAACGATCACGTTCGACTGGCGCGGAAAAAACCGGGACGCGAGCGAAACCCGGGGCCACTATGGCGTGAGCATGAATAAACAAGACTCGGAGAATTTCCATCTGGACACGAAGGCGGCGCTGAACTTCTTTGCGTCGCAGAAAGGCGTGGACGCGAGCCGGATTGGGCTGATCTCGGCCACGGCCGGCACCAATTACGCCATGGAGGGCGTACTCGACGACAACCGCGTCAAAGCAATGGTCATGCTGACGCAGTATGTTCCGACGGATAAAGTTAAGAAATTTCTCGCCACCTCGGACACGCCGGTGTTTTTTGTCGCCAGCACCGAAGATCTCAATTTCGCTGTGGGGAGCCTCGCGGAATACACCAAGACCGCCGCGCGATTGTCGAAGAGCAAAGAGACAGAGTTCCTGCTCTACGACGACGCCGGCCGCGGCTCCGAGATGATGAAGAAGAAGGACGAGTTGCAAGGAATGATCGTGCGCTGGTTTTCGGAAAAACTGGCGAAGTAAAGGCGGGGCGGAATTTTCTTGACTGGGCGGGGATACGGTGCTGTAGACTGGAAATCAATACCAAGGCTTGCATGGTCAAGAGTTCAAGTCGGTGATTTTCGTTACATCACGGTGGAATGCCAGGAATTGATTTCGCCATCTTCAGTATGAATGAAAGGAGTCATGGCAATGCTTAAGCGATGGGTGGGGTTCATTTCGCTGATCACGCTCCTGTTCGGCCTAAGTCTTCAGGGGTGGAGCCAGACGACCACGGCGAGAGTCTCCGGGACTGTCACCGACGATTCCGGGGCAGTGCTTCCTGGAAGCCAGATAACTGTTAAGAATGTGGAGACGGGTGTGCCAAGAACCGTGGTCACCGATGAAAGAGGCCGCTATGTTGTGCCCCAACTGCCACCGGGCAGCTACGAGATTTCGGCTTCGATGTCCGGCTTTGAGACCATGATCCGAAAGGGCATCACCCTGGCGATTGGGCAGGAGGTAACTTTGAACCTCGCCATGAGGGTCGGGACCGTGAGCGAGCAAGTCACGGTTACTGCAGACGCTCCCCTGGTAAACACGAGCGGCAGTGCGGTTTCCGGCGTGGTGGAGGCAAAGCGAATTGTGGACCTTCCCTTGAACGGCCGCGACTTCACCCAACTGGCGCTGGTGGAACCCGGCGTCCTCTCCGCCCGCAATACGGACTCCACCGCCTCCAAGGGATACGGGACCCGGATCTCGGTGGCGGGTTCGCGCCCGGACCAGACCGCTTGGCTGCTGGACGGCACCAATATCAAGAGCAGTTCCAACTTCGGAACACCGGGTAGCGCAGCCGGCGTCATACTGGGTGTGGATGCGGTACGGGAATTCCAGGTCCTAACGAGCAATTTTAGCGCCGAGTTCGGCGGCAACAGCGGCGGTGTGGTGAACATGGTCACCAAATCGGGAACGAACGATTTTCATGGCACCGCTTACGAGTTTCTCCGAAACTCCAGTCTGGACGCCCGGAATTTCTTCGACCGCAGAAAACCGGCATTTAAGCGAAACCAGTTTGGATTTTCATTGGGCGGAGCGATCAAAAAGGACAAGGCGTTCTATTTCGGAAATTACGAAGGGCTGCGACAGCGCTTGGGCCTGACCAGTGTCGCCATCGTGCCGGACGGGAATGCCCACCGAGGGCTGATCCCGGGCCCGGGGGGTGTTCTGGAACAGTTACAGGTGGCTCCTTCGATTCAGCCGTATCTAAACTTGTGGCCCACGCCCAACGGCCCGCCGGTGTTGACGGGTGCCGGCCAGCCCAGCGGCTTAGGGACGCTGTTCGCCCCTGCCAGCGACTCTATCAATGAAAACTACTTCATGACGCGCGTGGACTATCGCTTTAACGACAACCAATCGATCTTCACCCGCTTCACTTACGACAACACCAGCGACTCCAAACCGGACACCGTGCCGATTACCAGCACCGATATCCTGACCCGGCCGCGCTACGCTACAGTGCAATATGAGAATATCCTCACGCCGAAATTCTTGAGCAGTACCAAGCTGGCTTTCAACCGCACCGCTCTGACGGCCGACATTTCCCTGAACACAACCTACCCGTCGAATCTGCTCTTCTGGAATGACCACGTTCCTCCACAACTCAATTTTTCGGGGGTAGATACCTTTGGACCCGACAGCCGGAATCAGCGCGCCGATGTGCAGAATATTATCCAGATCGGGCAGGGCTTTACCTATACTCGCGGGAGTCACCTGTTCAAGTTTGGGACCGACATACAACTGGTCCACTCCAATCCCGACGGTGGCCCACGCAACAACGGATCGTTCACTTGGAACGCCATGCGCGATTTTCTGCTGGACAACCCTCTGATTAATTTTACCGTGCAGGTGCCCGGAAGCACTTCCCAGCGCACCTTCCGACAAACCGTGCTGGGACTCTATTTCCAGGACGACTGGAAATTGCTCTCGAACCTTACCTTCAATCTTGGACTGCGGTATGAGACCTTCACCGTTCCGTCCGAGAAATGGGGCCGCGTAGCGGTCGTCAAAGACTGGGTCACCGCCACCAAGTTTGATACCAATGTGCCGTTTTGGAACAATCCTTCCAAGAAGAATTTTTCACCGCGCGTGGGTTTTGCCTGGGATCCGCAGGGGAACGGCAAGACGGCGATACGGGGCGGCTTTGGCTTGTTTTTCGTGGATCTCTTGAGCTCCTACTTTAAAACACCGGCCTATCGAAACCCGCCCATCGCCGCAAGCCTTAACATCCCCCTGGGGAATTTGGGCTCAGCACGGAGCGACGTGGCCCGAGTCGGTCCGACCGTCCTCACGGCCGACATGACTCCCAACAGCTATATGGAAATCTTCCAGTACAACCTGGACCCCACTTATGAAGTGAAGTTCAACTTCACGGTGGAACGCGAGCTTCCTGGAAATGTGGCGGTCGTGCTTGGGTATCTCGGTGGCCGGGGCACCCATCTGTGGGAATTTCAGAGTGCCAACGCCGCCCCGAGCGTGATGGTAAATGGTCGTGCGTTTGTCCCCAGGGGGGCAACCAGGATCAATCCGAAAACGGGCGTGGGAAGCATCCGTTATACCGACGCTAAATCCTTTTACAACGGACTGCAGTTTGAGGTCAAGAAGCACTTCGGCCGGGGCTTTCAGTTCCAGAGTTCTTATACCTGGTCGAAGAATGTCGATGACAGCGCCACCGGGATTGCGCTTACGGACGTGAATGAAGGAGAGGGTTCCCAGCCCTATGATCACAAGGCGGATCGAGGGCTTTCCGGCCTGAACGTGAGCCACAACTTCGTTCTCAATGGGATTTATGCGATTCCCTTCTCCGCCCGCTCCGGCATTGCTTCTAACCTGCTGGGTGGATGGCAGGTGTCCGGGATCTTTTCGGCATCGAGCGGGGTGCCCTTCGGCGTCTATAGCTCCGGTCGCTTTGCTCCGAACCTCTCCTACCAGAGCGCCAGGCAACACCCCGAGTTCGTCGCCGGAAAAACGACCAAGGGCGCCGTAATCGGCGACCCGAATCGATATTTTGACAGCTCGATCTTTACACTTCCGGCCGCCGGTTTCTACGGGAACGCGGGCCGAAATATCCTGATCGGGCCCGGACTGTCCAATTTCGACTTCAGCTTGTTGAAGAGCACGGCGTTGGGGTTCCGAGAAGGAGCCCGGCTGGAGTTTCGCGCAGACGTTTTTAACATCTTCAACCGGGCCAATTTCCGCGTCCCGAGTTCCTTGCAGGTCGTTAATTCCTCCAATGGAGCGGCAATCGCCGGGGCGGGAAGAATCACTAGCACGATTACCACAGCCCGGCAGATGCAGTTCAGTTTGAAGCTGTTGTTCTAGACTGAGGAGTCCTGGCTCTGCAGTCGTACAAGCGCCTTTAGGCACTTCCGGAAAAGTTACCAGGACGGCAACCAGCTCGCGCCAGATTCAGTTTGCATTAAAATTGTTGTTTTAAGGAGACGTTTCAAGGAGAATTGATTCGGCTGGCGGGCCGAGGTTGAGGTTATTTCGGGTCAGAATAACCGGCAGGCATGAAGTGTATCTCATCCTGCCGGTTTGATTTTTGGGGCGATCTTTTTTGAGAGGAGACGAAAATGAGAAAAAGCTCTAATTTTATTTCACGCCGGGAATTTTTGGAGGAGACCGCCGGACTGGCGGCCTTGGGAGCGTTTGGGTCGATGCTGCCGATGGGCGCCAGTTTGCTCCTGGCGGCCGATTTGCCCAAGCCGGGCGAGGCCGACTGGCCGCGCTTCGGTCACGACATTCACAACACGCGCTTCAACGACAAGGAGAAAACCATCGGGCCGGAAACCGTCGCCAAGCTGAAAGTCAAATGGCAATTCGACACGGTCGACAATTGGCCTCCGGTAACAACCCCGGCGGTAATAGGAGACCGGGTTTTCATCGGCGCCGGGGCATACCAATACGCTCTGGACAGCGCCACGGGCGAGTTGAAATGGAAAACGGAGACGGGAACGATCGGCCCGTATTCCGGGCTGGGCAAGAACCAAGGCATCCGTTCTTCGTCAAATTACTACAACGGCAAAGTCTACTATGGCACGCCACAGTGCGACGCGGTCGCGGTAGACGCAGCCACGGGCAAGATTCTTTGGAAGACCAACCTGGAAAAAGACACAAAGCTGAAGTCTTCGATTTTCTACGCCCCGGTCGTTTACAAGGACAGGGTCATCATGGGTTACACCTCGGAAATGGCGCAGATTGTCTGTCTGGATGCGGACACCGGCGCCATCCGTTGGCGCTACCGCGTGGTGCCAGACGTTCCGGAGGAGATACGAGCGGGAGGCGGCTCGCTGTGGACCTCCGGAGCCATCGACGAGCAGATGAACGCGACGTTTAACGTCACCGGCGACAGCAAGTCCTTCATGCCCGCCGGCCCGGTGCTGTGGGCCGAAAGCGTCCTGGCACACGACCTGGACACCGGTGAGCTGCTTTGGGGATACCAAGCCCATCCGAACGATGCATTCGATATCGAATATTGCGCTCATCCCATGATTTTCGACGCCGTCTCGCCGGAGCGCTTACGGAATGATGTCCGCCAGTGCGTGGGAGCCGGCAACAAAGCGGGCTTCACCTGCCTCAACCGGCACAGCGGCGAACTCTATTGGAGAGTCATGCTGGGACAGGCTTGCGCTAGCTGCGGGCCGCTGATCAATTCCACGGCCGTTGCGTATAACAAGGTCTACATCCAAAACGCTTCTCCCGCGAGCTCGCCGCCGCTGGCTGTGACCGCCGCGCTCAACGCCTATAATGGCGAGATCGAGTGGATCGTTCCCAACCCGCAGATGAGCAGCGCCCCGATTGCGATCGCCAACGGGGTTCTGTATCAAGGGCTGGCCACGGTTCACAAACTGGAAGCTTTAAACGCGCGCAATGGCAGAAGGCTGTGGGAGTACACTCTGCCCAGCGAATTTCGCGGCGGAGTGGCCATCGCTAACGGAGCACTTTATACATCGAACGGCGAGCCACAAGCATGGAAGGGAGATCAGAAACCTTACAAACATTCGATCTTTTGTTTCACCATCGACGGAAAGTAAAGGAGCCATTATATGAGACAGATCAGTCGTCGCGAGTTATTGAAGATCGGGGGAATTGGCGCCGCGGGTCTGGTGCTTCCCGGGTGGCAGAAGAAGGAATCGGCGTCCAACGATCCGAACACGGTGATCGTCCACCTCGGCCAGAGCTACGTTACCGGCAAGTGGTGGTTCGAACCAGCGGGCCTCTACATTCAAAAAGGACAGAAGGTCAGATGGGATTCAAGCAAGACGGGAGCTAGCGTAGTCGCCTTTCATCCGTCGAACTTTAACCACGAGCTGCGTATCCCCGAAAATGCCAAACCATTCAACTCCGGCCAAATGGGCGACTTTGAAGATAATGTTTTTGAATGGACGTTCGACGTGGAAGGAACTTACGACTATTTCAGCCGCATGCAGGAGTCGTTGGGCATGGTGGGCCGGATCGTCGTAGGCACGCCCGGAGGGCCTGCGGAGAAAAATCCTCCTGGGTACGGCGGCAGAGAGGGGCGAGCAGTTGTATTTCCCGAAGAGGTTAAAGTGTTTCAGGCGCTCCCTTCGAAGGAAATCGTGGCCAAGAAGACTTTGGAAGTGCCCAGTAATATCAATGTTCGCAATTATCCCCATAGCGATATGTGAGCGGGCTTTTTGCGCTGGACATGTAAAAGCTTACCGGCGATGAGCGCGATGGCGAAAGCGGGCTGGATCATACGTTGTACCGGCAGTACTCGTCGAATACGAGCAGGTGGTTGTCGCCTTACCCGGATCAGTCGGCGGTCGCTCCGCTCCCTGAATGACTACGTGGTCGAAGGCGGTAGTCCGCAAAACTATCTGGGACCGACTGATTTCTGAATAATACCGCAAACCATGGATAAACATGAGCGAACAGCCCGGGACGTGATGAATGTCTCGGAGGGGGAGCCGACCAAGCGACAATCAATCGGTTACTTTTTTATTTCCTCTGGTTTTGGGTCAGTTATTGGTCTTATCGTCTTGGTAGGGCTGATCTATCTTTATCGTCATTGTTAGCTGGTAGCCCTGGTTATCCTTCACGCCAAGGCGCAAGGAAAGATATCCTGTTTGTCTTCTTTGCGCCTTAGCACCTTCCGGAGCAATGCTGTTTCGTTTCCCAATGAGGTTTTAATTTATGAAAATTCGATGGATGGTTCGACTTGTTTGCTTCAGCGTCCTGCTCGCGGGCATTGACACCGTGCCTCAGAACCAAACGCTCGTCATCGAAGGAGGCACGCTGATCGACGGCCGGGGCGGACCGCCGGTTCCGAATTCCGTGATCGTGATTCAAGGGTCGCGGATCAAAGCGGTCGGCGTCAAGGGGAAGGTCACGTATCCTCCGGGCGCACGGGTGATTCAGGAGGAGGGCAAGACCATTCTTCCGGGCCTGATCGACTCGCATATCCACTTCCGGGAGTGGTTTCCGCCGATGTTCCTGCACTACGGCGTCACCACCGTATACGACACGGCGAATCCCACCGATTGGATCATCGCGCAGCGGGACATGGTGAACCACGGCAAGATGAAAGGTCCCCGGATGTTCGTGACGGGCCTCGCGGTGGACGGGCCGGTGGAACGAAGCGACATGAACAGCGGCGCGCAACAGGGCGGCTATAACACGCACGTGGTGACGGTGGAAGAAGCCCGGGCGATTGTCAAAAACAACATTGCGCAGGGCGTGGATTTGATCAAAGTGCACGAGGGGCTGACCTCGGAGCTGCTCAAGAGCGCCGTGGACGAGGCCAAATCAAAAGGGCTTGCAGTGGTGGGACACTCGGAAAATATCCGCGATGCAACGCTCGCCGGATTGCAGTTCATGGAGCATACGCGGCCGCTTTGGCGCGCGGTGATTCAAGCCGAAAGCCAGAAGAAACTGGATGACATCGACGAGAAGAAAATCGAGTCGGCCGAATATCTGATGGACACGAAATACTATGCTCCGCTGATCAAGCTGATGGTGAGCAAGGGCGTGTTTATCAATCCTACGCTCTCGGGGATGTGGCGGAGCAACAACCCGCGTTCGGAGGAGTGGTCGAAAGCGGCAGCGGAGCTGGCCAAAGATCCGGGGCTCGGGTTTGTCCCCGCCGACGTGCGGCAATCCTGGACACGGCCGGGTCCCAAACCTGATCCCGAGCACGCCGCGGAACTTGCCGAAGGCTTCAAGAAGGTGCAGGAGTTCGTGCGGCAGTACGCAGCGGCAGGCGGCAGACTCACGGCGGGCACGGATGTCACGGGATACGTGCCGGGGATGTCGCTGAGCTTTGAGATGCAATCGCTGGTGGATTGCGGCGCGACGACCATGCAGGCCATCGTGGCCGTGACGAAATGGGCGGCGGAGCTGGCTCATAAGGAAAAGGATTTGGGCACGGTGGAGCCGGGCAAGGTGGCCGACATCGCCGTCATTGATGGAGACCCGCTGAAAGATATTACGGCGATCCGGAATGTTGCGCTGGTGGTGAAGGATGGCGAAGTGATGGATACCGCCTATGACCCCAAGTTTGTGAATCCCATCCCGCGAACGGCCCTGAACGGACAGCTCAAAGGGCCGGAAAACGGGGCGGAACTTTCTTCCGTGACACCGGGGATGGCGCCCGAAGGCAGCAAGGACGTCACGATTCAGATTTCCGGAAAGAGATTTACGCCGCAATCGGTGGTGCGGCTCGAGGCTACGGAGTTGAAAACGCAGTTCGTGAGCGATTCCAAATTGACCGCGGTGATTGCAGCCTCGAGCTTACAGAAAGTCGGGAGCTACAAATTTACCGTGACGAATCCCGGCGCGCCAGTATCGAATTTGAGATACTTCATCGTGAACTTCAAGTACTGATGCCGCCGTTGCTGGGTTTCCGCGACGTGGTGGGCCGCTGTTGCTCCTGTTCTTCTCGCGAGGGCATTCGTATTTGTCAGTTCGTCCAAGAGGCGGCCGATCAGACCGCCGGCTCGCCCAATTCTATCCTCAGCCAATTTTCTCCGTATGGCGAAGGTGTGCGAATGCCGCCGCGCACTTCGTTCTTGGAAGTTTCGCATCTCATTCCTCTCCGCTGGAAGCGAGCGGAGTCGCCCGGCCCGCGATTTCAAGACCGATCTTCCCGTTAAGGAGCCTTGCCTATGTCATTACCGATGCTGGAGATCGCAATCGGGCTCAGCTTTGTATATCTGCTGCTGAGTCTGGTCTGCACAATCGTCAACGAAATGATTGCCGGATGGCGGAAGACCCGCGCCGCATTTCTCAGTCGCGGCATCGAGCAGTTGCTCGGGGGAGACATGGCGCTCAAACAAAAACTCTACGAGCACCCGCTGATCGAATCGCTCTCTCCGGGCGGTTCGGGGTCCCGTCCCTCCTATATTCCCGCCGAACACTTCGCGACGGCGCTAACGGATATTCTGACCGGAGACGGCAAGTCTCCGAGCGACCTTGGGGCGCTGGAACAAGGCGTACAAAAGACGGCCAGCAAGAAGTTCCAAGCGTCGATGACGGCGCTGCTGAATCATCCGGGCATGGATGCCGCAGCGGCCAAGGAGCGCCTGGAACACTGGTTCGACGACGGAATGGATCGTGTTTCGGGATGGTACAAGCGAGATGCGCAGCGCAACGTGTTCCTCTTGGCGTGTTTGATGACGCTCTCGGTAAACGCCGATACCATTCACATTGCGAACCGGCTTTGGGTCCGTCCCACGCTGCAGGCGGCTGTGGTGGAAGAGGCGCGGGTCCGGTCCCAAAAGGAGCGGCCGGAAGAACTGCTGCCGCTGGTGGAGTACCCGAACCCGCAGGACCCGACCGCCAGCGCGCCGGTCCAAGTTCCCAGCGACCAGTCGCTTTCGGAGAACGATAGTAAGTTGCTGGGGGAATTGGCGGGATGGTCGGACGATCTTGCCAAGCGCAAGGGCAGCGGATTTTGGGCGTATTTCGAGGGAACCTGGCTGTATCTCATGATGCGGGAACATTTGCTGGGCTGGATCCTCACGGCACTGGCGGTGTCACTCGGAGCGCCAATCTGGTTCGATACGCTGAACCGGTTTATGAACATCCGCCACGCGGGCCGCGCTCCCGACGAGCCTAGGGACAAAAGCCGGAAAGCGGCCGAATCCAGCAGCAGACCAAAGGAAGGAGGGAAGAGTTCATGACACGAAAATCAATAACACTGGTGCTCCTCCTCCTCTGGTCCCCGGCGGTATTTGGGGGAACACTCATCCTGAAGCGCGCCTGGATCGAGAAGTTCAAAGATCGCGCAACCATCGACGCGAGTTTCACGGTCGATCATGCTCATAAAAAACCCAACGCCGCTAAAGACGACGGAGACATGCATGTTGCCGGGCGCGCGCCGCAGGAGGTCGGGCTTCCGATGGTGGCCGAAGTGGTCAATGCCGCTGGTCCCGGACAGCAGCAAGCGATAAAACTGATCCACGGGAACGAGGGCAGCGGGAAGTTTGTCGCTATCTCCGGGGCATGGCGTCTTTGGTTCGAGCACCCCGCCGTCTTACAGACTCAGTTCGCCAACGTGCCGAAGGCGGGGAACACCAATCCCGATCACTCCTTTCAAATCCATCCGGTTTCGAAATTCGCCGGTGAAGACATTAGCTCCTCATTTACTTTCGTCCCAGGCTTCGACGGCTACGACGCTAAAAAGGCCTTTGGAGCATACGAAAAACTTTCCATCTCCATCCGCTCGACTGCCACGGCGGTTACACTCGACTCGAAAAGAGTTTTCTATAACTACGTACATTTCAAATTGCGCCTGGTCGGGAATCCTTTCCAGCTCAAAGACGGAGGGTTTGCCGTGTTCGCGGATATCGAGGATGAGGAAGCCGAGGGAGACGATGCCATAGCGGAGAAGGTGCGAATGATTTTTGTGCCTGCGACGCCGCCGTGGAAGAAGATTCAGAACGCCAGTGAAGGAAACGAATTCCAGGCGCTGGGGATACCGCGCGTGAACCTCAATGCGATTGCGGCCTTCGTCCAGGCCGCCAAAAACGCCGCCGTCACGAGGAAGCTGCCGTACGAAATCATCGTGGTGGGAATGAAGTAAAAGGCGGAGACTCCCCTCTCCGGGAAGCAATCACGGGCTGCTTCAGACAAATGGACCTTCAATGCAGCGAGTAGATGGCCTCGTCGTGATGGATCGGATCGAATTGATAGAGCCGCAACCTGGGGTTGGGATCGAAATTCAATGTCAGATTCAGATGCCAGATCCCAGGGCTTTGGCCGGTGTAGTCGGCTGCGGGGATATTGATGAGGCCGTTAGCATCGGAGACTCCTGCGGTGATGGTCCAGTGATCGCGCCCGAAAGTGAAGTAACATCCCGAGCCGCCATCTTTCAATGTGGACTGGAAAGTGTTTTCCCATCCGCGAGCCCCGCCGAAGTCAACAGTTCCATAACTGTGAATGAAATGGTCGCCGTTGAGCAAGGTTGCTTTGTAGGTGGTTAGTTGGGCCGTGGGAGAGTCCTGGGGCGAACGGTTGACCCATTCGGGAAATGTCACCACGTTGCCGTAGATTGTGTTGTTGGCAAAAAACAGCGTTGCGTTGACGCTGGGATCGGGGTCGGGATCGACGCCTCGGGGCAGGTGAGTGCGGTCCTTCCAGTCGTCGAGAGAAAGCTGCGCGTCCTCGATAAATTTGACGGCGCGATCCGGATCGGCCACCTGGGCGTTCAACAGGTCCTGCCACATGCGCTTTTCGGGAGCCAGCTCGGCAATCTCCGAGATGGCGTGAAGCTGCTCGGCGCGGCTGCATCGCGGACATTTGCCGAAGGTGTCGGACTCCCAGTCGGCGATCGGTTTTCCGCCGACGCGCTTCAAGGAATTTTCCATCACCTGGATGCGCGGCGGATGACGCCTCCAGCCCCAGGTGTAGATGAGGCTCAGGTACTTCCCTTGGGCCATCTTGATGTGGAAGACATAACGCTGTCCTTCGAGGATAGGGAAAAAGGTCTGGTCCATCGCGGTGAGGGGCACGCCGCCTGGAACTCCGAACGACTTGGGATCGGAAAAGTACATGACGAACGGAGCAAAGTCGTCGTCACCGCGATGGAGCACGTCAACGGTGTAGGTGATTTCCCAGGGAACGTCCCAGACGGCGGAGGGATTGATGAAGGCGGTGTCCGATTCGATGTGGCTGTCGTACCAGACCTGATGGACATTGATGTTTCCGCCCACGACTCGAAAAGAATTGTCATAGACCGGCTGAACGAACTTGGTCTTGGCGGGGCCGTTGTAATGAAGCAGGGGAAGGCCGTCGTACGCGCGGGGAACGGGGAGCGGATTGCCCTCCAGGATATCAATCGCGAATTTAATGGACGCTTGATCGACCTGGCCCTTTTGGGCCGCGTCGTGGATCTTCCGCAAGAGCGCCGTCATATCGTCGGTGGGAGATGTGGAATCGATCGCAGTGTGGGTGACCGGGCCGTCGATCAGGTTGTAGGGAACGGTGGGAGTGGACGGCACGGTGTTCAGCACGCGGTTTCCAATATCCGTGACGTTATCGGCGAAGACGGTGGTGAGCAGGTTGGAGACGCCGGCCGGGTAAATCGGCGGTCCGCCGGGCGTGACTACGGTGGTGGTCTGTCCGGCCTGGCAACCCTTGGTGGTTCCGTCGAGATTGTACAGACAACTCTCCTGCGGAGGGGCCGGGCGGGGCTGCGGGCCGGGATTTTGCGCTAGAGAGAATTTCAAGGGAGCTGCCGCAAGGAGCAGAGCAGCGGTGAAGGATTTCAAGAAATTCATGGCACAACTCCTGGTTCTGGAATTCGTTCTAGCTTGCCCTCTATTGAGACTCGGTCTGGCTGTGGGCGTGGGCCGCGGCTTTGGTCAGCGCCGACGGAAAGGGACCTGCGCGAACGCTTCTCTTTCGATCAACCGGTTCGGGCTGTGCTCGCACCAGCGAGAGCATGTCCACGATCATTTCCGGGTCGCTGGTGGCCGGAATGGCGGCCCAGCGGTCCAGCGTTTCGTTACCGTAGCGCAGCAGGCCGATATGCGGCGCCATGATTTCATCCTGCATCTGGACGCTGTGGAAACCGAGCTTGGCGAGGACCAATTCAACGTCGGCGGGCCGGCCGGTCAGCAGCTTCCAGCCGGGCTTCACTCCAAAGCGCTGGGCATACTGGCGGAGAACGTAGGGAGTGTCGTGTACGGGATCGAGCGAGATGGAATACATGGAGACGTTGCAACCCGGACGCTTGGCCAACGCCTCTTGTAACGCGACGAGGCTTTTGGTGATGCGGTCCTGGACGGGGTCGGACTTGGTGGAAAAAACGTTGAACGTCACAATTTTTCCCTGCACCAAATCGCGATAAAAGAGGGCTTTGTCGCCGTCCTGATCGATGAGCGGGACATTGGGAAAGTACGACGCACGCGGGCCGCCGGGAGGCATTTCACATCCGGCCTGCGTGGGTTGCAGCGGCGGTGTGTCCTTGGGTCCTTGCGCAAAAATGGAACTTGCCCAGAGAGCGGCAACGCCTCGCGCCAGCTTTTCCAGTAAATTTCTTCTTTCCATATTTTCGAAAGCTCCCTTCAGCGGTTGGAATCCCGGAGCAGTGACTTTAATTTTGCATTTGCCCGCTACCGCTCCCTTGCGGTCGCGGCTCTGTTGGGTTTGGCGTCCACGGCACGGCGTTACGGTACGACGTCGAAACGGAGCATCATGGCGTGATCCTCATGCACCACGTTGTGGCAGTGCATCACGTAGTTGCCCATGAAGTCCCGGAATTGGATCAGGATCACCGCCTCGTCGTTGGGAAACAGGTTGATGGTGTCTTTGCGATGAAATTTGGCGTCGTCGCCGGTCAGCACCTTGCCGTTGAACGAGATGGTGTCGAATTCCTCCATGTGAATGTGGATGGGGTGAGACCAGATGTTGCCTTCGTTCCGGATGGTCCACAGCTCGGGCTCGCCTTGTTTCACGGTGAAGGCAGCCACGTTCATGTCGAAGATTTGATTGTTGATGACCCAGAGGCCCGCAAGGTAATCGAAGGCAAAGGTTCTGCGCTGCTTCACTTTGTCGAGCGGGATCACGGGCTGCGCCCGGAGCTTGGAGGGGATGCGGCTATGGTCCGGCCCGGTCGCCTCAACTACGTCGAACCGCATCAGCGAATCGCCGGGGTTGAGCGTCTTCAGAGGAATTTCCGGGCCGCGCGGGTCGGTTTGCCTCAGGCGATTTTGGAGATACAACTGGGTTCCCGCGGGAAACGGAGAAAAGTCCACGATAATGTCGAAGCGGTTGGCGACGCCCATCATCAGGTTGTCCGTGACGAGAGGCTCCTCGCAAAAATTGCCGTCGTTGGTTACCACGGCGTAGGGAATCGCCTGGCTGGGTTTGACGGGGTCGGTTCCGATGGAGATCTGATAAAAGCGGGAAGGTCCGCCGTTCAACAGACGGAAACGGTATTTACGCCGCTCGACCTGGAAGAACGGCTGAATCCGGCGGTTCACGGTGAAGCGGTCGCCCAGGATGCCGTCCGTATTCATGGCGTCGAAAAAGGCTTTACCATTTTGGTCGAAGAGGACGTCGTGCAGCATGAGCGGCACGTCGTACTTGCCCGACGGGAGGCGGAAGGCGTCCGGGTTCGGGTCGTTTTCATTGTCCGTGTCCTGGTCGTCGAAGAGGAGGAAAAAAGCGCTCAGGCCGGAATAAACGTTGGCCGCGGTAAAATTATCCATGTGGTCGTGATACCAGAGCGTGTTCATTCTCTGGAGCGGATCCTGCCCGGCCGGAAACAGGGCGTAATGGTAATCCCAGAACTCGCCCGGCCCGAAGTAATCTTCCGGATAACCGTCGCTCTCCGAGGCGTTGTGGCCATTGTGTAGGTGCGTGGTGATCTGGGGCAAGCCGGCTCCCACGCCGTTGGCGGGCAGTTGATTGTGCATGCGCACCACGATGGGCTCGCCGTACCTGGCCTTGATGGTGGGACCGGGAAGAATGCCGCCGTAACCCCATCCGGGGCTGGGCGGGAGTTCCGGATGATAAGTCCAGGGCACTTCCTGCACATTGACTTCATAGAAGAGCTTCGGGGGATATTCGTTGTAGCGCTGATGAGCCGCCGGTTGCGGTGGCGGGTCGAGCGAGCGAACTGGTTGAAGCACGGGCATGACAAACAGCGGAGCCACAAACGGAGTCACCTTGGGGCTGGGCGGCTGGAACGGAGTGCCTTGCGGAATTCCAGGAATTCCGGAGTCCGGTGCACAAAGTTGCGCCGAAGCGCGTTTTGGAGCGAGGATCGCGGAAGCACCCGAGACAAGGCCCCACTTCAGAATCTGGCGTCTGTTTGACATCGGTTTCTCCAATCGGATCGGGCTGATTCGGGCAGTGTCTTTCCCGCGCTGACTCAATCCTGCGATAGCCGGGTCGTTTCGGAACCGAGTATCACATTATTCAGAAGTTCTAATGTGGGCCGCCACTTCGCTGAGAAGAATACGACGGAAGGGAGTGTGAATTCAAGCTCAAAAGGAAAATTAATTTACTGGGAGATAATTCCCGAGCGAGGTGGGAACATTTGTTATTATCCCGCCTGGGATTTCCGGAAGAGTTCGTTGGTGAGAGAAGGAATCGAGGAAAGAGGGAGGGATTGGTTAGTCAGGAGCAGTTTGCCTCCGCTTTGCGCCACGACGATCAGCGAGGAGCGTCCTACCAGGGTTTCCAGGCGGGGCAGCGCGGAGCGGTCCGCAACGAGGTAATGGCGCACCGGGCTCCGCCAAAGATTCTGGAATTGCACGTCGTCGATAAAAACGCGGGGCGCATCGGGGGCGTAGGAACCGTATTCGAGATTGTTCACGCGGCCGTTGAGAAGCAGCGCGCCGCGATGAGCGTAAAAGAAGACGGAGGAAAAAGTGTAATACTGGTCGTCCACAATCAACTCGCCTTGGGGCGCCCGCAACAGCGCCTCGGCCAGAGGACGCGACGAGAGGTATGGATCGAAAACAACCAGAGCCAAACGCGCGGCGTGAAAAAACAGCACCATCATCAAGGCGGCAGCGAAAAAGGCGCGCTGTCCGGCGACCCGCAGATTTCCCAGCGTTCCAGCGAGGAAAGCAATCGCAGCCAACAGCAGAGGAAAGCGCAGGTAGGCGAACGAAGCCAGAGTCAAGTCCTCCATGTGGCCGAGCGATAAGGTGTAAGCCTCCGGATGCGCCGTCAGCGCGGACGAGATGTCTCCCGGCGCGGGAAGGTTTCGAACCAGGAAGAGAATCGTGAGTGCCGCCAGCGCCGCGGCTCCGGTGATTACCGAAAGCGCCTTCGTACCGCGCTCAATCCATTTGCCTCCCATCGCCATCGCCGAACCCAGCAGCAAAGCCAACGCCGGATAGCAGGGCATCGAATAATATTCCTGCGTCGTCGAGAACGTGAAGAAGATCAGAATAAATCCAGTCCAGCAAAGCGCCAGCAGCCGCGTGCGACCGGCGCGATCCATGGAACCGTAAGACAGGGGCCGGAAAGAAAGCTTCCCGACCGCAGGAAGATATAGGCTCCAGGGGAACAGCCAGACCAGGTGCAACAGCCAGAAGTAAAGACGCGGGACCGTGTTGTAATCGCGCGGATATCGCAGATTCAAGAACCGGAGAAGCTGCTCGTTGATGAAGAAGAACCAGAGAAATCCGTGGTACTCGCCCGGCCCGCTATGCAGAGTGAACGCGAAATAGGGAGGGTTCCGCAGCGCGGCCAGAATGTGCCAGGGCGCGGCGATCAGAATCACGATCAGCAATCCGCTGACTGGTTGAAGCCGTTTCCAGGCGTGGGAGCTGAACAGTTGGCGGGTGAGGCCAAGATAGATCGCGCCGGCGGCCACGGGGAAGAGCATGCCGATCAGGCTTTTCAGCAGCAGGCCCGTCCCGAGGCTTGCGGCCAGGACGAAGGCCCAGAAGCGGGGATGCGGTTCCTCTTCGTCAAGCGCGCGCAGAAAAGCCCACAGGGCCAGAGCAACCGTGAAGGTCAGCATGACGTCGGGTATTTGAATGCGCGTGAAGAGAAACAGGCCGAGGCAGGTGGCCATGCACAAGCCGGCATAGAATCCGGCCGGTTTGCCGAACGCCCAAAGGCCGAAGGCGGCCGTCAGCCAGCAAAGCGCGATGGCGGAGAGCGCAACGGGTATGCGCGCGGCCCAGTCGCGGACGCCGAAGAGTTTGTAGGAGACCGCGATGGTCCAGTAAATCAGCGGCGCTTTTTCGAGGTAGGCGACTCCATCCAGGCGAGCCGTCGCCCAGTCGCCCGAGGCGAGCATATTGCGCGCGATCTGGGCCTGGACGGCGTCCACATCGTCCATCAGCGACGGCGGAGAAACGATGCAGCCCAAATAAACCGCGCTCGCAATGAGAATAACGGCTAAATATAGGTTAGTGCGCGTTCCTGAATCATGCGTGTCGGCGCCTGATAGGAGGTTGCCTGAATTCGCCACTTCTTCATCCAAAGAAACAGAACCATCAAACCCCAAAGGTGATATCCCAGGTTGGCGCGGCGTTCCAGATGGGAAGTCAGAAACGATTGTATCGCGTCGGGCCGGAACAGATCCCGATGCTCGATGGCGCCGGACAACAAGGTTTCCGTGAGCATCGCCCGCAGCGGGCCCCGGAGCCAATCGTGCGCCGGAATATCGAAGCCGATCTTCTTCCGCCGTATGATCGACGGCGGCAGCTTGTCCTTCATCAATTCCTTGAGAAGAACTTTCTGAAGCGAACCGCGAATCTGGAGAGAGGCCGGCAGCGAGGCGGCGAATTCCACGATACGGTGATCGAGGAACGGTGGTCGCACCTCCACGGCATGGGCCATGCTCATGCGGTCAACCTTGGTCAGGATGTTGTCCGGAAGAAAATACTTCTGATCGAACCGCAAAAAGGGAGCCAGATCATTCGTCGCTGAATACGGATCCTGCAACTCGTCCAAGACCCGATCGAGCGTGCCAGGAAGCGGCGGGCGAACCAGAGAACGCTTTTCCGCGTCGGAAAATGTTCCGTTCCAATGAATATGCGCGCGCCCGGAAGGCATGCGGCAACCTTCCAGAAAACGCTTGATCTTGTATTCGAAGCTGATCTTTTCGTCGGAAACCGGCCAATGGCGGATGGCATCGAGCGCCAGTTGCAAAGCGGAATCCGGCAACCGCCGCATGATGCGGGCCAGCCGGTTCGCCCGATACGTTAGGTAACCGCCGAACAGCTCGTCGCCGCCTTCGCCGCTGAGTACGACGGTGGCTTTGGTCTTGGTTAGTTTGGAAAGAAACCAAACCGGCAATGCGCCGGCATCGGCGTTCGGTTCATCGGAAAAGTACGCGAATTCCTGGATGGCGTCCTGCAGGTTCGCCTCCGGGTTGAGGTCCAACTCTTCGTGCTCCGTTCCGTACTGCCGCGCGGCTTGCCGGATATATGCTGTTTCGTCGAAACTGCGGCCCCGGAAGGAGATCGAAAAGGTTTTCAATGGCGAAGCGGATGCCTGCGACGCATAATGCAAAATGGTGGACGAATCGATACCTCCGCTGAGCCACACCCCGAGCGACACGTCGGAGAGCAGGTGTTCGCGAAGCGAATCCCCCAGCAGGGAATCGAGTTCCTGCCGTGCGGAATCGAGCGTCCGATGACGCGTCTGGCCCAGCGGCAAACGCCAATAGGACTCGGAAAAAACCTTGCCGTCCCGCCACTCCAGCCAGAATCCCGGCGGAAGTTTTTCAATGCCTTCCACGAGTGTTTCCGGCCCCGGCACATAGTTGAGAGAAAGGTACGAATCGAGGCCGGACAGGCTCAGCCGCCGGTCGAGTTCCGGATGAATGAAGAGGGCCTTCAGCTCCGAGCCGAAGATCAGATCGTTCCGATAACGGGCGATATAGAGCGGCTTAATGCCGATGCGGTCCCGCGCCAGGAGGAGCCGCTGAGACGATTTCGACCACAGCGCCACGGCAAACATTCCCCGCAGCCGCGCGAAACAGTCCGTATCCCATTCGAGGAAAGCGTGCAGGACGGTCTCAGTATCGGATTGTGTAAGGAATCGATGGCCGCGTTTTTCCAACTCGCCGCGCAGTTCCTGGTGGTTGTAGATTTCTCCGTTGAAGACGATGGCGGTGTCGCCATCCTCGGAGACGATGGGTTGGTTGCCCGATTCGAGGTCGATGATTTTCAGGCGCGTGGCGCCCATCGAGAAAATCGCCGACTGATAGACCCCTTGCTGGTCCGGCCCGCGGTGCAGCAGAGTGCCGACGGCACACCGGATACGATCGGGATCAGGCGCCCAATTCCTATGAGTAAAACCGGCAATTCCGCACAAGTTTCAAAATTAGCAGCGTCTAGCGTCCGCGATTTGCTTGTAGTAGTTCTACCAGGAGGCGATTGCCCCAGTCCGATCCAGCCCATTCCGCCTCGGTAGTTTAACCCCGGACCCCCCTGCTTCCCCCGTTTCGAATTATTACCAATTCCGCAATGGCCCAGCGTTTCTCGTTCCCAGCTCATTCCCAGCCACAAAGTTCAGGTAGTAGTGCTGCCTTCTTTTAGTTGATCTCAACCCGCAATTCCAGTTATCTTTCGGACAGCCACGACTATCGTTCGATACGCTAACCCAGATTGCCCAAACTATATAACAAGAGGGGATTGGTTGGCTACAGCGTTTTTCCGAGAAGGTAAATCCCCCGATCAGGTCAGGAATCGATTGACGGATTCTGTCGCCCCTCTGGGGCTGATTGGTGTTGCTTGCTTTGTCCCACGGCTCACGCCGTGGGCTACAATCTTGCGCCCCTCCGGGGCTCCGGATAGGGATATGCCTTCAGGAAAGATCGTCTAATACAATTGGACAGAGCGGCAGGGATCGGGAGGTCCAGAAGAGGAAGGCTAAAACTCGCCGCGGTATTGCTCGAGCGAAATTCGCACGAGCTGGCTCCGGGTACGGACGCCAGTCTTGCTGAAAAGCTGCTGCACCACCGACTTCACGGCGCTTTCGGAGACCGACAATCGAGCGGCGATCTCTTTATTGGAAAGCCCTTCGAGAATGCCGCGCACCACCAGTTGCTCCCGTTCCGTAAAGCTTTTGGTACTGCTCTTTCGATGCGGAACGTCGTGTTGAAGCAGGTTCTGAACCAGGTTCTGTTCCAGCCAACTCCGCCCGGCGGCAACTTCGCGGATGCACTTGGACAGCAGCCCAGGGGTGTCGTGTTTCAGGAAAACCCCCGAAGCGCCCAGGGCGATCAACTGGCTGATCTCGGCGTTGGCAGCCCCGGCGGTCAAGATCAGGGTTTTCCCCTGGAAGCCGCTTGCCCGGGCTCTCGGAAAGAATTCCGAGCCTTTCTCGTTCCCCAGATCGTAGTCCAGCAAAACCACGCCAACCGGCCGGGAGGCCAGATAAGGAAGAGCCTCTTCGACCGATGCGCACTGCGCGACGATTTCAAAATCGGGCTCGGATTCCAGCAACCGGACCAATCCTTCGCGAAACAGGGCATGGTCGTCGATCATGAGGATCCGAATTTTCGAGGCGGTGGCAAGCATAGTTTATAGGTTTCCTTCCTCATCGGCCGGAATCAGCTCCAGGGCGAAACAGACTCCATCGCTCGAGGCTTCATACCGGAGGTCGCCGCCGAAGGCGCGAATGTTGGCCCGCGAAACGTATAGCCCCAGCCCGGTGCTTTCGGCGCCCTCTTGGAACGGCTGGAACAACCGTTCCGGTTCCCGCACAGCCGATCCGGAGTTGTGCAATCGGACCACTACGCGCCCGTCTTCTGCGCAACTGGTCACGGTTAATACCTTCGAGGCAGCGTGTTGGATCGCTCGAAGACTGTTTTGTGAAAGGTTCAGAAAGACCTGCAACAGCGCTTGGTGATCGGCCCAGATGGGCGGCAAGTCCGCCGCCATGTTCCACGAGATGATAGCATCCGATTCCTGAAATGAGGGTTCGATGACGATCCGAAGATCGTCGAGAACCGCCTGCAAGTGGACCGGGGCCATCTTGTATTCCGTGAACGGCCGCAGATCCGCGGCGGCGACTTTTTTCAAGCCTTCCGTCAGGCTTCCCAAAGCCCGGAAGTCCTCATTTCCTTGCAACAGGGGAACCCGCTCGAGGTTGGCGTGAACCACGGCAATCGCCCCGCATAAATTCCGGATCTCGTGCGACACGGCTCCCATCAGGATTCGGGAGTTCAGCAAGGTCCGATGCAAGGTGGACTCGGTCCGGTCGCGAAGTTCTTCCGAGGTGTCGACGGCGATCACGGCCAGTCTCCGCTGGGAACCGACGTAATAGCTGGAGATCCACATGTGGGCGAGGAAAATGTCGCCGTTCCGCCGTTTCCCAGTGGACTCGATGTCGATGCGGAAATATTCGGGAGAGACGAGATTTCGCTGGACGGTCGATAACACCGGGAAAAAGGACTCGATGGGTTCTCCCGGCAGCAAGTGGTCTTCCGTCCCGAACATCCGGAGGGCCGCTTCGTTCGCCTGGAGAATCTTTCCTTGTTCATCCACAATGAGAATCGCCGCCGGAGTGCTGTCGATGAGCACTTGCAATTGCCACTCGGCCAATTCCCGCAATTTGACCTGGGATTCCAGTTCCCGCAGGTGTCCGACGGCTATCTGGCGGTTACGCACAAGCTCCCGCACAAACAAACCCGCTCCGGAAAATACCAGGGTGTTTAAACCGATCCGGATGGTGACGAAACCGAGCCGGGGAATCCAATCCAACCCTTTCACGACGGGAGTGGCCAGATCCCGCAATACGGCGCAGACGAAAGAGAATGCGAGGATCTCCCAACGCGGCAAGAAGCCGCCGGCCAATAGGATCGGGAAGATATACAGAAACGCAATGGATGTGTCCGGCAGGTAGAGCCAGTCGATGCCGGCGATCATAGCGACGAGAATCACCGCAGCGATCAGAAGACTGGTCCGGTTGGTCTCCGAATATAGCTCGAGCAGTTGTGTGAATTTATCTTTCACGCGATCCGATTCCCCGGCACCGGGTTCCGATTCTGGCATTCTTGGGAGTAGTCCCCGGAGCTTGGCGCGCACCGAGCGGGTCCCGGAGCGTTCCCCGCATACCTCCGGGTCTTGCAGCAACGGCCAGCCGCGTTTCAGCCATGCGGCTGAACGGTCGCGCCCGATGCCATGCTGACACATTTCGGACATTGGTGACAATCCTTAAATCGCCAATTGAAGACACCGTTGGTGCGGGAGAGAGAACCCGCCAGAAAATTCCAGGATAGGAAACATACGATAAAACAGTGCTCCATCTTTCGGTTGCAGGCGCTATCTTTCGATGATGTCCTCTGGGTGGCGGAAGAGGTGGGAAGACGGTTCCGGATTAGCGGCCGGCGGTGCGGAGTACGGTGTGGACCAGATAGGACATATGAATGTGAGAGAGCGTTTCCAGCCGTCCCTGGCGGGACTCCCTGCTGCAACGAATCAAGGTCAACGGCCACACATCAAAGGAAAGGCAACTGCCGGAAGTCATATTCAAATATAGAAAATTCGGGTACGGGTCTCCGGGCGGTGCTGGGACAGGCAGGAATGCCTGTCCCTACTTCCGTGCACTTTTAAAATAGGAGCTTCAACGCAAACTGCACCTGCCGCGGAGCGGTGGAGGTGGAGTTGATGACGCCGGCGGTAGCGAGGGGAGCCTCTGTGTTCTGGGTTCCCGCGAAGACGGTTCGGTTGGGCATGCCAAAGTTGGCGTGGTTCAGAAGGTTGAAGAATTCCGCGCGGAACTCCAGTCTGCCGCTTTCTCCCATCATGGGTATCGCCGTATCCTTCACCAGCGAAAAATCGAAGTTGGCTAGGCCGGGACCGCGCAGGATATTTCTTCCAGCATTTCCCAGGAAACCAGCCGGCTCGAGAGCGAAGGCGGTGGGATCGAAGTAGCGGACCGGGCCGCCCAAAATGATATTGCCGTTGTTGCGGCCGGGTAATAGATCCGGCCGGTCGATTCCGCCGCCTCCGGTATTCACTACCGAGCGGGAACGGTTGCTATTCAGAGAGGGAGTAAAGGGATAGCCGGTTTGCATCGATACGATGCTGCTCATTCTCCAGCCGTTGAGGAGTGCCCTGATGGCTTTTCCGCCGTTGACCAGGCCCGGCAACTGATAGGTGGTGTTGAAGCGCCAGTTGTGCGTGATATCGAAATCGGCGACGGCGCGGTCGGTCTGTGTACGCGAGGGATCGGAACCGAAGATGTTGGAGGCGGCGTTGTCGGCGCCCGCCTGGCCCTGCGTGGTGTCGATCACCTTGGCCCAGCTATAGGAACTCTGGAATTGCAGGCCATGGCCCACGGCCTTGGTCAGGCCGAATTGCAAAGAGTTGTACCAGGAGTCGCTGCCGGCCGTCTTAAACTCCATGCCGTCCCAGTTCGGGTTGGTGCGGGGAGCGTTGACGGGCCAGAAGTGGCGGCCGTCGGGCAAGGTCTGCGGAACAGTGGGATTGCCGTCGGTCGTCTTCATGATATTGATGCCGCGAGAGCCGGCATAGGCCAGGGCGAGCCCGATGCGCGCCGGCAGTTGCCGCTCGATGGCGATGTTGTAGTCCAGCATGTGCGGCTGCTGCATCAGATAGTCCACAGTCCGGACCGTTTTGCCGACGCTGCCCGGCGGGTATACCAGAGGAAGCACGAAGGTGGACGGCCGCGCCGAGCTGAGCGTCGAGAACGGCGGCGTGCCGGTTCCTCCGATCGAGAGAGCCTGGCCAAAGACACCAATGTCATACAAGAGAGCGAAACCGCCGCGCACGGCGGTCTTTCCGTCGCCTTTCACATCCCAGGCGAAGCCGAACCTGGGGCTGAAATTCTTGAGCGACATATTGCGAAACGGCTCGCCCAGCGTCGGCGCCGCATCGTGCTGCACATCGCGCAGCGCGGAACCATGGCCTTTGGTTTCGGTGGTGGTGGTCATAAATTCGTAGCGCAAACCGACGTTGAGGGTCAGATTGCTGCGCACGTGGAAGTCATCCTGGATATACAGTCCGATGGTGTAGAACAAATAGGTGCGCTCCAGGATGGAGCCGGGAGTGTTGCCGTTGTAATTGTTAGGCTGTCCCTGCAAAAATCCGGCGATGTTGCTGAAGGTGAGCGAACCGAGCGCCTGCGTGTTGGTGGAGGAGAAATTCTTTAACTGGTTGACCAGGGAGCCGAACTTCAGCGAATGACTGCCGCGGTTATAAAACAAATCTTCGCTGAGGCTCCAGATGTTGCGGGTTTGAATGCTCTTGGAGGCCGGACCCAGCGCAGTTACTCCGCTGCCTGGGCCGAGGCTTCCCATGGGAGTACCCGGCGAGTAGGAATACTGCGGGCCGATGAGATCTTTGTTCGACAGCACGCGCGGATTGGTGCGGCTGAAGGAAAGCCGGAAGGTGTTGAGCAGTGCCGGCGAAAAGATGTGGTTCTCCGAGAGCGTCGCGAATTGGCTGCGACTGAGGCGCAACTGCTGGTAGACGGGATAATTCAGGGGATTGTTCTGGGTGGTGTCGTCCACCGTATACCGTCCGAACAGGGTGTCGTTGGCGGAGAAAGATTGGTCGACGCGGACTTGGCCGAAGTCCTCGCGGGTCGGCTGGCTGAAGGGCAGGGTGTAGCGCGCCGCGTTGTTGCTGTCCGGCAGATTCGGATTGGGGAAGAGAGCCAGCAGCGGGGCCACCTGCGGGACGATGGTCACAGAAGAAACGGCGCCCAACTCCGGGCACGCAGTGTTGGTGACGACCGCGCCCGCGCCGCCGTGACAACCGGCGTGCATCACGTTGGCGATCTGGGTGACGCCCAGGCGCTCGCGCAGCCCTTCGTATGCGGTGAAGAAAAACGTCTTGTCCCGCTTGATGGGTCCGCCGCCGGCTGCGCCAAACTGGTTGCGCTTGTAGGGCGGCAGGCGGAAATGGGAGGAGGTGGCGGCCGACGGGTAGTCGAAAAAGTTGCGGGCGTCGAAGACGTTGTTCCGCAGGTATTCAAACACGTTGCCGTGGAACTGGTTGGAGCCGCTCTTGGAAACGAGCACGACTTGGCTGCCCATGGTCATGCCGTACTCGGCGCTGAAAGAATTGGTGATGACCCGGTACTCGCGGACGCCCTCGATGCCCAGCGTGGAGCCGTCGGAGGACGCCGAGGTGGCACCGGTGTTGTTGGTCATGATGGCGCCGTCCAGCATGTAGTTGTTGGAGCGGAGCGGCGCGCCATTGCTGCTGAACCACAAACCCACCGTGGAGGCGGCGTTGGACATGTCCTTGTGCTGGGTTACTCCGAGCTGCATTAGCGAAAGCTCGATGTAGTTGCGGCCGTTGAGCGGCAATTCGGCGACCTTTTGTTCTCCCACCAGGCCACCCAACGAACCCGTGGTGGTGTTCACGAGCGGGGCCTCGGCGGTGACGGCGACGGTTTGCTCCACGGCTCCCACGTTGAGAGTAAAGTTCACCACGGCCTCTTCGGAAACGGCCAGGGTTATCCCGCTGCGAACTTCAGTCTGGAAGCCTTCATGTTCGGCACGGACTTCGTAGCCTCCCACGGGCAGAGCGGCGAAGCGGTACCGGCCGTCCCCCGCCGTGGTGGTGGTGCGAGCGAGCCCGGTTTCTATGCTTCTGGCGGTGAGGTTGACGCCCGGTATCACGGCGCCGCTCGGATCTTTTGCCACGCCAAGAATCGTGGCGGTGGGCATTTGCGATACAGCCGATTGCACCATCGAGAAAAGACACAGCAGCCCGCCCACGACACAAAGCATTTTTACCGATCGACGCGCCAGCGTCATAGACATGGAAATCCCTCCGAATTGCAAGATGTACCGCCTGACTTTGTGTCTATACTACAACGTTTTGCCGGAACGTCAAGATGCTTTTGCGGCGCTGGCCACTTCCGGTTTCTGTCGCATAGCTCGGAGGGCAACACCGTGAAACACCGCAGGGGAGAACCTGCGAAATGGAATTCAGAGCGGTTGGCGCGGCCCCGAAAGGGACGTACGGCGAACAGGGCGGATCAACCCCTGTCGGGGTTGATCCGCCCTGTTCGTATCGCTTTCCGTAGGTTAAAACCTACGGCTATTCACGGTCCGGCCCGCCGGGCCGGGCGGTCACTCGACCGCGGCGGCGGTTTCGAAAACGGGGGCAAGGTGTCTCCGGTTTTTGCAACGCCGCCGGCGTCACTTCCTGGGTTGGATGTGACGCAAGCCGCCGGGATTCTGGCCGGGCTTCCATTCGGTCGGGTCCAGGGGAACGAAATTCTTCCGATTGGGCATTTGAATTTTCGGCAAACTCTGGGCGTCGATAACGTCGTTCTCTTTGATGACGCCAACCCTGGTATAGAGCAGAAAGGCGGTCAAAGCGTATACCTCGTCGGCGGTGAGCGGTCCCCGCCGGGCTGCGCCGGCTACGTTATTCTTGTCGAGCAGCGGTAGCGCGCCCTTTTGGGGAATGTCCTCCACACTGGGGGGCATGGTTCGGTTGATGGAGTCCCAGATGGTCGTCGCATAGGGCCGGAACTTGAGCGCTTCCGGCGTTTTTTCCCGCATCAGACCTGTCTCCGCGCCGGTAGTTCCGTGGCATCGGGCGCACTTTTGGGCAAAGATCTGCGCGCCTTGCTTGGCGGTTCCGCTGCCCGGCGGGAGTCCCTTCCCATCGGGCGAGGGCGAGACGTCCATGGCCCGGATTTCTTCGTCGCTGGGAGGATGGCCCAGGTTATAGGTATTCGTCTGCGCGAGCGCCGCGACGCAGGCGGCGTTTAAGGCCAGCGCCATCACGGGCACGATAAAATTAGCTTTCCCATATCGCATTTTGAACGCTCCCTTCGCGAGTCACCTTCCAGGGTTGAATGACGTTGATGTGCTGGATGGCATTGTTGGTGGAGAGCCAGTATTCGCGGTTGACGCCCCAGAGTTGGGTCAGCTCGGCGAGCGACGGTTGCACTTCGCCGCGCTCATCGGTGCAGCGGGAAAGGAGCACGGCCTCTTCGCCGTTCCAACTCCAGGGGAAGCGGAAGCGGGTGTGCGCGAAGCGAAGTATCGGGTCCTGGAGTTGCGCGTCCTTCCATGTCTTTCCGGCGTCGGTAGAAACCTCGACGCGGCGGACGGCGCCGCCTCCGGACCAGGCCAGGCCGGTGATCTCAACGAATCCGCGGCCGTGCATTTGTTGTCCGCCGGACGGGCGTGTGATGACCGAATTAGGTTCCAGCTCGGGGTTGAACCACTGTTCCCGGCCGTCGGGACGATGATTGACGTAGCGGGAACTTTCGGGCCGGGTCATAAAGGGTCCGCTGCCGACCTGGATGCGCCGCAGCCACTTCGGGCTGAAGCCCCCTTCGAAGCCGGGTACGATCAGCCGCAATGGGTAACCCTGCTCGGGACGCAAGGCCTCGCCGTTTTGACCATAGGCCACCATCGCATCGTCCATGGCTTTTACCAGGGGAGTGCTCCTGGCCCACTTGGCCCACTCCGACCCCTCTGCGACAATCCAGTTTGCGCCCTTCTGCAGGCCGGCCTCCTTCAGCAGCACCGAGAGCAACACGCCAGTCCATTCGGCGCAACTGGTCTTTCCGTGCGTCTGTTGAACCGTCTTCGCATTTTTTCTGTCGTCCTCGTTCAGGTAGCTGTTTCCGGCGCAGGCGAGGAAATGAATCCGGGATACGGAGGGGAAGCGCTTGATCTCGTCCATGGTGAAAATCAGGGGACGGTCCACCATGCCGTGGATCAGGAGACGATGCTGGCGGGGATCGATGTCGGGAGCGCGGTGGCCGTGGGCGCGCATCATGTAGAGCGAGGAGGCCGTGATGATTCCCATCGAATCCTGAAGGGGTGCGCGTAACAAATAGGCGCTGGGGCTATCGGGCAGTCGCGCCGTGGTCTCGAAACGGGAGCGCTCGCCATAAGCGCGGGTATCTTTGGGGCGCAGGTCGTCGGATGCGGGAGTCTGTCCGCTGGCGGAGCGGATGGCTCCCGCTCCCGCCGCGGCCAAACCGGCCACGATGGCTCCGTCCTTCAGAAATCGCCTGCGTCCTGATTGCTTTAGTATTTGTTTCATGAGTTCCTCCGATGAAATCCACCGCTGGGTAGGATGGCCGGGTGGATCGTTAAACTGGTCCAGCCGGAAATAAAAAAAGGAAAAGTTGGGCGTTATGGGAAACTACAGTCCCAACCGCATAAATGAAGGCCAGTGATGTCGGGTTCGAAACCATTCGAACCCCCTATGTCGAAATCGGATGTACTAGGTGGTATCAGGAAGGGAGGAGTGAAGTCAAGGGAAAAGAGCGGAGGGTGGTGGCCACTTCCAAGCGGAATTATATCCTAAGCGGTGTGGCGCGCACGGCTGTCCTCGTCGGAGCCGTTCAGGTTGAGGTTCTTGGCTTTCTCTCCGATGGCTAGGAAGAGTTGCTCTCGCTGCTTTTCGTCGCGCGTCTGGCGGTATGCGCCGAGCAGTTCTTTGAGCGATGCCAGTTCTTTGTACAAACCGGCGTTTTCGATCGGCGGCGTTAGATAGGAGATCAGCTCCGCGTAGGAGCGGCGCTTGGCGATGCTGCCCTCCGACGGATTGTTCACGCTGTAGATATAGATATTGGGAAACTCTCCGATCAGGCGGTCGGGCCAGCAGCGCTCGGAGAGGCCCACCTGCTTGCCGGGCATGAACTCGAGCGCGCCGTGCGTGCCGACGTGAACCAGCGCGTCGGCGCGAAAAATTTTATTCAGATATGTATAAAGGCCCATGAACCCGTGGTGCGGGGCGCCGCCTTTGGCAAACAGAAGGCGCATCGGATCGCCTTCGTAGCCAAAGGTCGGTTGGACTCCAAGAAAGAAATTGCCCAACTCGATGCCGTGGATCAGAATGTTTCGTCCCTCGGAGTTGATGCGGCCGGGAGCGGGTCCCCACTCGGCTTCGATCGCTTCGACGTAGGGACAGAGGCGGTAGTATTCGTCGGCGGAGAGGCGGTACGCGACGTTCGCAAGGTGGTCGCTGCGGGTGCTTGCGCCGAGCAGCATCTCGCGCAAGGCGTCGGGAGTGGGCGGCACTTCGACGGTATAGCCTTCCGCGCGCAAACGCTTGAGCATCTCCCAGACACTGGGAAAAACATCGAGATCGGCGGCCGTTCCGAGGTTGCCTTTGTTTGGCGGGAAGCAGTAAATGATAGCGCCGAGGCGAACGTCCGAGCGCGACATGCGGCGCAGACGGTTCCATCGCATCACGCGGCGCGCCATTCGGCGGCAACGTTCTTCGAGCGGCTCGGGCTGGTCATTTCCCGAAGTCATGCCTCCATAGATGAATGGCTCGGTGGCGCCGTCGATCTCCGGGATCGCGACCTGCATCGCCGTCTGTACGGGGTTCAGACCGACCATGCTTTCCTGCCAGTCCTCCGTGCGCTGCATTTCCAGGCTGACGGCGGAGCGGAGCGGACGATTGAGATTTTTCAGGTAGGCGACGGCGGCTTTGCTATCGTTCATGGCCGGTCCGCCCACGAAGCTGAAGCCGGTGAGCGAGAGAAGCTGGCTGATGCGCGGCGACTGCCCGGCGGGATCGACCAGGAATGCCTGGCACGCTTCACGATTGTCCATGAACGTGGAAAGGACCGGGATCACCGAGAGTCCTTCGGTCTCCAGAGCGTGGATCAGCGTATCGTAATGGCGATGCGCGCCACTGACGATCTGCGGACGCAAGAGCAGCAAGCCGATGGTAGCGTCCGGGTCGAGGGGTTTCTTCTCGTTAGCCGATAGGCGAGGGCGCTTGGCGTACCACTTGCGGTAGTCATTGAACGACGGGAAAAGCGACGGGGCGTCGGGATGGTAAATTCCCACCGCTGGCCGGCTCTCGGGCGGCTGCGTCCGGATGCGCTTGCGATAGCCGGGCATGTAATGCTGGATCGCATAGAGGATCATCGAGCGAATGTTCGCCGGCGTCGGTTGCAAAAAATAACAGAACAGAACCAGGTAATGTTTGATGGCTCCGAGTGTCCCGCGAGAAGGAACGAAACGCAGGATGGCCGGTGTTTGCTGGATGAGTTTTAGATAACGCTCCGGGCGGTGCGCTCTTCCATTCCGGCGATTACCCTGGGAGTGCCCCGGCGAATGATTCGGCGAATGATTCGGCGAATGATTCATCCAGGAACCGACCTTGCGCAGAAAGCGAAGGACGAGATCCGATTCCCCGGCGGGCTTGCTGGAATCGAATACCGAGAAGAGTTCGAGCTTGCCGAGACGCGTCCGCTGCATCAGTTCGCGCAGGCAGTTGATTACGATCACGGCGTGATGACGGGGCTGAAAACGGTCGAGAGCTTGGGCGATGCGCGCGGCATTTTCGTTGTCGGTGATGTGAATGACAAAAACGATGTCGGCATCGGCGAGGTCCCGCTCTCCGAGCGCCCACTGCGCTTCGGAAAGCGGCAGAGTGCAGTTGTGGCAAGCGAGCGATAGGCGCAGGTCAAGCTGGGTATTGATGTCGCGCTCGGCCTGGCGCAATGGAGCCAGCAGGCTCGATCCGACGTAGAAAATTGCGATTTTCATCTTACGATGACCCCGACTTCCCGCTCGGATGCGGCTCGCTCTTGGCCCTGGTCACGCCTTCGAGCTGGTCTTCGAGACCGGCGGAGATATCGCGCAAGCGGTCGATGACGGATTTATCGGCGGACCAGAAACCGCGTCCCTCGGCTTCGAGGAGACGCGTCGCCAGACTGTGCGTGGCATGGGGGTTGAGCGCGCGCAGTCGCTCCAGCATGGATTCCTCCAGCACGTAGGTCTGGGCGATCTGGTCGTATACCCAGTCATCGACGGCATTGGCCGTGGCGCTCCACCCAAAAGTGTTGGTGACGTGATGCTCGATCTCAGCGACGCCGCTGAAGCCGTGCTTCAACATTCCCTCGTACCATTTGGGATTGAGCGCCTTGGTGCGTGCCTCAAGGCGGACCGTCTCCTGGAGCGAACGGATCTTGAGGAGCGGCGACAGCGAGTCGGATAGATAAACGGTGGGACGAGCGCCCGCACGCTTTTCGACTGCCTGACTCAAGCCGCCCAAGTACTCGAAGTAATGATCCACGTCGGTGATTCCGATTTCCGTATTGTCGATGTTCTGGTAGGTCACTTCAACTCGCGCCAGCGCGCGTTCCATCAGCTCGCGGGCCTCGCGTCCTTCCAGACCGCGGCGGTAGGCGAAACATTTCCGCGTGACGAAAAGGTCTCCGATCTCATCGCTGCGCTCCCACTGGCGGTCGATCACCATGAAATTTACGTTCGTTCCGTAACTGCCGGCGGCGTTGGAAAAGACGCGGATCACGGCGTCATCGAAGGAATGTCCCTCGGCCACCTGCTGCTGGATGTTTTTTCTCACGAAGTTCATGTGAGCCGGCTCATCGAGCGCCGCGACGGTTCGCGCCGCTTTATCGAGCAGCTCCATGGTGGTGCCGAAAAGGTCGCGGAAAATTCCGGAGATCGTCATCACGACGTCAATGCGGGGGCGGCCCAGACGCTCGATCGGGATGACATCGACCTCCGTGACGCGATTCATGGCGTCGCGGCGCGGGGAAACGCCCATGAGCCAGAGCGCCTGCGCAACACCTTCGCCCTGCGTCTTAATATTGTCCATGCCCCAGAGCACCATCCCGATCGCTTCCGGATAGTGACCGCGCTCTTCCAGACAGCGTTCGAGCAGCGCGGCAATCACTCGCTCGGATTTTTGGAACGCGATGGGCGACGGGATGCCGTAAGGATTTACGGCGTGCGTATTGCGGCCGGTCGGAAGAATGTTTGGATTTTGGATGATGTCGGCGCCGGGACCGGGCTCGATATAGTCGCCGCGGAGCGCGCTCGTGAGCGAGTCGAGTTCGTGACTCACGGACAACTGTTCGCTGATGCGCGCAAGAAGCGAGAACATCGGGAGCGAGTCTTTGGGAGGGACCGATGCCTCCCGTTCCAGAGAGGCCGCCGCGCGATCGGGGGCGGGTTCGGCTCCCGTCTCGCTTCGTGTGGCCAGCAGTTCGGCGATAGACTGGCGAACGATGGCTTCGACCCGCTCGCGCTCGGTCAGGCGATCTTCCGACGCTGCACTTTCATTTAGCAGCGTCTGGTAGTCGGGGAGCCCCAGGCTGCGCGCGACGAGGTCCGGCAGCGAGCGCGCTCCAGTCTCCGGACGATCGAAAGATGCGACCATGCGCAGCATGTCGGCCATCTGATAGTCGTCGGGAGGGCGGCCGAAACGATGCATCCCGGTCGGGATGAGGCGCTGCTCGATTTCGAGCAACTGCTCGTAGAGATTCAGGACGATGCGATCGCGCACGCCGGAGGAGAGGGCTTCGCGCGGGCCGCAAGGCTCGGGATCGGGTGGGTTGGAGTGGTTTCGATCTGAAAAAATCATACGGAACGCAGCGCGCTTTCTCTTTCGCGACGGACCGCCTTGGGACTCAGAAACATGCTCATCAATGAGAAGAAAGGTGGCACCATTATATAGCCAAGACATACCTCAGGGGCTGAAGCCCTTATATTTAGGGCTTTCTAGCGGCACGGCTGAAGCCGTGCCCTTACGGTTGCCACAAAAAAGTCTGTTTATGAGCCAACTTCTACCGCCGAGCTTTTGCCAACTGCGATTCTAGCACGGCTGGCGGGACGCGGCGTTCTATTAGGCATCGCGAAACGGATGGGGACGATCCCGGCGGGCGGCGGAGACGGCGTCGTATGCGGCGGAGGAGTCGGGACGCGGGAGGGGGACGTGGCGCGCGCCGAGCAGCGTCGCGAGCTTTTCCGCTTCACCGCCGGAGACATGGCGATGGCGGGTGTCGATGACTACCGAATCCACTGGTTCGTTGCGCAAGAGCGTGCAGACTTCGGCGAGCTCCCGCCAGATCGCTTCCCGGCTCTTTTGTGCTGGGGAGCTGGCCAGCGTATTTTTCCCGAGGCTGACGTTGGCTGTGCCGTCCGTGACTACCACCAGCAACCGTTGTCCGGTTTCGTCGGGCCGGGATTGCCGGGCGAGCGAGAGCGCCGCTTCGAGTCCGGCCGCGAGCGGCGTGCCGCCGCCCACGGGCAAGGCGTCCAAGAGGCGCTTGGCTCGCTCCACGCTGCGGGTGGGCGGAAGCAGAACCTCCGCCGCGTCTCCGCGAAAGCCGATCAGCGCGACTTTGTCGCGGTGCAGATAGGCTTTTTCGAGAAGACGCAGCAAGGCTCCCTTGGCCAGATGAATGCGATTCGAGGCCATGCTGCCGCTCGCATCGACGGCGAAGATTACGAGCATTCCGGCTTTTTGCCGGAATTGCTTGAAGCGGAGATCGCCCGGCGAAACCTGGATAGCGCGGGGCGGGGAAGCATTCGGCCCGCTTGGCCGCTGCGGGTCGTGAAGTCGCGCTGCGGCGCGCAACGTCTGAAACGGCGCTGCCGCGCGCAATGTCGCCGCCAGAGCGATTTTGCCGCCTTTGCCCTTGCGGGCGACGGCGCGCACAAACCGTCCGCGATTCGAGTCGATCTTTTCCGGGGCGTTAGGATTTCGGCGGCGAGATTGCCCGGCGGATTTCCGCGGAAGATTTTGATGTGGCAGAGTGAGAATCTCTTCGGGCACGCTGCAATCGAGAGGTGCGACGATTTGGTCGTCGGTGACATATTGCATCTGTCCCTGTGGAGGAAGTTCGCCTTGTAGGGGGTCCGCCTCCGTCGCGGGATGGCCGCCCTGTGACTGTTCAGAATTGGCAGGCGGCGATTCCGGGCGGCCAGGAGATGCGGCTTTGCGTTCCGGCGGAACGGAGGCGCGCGGTTGCGGAAGAGCTGTTGCGCGCGGCATCAGAACGAGCTGGATGGCGGTGTCGAGATCCTCCGGCGCGACCGAAGTCCGGCCCATCAGCGCCGCACGGGCGCGCACGGCCCGAACGGCAAAGAGGTCGGCGCGATGGCCTTCGACGCCCAGTTGCAACGCGGCGAGAGTCAAACGGCGGAGGTCGTCGCGCTTCATCTTTACATTGGGCAAGCGGATGCGGGCTTGCGCGATACGTCTTTGAAGCGTGGCCGTCTGTGCGGCGAACTCGCGGACGAAGGCGAACGGATCACGATCGAACGCCGCGACGCGCTGGAGAATTCTCATTCTCTCTCCGTTCGACAAGCTGTCCGCTTCCGTTGCGAAAATCCCAACAGAGCCGGCGAGCAAAGAGGTGACTGCGGACTCCTCGGGATCACAGACCGCAATCAACCCGAATTCCGACGGGATTTCCGCGCTGAGTCCTTCGCGTTCGAGACGGACCACGCCGGACTTGAGCGCCTCGGCGATAGAGCGGGCGAGCGAGCGATCGAGCCGGTTCAGTCCCTCGACGTAGAGGAATCCGCGATGGGCGCGGGCAAGGAGTCCATCGTCCCGGTGGCGCTTGCCGGTGAGAAGCGTTTGCTCCAGGTTCAGGCTGCCGAGCAAACGATCGGCGGTGACGCCGGGCGGCACTTCGACGAAGGGCGCGGCGGGAAGCAACGATGTGAAAGAACGGGCGAGGACGCTTTTTGCGGTGCCGGGTGAGGCGGAGATCAGCACGCTTTTGAGTTGAGGATCGACGGCGAGAAGCAGCAGGGCGTGCTTGGAGGCGTCCATGCCGACCACGGCGGCAAAGGGGAAGGGGGGTGGCGCATTTTTATTGGGTTGCGATGGCATTGGTGTCGGACGGAACGAATTTAACGGGTATCGAAATTCGAACTATCGAACAAAGGACCGGGAAAGTTTTTGATATCCCAGGGCAGCAAGGTCAACCCCTTTCGGGGTTGATTCCCTTCATGGGTTCGGTGTTCCGTAGGTTGAAACCTACGGCTATTCACGGTAATCCCCTTCGGGGATGCGCTGTCGTTGATTCCAGTTTCCATGGGTTGAAACTTACGGCTATTCACGGTCGGCCCTGCCAGGCCTGGTGCCGGTTGCCAGGAAAAGTTTTTCTAACTGGTATTGCGGCGTTATAAGTAAAGTAGGTTCTTCAGCCCGACAAAAAGCATCGGGCTTCAGAATGACAGCCTCCGATGGTTTTTCAGAGATGACAACCTCAAAAACATATTTCCAGAAAATCCTAGGACCCGATGTCCGGCAAAATCTTGTCTAACGCTTGCTGGACGCGGGCGCCGGGGTCGATTTCCCCTAGGGCGTCGCGCCGCAGGCGGTGGCGCAGAGACATTTGGGCGACGCGGCGGACATCGTTCGCGTTCGCCTCGCGGCGGGCCTCGAAGGCGGCCAGCGCTTTCGCGGCGCGCATGATCGTCAGCTCGCCGCGATGGCCGTCAATGTTGAGGCGTAGGCAAAGCTCGCCGATTTTCGACAGCAATCCGTCACCGATTGCAACGTCGGCGACGAGGCGCTGGGCTTTGTCGATGCGGCGGCGGAGCGAGGACTGCTCCGGCTCCATCGTAGTGCGGAAAGCGGACGGATCGCGCTCGAAGCGCTCGCGACGGCGGACGATTTCGACGCGTTGGGCGATGTCGGCGATTGTGGCGATCCTGGCGTGCAGGCCAAAGCGGTCGAGAAGCTGGGGGCGCAGCTCGCCTTCGTCGGGATTGCCCGAGCCTACCAGCACGAAACGCGCGGGATGGCTGAGGCTGATGCCTTCCCGTTCGACGACGTTATGACCGCTGGCGGCGACGTCGAGGAGCAGGTCGACGAGATAGTCTTCGAGCAGATTCACTTCGTCGATATAAAGGAAGCCGCGATTCGCCCGCGCAAGCAGGCCCGGCTCGAATGCCTTGACGCCTTGCGTCAGCGCGCGCTCAATGTCGAGCGTGCCGCAGACTCGGTCTTCGGTGGAGCCAAGCGGCAACTCGACGACGGGAACGGGAACCGGCACGTCCGGCAGGCTGCGGCGTCCGTTGAGACGCGCGAGACATTCCGAACACCAGTCGGCGGGGCGGGCGGGATCGCAGCGAAACAGGCAGTTCTTGATGGCGCGAATGGGAGGCAGCAAATCGGCCAGGGCGCGAACGGCTGTGGATTTTGCGGTGCCGCGATGTCCCAGGATCAGCACGCCGCCGATGTGCGGATCGACGACGTTCAAGAGCAGCGAGAGCTTCATCTCCTCCTGTCCCACGATGGCAGAAAAAGGATAGGAGGCGGCGCGGGGACAGGCAGGAATGCCTGTCTCTGCCTCTCCTCCGATGGCGGCGGACGTGTGGGGAGGTGGGTGGTGTTTGCTCGCGCTCTTCACAATTTTACGTGTCATGTGCGCAGACGCCCCAGGGTGCGCCGATTTAGATTCGGCCCCTGTTTCATCCTACACCTGCGCCGGCGGCGGCGGGAAGTGGTGGGCCCTCAGGGGGTAGCGTCGTAAAAGTGCGTTGCTTTTTCGAAAGGGAGAGATCGTGGAATTTACGATGCTTTCTCGAAATCGGCTTTTATTCGCAAGGCAAGCAATTCCCGGCATTGAACGCAGAGGTCTCGCGGGTCGGGAGTGCTTTTCTGCTCGAAGTACTCCCCCTTGGTCGGCCATTCTGGACAGTCTTGTGCGCAATGCCAGATATCTTCATGCACACGGCGTCTGTAGATCAATTCCATCTATGATCAAATCCATCATGGTCTATGCGTAGTCTATGTCATCCATTCCATCACAACTTTGCAATTTTGTGGATCGGGTAAATACCCTACCATGTTTTACGGGTATCCAGATGGGTGCACAGACTAAGGATACACGCGGCGGTTGGGATTGGCCGGCATCCTTAGGATAGTCCGGCCTTTCCCGGGGCGTTCCTATCTATCGGTGGAGGCGGCAGGCGAGTTTTTGTTTGAGAAAGGTTTTGCGATTGGTGGAATCCTTGGCTGTCGGGAAGAAATTTCCGTCACGGGGGAAGCGGCGATTGGGGGATCTCACGCTCCGGCGGAGGGGGCGATCATTGCGGCGCAAAAATCTTGTGAAAAATCGCTGGTTTTAGTTGACAACCACGCCGACAAGATTTTATTATATGCCGCTACAGGGAAGTTCCACTCAGGAAGTCCCATCAAGGCGGGAAAAAGACTGTAATGGAAGAGAACCAACCCCAGAGTGTGTCAAAATCAGCTCCCGGCGAGAAGCCCGGGGGGACTGTCGCAACGAAAGCAGCCGCCGAAACCGCCAAGGCGGCGGCGGTGAAAAACGCGCCTGCCAAAGCCAAAGGCAAGGAACCCGCAGCCGAAGCGGACCCTCTCAAAGCGCGGCGGCGCTTCGTCTGGACGACGATCACCGCGTTTTTGGTTACGAATTTTCTGATGTTCCTGCGGTTCTTTTTTCCGCGGACGCTGTTCGAGCCAAGCTCCCGGTTCCGGATTGGGTCTCCCTCGGATTTTGGTCTGGGCGTGGACGAACGGTTCAAGCAGTCGCACCGCATTTGGGTGGTGCGCGAGCCGGACAAGATGTTCGTGATCTTTGCGAAATGCACGCATCTGGGATGCACACCGAACTGGCTGGAAACCGACAACAAGTTCAAATGCCCGTGTCATGGAAGCGGGTACGACATGGAAGGCAGAAATTTCGAGGGGCCGGCGCCGCGTCCGATGGACCGCGCGCACGTGGAACTGGATGCGGAAGGCCAGATTGTGGTGGATACCAGCCGGCTGTATATGTGTCCTCCGGGAGCCAATTGCGATTTTGACACGGATCCGAACTCGTACCTGGTGACGTCATAAAGTGGTTTTCGCGCAGGTACAGAGGAAAGTTTCTATCGCCCCTCCGGGGCTGTCGAAAAAAACGGGTATTCTGTTGATGGTTTTTGAATTTTTAGATAAGACAAGGTCAACCCCTGCGGGGTTGATGTGGATCGGTTGACGGGTGGTTCCGTAGGTTGAAACCTACGGTTATTCACGGTCGGCCCTGCCGGGCCGGGGCCGGACGGGAACAGTTGAATCACTGTGATCGCCCCAAAGATTCAAGAACGAGGCTACGACTTATTTTTTGGATAACAATAAGTCGTGCCCTGACGAGGCGTGCCCTTACGGTCGCCACAAAAAGTTTATTGTAAGGATTGCGAAAAGCCGCGCGGGAAACCGGATAGGGCGGGACGGAAAAGAAAGGGAAACCGTCATGGAATCCGAGCCGAAGGATGGCAAAAACGGCGTGGGGCTGCTCGTCGAGAAGGCGGTCGAACGGGCGCGCGAAGAGATCAAGGGACTCACCGAGGACCTGAAACAGCCGACGAAAACGCAACTGTGGAAGTCGATCTTCCGCGTGAAGCATGAGCGCGTCGACCCGCTGACGCGGTCGCAGAGCGTGCTCTCCAACGTCTTTCTCCATCTGCATCCGGCGCGAGTGAATCGCGACGCGGTTCGCTACGGCTACACTTGGGGCATGGGAGGGATGACCTTCTACCTCTTTCTGGTGCTGACGTTCACCGGCGTGCTGCTGATGTTCTACTACCACCCCACCAAGATTCAGGCCTTCCGCGACATTCTGTACCTGGAGCACGACGTTCCGTTCGGCAAGCTGCTGCGGAACATGCACCGCTGGGCGGCGCACATGATGATTCTGACGCTCTGGCTGCACATGTTTCGCGTGGTGCTGACGGGATCGTACAAGAAACCGCGGGAATTCAATTGGTGCGTCGGGGTGATCCTGCTGGTTCTGACGCTGCTGCTTTCGTTCACGGGATATTTACTGCCGGACGATCAACTGGGGTTCTGGGCGGTGACGGTGGGAACGAACATGGCTCGTGCGAGCCCGATGCTGGGAAACGAGGGGCCGTTCGGGCCGCAGATGGGGATGACGCCGTTTAACGATGTGCGCTTCGCGCTGCTGGGAGGCTCGATCGTCGACGCCAACGCGCTGTTGCGCGCGTATATCTGGCACTGCATCGCCATCCCGCTGATCGCGTCCGTGTTCATGGGCGTGCATTTCTGGCGGGTACGCAAAGACGGCGGAATTTCCGGTCCAGCGCCGGTGCTGCTGGAATCGGAGATGAAGGCGGCAGGCAAGTAGCGGGAAGAGGCTGTTGCAAAACCTGTTTTTAGGTTTTGTAAGGGCACGGTTTTAACCGTGCCAAAGGGAGTAGTGAAGCAAACGGCTTCAGCCGCTGAGGACGAACGAGGTACCTCAGGGGCTAAAGCCCCCTTCTTACCATGGTGTGATCGGCACGACTGAAGTCGTGCCCTTTCGGGGTTCCCAAGAGGTTTTGCAGCAGCTTTTCGAAGGTTCGGGAGGAAGTCAGCATGGATTGGGCGCAACTTTGGGCGATTATTTCGCAACCGGACAATATTCCGATTGTGGCTCTAATCATCCTGGTGCCTTTCTATACGTGGCTGTGGCTGCGCCAGGCGAAGGCGACCGATACGCTGATCGCGGAGCTGGAAGCCAACCCGGAACTGGCGAAAACTCATCACCGCAAAATCCATCCATTTAAAAAAGGCTGGGCCAGGGACGTGCATACCTGGCCCTACCTGCTTCGGGTGGAATTTCTGGCGGCCATCATTCTGACGATCGTGCTGTTTATCTGGTCGATCACGCTGAATGCGCCGCTCGAAGAACCGGCCAATCCGAATCACACCATGAATCCGGCGAAGGCGCCGTGGTACTTCGTGGGACTCCAGGAGATGCTGGTGTACTTCGACCCGTGGCTTGCGGGCGTGGTCCTGCCGACGCTCATCATGGTGGGGTTGATGGTGTTTCCGTATATCGATACCAACCCGCTGGGGATCGGCTATTACACTTTGAAGCAGCGGACGGTGGCGCTGTGGTCGTATTGCCTCGGCTTTATCATGTGGCTGGGGTTGATCTTCATCGGGACGTTCATCCGCGGGCCGGGATGGATGTGGTTCTGGCCGGGGCAAAGCTGGGATCACACGCGGGTGATTTACGAGGTGAACCGGAATTTGCCGGATCTGTTCGGGATCGCCAACCCGTATGGCAAAGCTATCTTGGGGCTGATTGCGGTGGGCCTGTTTTATGGCTTGGCCGGATGGGCGATTCACGTGCTCGTGACGCGCTCGGAATTGAACCGCAAAATCTACCAGCGGACTAATTTGATTCAATACCTGACTTTTCAATTCTTCGCCATTTCGATCCTGGCGGCTCTGCCGGCGAAGATGCTGCTGCGGCTGATGTTTCGCGTGAAGTACGTTTTGATCACACCGTGGTTTAACATCTGACGCGGCAAGCGGGCCGATAAACGATGCGGGAAGCAATCCGAAAAAGGTTTTTAGAATATGGCCGAGGGCGTGGAACCAGAACAGAATAAGCAAGACCGGGATCCGGTCGCCGACGTTTCGCTGAGCACGCCGATGCTGATCAGCGCGGCGGTGATGTTTCTCATGCTGGTGTGGGGGCTCGCCGATGAGTTGATCCTCACGCGGCCGTGGAAGAGCTACCAGGATCAGTTCATCAAGTCTTACACCTCGTATTTGAAGAAGCTGGGGCCGAAGCAGGCGGCCGCCGAGAAGGCGGTGTACTCGTCGGCGGAATATCAGAAAATCGACCAGCAGCTCAAAGAGGCCGAGCAGGCGGCAGCGCCGAAGATCAAGGATGTGGAAAACCAGCTAGTAACCATCCGGAAACAACTGGCCATCATCAAAGATCCCTTTCAGGATGCGCGCGCGAAAATCGCGGCAACCACCTACGACCTGGATCACGCGTCCACGCGCGGCAAAGAGTCGCTCAAGAAAGATATTGAGGAGCTTCGCAAGCAGCCGTTCCGGCTGGCGGTTCAGACCGTCGATGGAACGCCGGCGGGGAAGAATGGCACGCTAACTTTCGATGAAGTGGAACAGTTGTTTGCACAACTGAAAGCGCGCGAAGCGCAACTCGTCGCGCAGCAGGCGGAAGTCACCAAGCAAGCCAGGGACCTTCGTAAACAGAGGAACGAGTATCTCACCGATCACCTGACGGGACTCAATCAGCAGCAGATCGACGGTCTGCTGCGTAAGATGGAAACCTTTAAGGTGGAGATCAAGCAGATTCACGTTGCAGAAGCCAACGTCGTGGATCGCTGCGAGTCATGCCATTTGGGCGCCCGCGAGCCTCTTCCGTTAACCGCCAAGGACATGGGGGGCCAACAGGTGTTCGTCAGCCATCCGGACAAGCCGCTGCTCGCGATCCACGATCCGGAGCGGTTCGGCTGTTCGCTCTGCCACAACGGCAACGGGCTGGCTGTTTCCAGCGCGGAGAAGGCACACGGCCATTATGAGCACTGGCTGTGGCCGATGTTCGCCAAGGAAAACAGCGAAGCCGGCTGCACGCAATGTCACGTCAGCGACCGAGTGCTCGACCACGCGCCCGTGCTGACCAGGGGACAGGACCTCTTTCAACTGAAAGGCTGTGTCGGCTGCCACCGCTTCGAGCCGTTCGACCGCGAGGCGGACTCGCTGGCGAATGCTCGCAAGGAAACCCAGAATCTGGAGGCACAGCAGAAGGAGATGCGGCTGGAAGCCGGCCGCGAGGCCCAGCTCGGCGACGCTTCCGAATCCAACGAAACGGCCCAGAAACACTTTTCCCAGGCCGAGATTCTGCGCGTCACCGCCAGCGGTTTGGACGCCCGGCTCGCGGAAGTGGAATTGAAGACCAAATACTTGATGCAGGATCAGAAGAAAGTCGCCCCCAATTTGAAGGACGTCAAGGTGAAGCTTCGCAAGGAATGGATCCCAGTATGGCTGAAGGATCCGCAAGCGTTCCGTCCGGGGACGAAGATGCCCAGCTTTCGACTGACGGACGATGAGATTCGCGGGCTCTCCGCCTTTGTGTGGCAGTCCTCGCTGGATGGGCCGAAGCCGCCGACGCAGCCCAAGGGCGATGCAGTGAAGGGGAAGGAACTCTTTGAAACGCGCGGGTGCCTGGCTTGCCACTCCATCGGCGAGGGCAGCAGCAGGATGGGCGACGAGTTCGCGGCGAATCTGACCCGGCTCGGCGAAAAGGCCAATTACGATTACATTGTCCGATGGGTCCACAACCCGCGCGAGCGGACACGGCCTTACTGTCCCCGCGAGCGTAAAGACATCGGCCCGGAGGATTATTCCAAGAACGGACTACCGTACGTTTTCGACCTGGATCATTCGAAGTGCCCCAACGACGGCGCTGAGCTTCAGGTGCAGAATATGACGGTGATGCCGAGCCAGCGGCTTTCGCAGGAAGAGGCGCGGGATATCGCGACATACCTGACGGGCTTGAAGCACAACGATGCGACCTATCCTTCCGACGTCTCCTACATGGATGATCCCAAGCTGGCCGAGAGCGGACGGAAATTGATTGGCCGATATGGATGCGCCAGTTGCCATGAGGTTCGTGGACTCGAGGATGCGCCGCGCATCGGAACCGAGCTGACCAAGGAAGCCAGCAAGCCGATCGAGCAGTTGGATTTCGGTTTGTTCGAGGCAAGGGCCGAGAAAGAGGGCTGGTACAACCACAAGGGCTTCTTCGAGCACAAGCTGGATAACCCGGCTGTGTTCGATCAGGGCCGCGAGAAGGCTCCCGAAGACCGGCTGAGGATGCCGAATTTCGTGTTGTCGAAAGACGACATTCGCTCGCTCACCACTTTCTTGCTGGGCAGCATGGACTCTCCCTTCCAGGGCGAGTACCGTTCCATTCCCGAGCAGTTCCGCTATATCCCGACCGACCAGCAACGGGACATCCAGGAAGGCTGGTGGCTGGTCAAGAAATACAACTGCATGGGATGCCATACCGTTCAGGCGGGCCAGAAATCGGCGCTCAGCACGCTGGCGCGATACCAGGACCCCGACTGGAAGGAGCAGTTGCCTCCCTCGCTGGTGCAGGAAGGGGCGCGCGTCAATCCCGATTGGCTGATCCATTTCCTGGCCAATCCGGCGTTGAGTGAAACCGACGCCGACCGGAACGGCGTGCGCACGTACCTGAAAGCCAGGATGCCGAGCTTCAATTTCTCGCCGCACGAGCTGGGCGTGCTCGTTCGATTCTTCGCGGGCTTAGCGAGCCAGCCCGATCCCTATATCCCGGAGAAGGTGAAACCGATCGACGAGCGCGAGCGGGAGACGGCCCGGGCGCTGTTTTCGTCGAAGGCGGCTCCCTGCCTGAAGTGTCATCTGGTGGGAGATCCGGCCCACGACCGCTTCGCGACGGCTCCCAATTTCCTGATGGCGCGCGAGCGGCTCAAGCCCACTTGGATGGCTCGCTGGATGCTCGATCCGCAGGCGATCGCTCCCGGCACGCCGATGCCTTCCGGATTATTCCGGCGCGAAGTGGACCACTGGGTCTTCAATGGAGAGATGCCCGAAGTGGTCAAGGCGTATAAGAAGGACCAGGTGGAACTCCTGGTTCGGTACATGCTACAGTTGACAGCCGACGAGCAGCGCCGGCTCAGCGGGATGCTCCCGGCAGCCGCCAGGTCCAATACAAGTGGAACGGATTTGACGACGAGGACGGCGATTGCTCGGCGATAACAACCAAAGACCAAAACATTTGGTCCGAACTTTTAGAGGAGAACTTATGAACTGCAAGTCTGTATCGGCGAATCGTGTCTGGTGGTTGGCGATCGTGCCGTTGCTGGCGCTCACGCTGGGCTGCGGCGGAGCCAAGGAACAATCCACGGCCAACCCGTCGGAGGAGAAGTCTGCGGCCCCGGAGGGAGGACCGGTCTACCAAGCTTCGGGGGATGAAGGATCGGTCACCGGAAAGATTGCATTTGAAGGCGAGGCACCCAAGTTCAAAGCGATTTCGATGGATGCCGATTCGGCCTGCGCCGCCAAGCATTCCAGCCCGGTGATGCCGGAAGCGGTGGTAGTGAACAAGAATGGCACGCTGAAAAACGTGTTCGTCTATATCAAGACGGGTCTGGAAGGGAAGAACTTCAACGTGCCGGCCGAACCCGTCACGCTGGACCAGAACGGCTGCATGTACGTTCCGCACGTCGTCGGGATCCAGGCGAAACAGTCCTTGAAAGTGGTGACGAGCGACAACACCACGCACAATATCCATCCCATGCCGAAGGTCAATCAGGAATGGAATATCTCGCAGCCGCCGGGAGCCGATGCTCTCACGAAAGTCTTCAGCCGGCCGGAGGTGAGCATTCCGGTCAAGTGCAATCAGCATCCCTGGATGAGAGCTTATATTCACGTGATCAGCCATCCCTTCTTCGCGGTATCCAGCGACGACGGGACGTTTACGCTGAAGGGCGTTCCTCCGGGCAAATATACGATCGAGGCAGTGCAGGAGCAGATTGGGGCCATGACAGGGGAGATTACAGTCACGGCGAAGCAGCCGGCGACGCTCGACTTTAAGTTCAAAGCCCAACAGGCCTATCAACCCAGCTCGCTGCAGACGCTGCCGGCCATGGTGCTGGAATAAAGCGGGGCGAGAGCATTTTTCCGGTTAGCGTAAAGCGTCAGGGCACGCCTTCAGGCGGGCCGCCAAGAGGTCACTGAGAGCGGCTTTAGCCGCTGAGGGACGTACCTCAGGGGCTAAAGCCCATTCGAAAAATGTACGTCGTATCGGCACGGCTGAAGCCATGCCCTTACGACCCTCTACAGCAACAAGAGAGACGCTCGAGGACGTTTTTAAGGTTGGTGTATAGTTCGCGGAAAGAACGCAGAAGTGCAGATCCCTCACTTC
>ORMF012025033.1_pt1 | contig 66380 bp, 65 predicted proteins | sample 1779871 | NCBI WGS metagenome assembly ORMF01 (sample SAMEA104232316, study PRJEB22302) | groundwater metagenome | biome: forest; feature: aquifer; material: groundwater | place: USA | collected 2011-08-07 | depth 5.4 m | reverse complement strand
TGCGATGGTCAGGATCAATCCCCGCATCGAGCCGCGCGACGGATCGAACTGCGCGCCGCCAGTCCAGAGCTTGAGGAATGCATCCTGCACAGCGTCTTCCGCCGACGGTCCGTCACCGAGGATCCGATACGCGAGCCGGTAGGTGGCGTCGCGATGCGCGCCGTACGCGTCGACGAGCGTCGCCGAATCCATGGCGGGAGCGGTGGGGGGCCAACGGTTGGCGATTCCGAATTCCCCGAGGCGCGGTGGCGCAGGGGCAGTTTCGATGGTGGCCGTCGTCATATATTGAACTTTCCTTGGCACGCACCCCACCACGCCGGCGGCAGCCGGAGGGGGTCGGCAAGAAGTGGACGGGTCCAGGTCGGCTAGTTTGCTTCGTGAGAGTCGAGGAGGAGGCGTCGCCTCTTGGGTAGATGCCCTACCAATGCGGGCTTCTGACCGACTTTGGACCGGTACGAGGATGCACGCGGTCGTCGGTCTTCCTCTGTACAGTACACCTATCCCGGTCGGTACGCAAGCAGACAAGTAGTAGGTACATGAGCGGACGGTAGCGAATCTGTGCGAATCGGGCGCTCGGGCAAGGCGCAGGCCGCCCGGCGGCGGGCGCTCTCCGCCCGGCCATCAACGGCGGGCGTCTTCTCCGGTGTTGAGGCGCCGGCCCCGACCATCGATGCGAGACCGGAGCTACGGCTTGCCCTCGGCTTCCTTCTCCATACGGTCTAACCGCGTGCAGTAGTCGGGTATCTCGCGAAGGTGAGCGAGCGCAATCTTCGCCGTAACCTGCGGATCGTCGGCCGTGACGGCCGTGGCAGAATCAACGCGCCCGTGTTCCATCTCAACGCCAAGGCCCATCCGAAACTGTTGGAGGTCGACCTGCGACCAGTCGACCTCCAACCGATCGCCGATCTCGCGCGCTTCATCGCTGCTGAAGGTCCGTAATGCCATGTGCGTCCTCCCGTGTGGGCGCCTGTATTGCCACGCGCACCATCTTCGAGAGCTTCGCCGCCAGACTTCCGTTGGCTGCGTCGAGGCTGTGACGGAGCTGGGGGAGCCAAGCCCGCCGCAGCCCCGGCGTCGACAACGGAGTGAGTGCCACAGCGATGGCCACGGCGCGCCCTCCGCGCAATGGATGCTGGACCCACCCTCGTGTTGTCCAGCCCCCCTCGGCCCGCGCGGGCGGGCGAGAGGGGATGCTGTCCCGTGGTTTGATCCACGGAAACTTCCCTTGCCGCCCCATGCAAGTGTGTAGAAGAGAAGTCGTATTCTATGCGCCGCGGGCGCGGCGGTGGATCACCGCCCGGCGCATGCAGCGCGCGATCGTGCATCAGTGACCCATCGCCACGACGCCGCGTCTGTTCGTCGTGAGCTTTTCGCCCGTTCGTGGTGAGCGTGTCGCCCGCTCGTGGTGAGCTTGTCGAACCACGAACGCCCTTCGACAAGCTCAGGGAGAGCGGTGCTGGCGTACCCGCAGCGTCTTGGTCCGCCTTCTCTCATAGTTGCATTGTCTTCGGCAATGGGCGCGGCCTGGCGGTGACATGAGGTGTGAGTTGGCCAGGCGGGCGCGGGACACGCCACGCCCGTACACGCACACGCTAACTGAGTCAGCCTGCTGGTGATCCACTGCGCCTTGCGGCGCGGATAGAAGTCGTCTGTGGCCAGACAGAACGAGCTCGACGGAGGTTTTCCATGACCCTGGCGGAACTCTGCTTCATCATCGCAGCGGTCGCGTTCGTGGTTGACGCTGTTCCTCTGATTGGGATAGCCGTCCCCTTCAAACTCCTCCCCGCAGGTCTCGCGCTTGTGGCCCTGGGGCTCGCGCTGGGAGCTGGCCTTGCGGTCAATCTCGGAATCGACGGGAAGATCCTGTGAACGGTCGCTCCTTCAACATCGTTCCCACGCCGATCACGGAGCTTGTTGCCATGACCACCCCGCTTGAGCCAATCAGCACACCTTTATTGGGCCGAGCCTACCCCGTCCAGCTCCGCCCGAGCTTCGTGCGCATCGAGCGCCCCCCTGGGCAAGATCGCCGTGACGCGTCTCAGCCTTCACTCGTAGCAGAGAAGGTATTGGGAGAGCCGTGATCCATCCGTGTTGGATCTGCGGATACAGGTAGAGCAGAAGCGCCTGCATCGGCCGAGGATGCGGGCGCTTCTGCTGCTCGACTCGTCGTAGCGCTCAAGCTGACTTATGCGACTGTGTCAATGAAGGAGTTGGGCGCGTGGCTGAAGACCTCGCCTTCGTCAGCCAGCCCACCCATGAAGAGCTCCTTGTTACGGGGCTCATGAGCATTGTGCCGCCGGTGGTCGCACGGCGTCTGTCCGCGGCCGAACGCACACCCGCACCAGCCCGGCCGGCCCCACCGGCGAGTGCGCTTCAAGATGAGGCGTGATCCATTCTGGCTCGACAGGCGGACTTACAGGAACGGGCAACAATCATTGCCTCCGGTGAGCCGGCAACAGGCGCAATCCAAGGAGGAGTGTGAGTGAGCACAAACGTAGTGGATGACACGAGGCCTTCCCCGCGCCGGCGCGCCATGCAGACGCTGGGCGGCATCGCCGCGGATGGCGCCAGCGCGAGCTGGCTCGCGATCCCGGTCGCGGCCGGCGTCGCTGTGCACATCTTCGTGTACCTGTCGCTGATGCGGCACCGCCTGCGCCAACGCGCTGAATCGAGTGCGGCTGATCGCTCATAAACATTGCGCCGCTTCGTCCCCGGTCCAGTCGTCGATGCGGAGACCGCAAGTCAACGCGATGCACGGTCGGTCTCCCGGGAGACTATACTCGGCTACATCAGTGCACAGGCAGACAGGCAGAGTGTACGTTCGCGGACAGCTCGGATCGGGCGAGGAGCACGGCTGCCGCGCGCGGGATGCGCGTTCAGGCGGACGCGTGTTCGCCCGACGACAGGAGCCGCCGCCCGCCAGAGTCGGCCTCGCTACGGCCAGGCAGCCGGTCAAAGCGCTCCCGGATGAGGCGGTAACATTCGCAACTCGCGGCCTCGAGGCCGGCGCGATCGAGCACGGTGACCTTTCCGCGATGGTAGGTGATCAAGCCCTTCGCCTGGAGGGCTTCAGCGGCGACGGACACGCTCGGCCGGCGGACGCCGAGCATCTCAGACAGGAACTCGTGCGTCATCGGGAAGTCGGTGGCGTCCACGCGGTCGTGCGTCATCAGTAGCCAGCGCGCGCAGCGTTCCACCATCGGATGCATGCGATTGCAGGCCGCTGACTGCGCGACGAGAGCAAACAGCGCCACGGCGTAGTAACCAAGGGGCGCCCGCAGGGACGGGATCTGCTCGATGTGCTCACGAAAACGCGCGCTCTCCATCCGCATCGCAGAGCCTGGGACCTGGATCAGCAGCCGTGAGTCGGACTCCTCCAGCCCAAGGAACACGAAGAGATCCGCCATCCCTTCGTTGCCGATAGTGGCGATCTCGACCGCGGTGCCGTCTTCCATCACAGTGAGCATCGAGATGACACCCGTATTGGGGAAGTAGACGTATGGCATCTTGTCGCCCGGCTCATGGAGCGAGACGCGGAACTTGAGCGGCACCGCCTTCAAGTCCGGGAGAATGCGTTGGTACTCCTCCGGCGGCAGAGACGAGAGGATACGGTTCGCGATAAAGCGTCGCTGCGGCGGTGCTGGCACAGGGGCTTTGGCTTTCACGACGGGACTCCTCGCGGCTCAGATGTGTGCGCAACGGCGGACGCGCGATGAACTGCGCCGGCGGACGTCGCCTGGAGACTCTGGATGCTGGTAGCAACGAGCTCGGATTCCTGCGCGGGACCCGCGAGCAGGCCGAGCGGAGCGGAGCGGACAAGACTGAACTGATGCAGGAACCAGAATCGCGCTCCCATCTGCCAACGCGCGTCAAGGACGGCCGAGTACTGAACGGCGTTGCTCACTAGCGTCACCGTCCGGCGGCCCCGGTCGAAGTAATATACCGGAACAGGGCGTCAGGTCGAGTCGCCCAGTCCACGAGCAACCGGCCGGAGGAGCGCCCGAGATGCGAGCTAACCTCGGTGAGCTCCACTCCCTGTTCGTCGAGCAGCGTGACCTTCATGCGGCTACCTCTCTGCTGATGTGGCATTGCGGTTCGAAGCGGGCATAAGCTCGTTGTAGTGGGCCACCCGAGCGTCGCGAAGGGGATGCAGCGAGGGCTGGGCCCGATGATTACACCTTCCGCATGACCAGCACGACCACGACGATGAGCAGGATCAAGAAGAGCAGACCACCACCGATATACATGCCGCCTCCTTAGCCGATTCGGGCTCCGCGCATACGCGCACGGCTACCTCTCCAATCTATCCGTCTGCCCGGGTGAGATGGATCACCCGTCTGGTGACGCCACCGCTGAGCCGATGGCAGGCGGTCCAGCGGCTACGCAACTCGTCCAGGGGGCTGCGACAGGTGGCGCACGACTAAGCAATGATCCATCGCAGGTTCCGCAGCGCATAGAAGCGTCCGCGTGTGAGACCATGGTGCAGAATCCCCCGCCAGTCAGTTCGCACTGACATCACCAAGACCAATTTCCAGTCATGGGGACCGATCCAGGGGTGTGGTATAGCGTGACGCAGTCGACCATCGGCGAAGCTCAAGATGCTGGCGCGTCGCCGGTCGATTTCGGCGCGTTGAACGACATGCTTACTCCGGCGTATCCCGGGAAGAGAGTTGTCGCCGCTGAGCTCCTGACCGGTGGCTTCGCAAATACGAACTTCAAGGTCACGCTGTCGAACACGGACGCCCCGGTCGTAGTCCGCGTCTACGTCCGAGACCCCTCCGCTGCTTACCGGGAGGCGTCAATCCTCGAGCTTGTCAAGGAGCGCGTGCCGGTGCCGGAAGTCCTCTATGTTTCACCCATGGCACGTGAGCCACACACGTACATCATCCTGCGCTGGGTGGACGGCGTGCCGCTCGATCAACTCATCGCGGAGGGCGCGTCCTCGGACGCCAGGCGTGCCGTCAGGGCCACGGGTGGCGTCCTCGCGAAACTTCAAGCGTTTCGGTTCCCGAGATCCGGGTTCTTTGGGCGCACGCTGGACATCCGGATTCCATTTCCATCGGAAGCTCGCGTCGTCGTCGGCGTCCTGGAACAGTGCCTGTTCAGAGACTGCGGCGAGGAGAGGTTAGGCGTCGCGCTCACGCAGCGCCTGTGGCGATTCGTCACGGCGCACGAGGAGTCGCTCGACGTGGTCGAGCACCATGCGATGCTCGTGCATGGAGACTTCAGCGGCCCGAACGTCATGGTGCGAACGACATCTAGCCCGCCCGACGTGGCAGCCCTCATGGACTGGGAGTATGCCCACTCGGGGACGCCGCTGGTAGATGTCGGCAGCATGCTCCGGCGTCCCGGCCACGAGGCGGTACCTTGGTTCGAGGAGGAGTTGATACGGGGCTATCGCCAGGAGGGCGGCATCCTGCCGGAGAACTGGAGGCAGGTGTCCCGGATCGTCGACCTCGTGAAGCTCTGTGCGTTCGTTCGGTCGCCGAACGCGGGCGAAGTCGCGGTCGCGAGCGTCCGCGCGCTTATTGAGTCGGCGTTGGAGGACGAGCACGGGTGAGCCGCGATAAAGGCATACGGGGCTAGGTATCATCTCCCGGATGCGGCAGCGATGCGGGGATAATTGGAGTCTGGATGGCGCAAGACGTTTCTAACGTGGAAGCCCTCGCGAACGCCGACGTCGAGCAGACGATCGATGAGCAGGCCGCGCGCCAAGGCAGGCCGAGCCCGCTCGACGTGGCATTTCTATCGAATCGCGAGATGGTCACGGAGGTCTTCCTCATCCGCCACGCGCACCAGATCCTCGACTTGGCCGGCTCGATCGGCGGGTTTACCGATCCTCCGTTGAGCAGACTGGGAGAACAGCAAGCGCAGCTCCTCGGCGCCGCCCTTTCGACGAGGACGATCGATGCGGTGTACACGAGCGCTCTGCAGCGCGCGGTGCGAACGGCCGAGGCGATCGCCCGACACCATCGGATCGAGCCCGTCGCAGTCGCCGACCTGCGGGAGATCGCGATGTTCCGCGACGCACCGCAAGACCTGTCGTCGCTCGAGTTCATGGGTAGCGAAGCGCTGGCGACGCTGCGACATCGTTTCATCGTCGAGAGATCGTGGGACGTCTACCCATACTCGGAGTCGAGCGCCGAGTTCCGGCAGCGCATCGTCAACGCTATCGAGACGACCATCGGCGAGCATGCCGGCGGGCGAGTCGCCGTCGTGTGCCATGGCGGCGTGATCAACGCATACGTCAGCCACGTGATCGGCTCGAAGTACGATGTGCTGTTCCGGCCCGCCCATACGTCGATCAGCATCGTCGCGACCGCCGACGGTATCCACACGCTGTACACGCTGAACGACGTGCACCACCTGAGCACCGACGATGGGGACTTCCGCAGCGTCTAGTGTTCGATATTGGCAGCGCTTCGCGGCCCTTTCGCGGCACCAGTTCCCGCTTCTGCCTCGCCGACGGCGTCAGCGAGATGCCCGACGTGGGTGTCGTTCTGCATCAGCTCGAGCTCCGGGTCCTCTTTGTGCAGCCCGAGGAACGTGTGCATTTCGGCGACAAGCGACACCAGCTTGGTGATCTCTTGTTCGGAGATCATGTTTACGTGGAGGTCGACTTTGGCCCGCCGGTCGGCTTGCAGCGCCTGGCGATTCTCACTGATCAGCACAAATGCCGACAGGAAGATCGCTTCCAGCGACACGATCATCGTCAAGAGCCCGAACGGAAAGCCGTCGAAGGGCAGCACGCCCGTAAGGTTGAGCACGATCCATGCGCCGAACCACGCCACATGCAGCGACACGAAGAACATGCTCCCGCTGAACTGCGTGATGAGGTCCGCGAAGTGGTCGCTCGGACCCATGTCGAGTCGATCGCGGCCATCAAGTCGCACGATCTCCTCGATATTCCTCGCCACGTGCGGAGGCATCTCATCTAACATTTCGCCGTTGCTCGACCTCGTGTGTACATGACGCCTCCGCAAGGATTAGGACGCCCGGGCGCAGGCGCACGGATGCCTCTATCCGCTTTTCCGAGCAGGAAGGATCACCCCACCGGGCAAGGCATGCGATCCCGAAGGTCGACGGCCGTGCAGTGATCCACCGCCGCCCGGGCGACGCATAGAAGTATCCGTGTGTGAGAGACCACGGAGCAGAATCCCCCTCCGGCCCGCCCGCCCGGGCCGAGAGGGGGAGCCTCGACAAACGGGGTGCCGTTACAGGGATCCAGATGCACGGCAAGGATCGCCACCGCGAAAAGGGGTTGAGGGGGCGAGCGAACGCGAGAGGTTCATGTGAACCGGTGGTCAGCCGAGGTGGCCTTCAGGGCGCCGTGCATCTCGCCCGAGAATCCAACAGCGAGATCACGCCACGAGTGCCGAACGAGTATGCGTCCGCCAGTCTCCGCCGTGCCGATTGCTCCGGTCTACCAAGCATGGCGAGCGATCCATGTTGCGCCGGCCGGCGGATAGACGTCGGCGCGTGTCAGTACGCAGAGTCTGATAATAGAAGGAGGGAGGCTTCATGTATATCGGTGGCGGTGCAATCGTCCTGATCTTGATCATTGTCCTGGTCGTGCTGCTCATGCGCAGGGGGTGATCGTCGGGTACAGGCTTCGTAGCATCGCTTCGGTGATGCTCCGGCCGGCCAAATGCCTTGACGAGCCGCGGGCTCCCTGGACAGACGGGGGCCGTCGGATGAATCCAGATTTCCGGCAAGGATCGCCATCGCGAACTGGACGAAATGGAGTTGTAGCGTGCGAGCGAGGGCGCCAGACAAAGGAATTGCCAGCCGGGATGGACTCGATGGCGCGGTGAATCCCGTCGGAGAATCCGGCAGCCGGACTGCGCCGGCAACGACAGAGGAGCGTACCCCGACACGCAACACACCGATTGTGCACGCCCGAGCACTGCTCATCTACTTGAGGCATCGAGGCGTCCTGAATGTCGAGGAGTTCCGCCGAACCAACGCGCGGGGTCTGTAGAAGTGTCAGGTCCGACTGCGCGGCGAAGACGCCCCGCGGGGACGCAATCATAGGAATCGGAGGAGGCTAACATGCAAGCAAGAACAACACCGCCGAACGCGCCCATCACCAGGGAAGAGGCTGGGGTCGTCGAAACGGAAGTCGAGACCGTCCGGACGCGACAGAGCGTTGCGGGAGCGCCTGGCGATGCCGTGCCGGCGCCAGGAACGGTTGCCGGCGGGCGGAGCGGACGCTACTTCGAGACGCTCCCGGAACGGCTTGGCGCCGTCGGGCTCGCCGTGCTGACCGCGCTTGAGGGGTTGCTGGGTATTCGCTTCCTGCTCCTCCTCTTCGGGGCCAACCCGAACAGTGGCTTCGTGGACTTCATCAAGGACGTATCGTGGCCCTTCGTGCGGCCATTCACCAATGTGTTCAACAACCGCACGTGGAACGACGGGGTCGTCGAGGTCTCCACGCTCGTCGCGATGGGCTTCTACTTCCTGGTCTTCGCGTTGGTGGGCATGCTCGTCACGGCACTCGCGCCGCGGCTGAGCGGCGGCCGCGAAGGATGACGTGTGGGCGGACGGGGATCGCCTCGTCCGCCGCGGGCGCTGGATCAAATTCATCAATGGAAAGAGAGTCAACCATGGACGCCATCAAGATGCTCAAGGACGACCACCGCAAGGTGAAGGACCTGATCCGCGAATACGAGGGGGCGGGAGACGGGGCCTTCAAGGCGAGGCAAGAGATTGCCGATCGGGTCTTCGCCGAACTCGAGGTGCACACGGCGCTCGAGGAAGAGATCTTCTACCCGGCCGTGAAGGCGAAGACGGACGACGAGGGAAAGAGCCATGTCGCCGAAGGCATGGAGGAGCACCATGTCGTCAAGATGCTGATCTCGGAGCTGAGGGCGCTGACGCCCGAAGACGAGGCGTTCGCCGCCAAGTTCAAGGTCCTGAGCGAGAACGTCGAACACCACATCAAGGAAGAGGAAGACGATCTGCTGCCCGACGCCAAGAACAAGCTCGGGCACGACGGGATCGAAGTGCTCGGCGACCAGATGGAGTCACGCCGAAAGGAACTCCAGCCCGCGGTCGCAATGAGCTGACGCGACGAGCCGTGGCGACTGGGGGCGCTCCGCGGCATCGCGGGGTACCCATCGCCAACCGGTCAGGGTCGGAGATGGCAGCGAATGCATGTACTGATTGTCATCGCCGCAGGCATGGGGCTGGCGCTGGCGATGCTCCTGGTGCCGGCGGTGGCCGTATCCGCCGCCGCGTTAGCGGCAATGTGCCTGTTCGTCGGCGCGAGCGCAGCCGTTCTGGCCTGCGTCGCCGGTGTTCCGGTAGCTGAATAGCACGCCCCCCATTTTCCGGTCGCGGTGACCCGGCTTTCCCGGTTCGAGACTGACGCTGACTCCTCGATGCAGTCGCCGCTCCCAATTCCGTGAGCGTCAGTGATCCATTGCCGCTGGCCGTGCGGATACAAGTATCCGTAGGTGCCAGTGGGCAGCGCTCCGCTCCTCGCTTCCGTACCGCAGGTGGTCCCCCGCCTGAGTCCCCCTGCGGTGCGGAAGTGAGCGGCGGATCCGCCAGAAAGAGGAGTCCGCGATGCCGCCGGCGGTACCGGTCTAATCGCCGCCGTGCCAGCAAGAGTACGAGGATAGCCATATGACTACGCCCCCATTCACCAGTGCCCCCCATAAGTTCGCGATCTCGTCCGGGTGGCGGCGCGCGATTGTAAGCCTCCTCGCGATAGGCGTCATCGCGCTGGCGGTCACGTCGACGCCGAGCGCGCAGGCCGCGACCTCGACGCAGTGCAACGGTGTCGACAACCAGGGCGGCAGGGCGGTGCACTGTACGGTGGAGGTCGATATCGCAACCGACACCGTTACCGTTACTTCCTGTACCGGGTTCGCAAATGCGGTCGAAACCTGCATTGGCCCAACCGTGTCGACGCAATCGCTGACTGCGATCGACCAGTGCAACGGTTCAGGGAACGGCGGCGGCGCCGTCGTGAAGTGCGACGTGATCATCACCGGCGCGCCGTCGGTCACCGCCGCTGTTACGGTCAGCCAGTGCGTCGGTTCCGGGCAAGGCGGGGGCACGCAGCCGACCACGGTCTGCGTCCCAAGCGGCACCGCCAGTGACACGTCGGCGACGATCCAACAGTGCAACAGTTCCGGGAACGGCGGCGGCGGCACGGAACGCGTGAAGTGCAGCGTCACGCCTACGAGCACAATGGCCTCGGTGCCGACGATCGAGCAGTGCAACGGTTCGGGAAACGGAGGCGGCGCGCTGGTGACCTGCACGGTCACGATTAGCAGCGCCGGCGCCGCCACCAGCACCGCGACCGCCGGAGCCACGACAACGGCGACAACTGGCTCGGTCACCCCCGGCGCCGGTGGCACGACAACCGCTACGGCTGCGGGCGGATCGGTCACTCCCGCCGCCGCTAGCACGACGGCCACGCCGCCGATCGGAGGCCTCGTGCCGCCAAATACCGGCAGCGGCCCGGACGCCGCCGCCGGCATCGCCGGAGCGTCGCTCGTCATGTTGGCTCTCGTCGCGCTCGGGCTATCCGCGATCGGCAGCGCGATTCTCATCAGGCGCCGGTACGCGCTGAACCAGACAGGTAATTGCGCCCACGCATTAGGCAGCGACAAGCTGGATGCGTAGCGCGTGCACCCACGCAGGGCGACGCCGAGTCCATGATCGGCGCGCGCCGAAGGGGAAGGTTTCAACTTGACGTCGGAAACGCGCCAGCGTCCCCTCACTCCGGTCGGCATAGGTCTGCGAGATTGGCGGCCAGGCGCGCCCCCTAACAGCCGGCCCCTCGCGGCAATCGGCCTTGGTGTGATTGCTGGCCTGGTGATCTTCGGTCTCTCGGTCGTCGCCGGCGCCTTCGTGGTTCACACGGTCAGCGCGGCGCTGTTCAGCGGCGGTCAAGGTCAGGTTCAGAGCGGGTCCGCGCTGACCACAGCCGGCCAGCAGAACCTGAAGCTGCAGAGCGGTCTCGTCGAGCGACGGCGGCTCGCCGTCGCCACGTATTCTGCGCAGTTCAGGGAGTTTAAGAGAGCGACAGCTCGGCCGCCTGGTGCGGTGGGCATCAACCTCGGCGCCGCGGAGATCAGGCGTCGAGACGCTGTGCTGACGGGCCTCGTCCTCGAGTGCATCAATGCGGTTGACCGGTACAACCTTGGCGCGCAAGCGCTATCGGCTACGCAGCTGCGGTCGGCAGGCCTGCCCGAACGCTTCGTGTGGGCCGTCGACTGCGCGGCCGTGCAATGAGGGAATGCGCCGTGCAACGGTCGCATTGCGCTCAATGGAGGCAGGCGAGTCGTGCGCTGGTGCGCCAGCGTCCCCCGGCGGGCAAGTGCGCTTGCCCGGCGGTAAGAACGAAGCGCTGAACGTCGCGCAGCGTCGACGCGACATGGAGAAACGTACGCACAGGAGGTGTGCCAATGGCCGGCGGAACGATGAAGCAGAAGGGGCAGGCGAAACAGGTCAAGGGAAAAGTGAAAGAGGCGGCTGGACGCCTCACCGGCAACGACGAAATGAAGGCCTCGGGGCGCGGTGATGTCTCCGAGGGCAAGGCGCAGGCAGCACTCGGCAACGCCGGCCAGAAGGTCAAGAAGGCCGCGAAGAAGATCGTCGGCAAGCGTTAGGGCGGGAAGCAGAGCAGTCGGAGGTAGATCATGGGAATCCTGGCTTGGATCGTCGTAGGACTTGTCGCGGGCGTCGTCGCGAAAGCCATCATGCCGGGCGGCGGACCGGGTGGCATCATCATGACCATCCTGCTCGGAATTGCCGGCGCATTCGTCGGCGGCTTCCTCGCGTCGCTGTTCGGAGTCGGCGAAGGCATCGCGCAGTTCGATGTGCGCACGATTCTCGTCGCTATCGTCGGCGCCATCGTGCTTCTGTTCGCCTACCAGGCGTTGACGAAGGCATCGAGCCGACACGCGTGACGGTGGGGCGGAGGAACCTCTCCGCCGCTGGTCATGCGGTGGGTGGCCAAGACTGGTTCTGGCAGAACCGCGCGTCAGTGCGTTGCTTTACGCCAAGCGACGCAGCCACAGACGCCAACGCTGGACGTGGCTATTACCCGGACCCACCCTAGGTGGGTGCTGAAGAAGCCCTTGAGGTGACATTCCATGGCTCGGGCACGACCAGAACTCGATCCTGACTTGACCGGCCGCTATTTCGCTAATCGAATATTTCAGCAGCCTGCCGGCCCTCTGCTGCTGGTCCTCGGACTAGCCTTCGAGACCGACGTTCGCTGGACGGCCGCAGCTGCTCGGGTGCTTGAACTTTAGTCGGTAGCCGCCCGGCGGTCGGTCAACCGTGGATAACGTGCACATCGGGGCGATCGCTCATCAGGCGCGAGCGGCGCTGCGAGGCACGACGCGAATATGGTGTCCCCGACACGGCTCGGTGCCCGGCAAACTGGCTACCGATCCATGAGGACGGGGCCCTCGCGGTTCCGAATTCCACAAGATGCCAAGTCGGCGTATGAACCGCACCCGAACTGTGGCATTATGAGGCTGTAGAGGGCGACGGGAGCCCCGAAATATCAACGATGCACAACAGGTTCGTTATGGAGGATCGTACGTGAAGCGAAGGACACTCGATTTCATCTTTGCCGGCGGTGGCGTACTGGTTGCCGCGCTGCTCCTCATCCTCGGGCTGGTGCTGCAGGACCAATACAATTTCGCCAAGGACTATGTCAAAGGCGAACTCGCCGCGCAGAAGATTACCTTTGCCGCCGAGCCCAAGCCGGAAGAGACGAGCTGGAAGGCCGGCTCGAAGTGCCTGACGGAGAACGCGGGCAAGCTGATGGAAACCGGCAAGCAGGCCGAGTGCTATGCCAGCTACTACATCGCCGTGCACATGCGCCTTGCCGCGAAGGAAGCCTACCCCCCGGAAACGTACAACGACGACACGTACGCGACGATGGGCGCAAAGCGGACCGCCTTGCAGAAGGCGTATGACGCGGCGCTGAAGGACAAGGGCGCCACGGATGCGGCGACCGTCGAAGCCAAGAAGCAGCTCGATGCCGCCACGGCCCTGCGAAGCACCTTCCAGACTGGAGAGACCCTCCGGGGCCTCCTCCTCACGACCTACGGATTCAGCATCTTCGGTGACAAAGCCGGGCTTGCGGCGATGATCTGCTTCGTCGTTGCCGCGCTGATCACGGTGCTGTCGGCGGCGGGGTTCGTCCATGCCTTCCTGACGGGGCCGGACAAGGTGGTGTTGGGCGGCGCGAAGTAGCCATGGGGCGCATCGTCCTCTGACGTGACCTCGAACGATGTGAACTGCCTCGTGCGTTGGCCGTATGAGCCGCGCACGAGGCGGGTTCGCGTAGGGAACTATGGAGGGCGAGGTCCGGATTCGAACCGCCGCCACACACAGCGCCCTATCGCAAGAACTGGAAGAGGCGCACCCCCGCCTCGAACGGCGGCGGATCGGTGATGAACCGATGCGATGGCTGCGCCCGTCGGAGGCGTCTAGGCGCGCCGCCTTGAAGCCGCGCGCGACGAACCAGTGAGAGATCTCGGGCGCCAGGTCGTCGCCAGGCCTGCCGTACCGCGTCCAGATCACCGTGGCTCCGGGCGCGCACGACATCGCAGGTGGTTGATCGTGCGCTCGATGTCCGCATCGCTGATTTGCCGGCGCGGCTTGACTTCGTCGCACACAACGCAATCATGGTGACGCCTTCCGGGAGGGGGCATCACCATGCAGACCATCACCACGTTCGACAACACCGCCGAGGGCTGGGAGCGCAGCCTCTACGCGTTCCTTGCCGAGAAGGAGCGTCGCTCCGGTAGCCGGCGCACCGTCGAGGGCTACAGCCGCATGCTGCAGCACTTCTTCGCTACGGTGGGCAAGCCGCCCGACCGGGTCACCAGCCCGGAGGTGTTCGCCTGGGGGTATGGCGTCGGGCTTTCCGGCAAGCAGCCGTCGTCCGTCACCATCGGCGCCCGGCTCGCCTGCCTGAGCAGCTTCTACCGTTTCCTGATCCGCATGGACGTCGTCTCGTCCAACCCCTGCGACGCGCTCGAACGCCCGCGGGTGCAGGTGGCGCCACCGCGGGGGCTCAGCGCCGACGACATCCGCCGGTTGCTCGCCGTAATCCCCGAGACGCCGGTTGGTCTGCGGGACCGCGCGATCATCCTGACGCTGACGCTGACTGGGCGGCGCCGAACCGAGGTGCTGAACATGACCGTGGGCAACCTCACGCAGGAGGATGACCGCATCTGGTACCGCTACCGGGGCAAAGGGAACAAGCAGGGGAAGCGGGAGTTGCCACAGCCCGCGTACGTGGCGCTCACGGCGGCGCTGGCGGCCTTCGGGCGCGACATCGCGGCCATGTCCGCGGAGGCGTCGTTGTGGCCGTCCAGCGCGGGCGACAGGGGCGTCACGTCAGGGACGTTCTACGGGAACCTGCGCCGCTACCTGAAGGCGGCGAACCTACCGCTCGCCGGCGTACACATCTTCCGCCACTCAGCGGCCAAGCTGCGGCGCGATGCCGGCGAGAGCATCGAGAACGTCAGCCGTTTCCTCGACCACTCGTCGCTGCAGGTGACGTCCATCTACCTCAGGCGGCTGGAGGGCGAGGCTGACGGTGCCTGGACGAAGGTGGCCGCGGCGATCGGGGTGTGAGCTAGCTGGCGACTTGGCCATGCAACGGCGAGCCGAGTCCGCGCCCGATGGGAATCACCGTCGCCAAGTGCAAAGGCGGGTGTTCCCTGATTCTCACCCGCGCTTCTGGACGCGATACTGGAGGGAATCCAACGCGGTAGCTAGGACGTGACCTCATGGAGTGGTACTCCGTTCCTGAACCCAAGACAGTTCTCGAGCCGTTCCCCAGCGATGGAGAAGACGACGCCGAGCATTTTCGCGATGAATTTACGAGGAGGTTCAAGCGGTACGACTTCTTGAATGGCGCGAACTCACAGACGTGGTGGCAACTGGAGCCGCCTCCTTCGGAGCTGGACTGTACGAGGTTCGATTGCGGTGCGAAAGGCCAGCACGAATGGGACGAGGAGCCTGCCCGCGTCTATGGCCGTGCCGGTGCCGTGCATGTGTGCCGGAAGTGCAAAGAGACGGAAGACGACATTCGAGGCTATCTCGAGACGCGAATCTTCCGTTTCGCCAGCCAGCGGACCGACGTCTGAGAAAGTCACGGAGAGATGCATCATGGAGCTTGAGATCTACCTCAAGGATCGAACTGACGTAATCGTCGCGACGTGTGATCGCTATGAGGACGGAGCGACCTCGCTCGTTCTCTACGTCGACGACAAAGTGATCGGCCGCTACAACCGGGGCGAGGTCGCCGGCTTCCATGAGCGCCCAGAGAGGGCGAAGCCGCAAGGCGCCCAGCCGTGGATGCGATAGCTACGACCACCTTGGTCCGTCATTCGCCGCTACGTGTCCGGCCGAGCCGGATCCAATTCGCTGACAGCAACCGTGACAGCAACCCGGGCGGATGAGTGCGCACAAGCGCGGACGACCGTGGAATGTGAGTGCCCCGATTCAGGCGTGGACGGACGCTTGCGGACGATGGCGCACGAAACGACACGACCTTCAACACCGTTGCGGGGCGGCTTGCGCCGTCCCGGGAGGGGTCGACTCCCTCGCACTCCCGCCACCGACCTCATGAGGGAGGGAACGTGCCCCGAACAGACGTTGAATCGATGCGAACCCATGCGATCGGGGCTTCGCTGGATCGCATCGCTCGCGCGATGGAAGGGTTGAACGAAGACGAGATCAACTGGAGCCCGGAGGTGGACGGTGCAAACAGCCTCGCCACGATGGCAATGCACGTGTACGCGAACATCGAGGAGAACATCCTGGGGACGCTGCTCGGCCAGGACGTTCAGCGAGACCGAGACGCGGAGTTCGGGCAGGGTCGCGTAGCGGTGTCAAGCGTCATCGCGCGAGGTGACGATGTGCTCCGCCGCATCCGCGAGGCGCTTTCAACGTTGTCCCCGTCCGATCTGGAGCGCCAGTGCGAGCACCCCCGGCGCGGCATACTTTCAGGTCGCGAGGTACTGTTGGTGGCGGGCAGGCATGCGGCGGAGCATGTCGGTCATGCTGAGCTGACAAGGGCACTGATATTGGCGAGGCGCGGGCAGGCTGAATAGCGAGCGCTGCGGATGCGGCGGCCTGCGCCGTCCCGGGAGGGGTCGACTCCCTCGCACTCCCGCCACTCAGTGAATCGTGATGCTCCCCGTCATGACGGCCGCGTAGTCCGACGCGAGCGGCGTGTCCGAGTCTCCGGCCAGCCACACCTTCATGCTCGTCGCCGCGGCGGGAACATCTGGAATCGTGAACGAGACCGGCTGAGGCGTGCCGTCCACGAGTGGGAGCGTCAGTCCAAAGTTGATGACGGTCCAGTGCGTCACTACCCTGCCTTCGGAGTTGTAGAACGCGATGCAGCCCGTCAGCACGCGCTTGTACGTCCGCGTTGTCGCGACCTTTCCGCTGATGTGGATGCCACCGGATTCCTTCTTTGCGGCAAAGCCATTCAGGCTGAGACCGGAATCGGGCAAGGGGTGATCCAGGGCACGGCCGCCGATCACGTGGATCGCGTAGCTCGCCGGGTGCAGGTCCGCCGAATGCCGGAAGTGCAGGTCAAAGCCATCGAAGCTGTGGGGTTTTAATTCCAGGGGGCACACCGGCGCCTGGGTCGTGGCAATCACATTGCCGTCGGCGTCGAGCAAGTCGCCGCCAAGCTCCATATCGGCGCCCCAGATGTCGGTGTCGTTGTGAATCTCGCCCACGACATGCCAGTCGCCCGTTGAGTCCTGGTACAGGGTCTCGTTGTCGATGCACTTCGCCGCCACCAGCAGGAGCGGCAAGCTCATTAGCAACGAAATGAGTGCGCGCCGGTTCAGGTGCCTGACAGCGCCTAGAGTCCTTCGGAGCATTTCGTTCGCTCCATGCTAATATTCGAAACAGCGCAACCATACGCCGATCCGGCGCGTTCCGTCAACCGGCAGCATCGTCCAGATACTATGACCGCTGGCGGTGGTGGATTTCCGTCGGTGCAACGCCGGTTCAGGACGCAGAGTTAGATAGTGTGGCCGGAGATCGCCGGCCCGCCCGTGACTGTTGATGGGGTGGCACTCAGTAATGGAAGCCGGGAAACGCTCAAGGCTGACGCAGATTCCCCGGCTAAGGCCAGCCGCGTGGGCAGGCGTCGCCGTTGTCGTGGCGGTCAATGCCGTTGTCTTGCTCGCCTACCTATTCAGCCGCGGTGGCCAGACCGTCGACGTGCGCGTGGAGGTCCGCGGGACTAATGTCAAGGCATTCGTGGATGGCCGCCCGTCGATGTCCGCCGACTTTCCCACCTTGCCCCCGAGCGGCGGCATCGCAGTCACCTTGTTGGCGACGACCAGCGTCCCCAGCCTGCCGACGCCCCGCGGGCTGGACTCGGTCCGCGTCACCGACCTTCGGGACGGGCGCACGCTCTTCGAAGACGACTTCGAGGACCCCGACAAACGCCAATGGACCACCGCCAGCGGCGAATTGCGTGTGGAGAGCGGCCGCATCCGCGTTGACGACGGGCAGGGAGAGTTGATCCTCACGGGCGTCGACTGGACGGACTACGCGGTCGACCTGAAGTACAGCAACGTCACCGGCGCCGGTGTACACGTGCGATTCGAAGAGGACCGCGATGGCGTCCAGTACTTCCTGCGGCCGTTTCGGCACGGGGACCAGGGCATGTCGTCGACGGTCGATGGCAAGTTGGCACTCAACGTCCGCGCGCCACGTCCCGAGCCGGCGCGCACGGAGATGATCCGCGGCATGCTCGCGATGCTGCTGCGGCCCTATCCGGCGCTGCTGGCCCTGGGCATGGCGGCGTGCGCCGCCGTCTTTTCACTCCAGTTCGTGCCCGTCCCCTCGCCTCCGCAACGTCTGCGGCGGCTCTGGGCGGCGGCGGACATTACTCCGCTTCATCTCGCACTCGCCCTGCTGACGGTGATTGTTGGTCACTCGTTCTCCACGGCCCTCGTCCTCATGTACTCCTACAACTCGCACATCCCGCACGTGCCTGATGAGGTGTCGTACCTCTTCCAGGCCCGCGTGTTTGCGTCCGGCCATCTCGCGGCGCCCGCGCCGCCCGTCCCGGATTCGTTCGACTTCTTCAACCCCAACCTGGTCGATATCGTGGACGGCGCCTGGGCAAGCGTCTACCCGTTCGGGCATTCGCTGGCGCTGGCCCTGGGGATTCGCGTCGGCGCCGTATGGCTCGTGCCGCCACTCATTGGCGCCGCGTGCGTCGTTGTGACGTTCGCCCTGGCCCGGACGCTGTACAACATCCGCACAGCATTGCTTGCAGCGTTGCTGCTCGGCACATCTCCGTTCTTCCTGATGACGGCGAGCAACTTCATGGCGCACAACACCGCCGCGTTCTACATGCTCGCCGCCATGCTCTGCTTCGCGATCGCGCGCCGCCGGCCCGTGCTGCTGCCGCTGCTCGCCGGCATCTTCTTCGGCCTGCTCGTCAACACACGACCGCTTACCGGCCTGGCGCTCACACCCGCACTCACGCTGGCGCTCATCCCATGGGTGCTCCGCGCGCGCACGGACGCCGCCGCGCGGCGCAGCATCGCCGCGCTGGCCGTTGGCGGCCTGGTCATGGCCGGTGCGCTGCTGCTCTACAACCACGCGACCCTCGGCGATGCCTTCGCCGTGTCGGACACGCAATCGAACCCGGAGACCGTCGGGTTCTCGGGCAAGCATTCCGTCGCCAGCGGCATCGCCAACGAGCAGACACAACTGGGACTGTTGCTGCTCGTGTTCCAGGGGTGGCCCAGCTACTTCGGACTGATCTTCGTCCTCGCGCCGTTCTTGCTCGGTTCCCGCCGCGGCGCCGACTGGCTCCTGCTCCTCGGCTGCGTTTGCATCATGGGCTCCTACACGCTGTACTACGCAGACGGCATCACCCACGGCCCGCGTTACTGGTACGAGACGCTGCCGATCCTCGTCGTGCTCACCGCGCGCGGCGCCGATCGCCTGGCGACCGTCGCGGCAGAGGGCATGCTGACGCTGCGCCAGCGCATCTTTCCCGCGCATGCCGCGGCGAAGCCGGCGCTGGCTGTTGCCGTTGGCATCGTCTACGCGGCGGCCGCGCTGCCCGCCCTCGTCGGCGGCTTCCGCTGGCTGCGCACGAACGACGTTCCGTGGAAGGTCGACGCGATGCCGTCCAACGCGAACCAGCTCAGGCGGTTCAACAAGGTCGATGAGACCCTCTTGCGAGGCGCGCAGGGTGCCGATCTTCACAATGCGTTGCTGCTCACGACCGGCGAAACCTGCTACGACTGGCCGTGTTACGCGTCGCTCTTCTGGCTCAATGCGCCCCGCCTCGATGGCGACGTCGTGTACGCGCGCGACCTTCCGAGCCGCAACCTCGCATTGTTCGCGGCCTTCCCGGATCGCAAGGTCTACGTCATCGAGGGGCCTGCCGGCATCGTCGCTGCCTATGGTGACAGTACCGACGCGCCACACAGCCGGGAAGCGCTCGCCGCCGCCCCCTACGCGCGCGACATCTCGGAGGCGGAAATCGTCAAGCCGCCGGCGTCCGCCGGCGCGGACAAGCGCGATGCGCAGCGCGTGGCGGACCTTGCCGAGATTGCCGGCAGACTTCGCGACTACGGCGCGGAGTTCGGGGCCTACCCGGAGTCCCCGCCCCATCCGCTCTGCAACCGCGATGGCGACGCTGGCTGCGTCCTGCAGGCAGGTGACGACCCCGCACTGCCGCGTGACCCGCTCAACGCGGAGTCATACCTCTATGAGTCTGACGGCCGGACGTTCACGCTCTTCGCGCGCACCGAGCTCGCGCCGCCGCCGTCGCAGTGCCCGCCGGTCCTGCCGCCGTATTTTGCGGCGCAGCCGGACCGCGTCTACTGCGTCACGGGCAAGGGAACTGATTAGCCCGGCGCGGTCCCGCGACTGTCCGACTCCCTCGCACTCCCGCTCGCGGCTCCGAACGGCCCTGAATCGGGGCATTTCGGCTCTGGGCCGCACGGCGTTTCAGCAGGAGGTGCCACGCCTCGGCAGCGACCGAGCCGCCGTGGCGGGCACGGACGACATTCGCCCCCAGCCACGGATGCCAGATAACAACTTCGACACAGGTGCACCCGGCCTTCAGGTCTATCCTTGAATCGAAGGCGCGTCACCACTCAAGGCGGGAGGCACCACAGTGAGCGAGGTTCGCATCGGCTACGACGACCTGTTCGATGAGCCGGCGAGCGCGTGGCGCAACCGGCTGATCGTCGTGGCGGTGATCGCGTCGCTCGTCGCTGCCGGTGCGTACATGCTCTGGTCGATGGTGCTGCGCGACGGCGAATCGACGGCGCTGCCCGAGCAGACCGCCACCGTCACCCTCGGAGCCATCACGAAGAGCGTGAGCACCAGCGGGACAGTCGCCGCTCAATCAACGAGCAACCTCAACTTCGAGACATCGGGGCGCGTGACAAAGGTCTTCGCCACGCTGGGCCAGCAAGTGAAACAGGGCGACGTGCTCGCCGAGATCGACGCGACCTCCCCGCAGAGCGCGCTCACGTCTGCGAAGCTCAGCCTTGCAAGCGCGCAGTCGAAACTGGAGCAAGTGCTCGGCGGCAGCACCGCATCCGCGCTGGCATCGGCGGACCAGGGCGTGCAGCAAGCGCAGGGGAACTACGACAAGGCCGTGCGCGCGATGCAGACGTTGCAGGATCCGCCCGACGCCACGACGCTCGCGTCCACGCAGCAGGCCGTGACGACGGCCCTGGCGCAACTCCAGCAGGCGAAGGACGCGCGCGCGAAGATCGATACCGACAACGACGATGCAGTCAGCGCGGCGGAATCCGCCGTCGACAAGGCGCAGAACGCGCTGGATTCGGCAGAGCAGGCGCAGTCGAACGCGGCGGCGGGCGTATCGTCCGCGCAGGCGACGCTCTACAACGCCGAGACGGCGTACTGCCCCGACCCTGCGGTCGCGTTCTGCTCCGCGCACGCGGCGCCGATCTCTTCCTCGGACCGGGCAACGCTCGTCGATGTGACAAACACCGGCACACCCACGCAGGCGGCGCTCGCGTCCGACGTGCTGTCGGCGAACACCGCTTACACGAAGGCGGTGTCCGACAAGCAGGCCGCCGATGGCTCGGTCGACTCGGCCGAAACGGCGCTTTCTGACGCAGAGGACGCGCTCGATAAGGCGGAGGAAGGCCCGACCGCCGGCCAGATTGCGGTCGCCGATGCGGCTATCGGCTCGGCGCAGGTGCAGGTGGATACGGCGCAGGACAAGCTGGCGAAGTTGCTTGCCGGGCCGACGGCGGACGATCTGGCGGCCGCACAGTCTGACATCGACTCGGCAGCAGCCGGGTTGACGTCGGCGCAAGCGAAGCGCGACGAGACGTACGCCGGACCGCTGGCGACGGAGATCCAGCAGCAGCGCCAGTCCGTCAGCCAGGCGCAAAGCTCCGTCGACAGGGCGCAGAAGGACCTCGACAACACGAAGTTGACGGCGCCGTTCGATGGTACCGTCGCCTCGCTCAACATCCAGGTCGGCGACCTTGCGGGGACCGGCACAGGCGGCTCCTCTTCGACCGCGGCGGTCGTGCTGAACACGCCGAACACGGTCATCCTCAACCTGACCGTCAGCGAGACAGACTACGCGTCCGTGAAGGCCGGCCAGGTCGGCGTCGCGACGTTCGACGCGATCACCGGCCAGACGTTCCCGATCGTCATCGACGCGATCGGCGCGAACCCGACGACGACGCAGGGTGTGGTGACGTACAGCGCGCGGGCGCGCTTCATCGACCGCGGCGCGGCGTTCGCGGGCAACCCCGCGGCGTCCGGCGCTGCCCCTGGCGGCGGCCAGGGCTTTGCGTTTTCCGGCACACCGTTGGCGGGACGCCAGGGCGGCGGGCGCGCGGCAGCGCAGACAGCCTCCGCCGGCGCTGCGGCGACGCCGCAGTCCGGCGCGACGCAGCAATCGTCGGCGCCCGCCCAGAGCGCCGTGCCTGCCGCCACCGCAACTCCAGCCGCGAAGCCTGTGCCCGGCATGAACGCCAAGATCACCATCGTCACGGACCAGCGCCAGAACGTCCTGAGCGTGCCCAACGGCGCCCTACAACGTGAGGGCCAGGACAGGGTGCTCCAGGTCAAGCAGAGTGACGGCACGACGACGAAGGTGACCGTGCAGGTCGGTTTGAGCGACTCCACCAACACCGAGATCGTCTCCGGCGTGGAAGAAGGCGCGACCATTGTCATCCCGGGTGTCACCGCCACCAATTCGTCGGCCGCTCCTACGGTGGCCGCCGGCGGCTTCCCCGGCGGCGGCTTCAGGAGCAACTTCAGCGGCGGTGGCGCCGCGCCACCCGACGCGCCGCGAGGCGACTGAATGATCCGCCTCCGTCACCTCAGCAAGATCTATCACGCCGGCGATGTGGCGGTGCCGGCGCTGCAGGACATCGATCTCGATATCGACAGGGGCGAGTTCATCTCGATCATCGGTTCATCCGGCTCGGGCAAGTCGACGCTGATGAACATCCTCGGCTGCCTCGACCGCCCGACGCGCGGCACCTACGAGCTGGACGGGCACGACATGGGGAAGCTCAGCGACATCCAGCTTGCCCGCGTCCGCAGCCGGCGGATCGGCTTCGTGTTCCAGTCCTTCAACCTGCTGTCGCGCCTGCCGGCCATCGCGCAGGTCGAACTGCCGCTGATCTACCGCGGCGCCCACAACCGCCGAAAGGCCGCCGCCCGCGCTATCGCCGATGTCGGCCTGACCGGCCGCATGCACCACAAGCCGGCCCAGCTCTCAGGCGGCGAGCAACAGCGCGTCGCCATTGCGCGCGCGCTGGTCACCAACCCGGCGCTGATACTGGCCGATGAGCCCACGGGGGCGCTCGACACGAAAACCACAGCCGATGTCGTCGACATCTTCGTGCGGCTCAACCGCGAGCGCGGCATCACCGTGATCTTCGTCACGCACGAGCCGGAAGTCGCGGCCTACACCCACCGCATGATCACGCTGCGCGACGGGCGGATCATTGCCGACGGCCCGACCGCCCGGAAGACGGTCGTCCAGTTCCCCGGAACGATCCCTCCAGCCGCGCAGGTGGAAGGCGCGCCGTCATGATCTTCCTCGACACGCTCGGCATGGCATTCTTCGAGTTTTCGGCGAACAAACTTCGCACCGGCCTGACGATGCTCGGCATCGTCATTGGCGTCGGCGCCGTGATCGCGCTCATGGCGGCGGGCCAGGGCGCCCAGAAGGGCGTCACGGACCGGGTGCGCGGCCTCGGCAGCAATCTTATCTTCATCCAGCCGGCTACGACCGGCTCGGGCGGCGGCGGCGTCCAGAATCTCCGCTCACTGACGCTCACGACCGACGACGCGGCCGCGTTGCGCGACACCACGCGGTACCCCGAGATCCAGGCCGTCGTCTCGCAGTTCGGAGGCGCGAGCACGACGGCCGACACGTCGCAGACGACACTGCAGACCCAACTGATCGGCAACGGGCGCAACACCACGGCGATCATCACGGCCACCGAGCCCAACTTCGCCGCCGTCCGCGGATACCGGATCGCGGCCGGGCAATTCCTGACGCAGGACGACCTCGACCGGAAGAGCACGAACGTCGTTCTGGGCGCAAAGGTGGCGCAAGCGTTGTTCGATTCGCCGCAGAACGCGCTCGGCAAGGAGGTGCGGATCAGCTTCGGGCCGTTCTCACTCAACCTCACCGTCACCGGCGTGATGGCCGCGCGCGGCGGCAGCGGCAGCGATGACACGCAGATCGTGATACCACTGACGACGTTCCTGCAGCGCGTGCCGTTCGTCCGCAGCACGAGCGGCAAGTCCAACGTGCAGGAGATTACGGTGAAGGTGACGGACTCCGGCAAGCTGAACCAGGCGAAGCAGCAGATTCGCGCCGCGCTGCTCACCTCGCACAACGGGACCGAGGACTTCACTATTTCGACTCAGGACGACCTGTTGAGCACGGCGAATGAAGTGAGCCGCACGATGACGATCCTGCTCGGCGCCATCGCCGGCATCTCGCTGGTGGTCGGCGGCATCGGCATCATGAATATCATGCTCGTCTCCGTCGTCGAGCGGACGCGCGAGATCGGCATCCGCAAGGCCGTCGGTGCGGATAGCCGGATGATCCTGATGCAGTTCATCGTCGAGGCGGTGATCGTGACGGTCCTGGGCGGCGCGCTCGGCGTGATCGCGGGCGTTGCCGCCGCGAGGCTCGCGAACGGACAGGACTTCGGCACCGGCTCCGTCGTCGCAACGGAGGTGACGCCGTTCAGCATCGTCGTCGCGTCGAGCGTCTCGGTGCTGATCGGCCTGTTCTTCGGGATCTACCCCGCGTACCAGGCGTCCCGCCTCGACCCGATCGAGGCGCTGCGCAAGGACTGACGCGCGCGTCTTAGCCCACGATCAGTGCATGGTCGACAGCAAGAAGCGGCTTCGGACGCTGCGCCGGAAGCATTGCGCTACGGACAGGGCCCGGACACACGCGACTGCGTCAACTGGTCGGTCGAGTTAATCACGCCGTCCTTGTTGAGGTCGAAGTCAAGCACGTAGGGCGGACCGGGTGCGTAGCCGAACGATTGCGCGACGATCAACGCGTCGGCCTGGTCGACCGTCAGGTCCTCGTTCAGGCTCCCAACTTCTCTGCCGTCGCCGCACGCGTCGCCATCGGTGTTCACGGCAAGCGGGTTGGTGTTGTACGCCTTGTACTCGATGCCGTCGTTGATAAAGTCTCCGTCCGTGTCGACTTTCGCCGGGTCCGAACCGATGGCTGCTTCGAACGCATCGGTCAGGCTGTCGTGGTCCGTATCGCCGGCAGGCGACGTGGGCGGCTTCGATGCGGCGTTCGCCGGATCGGTGCCAAGCGCGCACTCGGCACGGTCGAGGGCGCGGTCGCCGTCCGTGTCGGCGTTGAGCGGGTCGGTCGGCGCGCTTGCCGACGGACACAGCGCGTGCGCCGGGCCGCCCGGTCCAAGGTTCGGCTCGTCGCCGTTGCCGAGGCCGTCGTTCTCCCTGTCCGGGTCGCACACGTCGCCAGCCTGATCCGAGTTCGCCGCCGTCAGATCGTCGAAGGTCTGGCCGAAGACGTGCAGATCGATGAAGTTCCGGTCGAGGTTCGCCTGGTCCGGATTGGCGTCGAAGGGGCAGTTATCGGCGGGCCCCGAGATGCCGTCGCCGTCCGCGTCGCCCACAGCCACGCGGCCGCTCGCCAGTGCGACGTCCAGGAGTTCGTTGGCGTCGACGTCGTACATCTCCGTCCGCGTCGGCCGGATCTCCGATCCCCCGGTCGCGCCGGCCACGGGCGCCAGCGTGATCACGAGAAATTCCGCGTCCCCCGCGGGCGCCGCGCCGGCCCCGGGGCTGAAGTACGCCGCGATCTGCCAGAGCCGGCCGGACGCCTGGTTCGCCTCATCGATCGCCGCCTGTCCGGTCTGCGGGGCAATGCCCATCATCAGCGAAGCTCCGGTGTACGCCGCGCCGCGCTGGACAGCCACCACCTGGAGGAGCGTGCGGTCGAAGCTGATGCTGGCCTGGGTGCCGGCGGTGGCGACGTCAGAGTGCTGCATGACGCGCACCGTGAACGTCGAGCTCACGCCCTGATCGGGCGGGTCGATCCAGATCGCCGCGTTCTGGTCCGCGGTAGCCGGCACGGTGCGCGATGCGAACGCCGCGGCGAGCACGACGGCCGCCACGACGACGGATAGGCGGAGACGTTGCATCACGGCCCGGTCCTTCATCACTATTGCACCGGCGCCGGCAGCGCCGTCGCCACATCGGCGGTAGGCTGCGCATCGCCTGGCGCCTGGGTCATGATCGGAAACGGCGTCGGCGTGCGCGTGGGGGGCGCGGGCGGGTCGGTGGGGAACGGCGTGGGCGGGGGTGGCGGCTTCGGCCGGAAGTCGCTGTCCTTCGTGATGCTCGCCGCCTTCGCGTTCGCGCCGTAGAGCAGCGAGGCGATGCGCCGAGCCTGCTCACGTGGTTGCCCAGTGCCGGACGCGCTGATGCTGAATTCCATATCGGCCGTGGCGAACCAGAGCTTGCTGCTGTCGTATATCCTCGCATCGACTCCGCGCAGGCGCTCGGTTGGGCCGCTCCCAAAGGAGACCGCATCCGGGGCCGCCGCCGTGTCAACGGGATAGAACATGATCGAGATCGGGATGGGACACGACTGAGATTTCGGTGGAATCTCACACGTACCATAGCTAATGTTAAAAGACGTGATCGCCGGGGACAGCTCCTTTCCCGTCAAGGGATCAATGAAGGGCCGGCCGTGGCTGGCGAACGCCGACGAAATGCGCATATCGCCGATGCCGTCGCCATCCGAGTCATAGAATTCGCCGAGCCACAGGATGGGGAACTCGTCGAACGACGTGACCGATGCTTCGAACGTCGACAGCAGCGCGCCCGCGTTGTAGGGGGGCAGGGCCGTGGCCGCCCCGAGGGCGGGCGTTTGCGCCGCGTTTGGCGCCGCCGGTTCGCCGCAGACCGCTCCGATAGCCGCCGCTGCCGCAAGTGCGAGCCCGCCGATCATGGCCACGCGCGTGCCCTTCATCACTATTGCTGCGGCGCCGGCAGCGCCGTCGCCACAGCGGCAGTGGGCACCGCATCGCCTGGAGCCTGCGTCATGATCGGAAACGGCGTGGGTGTGCGCGTGGGGGGCGCGGGCGGGTCGGTGGGGAACGGTGTGGGCGGGGGTGGCGGCTTCGGCCGGAAGTCGCTGTCCTTCGTGATGCCCGCCGCCTTCGCATTGGCGCCGTAGAGGTTGGCTGCGATGCGCAGAGCCTCGTCCGTCAGATTCACGCCCTTCCTGAAGGACAACCCAATACTGACCGTAAAGTCCGCAGTCTCGATCCAAAGATGTCCGTCGGCATACCTGAACACGTCGACACCGCGCAGGGTCGTCAGCCGCTGCCCGCCCGCCGGCACCGGTAGTTGGTGATCGGCCGGATAGATGTAGATGGTGATGGGAACGGCGCACTGGCTCTCTCGCGGCGGGATCTCGCACGTGCCGTAACCCAAGCTGACGGAACGGATCGCCGGTTGCACTTGCTGGTTCGTCCGGAAGTCGAAATGGGCGGGGAAGTTCGCTTCCTCCGCGCCCCGGAGAGGCATGTCGTCGACACCGTCGCCGTCCGAATCGTATCCCGACCCGAGCCAGAGGATGGGGTACTCGGCGAACGAAGTCGCAAACTCGCCGTCCCTCGCTCGTGCCGTTGCTACGCTGGCGTCATGAGGGGATAACACCGGTGCGAGGGCCACCGTCGCTTGCCCCGCCGGCCGCACGCCTGAAGGTGTAATCCTACCGTCACATGACCAGCCCACCGCCGCAGCGAGCACGGCTACAACGATCGCAGCAATCCCAACCCGCACCTTCATCTCGCGCCATCCTTCAACTACAGGGGAAGCCAGGGACCTCGCCGCACACCGCTAGCATGGTGACCCAACCATCTGATCTCGCAATAGTTCCGTCGCATTGAACTCGACGGTCCGTGTTACCCCAAAACTGATAATCTACCCGTATGTGTCCCCCGCTCGCGACGATCCATTCGTATCCCAACCGGTCACGCGCGGATTGAAAACTCGTGGCGGCATTAACGTGTTTCCGGTAGACCCAGGGCGGATCCTCGTCGTCACAATGCCCGGGGCCCGGATCACAGGGGTCGCACGGTTCGATGGCAGTGTCGAAATGCGGCGTCAGCGGCGTGTCGTAGAGCCCGAGGTATTGGGGGTCTTCGAGGGCCTGCGTGTGTCCGCGCGCGTGGAAGCGGCTTTTCAGGCACTCGGCGGGGAGCAAGTTCCGCACGCAGAACTCGTGGCCCTCCGTGTCATCCCGCAGGATCTCGCTGTACGCGCAAGCACCATCGGCCTTGAACCACGTCCCTGGATTCACCCACAGGCCTGAAACCCACTCGAGCCAGTCATCGTGGACATCGAGCAACCCGTATACGATGATCGGTGGTGGGGGAACTTGTGGCACGACGCGGGCGAACCCATCCGCGCCCAGCGAGTCGTCCGCTGAGAACCGCTGCCGCACTACGACAGTGATAGGGTCGCCGCTGCCAACCCCGTCGTTGCAGCCCTCGGCGTGCGCGTAGAGACCCATGCGCTCCTTGAAGACGGCCGTCCAGTCACATACGCCACCACTCGGACAGCAGTTGGTCGATGCGCCGCACTTGAGCCCGTCCAGCCCCCACTTTTGTTGCACTGCGCCGATGTCGCCGAGGCTCACATTGCCGCCGTTCTCGACATCGTTGCGTATCCAACCGGCGCAATTGGAAGAGGCGCCCCAGCGTTGGCTGGTCATGAGGAGGTCGCGGAGGCTCACATTGCCGGCAAGGTCGACGTCCGCATCCGGAAGTGGCGACACCGGCGCCGCCGGAATCGCGTTCTGCGCGTAGCTCGCTACGATGGCAACCCCGACTGGATTTCGCATGTAGTTGATCCAGTCATCGGCCTTCACCTGCGCCGAATTGTCCACCCGCGGCGCCGCGAAGCGGCTGTTCGTCGAGAGCCAGACGTGGTCCGCCAGCCACCATTCGTACTTGTCCAGGCGCTCGGACGCGGTGAGCGGGCGACTGGTGATGGCAATCTCGGCGGTGTGATGCGCGAGATCGTACGTCGCATTCTCGTCGCTGCCGGCGGGCGTGACCGACAGCGTGGTCCCGGGATTGTAGAGGTTAAACAATGGCGCTGAATCGCTGGCGATCGCCGCGCCGATCGCGTTACCGGTGTGAACCCGCACGGTGATCGGGCACGATCCGACTGCCTCCGCCAGCGTCGCAAACCGTCGCGGGCCAACGGGCAGGCTGCCCATCACCCCAACGGCCACGACGAGCGCTCCCACAACAGCCGCATGGCGAACGAGATCTCGCACCGGCTCCTCCGAGGGTGTGCCGAGCAAGCACACGGGTCGCCGCGCCAACTGGTGACTCCACGAAGTATCACCCACTCTCACACCGTTGCGAGCGAGCGTACGCCTGTAGCAAGCGTGCCGTCAACGAGGCGAGCGTTAACGTTCGGTCAACGCGCGGTTAACAGCGGCGAGGGAGTCTCAGCGGGGGCTGTCGGCACGATCCAGCGCCCGGCGGCTATACGATCCGTCCGGAGCACGTCGCCCCCTAGGCACGTGCGCCCCCGCTCCTTAGCCCGCGCCTTCGATCATCCGTTGCTGGCGCGCGTACATCGGCGCCGCCGACAGCACGCCGACCAGTACCGCGAGGACGACGACGATCCCGGCTTCCGCATCGCCCGGCCGCGTCGTCATGTTCCAGATGATCCCCAGCTGACCGGTGCTCATGGCGTGCGTCACGGCGAACAGCACGGGGTCGTTGATCTGCTGCGCGAGGGCCGGCGGGATCGCCTCGCCCTCCACGCTTTCGGCTGCGTGGTGGATCGCGTTCATCTTGAGGGTGTTGATCTTGAGCGACGCGACCGCCATCAGCACGAGCGCGATCGCGGAGACCACGATCCATCCGTCCCCGAACGAGACCTGCTGCCCCACATCGGGGCCGCCCTCCTGCACCATGTAACCGCCCGAAAGCAGCAGAACGAGCGTGGCAAACGGGTACGCCTGCTCCGAGATGGCGCCCAGGTGCGACCACGCGCGCAGCTCCTGGACGGTCTTCGCGCGCCGCATCATCGACATCACAAGCAAGAATCCCGTGGACGAACCGGCAATGCCGCACACGCCCAGGAGATGGATGAACACCGCGAACTGCGCCGCGTCAGGCATGGCTACCTCCTCGTTCTCTCTCAAGTGTAATGGGGCGACATGCCACACGTAACTCCCGCCCGCAGTCGCGCTCCGGCCGCGATATGAGGCCCGATGGCCCATTGAACGCCGGCCATACCCCGGCTACGCTGCGCATGTCCCTCGACCCGCCGGCGGCGCTCAGTTCGGGCTTCGAGCATGGAACGCGACAAGTACGTCCTCGCCATCGACCTCGGCACAGGCGGTCCGAAGACCGCGCTGGTCTCGATGCGCGGCGTCGTCGCCGGCCACGAGCTGATCCCGGTCGAGACGCGCCACCTGCCCGACGGCGGAGTCGTTCAGGATCCGCGCGAGTGGTGGGCCGCCATCACATCGTCCGCGCGCAGGCTGCTCGGCTCCGGCATCGTCCCCGCGGCTGATGTCGTCGCCGTCGCCTGCACCGGCCAGTGGGGCAGCACGATCCCGGTGGATGAGGGCGGCGAGCTTGCGGGCGATTGCGTCCTCTGGATGGACAACCGCGGCGAGCCCTACTCCGCGAAGGTCGTCGGCGGTCCGCTGCAGGTCGGCGGCTACGCGCCGCTCAAGGCGTGGCGCTGGATCCGCAAGAGCGGCGGTGCGCCTTCGCCCCTCGGCAACGACCCCACCGGCCACATTCTCTACCTGCGCCACGAGCAGCCGGATGTGTACGCCCGCACGGCGTTCTTCCTCGAACCCGTCGACTACCTCAACCTCAAGTTCACCGGCCGCATCGCCGGCACGCCCGCGTCGATGGTCATCTCGTGGCTGACGGACAACCGCGATCTCACGAGCGCCCGCTACGATCCGGAGCTGCTCAAGCTGTCGACGCTCGACCCAGCGCGCCTGCCGCCGCTGCAGCCGGCAAGCTCCGTCATCGGCACCGTCCTGCCCGAAGTGGCGCGCGACCTCGGCCTGCCCGATGGCGTGCAGGTCGTCGCGGGCACGCCCGACCTCCACTCCGCCGCTATCGGCTCCGGCGCCATCGCCGACTACGAGCCGCACATGGCGATCAGCACGACGGCGTGGTTGAGCTGCCACGTCCCGTTCAAACGCACTGACGCCACGCGGCAGATCGCGACGATCCCGTCGGTGATGCCCGGCCGCTACCTGCTCGCGAACAACCACGAGACCGCCGGCGTCTGCCTGCAGTGGCTGCGCGACAACGTCATCGTCCAGGACGACGGCCTGCTCGCCGGCGCCACCGCCACCGACGGCTATCGCGCTTACGACGCGCTGGCGGCGAGCGTGCCCGCGGGCGCCGGCGGCGCCATCTTCCCCCCCTGGCTCGCCGGCGAGCGCTGCCCTGTGGACGACCGCAACGTCCGCGCCGCCTTCTACAACCTCTCGCTCCGTACGACGCGCGCCCACATGGTGCGCGCCGTCTTCGAGGGCGTCGCCTTCAACGCGCGGTGGATGCTCGAAGCGGTCGAGAAGTTCGTGCGCCGGCCGCTCAGCGCCATCCGCTTCATCGGCGGCGGCGCGGCATCCGATGTCTGGTGCCAGATCCACGCCGACGTGCTGGACCGCCCGGTGCATCGGGTCGCCGAGCCGCTGCTCGCCAACGTGCGCGGCGCAGCCCTCTTCGCTGGCCTCGTCCTCGGCGACCTGCAACCGTCGCAGATCAGCGCGCTCGCCCGCATCGACGCCACGTTCGAGCCCGACCCCGCGACGCGCGCGGTCTATGATGAGCTGTACCGGGAGTACCCCGGCCTCTACCACCGTCAACGCAAGATGTACGCGCGACTCAACGGCAGGAGCAGGAAAACCGCGCCCGCCCGCACCTAGGAGGGATCACCATGCGCCGCGAAGATCTGAACGCCGTCCTCGGCATCGTCAAGAAGTCGCTCAAGCCGTACCTCGGCCGCTTTCCTTCCAACACGCGCCTGCCGGAGCAGGGCCGCCCGCGCGCCGAGATCATCGCGGAGATCCGCGAGATGAAGGACGAGGAGCAGCGCGTCTGGCACGAGGGCTACGTCTCCGGCGCCGTCTACCATGGCGACGAGGAGTTCATCGACTTCCTGAGCGAGGTCTACGCGCTCAACGCCGAGCTCAACCCGCTCCACCCCGATGTCTGGCCCCGCGCCACGCGCTTCGAAGCGGAGATCGTCGCCATGACCGCGTCGATGCTCAGCGCCGACCGCAGCCCCACGCGCGAGCAGGACGGCGGCGTCTGCGGCCTCATCACATCCGGCGGCACGGAGAGCATCCTCACGGCCATGCGATGCGCCCGCGACCAGGCGCGCGCGGAACGCGGCATCACCGACCCGGAACTGCTGATGCCGGACACCGCGCACGCCGCGTTCTCGAAGGCGTGCCAGTACTACGGCATGACGCCGGTGCGGGTGCCGGTCGACGCCGCCGGCCGCGCCGATGTCGCGGCCATGCGCGCCGCGATCACGCCTCGTACGGCCGCCATGGTCGGCTCCGCGCCCGGCTTCCCCTGGGGCGTCATCGATCCGATCGAAGAACTGGCTGCCATTGCGCACGAACGCGGCATCTGGTTCCACACCGACGCCTGCCTCGGCGGCTTCCTCCTGCCGTGGGCCGAGAAGCTCGAGGAAGCGGTGCCGCCGTTCGACTTCCGCCTCCCCGGCGTCACCTCGATCTCCTGCGACACGCACAAGTACGGCTACGCGGCCAAAGGCACGTCCGTCGTGCTCTACCGCAATCCGCATCTTCGCCGTTACAGCTACTTCACCATGACCGACTGGCCCGGCGGTCTCTACAACTCGCCGACGATGGCCGGGAGCCGCCCCGGCGCGCTCAGCGCCGAGGCCTGGGCCGCCCTCCTCAACATGGGCGAGCAGGGCTACCTCGACGCCACTCGCAGCATCATCGCAACCGGCCGCAAGATCCGCGCCGGCATCGCGGCGATCCCGGAGCTGCACCTGCTTGGCGATTCGCTGCTCGTCGCCGCCTTCACGTCCGACGTGTTCGATGCCTACGCGCTGCAGGACCTGCTCTCGGCACGCGGCTGGAACCTCACCGGCCTGCAGTTGCCGCCGGGCATCCACCTGGGCATGACGCTGCGCACCGCGCAGCCGGGCGTCGCCGACCGCTTCCTGTCCGACCTGGGCGCCGCCGTCGAGGAGTTGCGCGCGAACCCCGGCCGCGGCTCGCTTATGGCGCCGATCTACGGCCTCGGCAAGGCCATCGACACCGAAGTCTCCCTGGCCGACGTCCTCACGGGCTACCTCGACGTCCAGTACGAAAGCTGACCGCCGGGGCCCGCACCACCGCCGCGGCCACGCCAAACACACATGAACAGAGGAGGGTCATCAGACGCCTCCTCTGTTGTCTGTTGCCTGTTGTCTGTTCTGGCGCCGAAGGCGCCTACGGCCGCTGCGGCACGTCCGTCCCCGGCGCGACGTTGTGCACGATCAGCCCAACGCTCTCCAGCCATCGATCGTATCCCGGCACCAGACTCGCCGGCAGCGGAGAGAACTCCAGCCGCACGTTGCTGGCGCCACCCGCCGGCGTGATGTCGACCTCGGCGACGAACGGCACGCGGCCACCCGCTCCGTCGCGCGCGCTGCGCAGCCGCACGGCGCCGTCGGTGTCGTTCGATTCCACGATGCGCCACGTGCCATCGGCAAGCTGCTGCCGCAACAGCCCCGCCACGTCGCTCGTGCGCCCCGGCGTCCTCCACTCGACGCGATACGGCAGGTGACTCCCCGCGCCCGCGTCCTCGACCTTCGATGCCGGCGGCACAGGGAAGTCCGATGGCAGCGCGTTCAGCACGTTGCCGCGGTTGAAGTACGCATCGTGCCGGAACGGTCCGCTGCCGGTGACGTAAGCCCCGCCGGCGTATCCCACCGCCAGTCCGATGACGGCGACCGCCGCGAACGAGGCCATGCCCGGCATCGCCCGCAGCGGCGCTCGGACCACTGGCGGCGCGAAGCGCCGCACGGGCTCAGTATCGACCGGCGTGTCGTTGTCCGCGCCGCCGACACGCCTTCGGCCCGCAATCGCCAGCGTGAACAGCGCCGCCAATGCCGCCGGCTGGATCCAGTAGAGGCCGCGTGTCGCCGCCGGCCGGAACAGGTCGACCGGCACGGGGAACGGCGTCGCCTTCTGCGTGGCGGCGGCGGCCAGCGCCAGCCCCACGACCATCAGCGTCACCAGGTAGCGCGGGCGCAGGTCAGACCGCAGCAGCAGCACACCTGCGACGGAGATCATGCTCCAGTTGTAGAACGTCGAATGCGGCGTCAGCAGCAGCATGCCCAGCACCGTCGCCACTTTCGCCACCGACGGTGTGCACTTCCACCACGCCAGCAGCATGCCGCCGAGGCTCAGCAGCATCAGATCAGCCGCGACGAGCGGGTTCGGATCGAGCCCTGCGCTCACCAGGAAGCCGTACCACGAGTACTGCCATCCCTGTATGTAGATCTGGTCCTGCTGCCCCGCCGTCAGGTGATGCGCGATGTACCCCACCGCCTCGGCGTAGTAGTGCGCGCCGTACCCGAAGAATCCCGGTCCTTCCTTCCAGACCATCACGGCCATGCCGGCGAGGCCCAGAGCCAGCAGCGTCCCGGCCGATGACGCCAGCGCGCGCCAGTTGCGGCTCCACAGGAAGTACAGCACCGGCACCGGCAGGTACTGCGGCTTCAACGCCAGCACGCCGATCATCAGGCCGGCGGCGACCGGCCGCCGCTCCGCGAGCATCATGCCGCAGAGCATCGCCAGCGCCAGCACCGGCGCGAAGTGGCCGACGCGGATCGCCCAGTGCGTCTGTGGCAGAGCGAGCACGCCCAGCGCCACCGCCGCTTTCGCTGGCAGGCTCTTCACCGACCGCTGCGCGACGAACGCCACGCCCAGCACCGCCGCGACGTTGACGCCGGTGTAGATCATGAACGCCACGCGCATGCTGAAGTACGCCAGCGGATGCATCAGCACGCCCAGGCCCGGGCTGTACGTCGCGTTCAGCGAGAAGTGCTGCCCCTGCCGGTAGAAGATGGGGAAGTCGCCGTAGCCGGCCGTATCGGGCCGGAACCACACGTCGAAGGTGTCGGGCAGCCACGCCGCCAGCACCACAAGTTCGATGCCGATCGCCGCGAACAGCAGCAACTCCGGCGCGATGCGCCGCATGAGCGCGATGCGCTGGTCGCCGGGCCGGGTCAATGCCGCGGTGAAGGATGCCATGCGGGTAGCCTCATGCCTCGGCATCGGACGATGCCATCCCGCCATATTCTCGTCGCGCCCCGCGCGCCCCCCGATAGGCACTTCCCCTACGCCGGAGGCTGTTGTCTGTTGTCTGTTGTCTGTTGTCTGTGGGCCGCTCGGCGCGGCCCTTTGCTGTTTGCCGTTTGCTGTTTGCTGTGGTCCGCCGCCCTAGCGTCGCACCGCCGTCACCTGCAGCTTGTTCCCCCAGCGCCCCAGCATCGCGTCGGCCAGCGAGACCGCCGCGCGGTACACGTGCCGCGCCACCGGGCGCGACGCCAGCCGCATGATGCGCCCCGGATGGTGCCGGTAGTACATGAGGTACCGGCCCGCGACGACGTCGAACCCCTCCGACGCGAGTTCCTGCGACACGTCTTCCGGACGCAGCCGCGCCACGCGGTTGCCCGCGTCCTCCCACGCCTGCGAGATGCCCAGCCGCACCATCACCGCCGTGCCCAGCGCGTCCGCGGGCTCGTTCACGCTCACCGCCCGCCGCGCCACGCGCGCCAGTTCCCGCACGCCCAGCGCAGGCTCCGCAAGGTGATGCAGCCCATCGTGCACGTAGCCGATGTCGGCCGCGCCCGCGCGCAGCGGCAGGTGTTCCGCATCGCCGACAACTACCAGGTAGTCGAGCCCGTAGCGCTGCGCCCGCGACCGCGCTCGCTGCGCGCACCCTTCCGAGATGTCGATGGCGATCACACGCGCGCCACCGCGCGCGAGCATCTCCGCGTCCATGCCGCTGCCGCAGCAGGCGTCGATGACGGTCGCGCCGGCCAGCGGCGGCAGGTGAGCGACGCTGCGCCGGAACTTCTCGCGGATCAGCCAGCCGTATGTCTCCGGCGCGCCGTTCGGTCGGCTGATCTCGAACTCCTCCGCGACGCCGCGGTCGAAATAATCGGCCTGCTGGTGCTTGTGCTCGTGCATGTGGTCGACCTCGTCGTGCACGTGCGTGGCGTCGAACCCCGCCGGCAGCAGGATCGGGATGCCGCCCCGCACCGGGTAGCTCGCGCCGCACAGGCTGCAGCGCACGGCGCCGTCCGCCAGGCCCGCATCGAGCCCGATCAGCTCGCCGTCGCGGCAGTCCGGGCACACGAGCATCCGCAGCAGGTCAGCGGCGCCGGCCGTCATCCCCGCACCTCCAGCCGCACCGGCTCCGACGCGACCGCGGCGGCCGGTGCCGCCAGCTTGCGCTCCATCAGCTTCACGTCGATGAGGAACTCGTACATCGCGATCAACGAGCAGAAGAGCAGGCCCCGCCGTCCGTCCAGGAAGCCGCGCTTCACGAAGTAGAGCCACGTGAAGCGTGCCAGCGGCCGCAACGGAACGCGGAACCACACCCGGTCCTTGAGCGCCCGCCTCCGCTCGGCCCACGATCCCGTAAACGAGCCGCGCTTCCTGTCCGCGGCCGGGTTGGCAAGCTCCGCCGCCTCCAGGTCCGAGTAGCGGTTGTGCCGCTCGACGAACGCCGACAGCCCCTTCAGATTCTCGTGCATGATCGCCGCGCGCAGCGGCCGCGCCGCCCCGTCGACGATCATGTGCTCGTGCACCTGCACGTTCTCACAACGCGCACCGCGCCGGCGGAACAGGCGCAACTGGTGGTCCGGATACCACCACGCGTGCTTCAGTTCCTTGCCGAGGAAGATGTAGCGCCGCGCCAGGTAGAACCCGGCGACATCCGCATCGACCACCGACGCGCGCATCTCCTCGACTGCCTCCGCCGTCAGGTACTCATCGGCGTCGAGAAACAGCACCCACTCCGTCGTGATGTCCAGCTGTCGCAGCGCCCAGTTCTTCTGCCCGGCGTGGCCCTCCCACGCGTGCTCGACGACCTCCGCCCCGTGCGCCGCCGCGATCTCGCGCGTCCCATCGACGCTGCCGCAATCGACGGCGATCACGCGGCCCAGCGCCCGCGCCGAATCGACGCAGCGCGCGATGTGCAGCGCCTCGTCACGCGTCGGGATGATCACGGTCACGCCGCTCTCGCCTGTCATGCCGCCACCTTCTCGTACAGCGCCGCCAGTTGCGGGCCGATCACCGACCAGTCGTAGCGCCGCGCGAACTCGCGCCCGGCCGCGCCCAGCGCCTCCCGCCGCGCTCGGTCCTGCAGCAGCGCGACGATCTCCGCAGCGAACGCCTCTGCCGTCAACTCGCTGACAACGCCCGCGCCCGCCGCGGCGATCTCCGGCGCGATGTTCACCGCGCCCGACACCACCACCGCACGCCCCGCCGCCAGCGCCTCCGCCACGGCGATGCCGAAGTTCTCGCTGTGCGATGGCAGCGCCCAGACGTCGGCCGCGGCCAGCGCCGCCAGCTTGTCGCGCCCGCGCAGCATGCCGGTGAACGTCACCGCCTCACCAACGCCCTCGTGCGCGGCCAGCGCCGCCAGCGACGGCTGTAGCCCCTCGTCGTCCGGGCCGGCGATAACCAGCCGCGCATTCGGCACGTCGCGCCGCACCATGGCGAACGCGCGGACCAGCACGTCCAGCCCCTTCTTGTGTGAAAGCCGCCCCAGGTACATCACCAGCAGCCCGTCGTGCCCGCCCAGGAAGCGCATTCGAAACTCCGCGGCCGGCGGCAGGTCCTGGTACTCCGCCCAGCGGATGCCGTTCGACACCACGGCGCGGGGCACGCCCGGCGCGACATCGCCGATCAGCCGAGCCTCCTCGTCCGACGTGACGTGCAGGGCCGCCGCACCTTCAAGCGCCTTCCCCTGCCACAGCACGCCCGCGATCGCCTTCACGGACCTGCTGCGCTGCCTCAGGTACGGGTCCAGCGCACCCCTCGGCGAGACGACGTACGGCACGCGCGCGCCCCGTGCACCGCGATACGCCGCGAACTGCGGGAAGAGGAACAGCGAGTGGATGTGCACCACGTCGTACCGCCGCGCCTCCTCGCCCAGCGCGCGATACAGCTCCGGCGAAAACGCCAGCCGATACGGCCAGCGCGCCGGGAACAGTCGCAGGTCAAGCGCGTCCGAGCCCGCCGGAAGGTCGCCCGGACCCACGCGCTCGTGCGCGCGCGCCGAAGCGGCCTCGGCCATGTCCGTCGCGAAGATCGTCGTCTCCACGCCGCAGCGCTCCAGCGCCAGCGACGATTCCACCACCGCAACAGGCGGCCCGCCCGTGCGGGCGGCGAGGTTCGGGATCACCTGGAGCACTTTCATGCCGCCACCCCGCTCGCCAACCCCTCGTAGATCTCGTCGAGCCTGCGCGCACGCCCGTCCCACGTCATCGCCGACAGGTCGATCGCCGCGCCCGCGGGCGCCCGCAGCGCGTCGATGAGCGCGCGCGCGAACGCTTCTTCCTCCGGTGCGGCTATGAACACGCGGCCGCTCGTCTCGATCGATCGCTCGGTCTCCATCTCCGTCGTCCACACGGCCTTGCATCCCGCGGCCAGCGCTTCGTATGGCGCGATGTTGAAGTCCGCCATCGCCGGGGCCGCGAACACGTCGGCGCTCGCGTAGCACTCCCACAGCGCATCCTCCGGCACGTAGCCCAGGAACCGCACGCGGCCGTCGATGCCGAGCGTTCGCGCGAGCGTCTGGAGTCGCTCGCGCTCCGGCCCCTTGCCCGCGATGTCGAGGCGCGCGTCCGGCACTTCTCGCAGCACGCGCGGGAACGCCCGCAACAGCAGGTCGACGCGCTTCACCGCTTCGAGCCGGCACACGCTCAACACCAGCGGAGATGCCGCGGCCGAGGGTGACACGCTGTCGCTCAGCACCGACGCCGGAAGGCAGCCGCGCACGACCGTGGCCTCGACCCCGTGCAGCAGCCGCAGCTCCCGCACCGTGCGCTCCGACGGCACGATCACCGCCACCGCGTCCCGCAGCGCCCGATGCTTCAGCGCCGTCCGCAGTTCGGCCTCAATCCGCCGCCGCAGTCCCATCCGCGGCGTTCCCGCGAACGCGGCGTATCCCGCCGCGCCGTCGCGCACGCGCGGGAACACGCGCCGGTACCGGCTCGACGCCATGTACGGGTTCGCCGCCTCGCCGATGTAGAACGGCGGGCTGTTGTGGTACTGCACGTAGCGCACGCCGCTGCCGCGCGTCGCCAGCCACGTCAGTTCGGGGCTCGTGTGGCTCACCAGCAGATGCGGACGCAGCCGCGTCAGCGCGGAGCGCAGCGCCAGGATCTGCCCGCCCCAGCCGCCGCGCGAGCGCAGCACTTCGATGTCTTCCCGCCCCACGCCGTCCACGAACAGCGCCTCGTCCGACAGGCGGAACGTCAGCACCGTCACGTCGTGGCCCAGCGCGCGCAGCGACCGCACTTCCTCCAGGAACTGGCGCTCGGCGCCGCCCGCCATCACCAGCGGCGTGCACAGCATCGCGATGCGCAGGCGTTTCACCGCGCGCGCTTCCGCTTCGTGCCGCCGCTCGCTCACGATCATCAGGCAGCCCTCGCCACGACAAATGCGTTCCAACTTCGCGCGTCCGGCTCGCGCTCCGGCGCGTCGAAGTCGCCGAGCGCCAGCAGGTCGAACCCCGAGACCTCGAGCAGCATCTCGAGCTCCATGGGGAAGAAGTAGCGCACCACGTGCGTTTCCTCCGCCACGTCCAACGCGCGGTCGCCGTCCATGCGGCACAGCCGGTAGTGCACGCTGCACAGGTGCCGCCGCACATCCAGTTCGCTCGTCACCGCACGCATCAGCGGCCCGTCTTCAGTCTCCACCACGCGCGAGCGGCTGCCCGGCGGGTCCACGAGCACGCCGGGGCCGTACCACGCGTCGAACACGAGCAGGCCGCCGGGGCGCAGGTGCCGGCGCACGTTGGCGAACGTCGCCAGCACGTCGTCGTTTGTGTGCTGGTAGCCAAGCACCGCGAACATCAGCAGCGCCGCGTCGAACCTGCCGCCCGCTTCCACCGACCGCACGTCGCCCTCGCGCCAGCCGATGCGCAGCCCGGCGTCAACCGCCTTCGTCTCGGCGCGACGCAGCATCTCCGGCGACAGGTCGACGCCGGTCATGTTGTAGCCGCGCCGCGCCAGCCGCAGCGCGTGGTTGCCCGTGCCGCACCCCAGGTCCAGCACCGACGACACCGGCCGCGAGGCGTATCGCCGAAACGCGCCCTCGATCAGGTCGCACTCCGCGTCGTAGTCCTTCTCCGCGTAGAACGCGTCGTACGCGCTCGCGTACGCCGGCCCGAAGATCGCCGTCATAACCCCGCCTCCTCTCGAACGATGCGCGCCACCGTCTCGATCTGCTCGTCGGTCAGCGTCAGCCCCGACGGCAGGTACAGTCCCTGCCGCGCGATGCGCTCGGCGACCGGATACCGCTCGCCGGCGAACAGGCCGCGCTCCAGCAGCGCCGGCTGCTCGTGCATCCCCAGGAAGAACGGCCGCGTGTCCACGCCGCGACGCCGCAGCCGCGCCGCAAGAACCGCCGCATCGAATCCGAGCCGCTCGTCCAGCACGAGGCCGTACATCCAGTAGACGTTGCGCGCCCACGGCTCCTCCACCGGCACCGCGACGCCCTCCAGCCCGGCGAGCAGTTCCGTGTAGCGCCGCCCGATCGCGCGCTTCCGCTCCACGCGCGCGTCGATCTCCTCCGCCTGCGCGAGGCCGATCGCCGCCTGCACGGCCGTCATCCGGTAGTTGTAGCCAAGCTCGGTGTGGTAGAACCGCCGCTCCGGCCGGAACGCCAGGTTCCGGTAGGAGCGGGCGCGCGCCGCAAGCTGCTCGTCATCGGTGACCAGCATGCCGCCCTCGCCCGTCGTCAGGATCTTGTTCGCGTAAAAGCTGAAGCACCCGACGTCACCCAGGCTCCCCGCCCGCGCGCTGCGATACTCCGCGCCGTGCGCCTCCGCCGCGTCTTCGATGATTCGCAGCCCGTGACAATCCGTCAGCGCGCGCAACGGCGCCATGTCGACCGGGTGCCCGTACAGGTGCACGGCCATGATCGCCCGCGTACGCGCCGTGATCCGCCCGGCCACCTGCGCCACGTCCATGCACCACGTCCGCTCGTCCGCATCGACCAGCACCGGCACCGCGCCCGCGGCGATGATCGCCTGCGCGCAGCCGATGATCGTGAACGCCGGCATGATCACTTCGTCGCCGGGCTCCAGCCGCAGCGCGTCGACCGCCGCGAACAGCGCCGCCGTCCCGCTGCTCATCGCCACGCCGTGCCGCACGCCGCAGTACGATGCCCACGCGCGCTCGAACTTCGCGACGTACGGCCCCTCCGACGAGATCCAGCCCGTCCGCATGCAATCCATCACGTACGACTGCTCGCGCGCGCCGATCAGCGGCTCGTTTACGGGAATGAACGACTCGGCAGTAGCGGCGACGTGCTCGATCGTCACGCGGCCTCTCCTTCGATCAGCGGCGCCACAAGCCGGAACGTGTCCGACTCGTACTCGCGGCCGCCGCGCGGCCCCCGCGTCATCACCACCATCGTCGTGTCTTCGAGCGCCTCCAGCGCGTGCGCCTCCATCGGCCCGGTGCCCAGCACGTCGCCAGCGCGCACCTCGCCCGTCTCCAGCGGCCCCTCGCCCGCGCGCACGGCGTACGCCAGCGCGCCGCTGACCACGTACAGCCACTGGTGCGTCTCGCGGTGGTAGTGGTTCCCGCGCACCGCGCCCTTCGCCGTCGTGATCAGCGTCACGTGCTCGATCGTCTCGTCCTCCAGGATGTCGGCGATGGAGCCGCGCCCGTCCGCGAATGCCTTCACGATGTGCTTCACGATCATGCTGCGATTACCCTCTCTCTGCTCCCCACGATCCGCGGCGACGGGATCGGGATGATGAACTGCCCGCCCGCCGCCCGGTACTCGCGCAGGTTCTCCATGATCTCCTCCGCGAAGTTCCACGCCAGCAGCAGCGCGTAGTCCGGGCGCTCCGCCAGCAACTCCGCGTCCGGCACTACCGGGATGTGCGTGCCCGGCGTGTAGCGTCCGATCTTCAGCCGCGACTTCTCCGTCACGAAGTCCAGCGTCTCCGTCCCCAGCCGGCAGTAGTTGAGCAGGGTCATGCCCTTCGCCGGCGCGCTCACGCCCGCGATGCGCTTGCCGCGCGCCCGCAGGTCGCGCAGCAGCTCAGTCAACTGCGAGCGATTCTCGCTCACCTGGACGGCGAAGCGGCGCAGCCGCGTCAGATCGTGCGCGCCCTCCCGCTCCTCGCGCGCGAGGAAGCTCTCGATCAGCGCATCGTCCGCCGCCCGCACGCCGCGGTCGACGAAGATGCGGAACGAGCCGCCGTGGATGTCCACTTCCTTGATGTCGAAGATGCGCATCCCGAAGCGCGCGAAGAACGGCACCAGCGGCTTCACCGAGACGTACGACAAGTGCTCGTGGTAGATCGTGTCGTACTCCAGGCTGGTCAGCAGGTTGGCGAAGTACGGCACCTCGAAGATGAACATGCCCTGCGGCGCCATCAGCGCGTCGACCGCCCGTATGAACGTCTCCAGGTCGTCGACGTGCGCGAACACGTTCGTGCCGCAGATCACGCTCGCCTGCCCGTGCTCCCGCACGACGCGGCTCACCACCGCCGGGCCGAAGAAGTCCGCCACCGTCGGGATGCCGCGCTCGTTCGCGATCGCCGCGATGTTGTGCGCCGGGTCGATGCCCAGCACCCGCGTCCCTTCATCGGCGAACCCCGACAGCAGCACGCCGACGTTGCTGCCGATGTCCACCACCAGATCCTCGCTGCCGATGCCGTAGCGGCGCGCCACGCTCGCCGCGAACGCGCGGAAATGGTGCCGCCCGGCCTGGGTCGTCGAGGCTTCGTACGGGTACTCGTCCTGGTACAGGATCTCCGGCGCCACCACGTAGCCCAGTTGCGACAGGCCGCAGCGCATGCAGACGTACACTTCGAGCGGGAAGTGCACCGATGGCCCGCCGAGCTGGTCCGAACGCCGGAACTGGTCCGCCGGCGGCGTGTGCCCCAGGTCCAGGTAGCGCTCCAGGTCCGTGCTGCCGCACGTGCGGCACGCCGTCACCCTGCGCCCCATGTTCTGCGTTATGTCGTGCATGTCGCCCCTCCTACGCCGCGACGGCGCGCGCCCGCACGGCCTCGCGGCCGGTCACGCCGACGCACGCGGCCACGATGCCGTCCGCGCACGCCTCGATGCCGTAACGCTCGATGATCTGCCGGCTCCGCGCGCCGAAGCGCTCCCGCATGTCGCGGTCTGCCAGGAGCGTCGCTATCGCGTCCGCCAGTTCGTCCACGCTGTCGTGCCGCACGATGAAGCCGTTGCCGCCGCGTTCCACCAGGTCCTCGCCGCAACCTACTTTGTCCGACACGATGACAGGCAGGCCGAAGTTCATCGCTTCGTTCACTACCAGCCCCCAGGTCTCGTGCAGCTTCGACGGCAGCACGAAGATGTCCGACGCCACGTATGCCGCCGGCAGTTCCGTCTGGTTCAGGAAGCCCGCCAGCCGGACGCCCGGTGCCTGCAGCCGCGCGATCGCGGCCTCAACGTCGCCCCGCAGCTGCCCGTCGCCCGCGATGAGCAGCCAGCACGGCTGCCCCGCTCGCACGCGCGCGAACGCCTCGACGATCATCAACGGCTGCTTCTTATCGATGAGCTTGCCCGAGAACAGCACGACCGGCGCATCGTCGGTGATGCCGAATGACGCGCGCAGTTCGCTGCGCCGCGGCGCAAGCTCGGCCGCCTTCGCGCGGAAGAACTCGTTGTCGACGCAGTACCGTGCCGGGTACAGCCGCTCCTCCGGCATGCCGTAGTGCCGGAAGTACCGCTTGTTCTGCTCGCCGATGTACAGCCCCGACGCCTGGCTGTAGAGCGCGCGCAGCGCCACTTCCTTCAGCGCACGCTTGTGCGCCGGCCGGCCGTGCAGCAGCGTCTGCTCGTCCCGGATCAGCAGCCGCGTCCCGCGCGAGCGCGCGGCCGCCGCGGCGAGCCACGTCGTCAGGTGCGCGTAGCCGTGCACCCACGCGACGTCGTAGCCGCCCGACATCACGTCGCGCACGATGTCCCAGTTCGGATTCTTGATGAACTTGCCGGAAATATCCGTCCGCGACGCGCTCGGCAGCAGCCGGTAGCGGTAGCCTTCGAGCAGCGGCCGGTCCCACGTCAGCGTCCGCCCGAAACCGGCGTCGCGGAACTCGCGCGCCGTCGCGTCGGAGTAGAAGTACACCGTCAGGTCGATCTCCGCCCGCCCCGCCAGCTCGCGGTACAGCGGCGCGAAGTACTGGATCGGGTGCGACACCAGGTGTGCGACGCGCACCGGCTGCGTCATGCCGCCACCTCCGTCGTGCGCGCGCCCGGCTCGACGCCGGCCGCCCGGTACAGCCCCAACAGCATGCCGGCGAACAGCCAGAAGTAGACGTTCATCGGGTCAAGATCAATGTACGGGCCCTTGAACAGCGCGACTGCCGTCGCCGCCAGCAGCCCCGCCACCGGCGCCGCCAGCTGCCGCGTCCCGGCATCGAGCCGCCGCAGCGGCGCCAGCGCCCTCATGACGATCGCGGCCAGCGCGACGGTGATGCTCACCAGACCCAGGATCCCCAGCTCGAGCGACGCCTTCGCGTACCAGTTCTCGATGTAGCGCCGCTGGTCCGTGTCGCCGTACCGGAGCGCTGCGTTCGTGTCCCATCCGGTGCCATGGCCGAACAGCAGGAAGCTGGAGCGCATCTCGTGCCATCCGGTCGAGGCGGTGACGTACAGGTGCTCCGGCAGCAGCTTCGCCACCAGCAGCGGGTTGCCGCCGAGCGCCGCCAGCACGACCACCATCGCACCGGCCGCCGCGCCCGCCGCCGCGAACTTCGACGGCCGGACGCCGGCGAGCGCCAGCGACCCGAGGGTCAGCAGCGGCACCATCGCGTACGCCGCCCGGTTGCCCGATGCCATCGCCCCCGCCGCCAGCACCACCGTGCACGCGAACCAGCTGCGCCCGCCGTGTCGCAGCAACTGCGAGAGCGCGGCCGCGTAGGCGACCACCGCGAACAGGTAGAAGCTCGACCCGCTCGTGAACGTGCTCGGAATGCGGGCGATTTTCACGAGGTGGTCGCCGTCGCCAAAGACAAGTATCGGCGGCGCCGAGTTGCCCGCCCCGTAGATGTGCGCGAACGGCCCGAACGAGCCGGTCCGCGCGCTCGTGAACCATTCGGCCAGCGCCAGCGCCGCCGGTACCAGGCCCAGCAGCGCCGTCATCGCCAGCACGCGGTCCATGTCCTGCGCCCTGCGCACGTAGTGGTAGCCGATGGCGAGCATCGGCATGTACGCCAGCCAGACCTTCAGCCCCAGCACGCCGACGCTGAGCGACGGCGCGCGCACCACCTGAGCGGCCGCGAGCATCGCGAAGATCGTCAGCGCGGGCAGGGCGAGGCCCAGCGGCGGCAACAGCGGCTCGTCGGAGCGGAGCATCGCCATCGCGAACGCGATGTAGAGCGGCGCGACGACCGCCAGGTCGCGGAACGCCAGCCCCGGCGTGCCGGCCACGAACACAGGCAGCCCGGCGAACGGCAGCACTACCAGCAGCGCAATGACGCCGCGCCGCCAGTCGAGCGAGAGCGCCACGAACACGACCGCCGCCGCGATCAGCGGCGCCACCGGCGCACGCGCCGACATCGCAACGCCCGTCGCGGCACATACAATCGCGGCGAGCATCGCGGGCATCATCGTCTGGCGGGAAAGGGAAGCTGATCGGATCACGCCGCCGCCTCCATCTCTGTCTCATCTTCACCGCGCGTCGGGCGCGCTGCGATCGTCGCGGCGATGCCATCGCGCAGCGCCGTCCGAGGCGACCATCCGAGTTCTCCCGTGATTCGCGAGATGTCGGCCGCGTAGTCACCGGTTTCAACCTGCAGAAACTCCGCCGGCCACTCGGCAAAGCGATAGCTCCCGCGGCCCGCCGCATCGATCGCGGCGCGCACGAAGTCCGCGAGCGGCGTGCCGGCTCCCGATCCGACGTTGTAGATGCGCCCGGTCGCGCGCGGGTCGACGGCCGCGGCCAGCATCGCGTCGACCGCGTCGTCGATGTAGATGTAGTCTCGCAGCTGTTCCCCGCGGCCGAAGATCGTCACCTCGCGTCCGGCGAGCAGCTCGTCGATCATCCAGTTCGCGATGTTGTAACGGTTATGGTCGGCCGGGTCGTGCGGCCCGTACGGGTTCGCGACCCGCAGCACCACACTCTCGACGCCCCAGCGCGCGCCGTAGTACTCGCAGTACTCCTCGCACGTGCGCTTGTGGATGCCGTAGAAGCTCAGCGCCTCGCGCGGGTGGTCCTCGTCCACCGGCAGGTAGCGCGTCCGGCCGTACACCAGCCTGCTGCTCGGGAAGCAGAGACGCGTGCGCGGGCTGAGCCGCCGGATCGCGTCGAGCACATTCAGCAGGCCCAGGCAGTTCGTCGTCAGGCTCTGCTCGTGGTCCGTGAAGCTCGGCACCTGGCCGGAGTACGCGGCCAGGTGGAACACGTAGTCGTACGCGCGGTCGATCAGTCCCGTGACCACCGACTCGTCGCGCACGTCGCCGATGATCGTCTCGACGCCGCGCGGCGGGCTCCCGCCGGCACGCCGGCTGAGCGACGTGACCGTGGCCCCGTACGACGCCAGCCGCCGCGTCACGTGCGCGCCGATGAAGCCGGAGCCGCCCGTGACCAGCACCGTCTTCCCGGCATACCGCCGCGCAAGGATCGCCGGCTCGATGCTCATACCTGGATCCCCCACGCGATGCGAGTGTCAACCGGCTCCGGACGGCGCTCATCGACCGATGCGACGGCTTCCGCAACGTCGTCCCCGTCGTGCACCGCCCGGTGCAGCGCCACGATGCGCCGGTGGTAGTGCTTCCACGTGTAGCGCTCGGCGATCAGCCGCCGCCCCGCCGCACCCATCGTCGCCGCCTCCGCCCGCCGCCCGTACAGTTGCAGGATCGCCCGCTTCAACGCCTCGATGTCCCGCGACGGCACGACGCAGCCTTCGACGCCGTCCGTCGCGACCGAGCCTGCGTCCTCCGTGACGATCACGGGCAGCCCGGAGGCCATCGCCATGTACGTCACGAGCGCGGACCCCTCGGCGAGCGACGGCAGCACGAACGCCGTCGCCGACCGGAACAGCGCCGGCAGCTCAAACCACGGCACGTGCCCGAGGTGGCGGTAGACGCCGGCGTACTGCCGAAGCAGTTGCTCACCAGCCGCATCGGGCGCGCCGGCGAGCACAAGTTCGGCATCGGGCAGTGCGAGCTGGCGCCACGCTTCCAGCAGGTAGCGCGTGCCCTTGCGGAAGTTGATGCTGGCCACGTAGAGCAGCGTGAACCGGCCGCTGGCCGGCGTGGCTTCCGCAGGCGTAAACAGCTCGACGTCGGCGCCGAATGGGATCTGGACGATCTTCCCCGCCGCCACGCCATGCTCGCGCAAGCAGCGCGTCACGAACGCCGACGGCGAAACGATTACGTCGGCCAGCGCGCGCTCCTCCGCGATGCGCGCCGGCGATCCGAATCGCCGCGGCGCCGCCAGGCCAAGCTCGCGCGCCTCCGACGCGCAGAGCGCGATGTTGTATTCGTGCGCTGCCGGCGCGTCGAGCACGGTGCGCAAACCCATGCGGCGTGCGGCCCCGAAGGTGTGAAGCGCCTCTCCCTCAAACGCGTGCAGTTGCGTGACGCCCCGCTGCCGCCCGAGCCACGACGCCGCCAGCCGGTCGAACCAGGCGTCGCCCAGCCGCTCGACGCCCGCGTACTGGCCAAGGCCCGCCGTCGCCATGCCGGTCGAAACACCCCGCATTACCAGGAACGGCCACGGGATCTCGTGCACGAGCGTGGCGTCGATCGCCGGATGCTGCCGCTTGCGCAGACCGGCGATCGCCTTCGCACGCGGCGCGGGCGGCAGCCAGCGCCACGGTGACCGTCGCTCCGGCGCGTCATCGGTCCAGTACGCGCTCGCCAGGAAGCGATGCAGCATGCCGGCGACCTGCAGCCCGGCGACAGTCTCATACACCTGCTGCGTGCCGGGATGGCTGACGACGATCGACGGACGCGGGTGCTGCATCATGCGGCCCTCCGCACGGCCAGCGCGCCGGCGTTCGGGTTGCTCCGATGGATCACGCAGCGCCGGCCGATCGCTGCGCCGAAATCCCAGAACGCGGTGTTCCAGGCGATGTCGTCGGAGACGATGACGCCGCCATCGAGCATGTGCGGCAGCACAGCGGCGTACTCCCACATCATGTGCGTGTAGGTGTGCTCGGAGTCGTGCAGGAACAGGCCCACACCATCGAGCCGATCGAGCAGCGGCATCAGTTCCGCGCGCACATTCCCTTCGATGAAGGACCAGCGGTCACGGAACGACGGCGGCACCAGGAATCCCGGGCGCAGGCCGCCGGGCAGGCCGGAGTTGCGGCCGCGCTGGCTGAACTGCCCCTCCTTCGCGGGCAGGTCGATGCTATAGAGGTGGCCGCTGCCGTTGCGGTCGAGCGCCTGAAGCAACACCGCGCTGTCCCACCCGGTGAAACAGCCGGTCTCCACCACCGTCTCCGGCTTCAGGATGCGCGCCGTTATGTAGAGCAGCACGGCGCGCCCGCGGCCCGCACCGTCGAGCGCCAGTTGGCGCTCCAGCCGCGTGTCCGCGTCGAGCGATGCCGTCGCCGGGTCAAACCTGCGGCTCTCCGGCGTGTCGACGGCAGCCAGCAGCTCCGGCGACGCCGTGAGTTCGCGCAGCAGCGCGTCGGCCTGGCGCTGGTTCGGGACGAGGTCCGCTGGCAGCAGCCCGCGCAGGCAGGCGACATCATCGCCCACCGCGTAGTGGCGCATCGCCTTCCAGATCGTCGTCCGGACGCTCGAGCCGATCATCACACCGCCTCCATCGCTTCGATGCGCGAGCCGAGCGGCGCGGGCGCGCGCATCACGCCGCTGCGCCAGACCAGCAGCATCAACACGGCCAGGCTGGCGTAGTTCGCCACGGCCACACCCGCGGCGACGCCGATGAGCCCGCTCTGCGCCGCGCCCGCCGGGATCGCAAGCGCGAAGAAGATCCAGTTCGCCCCTTCAGCGATGCTGGCAAGGCCGGGCTTGCCGACCCCGCGCAGCACCTCCATCGGAAACGCGCGGATCGATGCCGCGACCGTGCCGACCGCCAGCAGCCGCAGCGCCGGCGCGGCATCGGCGTAGCTGCCGCCGAAGAGACGCGTGACGAGCGGGCCCGCGAGGACGAAGAGCGCCGCCGCCAGCACGACGACCGTCGCCGCGTACAGCGTGAACGTCGCGTGCACCTGCGGCCGCTGGCCGGATTGATGTGTTGCGCTGACGTGCGGGAAGACCACCATGCCTATCGACGAGGCGACCAGTCCCGGCACCGCCAGGAACGCGGCCGCAGCCACGTACAGCCCCAGGTCCCGCGACGCCAGCATCAGCGAGATGATCATGACGTCGATTCCCAGCGACTGCGGCGAAAGCCGCCCGAAGTGCGACCTCGCTCCGAAGCTCACCGCCGCGCGGGCGATGCCGCGGTCGAAGCGGCCGAACCCGCCCTCGTGCCACACCAATCCCAGCGCCAGCGCGTCGCTACACGCATGCGCGACGAAGTAGGCCAGCGCCGCCGTGATCGCCGTCAGGTGCCCCGCTAACGCCAGTTCCACCAGCCCGCCGCAGTACAGCACCGGCAGCGTCACCCGCACGAGGTTGAACGCGCCGAAGCGCAGCCGTCCCGCCAGCACGTCGATGCTGACCGCGCCGATCAGGTACATCGGGATCAGCGGCGCCATCGCCAGCGCCTCGCGCGTGAACGCGGAGCCTCGATACACCACCAGCACCAGCACGACGTATACCGGCACGAGGATCAATGACTGCGCCAGCGAGATGCCCAGCACCGTCGCCGGTACGTCGCGCCGGCGGCGTGCGTCGCCGCTCAGGTACACCGCCGCCAGCTCGATCCCGAAACTGCCGAGCGTCACCACGAGCTGCGGCCAAAGCAACAGCTGCGCAAGCTCGCCCCTGCTGTCCGGGCCGAGGACGCGCGCGGCCAGTGTCCCGGTCACGAGCCCCAGCATCGCGCCGATCCCGCTTGCCCCCAGCGTGCTCGCAAGCCTCGGCGCAATGCCGCGCACCTCGGCGACCCATCTCTTCTTCATGCGGCTGCCTCGGCGCCTGCACGCACCCGCGCCACAGCGGTGCTCGATGCGGCGGCGCGCGGCCTTGACCGCATCCACACCGTCATCGAGAACGTGAGCAGGTCTTTCTCCTCGAACCGCCGGGCCAGCGCGGCCCACGCCTCCGGGTGCGCGCGCTTGTAGCGCAACGCCGGCGGCGACACGGCCAGCACCACGTGATCAAGGTCGAAGTGGCGCTTGAAGATCGCCAGGTATTCGTCGTAGCGCAGCCGGCTGAACATGCCGTTGCGCAGCCAGCGCAGGCCGTCCTCCATCTCGAGCGGGATGCCGCGCGCCACGAGGTAGGCGTCGAGCTGATCGTCGGTCATCCACAGGTGCTCGTACGCGCCTTCGAAGTGGGCGCCGCCGTACGTGTAGAACAGCGGACCGAAGTTTGCGAAGACGGTGCCGTCCGGCCGCGCGACGCGCGCCATCTCGCGCGCGGCATCGTCCACGCGGTCGACGTGCTCGAACAGCGCCGTCGAAGCGACGACGTCGAACGATGCATCCGCAAACGCCAGCGCACGAACGTCCATCTGCGCGAACCGCACGCCCGGGCGCCCTTCCCACTCCCGCGGCGACGCGAAGAAGTCGGTCGCCGTCAGCGAGCGCGGACGCTGCCGCTCCCAGAGCCCCAGCTCGTCGCCCCCGCCCGCGCCGAGCACGAGCACGTCCGCCTGCTGCAGCGGCGTCATGCGCGCCGTTCGCCGCAGGTGCGCCTCGGGCTCGTTGCCGCGGCCGGTCAGCCGCACTTCGTCGAATTCCATGCCGGCGAGGTACGGGGCGACGCGCGTGTACACCGCCCGCCGGTTTCCGAGCCAGTTCAATGCCGGATAGGCGCCCCGCACGGCGCGAAGCAGCGCATCGTTGCGCTTCAGGGCGCGCTTACACTGCCGCAGCATGCGCGTCCCTCCCCCGCAACGGCTGCCCCAGCAGCGGCGCGTAGATGCGGTCGTGGCGCTCGTCTCCGTATGTCTCCCACGTGCGCGATGCCGCGGTCGCGCGCGCGGCCCCGCCCATGCGCCGCCGGAGCGCCGCGTCACCGAGCAGCGAGGCCAGCCGCGCCGCGAGCGCATCGACGTCGCGCGCGGCGACGACGAAGCCGTTGACGCCGTCCTGCACAACCTCGGCGCTGCCCGCCTGGTCCGAGACGATCACGGGCAACCCCGCGCGCATCGCCTCCAGCGTCACCAGCCCGAAGCCGTCCTCGACCGACGGCAGCACGAAGACATCGGCGTCCGCGTATTCGGCGTCCAGCGCGGCGCCGGTCTTCACGCCCGCAAGCTCCGTGCTCGGCGGCAACCCGCCGAGCCGCGCGATCAGCCGCGGGTGCGGGCGGCCAACGAGCCGCAGCACGGCGTCCGCCTCGACCCGGCGGAATGCATCGAGCAGGTACGGGATCCCCTTGCGAAGGCTCACGCCGCCGACAAACAGCACCCGCAAGCGACCGTCGCGCTCGCGGCGCATCGGCGACGGTGCTGGATCGATGCCGTACGGCACGACGGCGATCTTGGACGCCGGGACACCGTGCTCGATGACCGTATCGCGCACGAACGATGATGTGACCGCGATTCGGTCCGCTTCGTTGTATTCCGCCAGCATGCGCTCGACCACCGCCGGCGTCACGACGCTGTGGTCGAGCCCACCGCCGAAGCGCGACCCCTCTTCCCGCAGGATCCGCGCCTGCGTCAGGATGTGCGCGGACGCTACTTCGAGCACCGCCGGCACGCCGCGCCGGTGCGCCGCACGGATCGTCCGCAGCGCCGTGCTCTGCCACGGATTCACAACATCGCAGTCCCCGATCAGCTTCGACGCAATCTCGTCGAACGCCGCGCTGAACGTGATCTGATGCTGCTGCGCGAAGAATCGCGGCCCGAATCGCTGAAACCCCTGGTTCCAGGCCCCCAGAGCCGTCAGCCCCATGTTCCGCTCGCGCGAGACGCCGAAATGCGCCGACCGCGCCGGCGGCACGGGCGAGACGATGCGCGCCAGCTCGCCGCGCTCTTCGTGGTAGCGGGCGGCCGCGAATCCAGCCGGGAACTTCGCCGGCATCGTGATCGTTACCTTCATCGGCGCGCCGCCTTCCGTGCGCGCCACAACTCGCGGACGCTCTGGAACTCGCCGAAGCGAAGGGCCGCGAACAGCACGTGATGCGCAGCCCACATCGCCGGCACATCCCGCAGGCCCCGCGGCGACCTGCGCGCGAGCTGCACCGCCATCACCGCGTTCGGCACGATGGCGGCGGCAAGCACGAGCGTCTTCATCCACGCCGCCACCCGCCGCGCCGTCACCAGCGGCAGAGGCCACTTCTTCAGCAGGTGCTCGGCATACGGGAGCGCACGGCCGCGACCCCGGAACTGCTCCCAGAACCCGGACAGCGTCGGCGGTACCCGGTGATCGACGCTGATCGAGGAGTCGACCTGCCACCGGTACCCCAGCCGCAACAGCCGATCGACGAACTCCACGTCCTCGCCGCCCGCCCCCGGGATCTCCTCCGGGAACGCCGCCGCTACGGCGGCCTCGCGGCGGCACGAGAATCCCTCGGACCAGCCGACGGTCGCCGCGCTGTACTTCAGCTTGTGCACGGCGTCCACGTACCGGCCCGAGATGAATCCCAGGTTCTCCACGCGCGAGTCCACCGACACGAGGTCGGCGTCGCCCAGGTACCGCGGTGCCAGCCGCTCCAGGAAGTCCGGCGGCAGCAGCACGTCGGCGTTCAGCATGACGACAACGTCGCCCGTCGCGCGGCGGATGCCGGCGTTGCGCGCCGCCGAGACGCCCCGCCTCCGCCCTTCTTCGATGACGTGCACGCGCGCATCGTCCGACCAGCGCCGCAGGTGCTCCAGCGTGGCATCGGAGGAGCCGCCATCGACGACGATGACTTCGTGTGGCGGCAGCCGCTGCGCCAGCACGCGCTCCAGCGTGTCGCTGATGTCGCGCTCTTCGTTGTATGTCGGGATGACGATCGAAAACGTCGGCGCCGGCATCGGCTCGACCGCGTTCGCGGCCAGAGCAACGGCCGGCACCACGCGGATCTCCGCGGGGCGAGCAGTCTCCGTATGGAACGCCGGAGCAGCGAACGCGTCCGCCGTCCGGTTCAAGCAGCCTCCAGCTCGTACTCAGCCCGGATCGAGCGGAAGTACGCCACCGTCTCGCGCAGGCCATCCTCCAGCGACACTGTCGGCTCCCAGCCGTATCGCTCGCGCACGCGGGTGATGTCCGGACGGCGCCGCGCGGGGTCGTCTTGCGCCGCCGGCAGGAACTCCAGTTCGCCGCCGCCGCGCGCTGCGCTTGTGATCAGCGTCGCAAGCTCCAGCATCGTCACTTCATGCGGGTTGCCGAGGTTGAAGATCTCGCCGTCCGCCGCGCGGTCGAACGCCACCAGCAGCAGCGCATCGACCAGGTCCGACACGTAGCAGAACGACCGCGTCTGCTGGCCGTCGCCGAAGATTGGCAGCGGCTGCCCCGCGAGCGCCGCGGCCGCGAACTCCGGCACCACACGGCCATCCTGCAGGTTCATCCGCGGCCCGTATGTGTTGAAGATGCGCACGATCGATGCGTTGAGCCCGTGCTTCCGCCGGTACTCGGTCGTCAGCGCCTCGCCGAACCGCTTCGACTCGTCGTAGCAGGCGCGCGGACCCGTCGGGTTCACGTTGCCCCAGTACGTCTCGCGCTGCGGGTGCTCCAGCGGGTCGCCGTACACCTCCGAGGTCGATGCGTACACCAGACGCGCTCCCACGTCCGACGCGATCGACGCCAGCCGGTGCGTGCCCGCCGAGTTCGCCAGCATCGTCTCGATGGCGAAGCGCTGGTAGTGCACGGGGCTCGCCGGCGACGCCAGGTGCAGCACCACATCGACCGGCAGCAGCGGCGCCCGGACCACATCCTCGCGCACGAAGCTGAACTCCGGGTGCTCCTCCAGGTGGTCGATGTTATCCATCCGCCCGGTGATCAGGTTGTCCAGGCAGATCACCTCGTGCCCGCGCCCCAGCAGCGCGTCGCACACGTGACTGCCGATGAATCCTGCCCCGCCGGCGACGAGTACCCGCATTACGACGTCCTCTCAGGCCCCGCCAGCGGCCGCGCCAGGTAGTGCGCGGGTTTCACTGGCTCCATAACCTCGTTACCCGTGGCGATGTCGCGGAACGCGTACGCGCACCGCAACGCCGCCGCGACGCCGCGCCCCGCCTCCATCGAATGCACTTCGATCAGCATCAGCGGCCGATGCGCGTCGATGGTGCGCGACGCGCCGCGGATCACCGCCGCCTCCGCGCCTTCGACGTCGATCTTCATCAGGTCCGGCGGCGCCATGCCACCTTCGACCAGCGCGTCGATCGTCTCCGTCCGCACGCATGCCGCAGAGGCCTCGCCATCAGCCGCCAGGTACCCCTCCAGGGTCGATGCGTGCATGACGAACGGCGCCTCGCCGGCCCGATCGCTCGCCGCTGCCGCCACGACGTCCACGTTGCCCGCGCTGTTCGCCTCGATGTTCCGCCTGAGCCGCTCGATGTTCTCGGCTCGCGGCTCGAATGCGAACACACGGCCGCGCTCGCCGGTCAGCCGGCTGCACAGCAGCGTGAAGAAGCCCGCGTGTGCACCGATGTCGTACACGACGAACCCCGCACGCACCTCTCGCGCCAGGATCTCCTGTACGCGCTCCTCGTGCGTGCCCAGCCAGTAGTACTTCTCGCATGACAGGTCGACGTGCAGCGTCGCGCCCTTCAGGCCGCCGCCGCACACCTCCACCGCACGCACGCCCGCCGGCGCAGCGCCGGCCAGCGCCCGCCGCAACGGCCTGACGATGATCGACCGATGCATGAGCGTGACGCCGCGCGCCGGCAGCAGCCGTCGGCCGCTTGCCGCGACGCGAAAGATCAGCGGCAGGCCCGCCTGCCCTGTTCGCGCCGGCGTCGCTGCGCCGCTCGCACTCATTGGGCGCGTGCCGATGCGCCCTGCGCGCCCGCGATGCCGGAACCCATCGCCCCGCGCCGAGGCATGCTCGTCTCACCGTTCAGCACCACCCCCATCACCCGCTGCGTCGCCTGGCCAAGCATCTCGACCGCTGCGCTCGCCTTCGGCCGCCCGGTGTGGTCGCTACGCACCACCACGATGGTCGCGTCAGCCCGAGCCGCGAGCAGCGTCGCGTCCGTCGCCGCCAGCGCCGGCGGGCTGTCGATCACGATCGCATCGAAGCGGCCGCGCAGTTCGGCGAGCATCGCGTCGAAGCGCTCCGAGTCGATCAATTCAGACGGATTTGCGGGACACAGCCCCGCCGGCACCAGCGAGATCCCTTCGATCGATGTCGCGTACACCGCCGATCCGAGCGCCGCATCCTTCGATGCGAGCACCTCCGCCAACCCGGGCGTCGCCACCACACCGAACATCCGGTGCTGCGCCGGCTCACGCAGGTTCGCGTCGACGATGGCCACGCGCCGCCCGCTCTGGGCCAGGGTGAATGCGTAGTTCGCGGCTGTCGTCGTCGTCCCCGCGCCTGTGCTGGCCGCCGAGAACAGCAGCACCTGCGCCGGTTCATCCTTCGTCTTCAAGCGGATCGCCGTGCGCAGCATGCGGAATCGCTCCGCCGCTTCGCCGGCCCGCCGTCCCGTCATGCCGGTCGCGATGCGCCCGCCCCTTCCGGCCGACCACAACGGGATCCCCGCCAGCACAGGCACGCGCGTCGCCACTTCCGCATCGACGGAGTCGCGCACCGTGTCCGTCAGGAACTCGAACACAACGACGATCGCGGCCGCGCTCAGCAGCCCGAAGACCGCCACCATCAACACGACGTTCCACTCCGAGCGGCTCTGTCGCGCGATCTGCTGGGACGGCGTGACGTCGGAAATGTAGGTGCTCCCCGGCAGGCGGCCTTCATCGTGTAGCGCGATGAAGGACTGCATAACGCCGCTCACAAGGTCCTCGGCCTCCCGCGGCGACGCGCCCGTCGTCACGACCTGAATGAGCTGAGTGTCGGGCGGCGTCGCAACGGAGATCCGCCCCTGCACGTCGGACACCGACGCGTACAGTCCCATCCGCTCTATCATCCGCTGCGCGACCGCAGGGCCCTTGATGAGTTCGACGTACGAATTCATCAGCCGGTCGGCGTACACGCTCGGATTCGCCGCCGAAACCCCGGGCGCCGTCCGCGACGCGGTCTGGTCGTCCGACACGAACATCGTCACCGAGGCGCCGAAGACCGGAGCGGGTGGCTGCCGGTCGCGAATGCGCGATGCGATCCCGTAGGCCGCCACCGCCATCAGCACGCCGATGATCAGAAGCCACCACCACCGTTGGACGATGGCGGTGTATCGAGTCGCTTCCATGCGATTCCCCCCTGCGGCCGGTACGCGCCGACCGCTGCGCCGCTACACCCCCCCGATGAGGCTGCGGACACCCGATTCTCCGTTCAGACGTGGATCGGGAGCCATAAGGGACTCCCCCATATTGCGGATCCTTGAGTCCGCCCGCCGTGCCCGCATCTGGTCCACGGTGCCGGCGGCACTGGACTTGCGGCCGTTAGGCGGCCTTCGCCCCCGGTTCCGCCTTCGCCGCCGCCGCTTCCATGCTCTCGACCGCCAGCGCAGCCCGGCGGCGCACACGCCGCACCGGCCGCTCCGTCGCCTGCTGCGCCAGGAACCACTCGATCGTCTGCCGCAGCCCCTGCTCGAAATCGGTCGTCGCGCTGAAGCCGAAGAACTCACGCGCGCGCGACGTGTCGAGCATCCGCCTCGGCTGTCCGTCCGGTTGCGAAGCGTCCCAGCGGATCTCGCCGTTGAACTCACACAGCTCGGCGATCGTGTGCACCAGCTCCCGGATCGAGATCTCACGCCCGGCGCCGAGGTTCACCGGCAGCGGGCCGTCGTACCGCTCCGTCGCCCGCACGATCCCCTCCGCCGCATCGTCGACGTACAGGAACTCGCGCGATGCACTGCCTGTTCCCCACGCGACGATATGATCGTCACCGCGCAGCTTCGCCTCGACGACCTTGCGGATCAATGCCGGGATGACATGGCTGGTCTCCGGATCGAAGTTGTCTCCCGGGCCGTACAGATTCACCGGCAGCAGCGACAACGCGTTGAAGCCGTATTGCTCTCGGTACGCCTGCGCTTGCACGAGCAGCATCTTCTTCGCCAGCCCGTACGGCGCGTTCGTCTCCTCCGGATAGCCGTTCCAGATGTCGTCCTCGTGGAACGGCAGCGGCGCGTATTTCGGGTACGCGCACACCGTCGCCGTCGCGACGAACTTCTCGACGCCCGCGAGCCGCGCCATCTCCATCAGCTGGATGCCCATGATCGCGTTGTCGTAGAAGAAGCGCCCCGGGTTCTTCCGGTTCGCACCGATGCCGCCGACGACCGCCGCCAGGTGGATCACCACCTGGGGCCGGGCCGCCGCGAGCGCGCGCTCGATGCCGTCCTTCTCGCGCAGGTCGTACTGCGCGCTGCGTGGCACGAACACCCGTGCCCCGCGCTCCTCCAGCTTCCGCACGACGTGGCGGCCGAGAAACCCGGCGCCGCCCGTGACCATCACCGATGCTCCAGAAAGTAACCTCATGCTGCCCACCTGTCGCGCATGGCGTCCGCGCGCTCCTCTCCCGTGCTCTGCACCTGCCGCGGCGCCGGCCGCCCGGCCGTGTGCACGCGGCCGTGGCGTGCTGATGCCAGCACCGCGGCGAGCAGTTGCTCATACGACCGCAGCGCCGATTCCTCCGACAAAACCTCCGCCGACCAGCGGCGCGCCGATGCGGCCAAGTGCGCGCGCAGACCGCCGTCGTTGGCCACCCGCAGCAGCGCGTCAAGCAGCGCCGCCGGATCGTCCGGCGCCGCCACGATGCCGCCGCTGCTCCACGAGATCTCGCGCGCCGTTTCGCTGCCCGCGGCCACCGCGGCCACGACCGGCCGCCCCGCCGCGTAGTACGACGTCAGTTTCGAAGGCAGCGACATCTCCGCCACGCTGCCCCGCTGGTTGACCAGAAACACGTCAGCCGCGGCCAGCACGCTCGGGAACACCTGCCCCGGTTGCAGCGGCAGGAAGCGCACGTTCGTCAGCCGGTGCCGCGCCGCGAGCGCTTCCAGCATCGACCGCTGGCTGCCGTCGCCGACGAAGGCAAACAGCATCCCCGGCGCCGCCGCCGCGGCCAGCCGCGCGCACTCGATGACGTTCTCCAGGCCCTGCTTGTGCCCCATGTTGCCCGCGTGCAGGCAGACCATCGCGTCGGCCGGCAGCCCCAGCCATGCGCGCATCGCCTGCCGCTCCACCGTCGCCTCGCCGGTGTGCGTCCAGTTGCGCACCCGCCGGATCCGCCCCGGCTCCACGCCCAGCGACTCCACATACGGCCGCATGCCTTCCGCGATCACGCCGACGGCAGCGGCGCCGCGCGCCGCCCAGCCCTCGGTCAGGCGTGCGACGGCACTGACGCCGCGCCCGCCGCCGATACCGCTCTGCTCGGCTGCGAGGCCCATCAGGTCCTGGAACACGAGTCCGTACGGCACGCGGAAGCGCGCCGCCGCAACCCGGGCCAGCACGCCCCCGCTCAGGCTCGGCACGATGCCGATCACGGCGTCCGGCGGCGGTAGCCTCAGCGATGACAGCCCGCTCAGCAGGAACGTGCCCTCGTACAACCCCCGGCGCAGCGGCGAGTGGGTGCGCGGCACGTAATGCCACCGCCGCTCCACGTCGACGCCGTTTCGCACCTCATGCAGTGCCGTCGCGCCGCGGTACTCCTCGGAGACGCGCCACGCCGGATAGTGCGGCATGCCCGTCACGGTCGTGACGCGATACCCCTGCCGCGCCAGGTGCTCCGCCAGCTTCGTCGTGTACGGCGCGATGCCCGTCTCTTCGGGCGCATAGTTGATGCTCGTGATAAGCACGCGCGTCATTAGTGGCCGTCCATCTTCATCAGCGGCTGCACGGTCCGCGCGACGTAGCGAAGGTCGCCCGCCAGCCCCAGTTCCGAGACGTAGCCCGCCTCGATCTCCATCCGTGCCGTCGGCCCCAGCCCCTTGCGGCCGCGGACCTGGAACGGCCCCGTCAGCCCGGGCTTCACCGCGTGGATATCAAGCGACAGCAACGGCGCGATCGATTCGCGCGCCAGGTACGGACGCGGCCCCACCAGGCTCATCTCGCCGCGCAGCACGTTCCAGAACTGCGGCAACTCATCGAGGCTCGACTTGCGCAGGAAGCGCCCCAGCGGCGTCCGGCGCGGATCGTCTTCGAGCCGCCAGTTCGTCGACAGCTCCGACGCCAGTTCCGGATGCGTCAGCTTCCACCGCTCGAACACGTCGTCGGCGTCGATCACCATCGTCCGGAACTTCCACATCAGAAAGCGATGCCGGTTCCGTCCCATCCGCTCCGACGCGTAGAACACCGGCCGGCCCGAAGTCACCAGCACCGCCAGCGCCACAACCGCGATCAACGGCAGCAACGCCGCGAAGAGGATCGAGCCCAGCGCGAGGTCGAGGATGCGTTTCCCGTGCCGCTCGTAGAACCCCTCCTGCGGCAGGGTGAGCAGCGTCACGGGCAGGTCTTCGCGGGCCACGTCGCGCCCGCCGAATGGCAGCGAGATCAGCTGCCGGGTCGCCGTCGTCGAGTGAAAGAGGTTGGGTGCCTGCCCGCTGGCCAAGAAGCGTGCCTCCTGCTCGCCGAACGCAAGTCGAACTCGAGGCGCTTCCCTGCGCCGCGAGTTCATGCACAGGGATATTCCGCGAAATCACCCCGAGATGAGATGCGGATTCCCCCGATACCCCGCGCACGTCTCCCCCGTCCCCCTGACCCCTAGTCCCTAGTCCCTAACCCCTATATCCTCGTCCCATGCCTGAACTGCCGTCCGATATCCGGACCGAACTCTTGTACGAAGCGCACATCGACCTCGCCCCGCCGGAGGGGATCGGGCAGTCGCCGTTCGGGGCACGGGCGGTGTACATCGTCACGGGGGGAACGTTCGAGGGGCCGAGGATGCGCGGCACGGTGCGCCCCGGCGGCGGCGACTGGTTTCTCTCGCTACCCAACGGCGCCGGCGAGCTCGACGTCCGCGCCACGCTCGAGACCGACGACGGCGCGCTGATCCTGATCACCTACCACGGCATTCTCGACGTGAAGCCGGAGGTGATCCGGCGCGTCTTCGCCGGCGAGGACGTGAGCCCGACGGAGTACTACTTTCGCACGACGCCGCGCCTCGAAACCGGAGACGAGCGCTACGCCTGGCTCAACAAGACCATCTGCGTCGCCACCGGCTACTTCGGCATCAACAAGGTCGGCTACCGCGTCTTTGCGGTGGTGTAGCGATCACTTGAGACGCCAGCGCTTTGATGCCTTACGGTATTCCTGTTCGAGGATGCTCATGATCACGTCGCTGTGCCATTCGCCAGCGACAAGCGCGCTTTCTCGCTCGACGCCCTCTATGGCGAATCCACACTTCTTGTAGGACGCGATCGCGCGCTCGTTGAAGGAGAGCACCCGAAGGTCGATGCGGTGAAGCCCGAGCGACTCAAACCCGAACGACAGCACAAGCCGCGTCGCCTCGGTTCCGAGCCCGATCCCCCACGCCGCGGGATTGAAGATGCCGATCGCGTAGCGCGATCTGCGATGACCCGGATCGAGGCTATGCAGTCGCGCGGTGCCGACACAGCGGTCTTCGGTGTCGATCGCCCAGCAATACGGCTCCGCTGCCATCTTGTCGAACCAGGCGTCGACCTCCTCGGGGGTCAGAGGAGGCATCCGGCGATAGTCGCCGCCCATCATGCGGACGTATTCGCTATTGCGACCACAGGCGAAGCGATCGAGTCGGTCGGTCTCGCGAAGGGGCCGGAGTACGGCGAGCCTGCCGCGTAAGAGGGGCACGTTGGCCACGGCTGTTACGCAGTCACTGCGACAGCGCGCTGGATCATCGACCGGAACACCCCCAGCCCGTCCGTGCTGCCCATCAGTGCCTCAGCCGAGCGCTCGGGGTGCGGCATCATTCCCAGCACGTTGCCGCGCTCGTTCATAATGCCCGCGATGTTGTTCACCGAGCCGTTGGGGTTCGACGCCGCCGTCGCCTCGCCGTCCGGCGTCACGTAGCGAAACACCACCCGGCGCTCCGCCTCCAGCCGTGCCACCGTCTCGGCGTCGGCGTAGTAGTTGCCCTCGCCGTGCGAGATCGGCACCATCAGCACCTGCCCCTCGCGGCCCGCGCGCGTGAACATCGTGTCCGCGTTCTCGATGCGCAGGTACGCCGGCACGCAGCGGAACTGCAGGCTGTCGTTCCGCATCAGCGCGCCCGGCAGCAGGTGGGACTCACACAGGATCTGGAAGCCGTTGCAGATACCGATGACGGGCTTGCCCGCGTCGGCGTGCCGCACCACCGCCTCCATCACCGGCGAGAACCGCGCGATGGCGCCGCAGCGCAGGTGATCGCCGTACGAGAATCCCCCTGGGATCACGACCGCGTCGTACCCGTCGAGGTTCGCGTCACGATGCCACACCAGGTCGGCCTGCTGCCCCAGTTCGTGCGTCAGCACGTACTGGCAGTCCCGCTCGGACCACGTCCCCGGAAACACAAGTACGGCAAACTTCATCGGTGGCAGTATAGGAGAGCCGTTAGCTCTCAGCTATCAGCTGTCAGCTGTCAGCGCCCCACGAACTTCGGCGGGCGCGCTTCCACGAACGCGCGCGGGCCCTCGCGCGCGTCCTCGGTCGCCTGGGCGATGGCCATTGCCTGGCCCGCCTCCTCGAACGCCTCGTGCCAGCTCGCGTCGAGGCCGCGATACACCAGCCGCTTCGCGAGCTGCATCGACACCGCCGGCCCTTCCGCCAGCCGCCGCGCAAACTCCGTCGCCGTCGCCAGCAGGTCGTCGCCGGGCACGACCTTCGACACGTAGCCCAGGCGCAACGCCTCCTGCGCGTCCATGAAGTCGCCCGTCCAGATCATCTCCAGCGCCTTCGCGATGCCCAGGATGCGCGGCAGGAAGTAGCAGCCGCCGTCGCCCGGCACCAGCCCCACCTTCACGTACGACATCGCGAACTTCGCGTGCTCAGAAGCGATGCGGATGTCCGCCATCGAAGCCATGTCCATCCCGGCGCCGACCGCCGCCCCGTTGACCGCGGCGATGTACGGCTTGTCGAGCAGCTGCACCGCGCGCGGCACCGCGTGCACGCCGTCACGCAGCCAGTTCCGGCGCTCTGCCGCCGTCGGCGGCACGGCGGCCGTCGCCGCCTCGCTCACGCCCGAGCCGCCGCGCAGGTCCGCCCCCGCGCAGAACCCCCGCCCCGCGCCGGTCACGATGACCGCCCGCACGTCGCGGTCCACCCGCGCGTCCTCGAGCGCCTGCGCCCACTCGCGGATCATCACGTCCGTGAACGCGTTCATTCGCTCCGGCCGGTTGAGCGTGATCGTCGCCACGCCGCCCTGCTTGTCATACAGAATGTGCTGGAAATCCATGATGCCCCTCCGGCCTGGAACCTGGAACCTGTGTCGGCGACCCTGCATTGACCGCGCCCACTGTCGCACAGCGCCCGCGTTCGTTCTAGTTGCCGATGGTCAGCGGCGGCGCACCGGGAGTGGGGCACGGCGCACCGTGCCCCTACCGCCCACCTGCTTCCCCTTCATCCCCGGTGGCCTTCTCTGTCTCGCCCCAAAACGCTTGCAGTCTCCCAAACCTCTGTTGTCTGTTCTCTGCTGTCTGTTCTCTGTTCTCGCGCGCGAAGCGCGCGCGCGTTGACCCTAACCCCCGCACCTCGCACAATTCCGGAACCTACAACACCAAACTCGGAGGCCACATGGAATTCAAGGAAGTGATCGGCAAGCGTCGCTCCATCCGGTTCTTCGACCCGGACCGCCCAGTCGAGCGCGAGAAGATCCAGAAGATGCTCGAGGCCGCACGCCTCGCCTCCTGCGCCGTCAACGCGCACTGGGCCCGCGCCATCGTCAGCTTCCGCGACGACCTCACCGAGGACCAGCTCAACCGGCTCAAGACGCCGGTCGCCGGCCTCAACACCGAGCTCGCGCCCGTCCACATCCACTGGTTCAACGACCTCGGCATCGTCAACCGCATCGAAGGCTCGCGGCTCAAGGAACTGGTCGATGTCGGCGCGCTCGCTCCGACGCACGGCTGGAGCCACAAGTTCGTCGATGAGTTCGTCTACCCCCAGATCCTGAAGCCCATGACGCAGAACCCCGGCTACCCGATCCCGTCCACCATGGACGTCGGCATCGCCATGTGCCAGGCCCTGCTCACCGGCGTCGATGAGGGTCTCGGCGTCGGCCTCGTCACGCTCAACGGCGCCGTCCTCAAAGAAGTGTTCAAGACGCCCGACGACTGGATTCCGCTTTCCACCATCCTGGTCGGCTACCCGTCGGAGTCGCCGAACGCCGGCGGCCAGCGCCCGCGCCCGCCATTCGAAGAGCTCTACTACGAAGGCGCGTACGGCAAGCCCTTCCCGCGCGACCCGAAGGTCGTCGACGAGTTGAAGGCGGCGAAGATGATCCAGGAGCCGGCGAAGCCGCACGACCCCGCGCGCATCGACGAGATCCGCAAGCTCGCCGAAAAGTACGGCCTGCCGATGTAGCGGGCGGTGAGACATGGGAAATGAGAGGTGGGGTTTCCCCCACCTCTCATTTCTTGCATCGCCCCAATTTCCAGCAGCCTCCAGCCGAGCTTGGCTCCGGCCTCCGGCTTCTCACCTCCAGCCTCCCCCCATCTCCATCCTCTCACATCTCATAGCCCTCACCGATAGGCCACTCGGCACCTCGCGCGTCACCGGCGGCTTCGATACGCTCGCTCCATGACCGAAGCCGTAACGCCGCCCGAGCAGCCCGTTGATCTCAAGCCACTGCTCGAATACGCCAGCGTGCAGACATGGCTCGACGGCTTGCGCCAGCACTGGGGCGGCGACCCCGTCGCCGACGACCCGGAGCGCCTGCCGATGCTCGAAGCCTTCTGCCGCCACGCCAACCGGGACCCCGACCAGATCATCAAGGAGACCACGATGATCAAGGACGGCGAGAAGCGCATTCGCATCAAGGGCCGCGAGCGCTACTCCAACCTCATCGACCAGTGGCAGGCGACGATCGAAGGCACCCGCATCCGCAAGGGGAAATGGGGCAACACCGTCCGCAGCTTCCTCATCCACAACGGCGTGCTGCTGGCGTCCGGCATGCAGAGTTAGCCGCGCTCCGCTGACCTCGCGCCCCGATCCCCGCGCGTAGCCCGCCCGTACCCTTGGCGTCGGGCGGCGGCCACACCGGCGGACGTATGCTTGTCCTATGATCCGCACCGCGCTCATCCGTCCGCGACTGGCGCTCACGGCTATTCTGCTCGCCGCGGTAACCGCATGTGGCGGCGACAGTGCACCCGCGTCGCCGTCGCCGGCGGTATCTACGCCTGCTCCCACCGCGACGGCAACTGCGACGGCCCCCCGCACGGTCACCGGCCTCTTCACTGACCCGCGCCCGACAACGCCCGGCGCGACCCGCTCGCTCGGCCCGCGGCCGGCCACCTTCCACCCATGGAACGGCACATCAACAATGGTCTACGACATCCAGACCGGCGCCGAGATCGACCTCGGTACCGGCTCACTCGGCCGCTTCAGCCCCGACAGCACCCGCATGGTCTGGATCGCCTCCTCAACACCTTTCGACGGCGGCGAAGCGTGGATGATCGACCTGCGGACCATGGAGAAGCGCGACCTCGGCACCGGCCGGCTCACTGGCTTCGTCGACGATGGCCATGTCGGCGTCACGCGGCCGGCGTCAAACACCACAGATGTCATCGACCTCGCAACCGGCGTGAGCACGTCTATCGAGGCCATCCCGTTCTTCCCTGATCCCGGCGACGTCACCACACCCGACAGTTACAACCTGCGAGGAGAGGGCACCGACCCGTCGTCCCTCAACCACTTCTTCCTCACCGACCCGCGGACCGGCGTCCAACTGCTCGAATTCGAGGCCTCGCAGGCCATTCCTGCCGGCCACGGCTCGCTCGTCGTTGCCACCGTTCCCGTGCCGGTGGGCGAGCCCAACCTCCAGGGATTCCGGCACGGCACGACGAACATCTTCCTCGTCGATATCGCCGCGGGAAGCGCAACGTTCATCGCGACGGGCGGCTCCTTCATCCAGTTCGCGCTCGCCGCCAACGACGAGTACGTCCTTTGGACCGACAACTACTGCGACAACGGCAAGTCGCGCCTCTACGACCGCAAGACCGGCGCCATCACCGAGATCGACGCCTCGCTCTGGCCCGCATTCACCCCCGGAGGCCTGATTATCGATGGCGCATTCGGCGGCGACGCGCTCATCGATCCAAAGACGCTGCGATACGTCGCGACGATCCCCCGGCGGGGCGATTCGTCGTGGTCGCCAGACTACCGCTACGCCAGCCTGGGCATCTCCGGCGGTCACGGCGGCCTCTGTCTGTAAGACAGCAGATCCGATAGCCGCACACACAACGAAGCCGGGCTCACAGCCCGGCTTCTCTCCATCGAACCGGCGCCATGCCTACGCCGCGTGCACACCCGCGTCCTGCAGTTCGCCGCGCACCAGTTCCAGCAGGTCCAGCGGCCGGAACGGCTTCGCCACGACGCCATCGGCACCGCACGCTTCCATGCCGGGCACCTCGGCGTTGCCGGTGATCAGCAGCACGCGCGGCGGCTCCGGGTTCGTCTTCAGCGCCCGGCACACATCGATCCCGCTCAGCTTCGGCAGCCCGACGTCCAGCAGCACCAGGTCCGGCCGCTCGCGCCACGCCACCTCCAGCGCCTCGCTGCCGTCCACCGCCTCGACCACGCGCGAGCCCGCCGGCTCAAGCGCCGCCAGCAGCAGCGCCCGCACGACGGGCTCGTCATCGACTACCAGGATGGTCTTTTGCCGGTCCGTATGCCGACTCCTTTTCCGCGTTACCTGCTCGCCCGCGTCAGCGAGAGCGTCAGCCGCACGTCCTTCAGCACCGCCTTCGCCGCATCGCCCTGGCCGATGTCGATGCAGTCGCAGTACGAAGCGAAGATCGACCGGTCCAGCAGGCGCAACCCCTGCTCGTTCAACTCGTCGAAGTGGTCCCGGCGCAGTCGCAGCAGGCGGCGCAACCGGTTCAAGTATCCGTCGCGGAGCTGGTCCGGCTTCGCGTGCGTGATGTCGTCGATCGTCGTGCGCAGGTCTTTCATCGGCCGCTTCTCTCTCGACGTGTGCGTGTTCGCCATCTAGCCGACCGCCTGCTCGTCCGACGACCCCAGGTCCGGGCCGCTCTCCAGCCCCACGATGCCCTTGCGGATCGCGTAGCGGATCAGGTCCGTGCGGTTCTGCGCGTGCAGCTTCGACATGATGTGCGCCTTGTGCGCCTCGACCGTCTTCACGCTGATGAACAGCTCGCCCGCGATGCGCTGGTTCGAGTACCCCTCGGCGATGAGCTGCAGCACTTCGCGCTCGCGGCTCGTCAGCAGGTCGTAGCCCGTCTTCGACTCCGGCTTCTTCGCCTGCCAGAGGTAGTCCTGGACGGCGTCGCCGTCGCTGAT